>Ga0055452_10000561_pt1 | contig 9636 bp, 14 predicted proteins | sample China_Galinas_PW_6_FD_57735 | JGI IMG/M metagenome (GOLD analysis project Ga0055452, IMG submission 57735) | Wetland microbial communities from San Francisco Bay, California, USA, that impact long-term carbon sequestration - China_Galinas_PWC_D2 | ecosystem: Environmental > Aquatic > Marine >... | reverse complement strand
AGAACTTGCCGAGGAACCACACCTAAACCCCAGCACAGGTACTGATGAGTTCGCGCTTCGTGATCCCGATGGATACTACGTCATGGTCAGTGCACTCTAAGTGCGCCCTAACAATTCGCCGCAGCGGATCGCCTTCGGCGGCCGCTGACCTCAGGCGTTGGGCGCACTGGCGCCATGTGGTCGGAAAGGAGGCGGAGTTTGGCTGAGGTGATGGTCTTCCACCACGCGCAGGGAGTGACCCCTGGCGTGGCGGCGTTCGCTGACACGCTACGAGAAGCCGGGCATCGTGTGCACGTCCCTGACCTATTCGGTGGGCGAACGTTCGGCAGCCTTGCCGAGGGCATGAGCCACGTCGAGGAGGTTGGGTTCGGCACGGTGATTGAGCTTGGGAAGCAGGCTGTGGAGAACCTCCCTTCTGAGCTCGTCTATGTCGGATTCTCGCTCGGGGTGGTTCCAGCGCAGATGCTCGCGCAGACACGCCCAGGGGCCCAAGGCGCGATTCTCTTCTACTCCTGTGTCCCGATGCGGGAGTTTGGGCCGACTTGGCCGGACGGGGTACCCGTGCAGATCCACGCGATGTCCGGCGACCCCATCTTCACCGGAGATGGAGACTTCGAGGCCGCGCGCGAGCTTGTGGAGGTGGCGGGGGAAGCAGAGCTGTTCATGTACTCTGGGAATGAGCACTGCTTCGCCGACAGCTCCCTTCCTTCGTACAACGCAGCCGCCACGGAGGTCGCGCTTCGCCGAGTGAAGGAGTTCCTCGCGTCGCGCAGATCGGATTGACGGGAGAACGCTAAGACGAGGAACACTCAGCGAAGCGAGCCTGGGCGCCCAACTAGCCGTTGCAGCCGACGCGCCTGCCCTGGCACCGCGGTTGCGGCTGGTGCGCGATGGAAGGCGCGGCAGCCGCCGCGCCAGGGCAGGCTCGCAGCTGATCGGCAGGACCGTTATGCGGCCATGCAGCCGAGCAACTCACTTGTCCCGTGTGGGACTAGTTCACGAGGGGAAGAATGCTATGGACTTAACTAGCAAGACGGCGGTGATCACTGGAGGAGCCACTGGCATCGGTTTGGCGACGGCTCGTTTCCTCGCCGCGAAGGGCTCCAAGGTCGTGATCGCCGGGCGGGATGCCGAGCGTGGTAGGCAGGCCGCAAACGCCCTTGGATCAGAAGGTGCCGATGTCTCATTCGTCCAAACGGATGTCGCGCACGATGATCAAGTGGCGGCACTCGCAGCTACCGCCGCTGGCGACGGCACTATCGACATTTGGTTCAACAATGCCGGGATCGAAGGTCCCGCAGGTCCGGTCGCGGTCGTCGGTGACGACATCGTCAACGACCTCTTGGCCGTTAACGTCAAAGGCGTTTACTCTGGCATCCGCCACGCGGCCAAGCATATGTCTTCGGGCGGCGTGATTGTGAACAGCGCCTCTTTCGTTGGGACAAAAACACCGGTCCCGATCGCGGTCGCCTACGGGGCGACGAAGGCCGCTGTGGTCTCCATGACGCGCTCCGCCGCTGTCGCCCTCGGCGAACAAGGCATCTTAGTCTTTGCAGTTTGCCCCTTCATCGTCGACACACCGATGGTCGACCGACTCACAGGCGGTGCAGGCCCAGAGGCCAGGGCTCAGTTCGCCGCCCAATTTGCACCAAGCGGGAAACTCACCCCGCCAGAAGATATAGCACAAGTCGTCGTGAACCTTGCATCGGGCACTGGAGGCTATCCCACGGGCACAGTCCTCTTGATCGACGCTGGGCCATCAGTTGAGATTCTGGAGGCTTGACAGGGCGTGCCCGCATAACAAATCGCTGCGGCCGACGGCAGGCCGCTACGGGGCCCGCCGTCGGCTGAGCTCAAGCGTTAGGTGGTTTTGATGGTGTAGCTACGTCGTAGGTACACCAAGCCCTTGGCGCTGATCTTCGAATGGGATGCCAGGAAAGACCGGGCGAATCAACGGAAGCACGGGGTCTCCTTCATGAAGGCTCAGACCGTCTTCCTGGACGACAGCGCGTTGTTCCTGGCCGACCCTGATCACTCGGATGCGGAGGATCGCTTCCTCCTGCTTGGTTTGAGCACCCGTATTCGAGCCCTCGTTGTGTGCCACTGCTACAGGGGATCCGACGACCTTATCCGGATCGTCTCAGCTTCCACAGCCGCTCGGCAGGAGCGAGAGGTCTACGCCAGTCGCGAGAAATCAGGATGAGAAAGCACTACGACTTTTCGAAGGCCAAGAAGAATCCATACGCCAAGCGTCCGAAGAAGCAGGTCACGATCCGTCTGGGCGAGGCAACCATCGCTTACTTCAAAGACCTGGCCGACGACACCGGGGTACCTTACCAGACCCTGATCAACCTGTACCTGCGGGATTGCGCGATTTCTGGACGCAAGTTAACGCTGAACTGGAAGCCTGAAGCTGTTCAGGCCCCGTCGCGCATCCGGTACACGTGATTGCACCTAACGAAAGCTCTCAGCTGCCTGTTTGGCTTGGCCCGGCCCCGGCGAGTCCCTGATACCGCCGTGTCAGTACCTCGGAGCCGGCCAGGGGCCGCGCCAACCCATCCCGCTGCTGAATCTCGTCAGGCCGCGTGGCCCGGAAGGTCTCCGTCAACGTCAACAGGATCAAGAGGCAGCGCCGATTGCAGCTCGAAAGGGAATGGATGTGGCAAAGCTTGTGTTTGGGATGAACCAGTCGCTGGACGGCTACGTCGACCACCCGGCGTTCTCGCCCAGCCCAACGCTCTTCCGCCACTTCGTAGAAGAGGCTCAGGGGCAGGCCGGCAGTGTCTACGGTCGCCAAATGTATGAGATAATGCGTTACTGGGATGACGATCATCCAGAATGGAATGCAGATGAACGCGCCTTCGCGGCGGCTTGGCGAAAGCAGCCGAAGTGGGTCGTCTCGCGCACGTTGAAAGCGGTCGGCCGCAACGCCGAGCTGGTTGGGGATGATCTCGAGAGCGGGATCCGCCAGCTGAAGGCCGAATGGGACGGCGAGATAGAAGTGGCTGGCCCGACCTTGGCTCACAGCCTCACCGACCTTGGCCTAATCGATGAGTATCGAATTTACCTGCACCCCGTTGTGCTTGGTCACGGCAAACCGTACTTTGCCGGACCCCGGCCGCCGCTCCATCTCCTGAGACACGACCGGGTTGGGGAGGATGTAATCCGGTTGACCTACGTTCCTACTTGATCTCTCGCGTTCTGTCGTTCGATCAGCGATCATCGGCCACCCGACATTGACCACGCGCATGAAGCTGTCGCTCCAATCTTTCACTGTCCGCGCCCGTGCGCTGTCCGCGCCAGCTTGGCCCGCGGCCTGTACGCAGCGGTGGCTCCCGGAGGAACCGGATTGAGAAGGATGATCATTGTTCTCGTGACAGCATGGCTCCTGTTGCCGACGGCAGTTGGCGAAGCGGCGGAAGTGAGCTGCCACGACCTCCTGACACGCGACCAATTCGGGGACCGGCGGGTGCTCCTACTTGCGGCGGCTGGAACCTTGTTCCCGGAGGTCGGGCCGTTGGTTGACTCCACCTTGGGCGTGGGCTGGAGACTCAGCGATCCCGCGAATCTCTCGAGGGAGATCGAGGCCGATTCCGTCCGTGTCGGCTTCGATCGTCTTTGTACGTGGTTCCGATCCTTACCTGATCCCAGGCGCCGGCAGTTTGGATCGGAGATCTCCGAGTGGACGACCAGCTATCGCACGGTAGAGGTCTTGGTGTCGCTTCTCGACGTGGAAGATCTCGGCTCGGCCGTCGCACAATGCCCGTCAACCCGTTCCCTCTTCCCCAGAAGCGAGAAGGAGATCTCGGCGATGGGCGCCCAGGCTGGGGAAGCCCTCGCCTCTGGCGAAAACTTCGGGCTCTGGTATGCCCTGGCGTCGTACCTGGGATCAAAGACACAGCACGAGCGTGCAATGATCGTCACTGAACTCATGCAGTTGGGGACCGAAGACTCGACCAGCCCACGGTAGCCTAACGCTCCGCCCCGGCCGCCGCCCGCTCCTGGGAGCGGCACGGGGATTCCAGGGGCACGCTATCTGTCGTGAGCGCGGCTGGGCGCCGGCGAGGCACCCCCAAGGACGCGCTTGTATGCCATCTCCCAAGGATCACGAGTACTGGTTTCCCGCCAAGCGCTACGGCTGGGGTTGGGGAATGCCTTCGACCTGGCAAGGCTGGGTTGTTCTTCTGGTCTACGCCGTGCTGATCCTGGGGGGCATTCCGGTCATTCAATCCACCCGGGGCGACGTTTGGTATATTGCCTACGGGGGGTTCCTTACCATCGTGTTCATCGCTATCTGCTGGTTCAAAGGTGAGCGTCCTGGCTGGCGTGGGTCTGACCGAAACGTCTAACCCGCCAACCTGGCCGCCCTTGCCCCCGCGGGCGCCGCTGGTCGGCGGCGTCAGGTGGCGGCCTGTCCGGACTGAGAGGCGCTGCCCATGAAGGTCTGCATCGTCGGGGCATCCGGAAAGCTCGGAAAATACATGGTGCAGCACGCGCTTGACCGAGGCTATGAAGTCGTGGGGGTCTGCCGGGAGCAGAGCGCTGGCAAGCTCGAGGCCTTCAAAGGACGGATGACAGTCGTTCCCGGGGCGACCAACGACCGCGAAGTCATCAAGAAGGCGGTTTCGGGCTGCGACGGCGTCCTGACCGTGCTGGTCCCCTGGGGAATTCGGCAGTACGCGACCGGAACGGCCCAGGCCGTACTCGACTTCGCGCGGCCGGGCGCGCGTCTCGTCTTCTCCTGCGGCTGGCACATCACACGGGACGGCCAGGACGTCTATTCATGGCGGTTCAAGACCTTCCTGAAGGTCTTCGGCCGGCTCGCACGCCTGATCCGTCTCGCCGACCTCGATGATCAGGTGGAGGCTTCCCGGCGGGTCTTCGCGAGCAACACCCGATGGACGGTCGTGCGGGGGAGCGACCTCGAGGAAGGTGAGAGCCAGGGCCTTCCGGTGTGGAGCCGGCATGTCGGCGATCCGGTGCTCGCGAGCAACATCACCCGCCGGGTGGACTTCGCCCTGTTCATGGTGGAGGCGCTCACGAACGACAGCCTCATCCAGGAGGCCCCGGCAATCGTCGGTCGTCAAACCCCGTCGGCGCTCGCCCACGCCGCCGCGGGGCCCTGACACGATACCCGGCTCGAGCGGTGGCCTGAGGAAGATACCGTTGAAGCCACGCGGCAACGAAGTGCACCGGCCGTCGCTACATGCCGCAGCCGACGCGCAAAGAGGGGCATCCCGAGGGACCGACCCATGGACATGTGGAAGTTCTACGACATCACCCATCGCGACCATGCGATCTGCAATCCCACCAGCGGGGAGAAGCTGGAGCACCTCGTGGAGCAGCTGCGGCTCCCCGCCGGTGCTCGCGTGGTGGATATCGCCTGCGGAAAGGGCGAGTTTCTCATTCGTCTGGCCGAGGCCTACGTGGTCGATTGCCTGGGTATCGACCTCTCCCCGTTCTTCATTGCCGAGGCGCGGAAACGACTGGAGGCGCGGGCACCGGAGGCGGAGGTCACGTTCAGGGAGTTGGACGGTGCCGAATTCAAACCGAAGGAACCTCACAGCTTCACCGTGGCGTCCTGCCTCGGCGCCAGCTGGATCTTCGGGGGGCATGCCGGGACCCTGGACTCCTTATCCCGCATGGTCGCGCCCGGGGGATGGGTGGTCACCGGCGAGCCCTACTGGCGGCAAGAGCCGTCCGAGGAGTACCTGAAGGCCTTGGGCCTTCCGAAGGAGGCGTTCGGGACACACCTCGCCAATGCCCAGGCGGGGGAGGATCGGGGACTCGACCTTGTCCACACCCTTGTCAGCAGCGCTGATGACTGGGATAGGTACGAAGGACTACAGTGGTCGGCGTCGGCAAAGCACGCACGCTCCCACCCGGAGGATCCGGATCTTCCGGAGATCATGCGTCGGGTCGGTGAGGAGAGGACAGCCTACCTTCGCTGGGGCCGGGACACCCTCGGGTGGGCGATCTACGTCTTCCGGCTTCGGTCCACCGAGCCGACGGCGTCCGCTGTCCGACAAGCCGCTACCCCGGGATGATCCGGCCGGCCACGCCCCCCGCTGGAGCGAGGGGCGCCAATTCGGCTCGCAGCCGAGCGGTCGCGCGGCGCGGAGAGATCCTCTCGCGTCGTGCCCCGTCCTCGCAGCCCGGTAGGCGTGTGAGCCCGGCGTCCCGGTGGCCGCCCCGGGGGCCAGGATGACCCGTACCGGGCAATGCGGCGTCACGATGAAACAAGATACCGAACATCTCGATCTCCTGAGCACCTTCCATTATGTCGTGGCTGCTGTCGCGGCACTCTGCGCTTGCTTCCCCTTTCTCCACCTCTTCACCGGCATCGCCATGTTGTCCGGCACCTTCGACACTCCCGCAGCTTCTCAGGATTTCCCCAATCATCTCTTTGGCCTCTTCTTCGTCGTTTTCGCTGCCGCGGTCATTCTGCTGGGTTGGGCGTTCGCGATCTGTGTCTTCCTCGCCGGCCGATACCTCCGTGAGCGAACTCACTACACCTACTGCCTGGTCATCGCGGGCGTGGCGTGTATGTTCATGCCTGTCGGAACGGTATTGGGTGTTCTTACCATCGTCGTCTTGCAGCGCCCAACCGTAAAGCAAATCTTCGGGCTACCGGAAGCAACGGCCGATCCCACCTAGGACGCGCCGCCCGTGGGCGAAGGCCGTGTTGGCAGTCCGGCCGTGACCACGGCCCACGTACAACCGGACGGCGCGTGGCGGGGGCCTGCACCCGCGGCCACTACATACCCATCCACCCACGCGGCGGTCGGCGCTTGCTGACCTCCGGCGTCAGCCGCACGGTACACCATGAAATCGCAAGACTACCCGGCTCGGCACCTTGAGCAGATGGCCCGCCTTTCCGCTCTACTGGGGAGCTTGCCGGCGCAGGTACTGGAGCACTCGTACTCGTACGAGTCGTTCGGATCCTGGACGATCGTCCTGCCGCACAAGGGCGTTCGGAAGCGGATCGTGTTCGACGGGCGGGATTCCCGGTACAGGATCCAGCAATCGAGCGCCAGGAAGCCACCAGACGAATGGGGGGAGACAATCTGGGAACGGGCCTGTGACCCGGGGGGCGATATCCCCCTGTCGGAGATCGTAGAGGCAATCACCAAGCCCCGGGCGTCCGGCTGACCGCGGCTTCCGGCCCACAAGGCCGGCCGGCACGGAAGCTTGAATGGGAGCAGTATCCGGTCCTGGGGTTTTGGGGACATGATTTCGTCAAACGGCTCGCCGAGGAGCTGCTGGTCAGGTCGTAGAAGCCGCCTGAAGGTCGCCCGACCTCTCGCTCCATCCGCCGGCCCCTCCGATGGCGCAACTCGGGGAATCCCGCTGGTGGCCGCTCGTGCCGCGGGTGAATGCCCGCGCTGTACTGGAGGAAGGACGCAGTCGATGACGGGTGTCCGTGATCAATGGGCGGCTGGGTCGAGCTACGAGGACTTCATGGGTCGATGGGGTCGGCGCCTCGCGGCTGCCTTCGTCTCCTGGTTGCGAATCCCTCCTGATGTCCACTGGCTGGATGTCGGGTGCGGCACGGGGGGCGCCGTCCGACGCGGTTTGCAGCCTTGCGGACCCCGCCTCCGTGGTCAGCTGCGACCCGACGGATACCACGGCTTCCGACCAACCAGCCGCCGGAGTCGGACGATCCCTCGATCAGTGCGCATCGGCTTCATGCGTAGGGAAGTGTGACCCTTGGGCCGAGTGTCGCACGCACGTTGACTCACACGGAGGTCGATTGTGGAAGAGCATGACATCCGGGAAGCCATCGATCGACATTGGGCGGCATCCGCTGCCGGTGATCAAATCGCCGAGCACGAAATCTATCACGATGATACTGTCTGCGAGTATCCGCAGTCGGGCGAGGTCATCCACGGTCGGCATAACCTGCAAGCGCTTCGTAGCCATCATCCCGATAGACCATCGGGGTTTGCAGTCCGGCGGATCGTGGGAGCGGGCACCCTCTGGGTTACCGAGTATGTGATTATCTACCAGGGCAAGCGCGCCTACACCGTAAGCATCATGGAGTTTCGGGACGGTAAGGTGTCGCGCGAGACGCAATACTTTGCGGACCCCTTCGACGCGCCGGCCTGGCGCGCACGGTGGGTCGAGCCCGGCGCGTGATCGGATTCTCGATCTGATTCCAGCGCCGTGATCGGGCTCGTACGGGCCCGCCCGCTTGAATGCCCCGCGGCGCCGGCCGACCCGTCGGCCAGGTACCCGGGAATGTGCGAGTCCCCCAGCGGGCGCCCCACGCCCTATCCCGTGAATGACGGTGAACAACCCGTCGCTGCCTTATTACGCTCTAGAGCATGGGTCCGGACCGGCCCCTTGAGGAAGCGTCAGGCCGTCCCATCTCTCACTCCGGAGGTGATCCGTGCGCGAGCCCGACCGTGGGCCTATGGTGGTCGTCTCATACCTGACCCTGCGTCGCACCGTCGGGTTCCTTGGCATTTCGCTGCCGATCGTCTTGTTCACGTGGGGCATGCTCCGCGAACATCTCTGGCTCAACACGATCAGCGCCTACTACTCCCTCCGTGCCCGGGACGCGCTGGTCGGGTGCCTGTGTACGATCGGCTGTTTTCTCTTCACCTACCACGGGCACGACAAACACGACAACGTCGTCACCCAGGTGGCCGGCACCTGCGCAGTACTCGTCGCACTGCTGCCGTCGACCCACTCCGGGGTCCAGCACGCACTGCACTTCTTGTTCGCCGCCACTCTGTTCGTGCTGCTCGCTTATATCTCGTACTTTCGGTTCACACGACGGGACAGTCGACCCACGGAGGCCAAGCTCACCCGGAACCGGGTCTACCGTCTCTGTGCAATTGTGATGATCGTCTGCGTCGGGCTGATTCCGGCTCTCGACCTGATGCACCTCACTGCGCGTCTCTCGGCCATCCGCCCCGATTTCCTTCTGGAAACTCTTGCGCTTTGGGCGTTCGGCCTGTCGTGGGTCGTCAAGGGCGGTGCGCTCTGGGCCGATCAATCGTCGGCATGAGGCTCTTGCGGTCGGCGTCGCGGTAAGATCGTTGTAGGCACTCGGCGAAGTGGACATCACGATGGTCGGGCCCCTCGCTCACCCTGGAGCCACGAATGGCGCACGCTCGTTCCAACGATGCAGGTCCGGAGGATCGCGCCGACCCCGATCCGGGGGGGGCGCTGTCGCTCGGGCTGCTCTCGATCGTCGTTGGCGCATGGACCGGGCTCGTGGTGGCGATGTTCCGGCTGGGGCTGGCCGCCGCGGACCGCCTGCGGGGCGAATTCCTCGCCGCCTCCCACCACTGGTCGGGGATCGGGTTCGGGGCATCGGTCTGCGCAGGGGCGGGTGCGGCGGCGCTCGCCGTATGGTTGGCACGCCGGTTCTCTCCATACGCCGAGGGAAGCGGGATCCCCGAGGTCGAGGTTGCGCTGCAGGGGGAGCTTCCCCCGATGCCGCTGCCCAGGCTGCTTCTGGTCAAGTTCGTGGGTGGATTGCTTGCCATCGGGGGGGGCATGGCGCTCGGTCCCGAAGGGCCGAGCGTGCAGATGGGGGCGGTTGGGGCGCGGCTCATCGGCACCCGCTTTCGACGGGCCTGGCCCGATATGCGTTCGTTGGTTGCGGCCGGGACCGGTGCGGGC
>Ga0055452_10000558_pt1 | contig 9656 bp, 7 predicted proteins | sample China_Galinas_PW_6_FD_57735 | JGI IMG/M metagenome (GOLD analysis project Ga0055452, IMG submission 57735) | Wetland microbial communities from San Francisco Bay, California, USA, that impact long-term carbon sequestration - China_Galinas_PWC_D2 | ecosystem: Environmental > Aquatic > Marine >... | reverse complement strand
GACGCACGATGCAAACTGAAGTCCGTGTATCCGAACATTAAGCTGTGACAAAGCACTAGTGCTCCGTCGAACTTGTGTTCTCGGGTGGCATGCGCAAGCTGTAGCTTGCCCGTGGCGCACCAGGGAAACGACACGGGCAAACAAGTTTGCCCATGCCACGCGCCGATGCGTCGACGGTAGTTGATGGGTGCCATCGACGCAAGAACGGGTGCGCCGGGTGCCCCATCCATTGCGAAGCAATGGGTGGGGGACGATCGAATTCAAACGCGACGTCCCGTCTCCCACCCTTCGCTGACGCGAAGGACGGGGCACCCGCGCATGTACCGCAGGCATCCTTGCCTGCGCGAGCCCTGATAAAGGTGCAGGCAGGGATGCCTGCGGTACGAATCCATGGCGTCCTTCACGCCGAATTGTTGAATGTCGCGGACTGTGCCCACGCCTCCCTTGCCGTGGGGCTTCGGTCGCACTACGTTCTTTATGTAGAAACGCCGTGCGTGAAGGAGGCTACATTCGTTGGATCTGATTGGTGTCCGCTCGTTTCCCTTCCTGACCCGCCTCAATTATTGCCGCGAATTCAAGCAACTGATCCCGTGGAGCGTGATGGCCGGCTTGGTCGAGGGCCAATTCGCCAGCGTCATCGTCTCCAAGACCTTTGGCGGCAGCGAGTTGATGATCTCCATCGCCACCGCCACGCCGGTCGCGGCGCTGATGTTCAGCCTCGTCTGGGGCATGCTGTGCATCGGACGACGGAAAATCCCGCTGGCCATGATCTTCGCAAGCGGAGCTACGCTGTGCGCCGGGCTCACCGCGGCGATCCCGCAGACGCGCGCGGGGGCGATCTGGTTTATCGCCCAAATGGCGGCCGCCCAGATCCTGCTGGCCGGTGTCATCACCGTCCGCACCGCATTCTGGAAATCCAATTTTCCACAGGCGGTGCGCGGGCAGATCACGGCGCGTTTGCAGGTGATACGATTCATCGTCAGCGTCGGCTCGGTGCTGACCGCGTCGGCGTTGTGCGATCTGGATCCCGGCTCCTACCGCTTCTTCTATCCCGTGGCGGCCGTCTTCGGCGTGATCGGCATCTGGCTCTTCGGCGGCATTCGCATTCGCGGCGAGAAAAAAGAGTTGCGCGGGATGGCTCCACCCACCGGCGGAAACGGCACGTGGTCGGGAATGATCGAGCCCGTCAATGTGACGGCACTGCTGTCGCCGAAACATGTGTTCAGCAGCGCCTATCAGGTGCTGCGCGCCGACGTGCGGTTTCGCCGATATTGCGTGGCGCAACTGCTGACGGGCATTTCCAATCTCATGACCTTCTCCATAATCGTGGCGGTCGTGACGCGTGATCTGCAACTGGCGGCGCGATCCGAATTCTGGGTCAGTACGATTCTCATTCAGGTGCTGCCGCGGCTGGTCATGCTGGGCACGTTGTCGCGCTGGGGGCGGCTCTTTGATCGGATCGGCGTGATTCGCTTTCGCGTGCTCAACGTGGGCTGCTGGACGGTCTCGCTTGTGTTCGGCATGGTGGCGACGGTAACGACGGTGAGCTCACCCCAACTCGGCGGGACGGCATTCCTGCTGGCGCTCAGCTTCTTCACGTTGCGTGCGATCTTTCAGGGCTTCGGCTACGGCGGGGCGGCGCTGGCGTGGCAGTTGGGCCATCTGCACTTCGCCAAGAGCGACCAGGCGGAAGTCTACATGGGAATCCACGTGTTTCTCACGGGGCTGCGCGGGTTGATCGCGCCACTCGGCGGCATGTGGCTATGGCAGACGTTCATCCGCGTCGGCTGGCCCGCGTGGCTGGTGTGGGGCATTGCCATCGTATTGTCACTCTGCAGCATGGTTCTATTTGCCCGGCTGGCGCGCAGCGAGGCTCGAGACGAGCAGGTCAATGCGGACTAGGTCAATGTGCGCGAAACGCCGTCAGGCTGGGTGGCATGGGCAAGCGACCGCTTGCCCGTGGGTCGTACGGTATGCAATGGGTGCCCCATTCTTCGGGCAGCGAAGGGTGGGGGACGATACATACTGGAGTCGGAGTCGTTCGTTCTGCGCGTCGCGCAATAGTCTCGTCGTGACCGTCCCCCACCCTTTTCTAACGAAAAGGATGGGGCATCCGCCCGCGTGTTCTACTGAGGACCGTCAAGATCACTGCTCAAGAGCAGTGGCACACCAATCTGATGGATCGACGTTGACATATCACGAGCGGGACGGGCGGTAACGAACCCCGGAAACGTACACGGCCGACGGTGCGTGGTCCGTATCGAGAACGTGCGTCCAGTCCGGCTTTCCGATGCGCGTATCCAGTGGGATAACCGCCAGGTCGGCGGCCTTGCCGACGGTGATGGTGCCACAATCGTCAGCGACCCCCAACGCGCGGGCGCCGTACAGGGTACCCATGGCCAGCAGCACATCCGGCGGCATCTCGGCCCGCCCTCGGTGGAGAAACCGCAGTTCGTCCAAGACGGAGAGGGAAGGGTTGCACGCAAGGCTGTCCGTGCCGATGCAGACGTTGACGCCCGCTTGTATCAGATCCACGAAACGGTGCGTCGCATGACCGAAGGCGTGGTGCGTGCGCGGGCAATATGCCACGCTCGTTGCACTCTTTGCGAGAGTCGTGATGTCGTCATCCGATACATAATTGGCATGCGCGGCGATACATCGCGCGCCGAGGATACCGGTCTCTCGCGCTAGATCGACCGGTCGAAGTCCGGCCACGGGAATGGCGTCATCCCAGACGCCGATGTCATGCAGATAGACAGCGAAAGGGCCTTCCCGCGACGACGTAAAACGCTCTTCGTCGCGCGTCTCCGCGAGGTGAATGCAAATCGGCAGGCTCCGCTCCGCTGCCATGCGCGCGCAGGCGCGTAGTCCGTCGGGCTCGACGGTGTAGGGTGCGTGTGGCGAGATGCCTACGGCAAGGCGTGGTGACATAAAATGGTCATCAGTCGCCGCTTCAAGTCTTTCAGTCAGAAGCTGCCTGCGGTTTCCGACGGCCACCACTTCGCCGAAGGAGACGGCGCGCAGCAAAGAGTGCGACAAGACCTCGCGTGTCCAGGCCGGCCAGCGCGTTATGTCACCTACGGTCGTCACCCCGGATGCGAGCGATTGCCGGATGCCGCTCTCCATCGCCTCCACCACCTGCTCTTTCGCCGGCGGCGATTCGATCGACACACGTACGATCCGCCGTAGCCAGTCGGTGAAATCCGCTGAGGGCTTTACCTTCCCGTGCAGATGCGTGAGTTCCAGGTGCGTATGGGCGTTGACAAATCCGGGGCAGATGACGGCGTCGGCATAATTGACCGACTCCGCGCCAACGATCTCTTTGGCCGATCCCACCTCGACGATGCGGCCATCGTAGACGCGCACCGCACCGTCGCGAATGACGGGCGCGTCTACCGGCACGACAAAACGGCTCTTGAGAATCATGGTATCTCTAGGCGTCTGTTTTGGGAGAGGTGATGCGATCGAAATGTGTAATCTCGCCGTCCGGCACGAAGCCTGCCCGCTCCAGCCAGCCGCGTCGCCACACGTCGTTCTCGTCCACGGTCGCACACACGACACGTGGTACGAGCCGGTGGGCGAGGGTCAGACCGTGGTGCAGCATGGCGACCTCGACGCGTTGATCCTCATGGCCGGGCAAAACAGAAATCGTCGCGATACGCGCGATGTCGCCTACCTGGTGCAAGGCATACCAGCCCGCGGGTCGGTTTTCGGCCAGTGCCACGCACGCGTCGTAAGAGGGATCGTCCAGCCGGTCTTCGAACGCCTCCACGGTCAATTCTGCGAGTGACGATTCTCGCTGATCTTCCGGAAGCATGCCGACGACCGCCTGGCGGAAGGCCGCACGCATGGCCCGCGCGGGCAGGACGCGCACGTCTTCCGGCGGTTGCAAGTCGGGCCAATCGGGCAGTACGAGCGCGATCCAGACAGATCGACGGAAGCCCTTTTGGGTGAGGAAGTCGGTCAATTCCGCCGACCCGGCGCCGTCGGCCGGCACCCAGCGCAGGCAGACAATACCACGTTCGCGAAACCACTGTTCCGTTCGTTCGAACGCCTTTTCCAAGTCGGACGGGTTCTCGATGACGACTTCCCGAAACTGACAGAACTCCGGAAGATCGTGAAAGCGATCCCTGGTATAGACGATGCCGTAGTCCAGCGTTTCCTTCTCGCAAAGCTGCAAGCCATACGCCTGCTCGGCACGGAGGATGGACGCGACGGTGGTGTGCTGCATCATGCCACGCTCCGATCGGAGGCGACGGACGGGGGCCGCCGCGTGTGAAAATCCGTCACCCGCTGAAACTGATGGCCGGCCGCCAGCAGCCGCTCCTCGCCGAAATGCGGGCCCATGAGTTGCAGCCCGATCGGCATCCCTTTCGAATCAAACCCGCATGGCAGGCTCATGGCACAAATGCCCGCGAGGTTGGCGGAAATCGTGTAGATATCGCCCAGGTACATGGCCAGCGGATCATCGGTTTTCTCGCCTACTGCGAACGCGGTGGTGGGCGCCACGGGCGATGCGAGGAGGTCCACCTGTTGAAACGCTTCGTCGAAGTCGTTCTTGACCAGCGTGCGAACTCTTAGCGCTTTGAGATAATACGCATCGTAGTAGCCCGAAGAAAGAGCGAAGGTGCCCAGCATGATGCGTCGCTTGACTTCTGCCCCGAACGCCTCGCCCCGTGACGATGCGTAGAGGTCGATGATGTCGCGCGGTTTTTCGGTGCGATGGCCGTAGTGTACGCCGTCGAAACGCGCCAGGTTGCTCGACGCTTCGGCCGTGGCGATCAGGTAGTACGATGCGATCGCGTATTTCATGTGCGGAAGGTGGACGGAGACCACCTCTGCGCCTTCCTGCTGCAATGTATCCAGCGCCGCCCGCACCGACTTCTCGACTTCCTTATCGAGCCCTTCGCCGAAATACTCCTCGCTGATGCCGATGCGCAGACCCGTCAGGTCGCGTGACAGCGAATCGGCGTAATTGGGTACCGGCTCTTCCACGCTGGTGGAGTCGCGGTCGTCGTGGCCGGCGATCACGGAAAGGAGCAGTGCGGCATCGCGTACGTTTGTGGTGATCGGTCCGATCTGATCGAGGCTGCTACCGTAGGCGACCAAGCCGTATCGCGAGATGCGTCCATAGGTCGGCTTGAGTCCGACGACGCCGCAAAACGACGCGGGCTGACGCACTGACCCCCCGGTGTCACTTCCTAGGGCCGCGGGGACCATGCGTGCCGCCACCGCGGCCGCCGACCCGCCGGAGGAGCCGCCGGATACGCGCGAAACATCCCAGGGATTGCGCGTTTCACCGAAGGCGCTGTTTTCGGTGCTGGAGCCCATGGCGAAGGCGTCGAGGTTCGTCTTGCCCACGATGATCGCGCCGGCGTCTTGCAGCCGGCTTGCCACATGGGCGTCGTATTCCGAGTGGAAGGGCTCGAGGATGCGCGAGCCGCAGGTTGTCGCACCGAACGTGGTGCAGATGTTGTCCTTGACGGCAACGGGCACGCCGGCGAGCGGCCCGAGGGGTTCTCCGGTTGAGCGTGCCTGGTCCATTTGTCGCGCTTGATCGAGTGCGCGGTCCCCGTCACGGCTCAAAAAGGCGCGCAGAGAGTGATCGGTCGCCTCAATGCGATCGAGTGTTTCGCACATGATCTCTTCCGCGGAGTGCGTACCTTTCGCGACGGCGGCGGCGAGATCGACAACCGTATCCGGAAACGGTTCCATCTAGGCGCTCTCCTGATCGAGTACCTTGGGAACCCGGAAGAACGAGTCCTGCCGCTGCGGCGCATTGCTGAGGGCGCGGTCCGGATCGTAGGATTCTCGCACGGTGTCGTCGCGCATGACGTTCGTGACCGGCAGGGGGTGGGCCGTGGGCTCCACGTCGTCGGTGTTCAGCTCGTTGAGTTGCTCCACGTAATGGAGAATCTTGGACAGTTGCTCGGCGTAGAGCGCCACCTCTTCGTCGGTAATTTCCAGCCGGGCCAAAGAGGCCACGTGCCGCACGGTCTTTTCATCCAGGGTTGATGCCATAAGCCCACCTCATCAGATCGGAAATGCGGACAACGCTTACTCTTTGCCGTTGCGGTAATCCACGCGCGTCGCCGTCGCCGATCGTTCCATTACCAGCCCGGTTTCATGGTCGCCGCATTACGCGAACGGGTCAAGCGATTCAGGCCAGCGCAGATGTATCACATGAACTGAGCCGCGGTGCGCCATTCAACCCGTTTTACCGGATTCCTGGTGCTTGGCGCAACAAAGAAATACAGTTGACCGCACGTCGAGCGGCGCGCGGCGCTGTACACTTTGTACATGTCTCGAATTCAGAACCTTCCCCGTTTGCCATAAGGAGAGCATGCCATGATCAAGTATGCGTTAGCGCTGAGCGGCTTCGCCGTGTTGCTGGCCACGGGTACGCAGTCGACCGATTCCAGTGAGATCGAGGCGATCAAGAAGACGGCCCTGGATTATGGGCAGGGTTGGTATGATGCTGACGCGGAGCGCATGGAGCGTGCGTTACATCCGGAACTGGCCAAGCGCGTGCTGATGCCCGACCCGCGATCGGGCAAGGGCAAGATCGACCACATCGGCGCGATGGCGCTCGTGCAGTACACCCGTAAGGGGGGCGGCTCGAAGACGCCGACCGACAAGCGACGGACAGATGTCACCGTGCTCGACGTCTTCGGCAACGCGGCATGCGTGAAGCTGGAGATGCACGACTGGATCGACTACATGCATATGTCGAAGATCGGCGGGCGGTGGGTCATCGTCAACGTGCTCTGGGAGTTGACACCCGCGGCCAAGAAACGATACGGCATGCCGGAAGAGCTGTAGCGACACTCGTACCGCAGGCATCCCTGCCTGCACACAAACGCACCGAAATGCAGGCAGGGATGCCTGCGGTACGGGGCACGGGACAAAGTGTCGCGAGCGTAAGACTATCGAGTCTGCGGTTTTCTCGACAGCAGTTTGCCCCCGACCAGGAGTAGCAAGCGCGCGGGTGCCCCGTTCATTGCGCAGCAATGGGTGGGGGACGGTGCAGGTCACAAGCGGCTACTGGTTCTGCAATTTTCTCGACAGCAATTTTCCCCCGACCAGGAGTAGCAGACAAAGGACTATCGCTCCCCAGCCCGATATCGTGGGAATGGCGCCGATGCACTCCGGTGCGAACACCGCATCGTCGGCGCCGGGACACTGATCGAGGCAGTCGGGAATCGTGTCTCCGTCCGCGTCGGCGTTGTCATCCACACCGCAGCCACAAATCCCCGGCACTTCCTTCAGTGGATCGTTCGGACACAGGTCGGGCTCGAAGATCTCCATGGCGTAGTCGAACGCCTCCGGGCCGATGTCGACGCCCATGAATCGGCCGGGAATGTCATCGACCGTCGGATGGATGCCGCCGTAGATGCGCGAAAGACTGCACTCGTCCGCGGCGTCGCCATACTTGGCCCATTCCAGAGTGACGTCCACGCTGGGTCCGTCTTCGAAAACAAGAAACTCGTTCTGCGGCGCATAGAAGGTGCCGAGCCCGCCGGGGAAAAACTCGCTACCGGTAATCCTCGTGAGCACCTCGGCGGCCGCACGACTGTACGTGCTGTGCCCGGACACGTACCCCGCAAACGGCGGTGTCACGAAACTCGGTCGCTGATAGGGCCACCAGTTCTCCGCAAGTATCCAGCCGACGCCCGCCGTGGTGGTCTCCGGATCCGGGATGAAGTCCGGACCGCGCCATGCGTGCAAGGCGATCTTCCCGACATTCTCGTTGCCGGGGCCGGCCAGGTGCTCGTGCCGTTCGCCGGGTGCGATGGTGTCCAAGGTGACCAGTTCGATGCTGCCCGGTTTGAGGTGAATGCCGTCCGGATGATGCGACGGCAGGCCTGGATCGGAGCACTGTCCTCGGTCACACATGTACCGAATGGCGGACACGGGTCGAACGAAGTCGTACCATCCTTTCACACCCCAGGCGGCGACGGCGACGTCGTGCATGGCGCCGCCCAATGTCAGGTAAACTTTGACGTCCCATTCCAGGTCGTCAATCACCGGTCCCGTGCCGCGCCATCGCTTCTGCACGAGCGGATGGTCGGATACGTAGTTGGCGATGGTGAACCAGTGCCCCGGCGGAGTTTCCGACCGGGGGCCATCCGCCCAAAACTCCGCGAGCACGCGGTAGTAGTCACCGGCCGGCACGATCTGCGGGGCATAGGGTAGCCCCGTCACCGGATTGACGGCGTAGCCCGATCCGTCGTTTGTGCCAAAGGTGTTGTTGCCCCGCGCGTTCGGGCTGATGTCGATCATGACGCCGTCCGTGGGATCGAGATAGCCGCTCCATTCCACCACCTGCTCGAAACCGGATTTGTAGAGCGCATCGCCCACGCCGCCGATGTGCGGCGGCGGGCTCGGATCGTGGTAGACCCAGTAGTCGAACCCGTCGCGATGATAGATGGTGAGGTCTGCGGCGGTGAGTGAGAACGGTGTGACAATGCCCCATTCGGGGCCAAGAAACTCGGGAAATCCGCCGGGTATCACGTTGCCGGATTGATCAATGAAGTAGTCCAACGCCAGCGGCTGCCAGCGATTCGGATCGATGATATCCGGGTTGCCGGGCAACGGCGGCACCAGCGGCGGATTGACGGGCTCGTAGTAGATGTTCACGTAGCCGTTTTGTTCGTTGGCGCCGTCGGTCAATCCAAATGCCAGTATGGTGGCAGCGATGCGATTACCCAACGCCGCAGGCGAATCGCCGAACGTGGACGTGAACGAGGTGTCGTAACCCAACTCCGCCATTTTGGCATCGAAGCGGGCCAATGACCCGGACGCGCCCGGAGAGTGAAGGAACCGCGCCCTCAGCACACGATAGGCCGCATAACTGATAGCCTCATTGCGCGCGGCTTCAACATCCACGGCTTCGGCGGTTTCGTGGTGCAAGTGCGTCAATGCCCGATCGTCGTAGGCTGCCCAGGCATCCCACATGGCCGCCGATACATGGTACAAGTTTCGTGCGTGTACGGTTGGGCGAGCGAAATCGTTGCGAATCGCCTCCAGCAATTCTTCGTTCCATTGCCGCGCGACCGAATGCTGTCCATACACGGCGGATGTCCACACCATACTGGAAGCCAGAGCGATCAACCCCAAACGGCATCGTACAAAAGGCATTGACTTGTAGAACAACTTCATTTCGATCCTCTCCCCGCCAATGACGTCAGCACAGATTTGAATCCGTGAGTGTAGCCTACCGGCCGGTGGAAAGTCAATCGTCTTCAGGCATCGCGTTTGTGATACGGCGCCAAGCACGCAGATTGCGGGGTTTAGAGGCTATCCCAAAACTTGATATCGGGGTGGCACGGTCTGGCGAAGCCGGGCCGTGGAGCCTGTAATAACCATGGCCTGCCCCTTCGGGTCAGACCATGCCACCCGGGAACACACGGTTTTGGGAAAGCCTCTAATGTGAGATCGCCAGGTTTCAGTGGGCGGAATCGATATCGGCCCCACGCCCGATATCACCGCCGCAGACTTGGCGATGCCGCCATCGCAGAGTTCAGTGGTTTCGATCCGACGAAGAACCAGCTTCGACTCCGCCCTGTACTATCTGAGTAAGAACGGTGCGGAGCGTGGACCGGCTGATTCTCGCTGCCCCCGTCTATGGCGAAGGTCATCTGTCCACCTTAGAT
>Ga0055452_10000556_pt1 | contig 9666 bp, 9 predicted proteins | sample China_Galinas_PW_6_FD_57735 | JGI IMG/M metagenome (GOLD analysis project Ga0055452, IMG submission 57735) | Wetland microbial communities from San Francisco Bay, California, USA, that impact long-term carbon sequestration - China_Galinas_PWC_D2 | ecosystem: Environmental > Aquatic > Marine >... | reverse complement strand
AGTGCGGGTGGGCGATCGGAGACGGTGTCATCGGGCACTCGACCACACCCGGCTATCGGTGGGCGTGGCAGACGAAGGCGTGGTCACATGGCGAACGCGAGCCTGCGGCCGTGCTGTTTCAGACCGAGGTCGTGACCGCCACCGACCCGGGTGCCCTGATCGACGGAGTCCACGTCGACGTGGATGACGTGCTCGCGCCCGACTTCGGCCAATGGGATCTCGCTCGATGATGCGCGATGCATGCAGACGTCCGCGCGGCGCGCGGAGTGTTCACGTCGTCGGGCACGGCCGGCGAACCGACAGCTCGAGACCGTTGTCGCGCATGACGGTGCGGCACTGTTCGGGTGTGTAGTCGAAGTTCTCCAGATCCTTGATGTACGAAGCCGGATCGGCCAGGCCTTCGACATGCGGATAGTCCGACCCCATGATGATGCGCTGCACGCCCAGCAGCTTCAACAGGCCGGCCAGCTCGTCCTCATAGAACGGTGACACCCAGACGTGGCGTTTGGAGGTCTCCCGCGGGTCTTCTTTGTAGATCATCGGGATCTGACCGTAGGACTTGGTGAGCTTCTCGAACAGGTGGAACACCCAGGCCGAACCGCTTTCGATGGCAGCCATCCGCAGGTTGGGGAAGCGGAGGAACAGGCCGTTGTGCAGGTGGTTGGCGAAGGTGTCCTGGATGGCATCGCCGGAGAACAGACTCCGGAAGCCCAGCAGCGCCTGAAACGACATCATGTAGTCGGCTTCACCCCAGGCCGGCATGAACTTCGAGTAGTACGTCTCACCCGAGTGGTAGCAGACGGTGATGCCGGAATCGTCGGCCAGCCGCCAGAAGTCGTCGAACATCGGGTCGCCCGGTGCACGCATCCCCACGTCGGTCGAGATCGGTCCGGGGATCATGACGATGAAGCGTGCATCGCGCTCGAGCGCCCACTCCAGTTCACGGACGGCGTTGTCGGGCCGGCACATCGTGATGTAGGGAGCTGCGAAGATTCGTTCTTTGTAGGCGAATCCCCAGTCCTCATCCATCCAGCGGTTGAACGCGCGGAAGGTGGCCGCGGTGGCGTCGAGGTCGGGCAGAAGCGCCTGCTCCATCCCGACGCCGAGGGTCGGCAGCAGAATGCAGCCCCGCATGCCCTGCTCGTCCATCGCTGCGATCCGCGCGTCGCGGTCACGGTACTCGGGCCGGATCGGCTCCAACTCACCGAACAACGCGTTCAAGTCCGCGCCCCTGGGATTGCGGCCGCGGAAGTACTCGTCGAGCGCGCCGGGTTTGCCGACCGGGTCGAACGTCGGATTCGGGATGAACCTGTTGACCCTGCCCCCGACGATCAGCCGCTGCTTGCCGTCGAGCTGCGCCCACTGGATGGCGCGTTTCTTGAACGCAGGCTCGATGTAGCGGGTGAACGCGTCCTCGGCCTCGTAGTAGTGGTTGTCGCAGTCGAAGAACTTGAACGAAGGCTGAGTTGTCATGGCGGCTGTCCTTTCTGAGCCTCCCGAGGTCAGGTTGACCGGCTATTTCCGCGGCAGGCCCAGGATCATCGAGGCGATGATGGTCAGCTGGATTTCTGGTGTGCCGCCGCCGATGAGCTCCGATGGCATGTCGAGGTAGGGCGCGATCACGGCGGGATCGGAGTCCTCCAGCATGGCAAGACGTCCGGTCAGGCCCAGCGTCGCGGTCCAGGCGCGGCGCAGCAGCATCACCATCGCGTACTTGGCGATGCTGGAGGTCGGGCCCGGACCCTGTCCCTGCACCAGGCGCAGGGTTTCGCGCAGCACCATGGCCTTGATGGCGTTGGTGTGAGCCTCGATCTCACCGAGCGCCTGCAGCGTCGCGTCGTGATCGGGTCCGCCGACGGCGGCCATCTGCCGAAGAGCCTCGGAGCGGTCGATGTTGACATAGTTCCCGATGGCCGTGCGTTCGACGGCCATGGTCGCCACGGCCAGATCCCACCCGTCACCGGGCTGCCCGACCAGCATGTCCTCACCGACGAACACGTCGGTGAGGAAGACCTCGTTGAAGTCGAAGTGCCCGCTGGCCTGCTTGATCGGGCAGACCTCGATACCGGGGGAGGCCATGTCGATCAGGAAGTAGCTGATCCCGCGGTGCTTGGCGGCGTCCGGATCGGTCCGGGCCAGCAGCGCCCCGAACTGTGCCTGGTGGGCCGAGGAGGTCCAGATCTTGTGCCCGTTGAGCAGCCATCCGCCGTCGACCTTGTGGGCGCGGGTGGTCAGTGCAGCCAGGTCCGAACCGGCGCCCGGTTCGCTGAACAACTGGCACCACCGCTGGACGCCACGGATGATGGGCCAGGCGAAGCGATCCCGCTGTTCATCGGACCCGCTGTCGAGAATTGTCGGCAGGATCCACTCGGCGATACCGAGCGAGGGCCTGGCCAACTCGGGGCGCTTGTCGAACTCCTCGGTGATGATCACCTGTTGCACCGGCGAGGCCCCGAGGCCCCACGGCGCCCGCAGATGCGGGACGACCAGCCCGGCCTCGGCCAGAAGGTCCCGCTGTGACCCGTAAGCGAGTCCGGGGGCCCGCACGTCGTCGGTGGGGTTCTCGTTCTGCAGTGCCAGGGCCCGGTCCAGCGTTTCCGCCACTTCGGCCCGGAATCCGGATTCGACGTCACCCAGATTGACTGCGGTGGAGCGCTTCAGGGTTCGGGCCAACTCGCCGGCTTCACGGCCCCAGCGCGTCGTGGGGCCCAGCGACGCGGCCAGGGTGGTGGCGCGCCGCCAGTACAGGTGCGTGTCGTGTTCCCAGGTGTAGCCGATCGCGCCGAACATCAGTAGTGCATCGAGCACCAGGTCGGGCCCGGTGCATACGGTCATCAGGGCGGCCGATGCTGCGGCCAGATGGTGCTGTTCGATGGTGTCGTCGCTCGCACGCACCGCATCCCAGGCAGCCGCCGCTGCCAGTTCGGCGTTGACCAGCAGCACCGCGGCTTTGTGCTGCAGCGCCTGAAAGGAGCCGACCGGCTTACCGAACTGCTCGCGAGTGCGGATGTAGCCCACGGCCGTCTCGACGCTTCGGCGCACCGTGCCGGCCGACGCGCAGGCCGCGAGGGACACCACGACACAGCGGGCCCGCTCGGCGGAGATTCCGGACACGACCGAGCGGGCCGGGGCCTCCTGGTCGGAGAGGTGGAGCACACCGACGTCGGTGCACAGGTCGGTGCCGCGTTGCTGCTCGACACGCAGGCCCGGGCTGGGCGGCCGCGCATCCAGTGCGACCCACACCTCCGCTCCGTCGTCGGAGTGTGCAGCCAACAGGATCCGTTGGGCTGCAACGATTCCCAGCGTGGTGGAGGTCGAGCCGGTGAGGCGCCACCCGGTATCGTCCCGGGCAGCGCGCACGTCGGAATCCTCGGGCAATACGACGGCGGCCGTCGTGCCCGTGGCCAGGTCGGCCAGCAGCGCGCTCGCCGAGTCGTCGCCCAGGATCGCCACGGCGCTGGCGGTCGCGGTGCTCAGCAGCGGTCCCGGCAGCAGTGCAGCGGCGGCAGCCTCGATGACGCAGGCCATGTCGGTGAGCGTGCCGCCCTGGCCACCGGCCTGCTCGGGAATATGCACCGCGTGGAAGCCGTGTGCGGTGAATTCCTCCCACCAGGGTGGCAACTCGCCGGCCGCAGTCGCGTCGGCGGCCGCCCGGGTCTTGTCTATCGGCGCATGCCGGGCCGCGAAGTGGGCCACCGCTTCGGCCAGTTGCTCCTGCTCGGTGGTGATCGCCAAAGCCATGGGTGTCAGCTCTCCAAACCGAGAATGCGAGCGGCATTGCCGTAGAGGAACTTCGGCCACACCTCGTCCTTCAGCGCCACGTTGGGCAGTTCGCTGAAGATCCGTTCCAGCGACAGCCCCATCGGGAAGTAGCCGGCGTAGAGGACCCTGTCCGCGCCGCGGGAGTTGGCATAGTCGAGGATGGCCTTCGGGTAGTACTTGGGCGCGAAGGCAGAGGTGGAGTAGTAGAGATTCGGCCACTTCAGCATCAGCTTGACCGCGAGATCCTCCCACGGCTCACAGCCGTGCCGGGTGATGAACACGAGGTCGGGAAAGTCGAACATGACGACATCGATGCGGGAAACCTCCTGTGGCGCAAACGGAACCCGTGGTCCGGGCACACCGGCGCAGACGAAGATCGGAATGCCGAGCTCGACGCAGGTGGCGTAGATGGGATACATCTTCGGATCGTCGATCGGCACCTGGGGGAAAGTGCCGGCCGGAAAGACCGATGTCGCGCGGATGCCGTACTGCTCGTATTCACGGCGGATCGCACTCACCGACCCCATCACGTCGTTCGGATCCGAGATCGCACCGGACGGAATGAACCGGTCCGGGAACATCTTGAGTGCCGGCTGCGCGGAGTCCTCGCCGACCCCGATCATCGCCTTCTCGATACCGAACCGGTCCATCTGTTGCAGCAGCAGCGACACCGGGTCGTCGGTCGGTAGCCCCTTGGGCACGTCCTTGAACATGTACTCGACCGGGAACTCGAAGCTCTCCTTGGACTCGCGGTCCTTGGTCTGCTTGCGGATGAAGTCGTACTGAGCGAACCCCTCGTGGGGGAATCCGATCATGGTGTCGATCACCGGCAGACCCACAGGTCCGGCCATCGTCTCCTCCGATCACGAGTCAGCGCGCCTACCTGCGCTATGCGGATCATGGTGAAACATCGTTCTACTAGTGTCAAGGACCATTAGCAGCTCTAGCTGCTGTAACCCTGGTGATTGCCGGTGATTGCCGTATGATCGGAACAACTGAGCAGAAGGCCGTTCTTGTCGCAGCCCGTGCCGTAGGGCCCGAACCGGGAGGTCGCACCGTCAACACCCCAGCCCCCGACCTGGCCGCGCAAGACGCGCGTGGACGGCCCCGGACCGCCCGGGCCCAGTCCGAGGTGATCGCGCGCTCGGATATGACCAGTGGCCAGCTGGCGCGACGAGCGAAGATCATCGAAGAGGTGATCGGTCTGATCGCCGAGGTCGGCGCGGACGCGGTCCAGATGCGTGACGTGGCTCAACGCTCGGGAGTGGCGCTGGCCACGCTGTACCGCTACTTCAGTTCCAAGGAGAATCTGTTGGCGGCGGCGCTGGAAGACTGGCAGAAGCGGCTGACCCGCCGCATCCTGTCCGGCGGTGGACCATCGGACAGTGACCCGCTTCCGGGCGTCCTGGACTACCTGCGGCGTGCGCAGCGCGCCTTCTATCGCAATCCTGAGATGACGGCTCTGATGCTTCAGATGATGACGTGCACCGATCCCGAGGTGAAGTCGGCGATCGACGAGATGGAGCGCACCAACGTCGAGTTGTTCAGTCGGCTCCTCAACGGAGTTGCACCGGAGGTGATTCCGAGTGTCAGTTTCGGTCTGAACGCCGCGCTGAGCGGTGCGCTCGCCGGGTTGTTGGCCGGTCGGTTGAGTTTGGACGAGTCGCTGAACCATGTCGAGTGGGTCGCGCGTGTCCTTCTCGGCGACGCACAGCCGCACCGGGGGAATTGACACGGTGCGGTGACTCGTCCGCAACTGCACCGATCCGCACCCGTATCGGTGTCCGGTCAACGGGCATGCCGGCGGCACATTTTCGCCACTCCGGCAGCAGAGTTCGCCGATCAGCCGGCGAAGATGTTCCCGCCTCCTCCCACCGTGATCGACCTGACCTCCAACGGGCGCGACGCGGGACCATTGGCGACGGTACCGTCCAGGTTGAATTTGCTGCCGTGGCAGCGGCAGTTGATCGTTCCCCCGGATACATCGGCCAGCGTGCAGCCGCATGCGTGCATACCGCCGAGAACGCCTGGAACACTCCCTTGCGAGGCTGGGTCACGACGATGTCGTCGACGATCACCCCGGATCCGATCGGTACCTCGGCGGTTGCGGCGATCGGTGTCCCGCCACCACTGGGCGGAGCCGACTGGTCCGCACCGCTGTCGGCGCCGGCCGCGGAGGGCTGTTGTCCGTAGCCGCTGCACGCCGCCGTTCCCGCCGCGACGGCACCGAGGCCCGCGGCGACAATAAACTGCTGGCGGGTGAGGTGAAACTGGTTGTTATTCATGGCATGTCCTTCGTGTTGAGGGCTCACAGCGTGAGGCCATTGGATTGGAAAAACCAGAACGCCGAGGTCAACCACACGTAGACCAGGGTGAAGAACACCAAGCACCCGGCGATGGGGATGACCCAGCCGGCCAGGCCCTTGCGGGTGAGCAGCAGCATCTTCGCCACGAAAACCCCGTAGAACAGGCAACCGAACACCGAGTGCAGCAGTACCCGGGTCTCGGTCGCAGCGAACTCCAGCGCGTATAGGCAGTGCACGGCGACCGGGACGCTGGCCAGCACGGCCAGTCGCCCGGACCACACGTGCGCGGGTGCCATCCAGGACGGTATGCGGCGCCGCGGAACCAGCCGGTACATGGCCAGCGCCGAGCCCAACTGGAACAGCGCCAGCACCATCGTCAGTGTGGCCAGCCAGGACTTCACCGCCAACGGGCCGGAGAAGCCGGCCACGTTGACAGCGAAGAACTGGGGCTCGTGGGATCGGCCGAAGACGCCGAGGCCCACTGCGACCACGGCGCCGGCCACCACCGCGACGGCCAGGCCGGCATTGGCGCGTGGGGTGCCCACGCGAACCGGCCTCGTGGTGTCATCGGCGTACCCGCCGTCAGTACCCATTGCCGCCCCCGGATTGCGCGGCCTCGAAACCCCAGGGGCGTTCGCCGATCCACAGCGTGCCGAGGATCGTGCCACCACGCAGTTGGCCGGTCAGCCGGTCGGCCCCGGTCTTGTCGCCGAGGCGGAGTGCGGAGTCGCTCGCCTTGCCGGACAGCCAGGTCTCGATCCCGACGTTGTCGCAGGCGTATGCGGTGGCGTAGCGGCCATCGACGGCGATTTCGACGGTCAGCACGTGCCCTTGCAGCGGAATGTCCGCGACGTACTCGGCGCGCATGGGAAAGCCCTGCGGCGCCGGGATTTCTGGTGTAGCCGCCGGGGCGGGCGGGGCGGCGACCGTGGCAGCCAACGGGGCCGGGACCACCTGCGCAGGCGGGGCCGGGGTCTGGGATACGTTGACCATCCACCACCCGGCGCCAACGAGGCCGACTGCGGCGACGGTCGTGATGGGACCGATCAATCTACGCGTACTCATGGCACCGATGATTCAGCCGAATCGGGCGCAGGCCTTGGAGCCTGGATGGAGATTGCGTGGAGATTTGCCGTAGGCCGGTTCGGTGGGGTTGATCGGAGGGGCTAGCCCGGTCTGGACAGATCCAGGGCGCGCTAGTACCGGAACTTCAGCGCAGGGTCAGCCAGGTGAGGCTGAGCGCACCGGCCAGCACGCAGTAGATGGCAAATGGTGTGAGAGTGCGGGTTTCGAAGTAGCGGATCAAGAACCTCACCGCGAGGTAGGCGGACACGAAGGCCGCCAGACTGCCGAGCAGCACTTGGCCGTGGATGCCGGTGCCGAGTGGACCGAATAGATGGGGGATCTTCAACACGCCGGCGGCCAGGATGATTGGGGTCGCCAGTAGGAACGAAAACCGGGCAGCCTCCTCGTGGGACAGCCCGCGCCACAACCCGGCAACCATCGTGATGCCAGAGCGGCTGATGCCCGGTAGCAATGCCAGAATCTGCGCGCACCCGATGAGTACGCCCTGCGGGATCGACAACCGGGCCAGTTGGTCATCGACGGCGTTGCCCATCGAACCGGGCCCGGCCCCAGCGGAGGGGGAACCGCCCACCGGTATCGGGGCCCGGCGGCGGATCCGTTCGCCGGCAAAGAGAGCCGCTCCATTGGCGACCAGAAACGCCGCTGCCGGAATGGGTTTGCCCAATGTGGTGCGGAAGAGATGCTCAAGTGCGAGGCCCGACAATCCCACGGGAATGGTCGCCAGGATGATCAGCCACGCCATCCGTTCGGCGGGGGTCTGAATCCGCCGGTGTCGCACCGACGTAGCGAACCCCGACACGATCCGAACCCAGTCACGCCAGAAGAACACCAGAAGGGCGGCCGCGGTTGCCACGTGCAAGCCGACGATGAACGCCAGATACGGCGACTCGGGGGCCGACACGTTGAGGTCTGCGGCCCAGCGTCCGCCGACCAATGCCGGCACCAGTACCGAGTGTCCCAGACTGGACACCGGGAACAGCTCGGTGACGCCCTGAAACGCACCCACCACGATGGCTTCGACGTAGCTGAGCTGGGACGTCATGGTGTTCCTCGACAAACGGGTTCGGTGTGCCGGTTAAGGCAGGAGCAGTTCGTTGCGGCACGCTACAGAGGCGATCGACGCGCGGCCAATCGTTCTCAGCGTTCTCTCAACTGCGGAATGCGCGGGCTCCGGACGTTTGAGTGGACCGTCCGGTGGCTGCTTGGATGTCGATCATGGAGCACGGCTACGGTGCCGGGGCGGCGGGTTTCGGGCCTATCAGCATCGGTGTGATCGTCTGGTTGCTGGCGGTAGTCGTCGCGGCGACCTGGATCGCCGGGCACCCGCAATGGCGCCGGGCCGTGGCGCGTGTCGGTGATCTCCTGCTGGTTCGCCGGCTGTGGCAGTGGGGGGTAGCTCGATTCGGGGCGGCGACCTCGTCGCTGCGTGCCCGGCTCGGGCTGGAGGGAATCGCGGGCATTGCACTGATCTCCGGACTGTTCGTGGTCATGGTGCTGGGGGTGGGATTCGCCGAGCTGCTCGGGGATGTGTTGGAGGGAGACGGCGTCGTTGTCGTCGACCACCCCGCCGCGCGGTGGCTGGCCGAGCACCGTGACTTGTGGCTGACGAAGGTGCTGGTCGCGGTGACCCATGCGGGAGGGCCGGTTGGCCAAGCGGTATGGCTGGTGCTGGTGTGTGCCGTCGCCGCCATTTACGCCAGGTTGTGGCTTCCGGTGCTGCTCGGCGCACTGGGCGGTGGCGGTATCGCCGTCGTGGTGCTGACTGCCAAGCTCCTGGTGGGCCGCCAACGCCCCGCGTCGCCCTTCGCGCTGATTCCCACCCCCGGATTCTCGTTTCCGTCCGGGCATGCCACGGGTGCTTCCGCCGCCGGGCTGCTGGGAGCGTGGATCCTGTGCAGCTGGGTCGTGCGGTCGTGGCGTGCCCAGGTGGTGATATGGGCGATGACGGGTGCGGCGATCGGGTTGATCGGCTTCTCCCGCCTGTATCTGGGCGTGCACTACGTCACCGATGTGCTGGCGGGCTGGTTGCTGGGAGCGGCCTGGGCGGGTTCGGTGATCCTGGCCGGATCGTGGTGGGGTGCAGCTCGACGGCAGCCGGTGTGACTCTCAGCGCCCTCTCAGCGGGTCTGTGCGATGGTCACCGCCCCGGGCGGTTCAGCGGCGAGCGCCCGGATATTGGGCTGCCCACCCGGTCACATCGTGATCGGCTGGGCAGGCTCCTGGCGAGGTCCAGACGGTGACCGGCACAGACGCGCGGTCACGACAACGGCGACGGAGGAAAATGAGAATCATCGGTCGAACGCTGGTGGCACTGCTGGCTGCGGTCGCGGCGTTGTTCGTCGGGACGGGTACCTCGCATGCGGGTCTGGATAACGAGCTGAGTCTGGTGGACGGCGGCGGCCGCACCCTGACGATTCAGCAGTGGGACACGTTCCTCAACGGCGTGTTCCCCCTGGACCGTAACCGGCTGACTCGTGAGTGGTTCCACTCCGGCAAGGCCGTCTACAGCGTG
>Ga0055452_10000543_pt1 | contig 9811 bp, 6 predicted proteins | sample China_Galinas_PW_6_FD_57735 | JGI IMG/M metagenome (GOLD analysis project Ga0055452, IMG submission 57735) | Wetland microbial communities from San Francisco Bay, California, USA, that impact long-term carbon sequestration - China_Galinas_PWC_D2 | ecosystem: Environmental > Aquatic > Marine >... | reverse complement strand
CCACCGGCAAGAAGACCCCGCGCAAGAAGACCCCTCGCAAGAAGACGGCCGCGAAGAAGGCCGGCGCGAAGAAGTCGGCGCGCAACCAGACCAGCCGGAAGAAGACCGCGGGCGAGTCCGCCGGCGGGGCGCCGGACACCGGTCCGAAGCGGGCCTCCGGCGGCGGTCCCTCGTCCAAGGGCTGAGCCCCCCGGACCCCACCCACCGGCCGACACCCCGCACCGCCCGCGTCTCCCCGGGGGCGCCCCGCCTGGTGTCGTGGTGCTTGCCCCTCGCTCCCCCAAGAAATCCGTTGTTTCTCGACGGCGCTGGACGTTATAACTGCCCCCGTGAGACCCGTGGGCCGGGGTCGCGTAACGAGGTCTGACGACTGGATCCCGAGTGGATCGCGAGTGGATCGGGGAGCGAGGGCGCGAGCTCGAGTCGCGTTTGCCTCGAACGAGGGCGTCGGCCCGATTGCCGTTGGAGCGGCGAGACGGAAAGCAAAGCTGGGTGCGGGTAGCTGAGTTGTTGGCTGAGTTGCGGATTCGGACCGGAATCGTCGCGATCGGATCCGCGATCGGATCCGCGATCGGATCCGGGCTGGGCGCATGGCTCGGTGATCGAGCAGTCGAGTCGGGACCTTCGGGTCCGCCGGGGAAGGGCGTGACGACGTGGTGCAGCGTCTCGCGCGGGTTCGCAGACGGGGAGGTCTCATGATCGGTATCGGTGGGGGGGGGTCCGCGCAGCGGGCCCTGCTCGCGGTCGCGCTCTTGGTTTCGGTTTCAGCGATCGCGCCGCAGGCCAACGCGATCGAGGCCCTGGACGGTCGGGTCCAGCTGCACGGCTTCGTCGAGGCCCAGGTCCGGGGGCTCTCCTCCCGCTACTCCGACGAGTTCGACCTCGCCCAGTGGTACAACGTGCTGAACCTCGAGCTCGAGCTCGACATCCTCCCCGACGGCTGGGGACCGATGGACCTGCTCGAGGCCTACGTGCGGGTGGAGGCCCGCTACGACTGCGTCTGGACCCACGGCTGCGGAACCATGCGCAGCGCGAACACCTACGGCGATCGCACGAACACGCTGCCCGGTCGTCTGCGCGGCGCGAAGGACCCCGACTACTCCGGCGTGATTCCTCCCACGGAGCCGAACGAGTCGGAGAAGCGCATCCAGAACAAGCGACCGGCTCCGTTCGCACCGCTCACCATCACCGACACGACCGGCATCTTCGGCAACAACCCGAGCCAGGATGTCTCGATCTCTTCCTCTCCGGGACTCGGCTTCGACACCCTCTTCGAGCAGAAGGGCGCCGACAACATCCTCGGCACCGAGGACGATCCGGCGATCTACACCAACTCTCCGGTGCTCGACTTCAAGTTCGCGCTGCTCAACAACAACAAGGGCGCTCCGGGCTCGGGCGGACAAACCCGGATCGTGGGTCCCTGGAATCCCGAGAGCTTCATCCAGCCGAACGCGCTGCTCATCTCGGAGGGCAATCCGTTCCGGCAGGCCACGGCGTACATGGGCCTCTACCGCACCGGAAACAACGCCTCGGGCTACCGCGCGAACGATCCCCTCGACCCCCGCCTCCAGACCCTCAAGGAGGAGCTCTACCAGGCTGCCGACGAGGGGATCGTGCTCGGAAACATGGGGTTGAGCCCGCTCAACGTGGTCCCGCGATTGACCCGGGTCATCCCCGGTGACGTGACGGGCGACGCCTTCGCCGGCGACTACAACGGGATCATTCCCTGCCACGACCCGACCAGTCCCGAGGCGACCAAGCAGATCAACGGAACCGAGTACTCGGTCAACTGCTATCCGAACCTGCCGCGCGACCCGGCGACCGGTGCGGTCACGGCCAACGGCGTGATCGTCCCCGAGAACGGGCTCAACATCGACATCATCGGCGGTGCGGCCGAGCTGCCGATGCGTCCGGCGCCGGACCTCTCGAACCTCACCTCCCTCGACGCGAACGTCCTGCTCTACGGCGACAAGAAGGACCAGGCGGCGGCCGCCCAGCGTCTCGCCATGGGCTGGGACGGCAACAACGCGAAGCGGCTCTACGCCCAGGGCCTCTACATTCCGAGCCTGGGACTTCGCCGCGAGCTCGCCAAGAGCATCGATCCCGTCACCGGGGTCGCGGCGATGGACAAGAACGGCATCGCGAAGGGCAGCGGGAAGCTCGACAACATCGACTTCAACTACCGCCAGGCCGAGCGCGCCTGGAACCGCGGCCAGAGCCAGCAGGACACCAAGGAGCTGAAGGAGGCCTATCTCGACATCGAGTGGCTCGACTCCAGACTCTGGACCCGCATCGGTCTCCAGAACATCGTCTGGGGCAAGACCGAGCTCTTCCGGACCACCGACCAGTTCAACCCCCAGGACCTCGCCCTCGCCTCGCTGCCGAGCCTCGAGGAGTCGCGCATCGCGCTGTGGGCGGCGCGCTTCGTGTATTCGCTCTACGACGTGGGACCGGCGGAGGACGTGCGGCTCGAGTTCGCCTTCAACTTCGACAACTACCAGCCCGCCGACCTCGGCGCCGCGGGAGAGCCCTTCACCCCGGACGCCGTCGGCCAGGCGACGGCCGGCATCATGTTCCACAGCATCACCGGCGTCGGCGTCGCCGGGATCGACCGCCCCGAGAATCCGTGGGACAGCATCAAGGGCCTCGAGGTGGGCGGTCGCATCGAGTGGCGCTGGGATCGCTTCTCCTTCGCGCTCACCGATTTCTACGGCTACTCCGACTTTCCGTACATCGACCGGATCTTCACCTACGACCGCACGGTGGCGGTGGATACCGGACGGCCGCTCATCGCCGAGGTCGCTTCGACCTCGGCGTGCGACACGCCTTCCGCTGGCACCTACGTGAACCAGGGCGAGGCGGGCGGCCAGCCCACCATGGCCGGCCAGCAGGGCACCGCGCCCGCGCGGACCTTCGACGATCCCAAGAATCCGTACGCGATGAGCCCCTTTGGCATCGGGACCAATCCCGACTGCCTGAAGGGCGGCGGCGCCCCCGGCTTCCAGAACGAGAACCTCCAGAACGGCGAGCAGAACGCCCTGTACTTCCACCCCGCGAACCAGCAGCTCTTCGCGTGGATCTGCTCGTCGACGGTCGGGATCGGAGCGGCCCTCGACCCGGGCTCCTGTGCGTTCAACATCTTCGGGTCGCCCGCGCTGCTCCTCGAGGACAGCGCGGTCGAGCCCCCGCCCTTCCTCGAGATCCTCTCCGGGATCTACGCCGGCGAACCCAGCACCGAGCTCCAGCGCTTCTTCGGAATCATCACGATCAACACCAAGACGAAGGAGCAGGGCGCGTTCGACCGCAACGAGTTCGTCAACGCCGCTCTCAAGTACCCCGTCGCGCCCCTCAACCTCGACTTCGGCCCGGACGGTCCGTACACCCAGTCCACCGACTGGGACGGCGTCATCACCGCCTCCGACCCGGGGATCAACGCGCACAACGAGGACGCCCAGCCCTACGTCATCTTCATCGAGGACTTCTTCGGAAGCCCCGCCTCGTTCCCGGTGGTCGGCGCCCCCGACTGCAACTCCGCCCTCTCCTCGAACAAGGGACCCTCGGCCTGGAACCCGACCATGACCTTCTTCGGCCTGACCGTCCCCGGCGGCGTGTGCAGGCAGTTCCGCTTCCACTACGACGCGAAGGACTGGCTCACCGCCGACTCGACCATGACCAACGCCCAGCGCGCCCTGATCGGTTGCGGTCCGTTCTACGGCATCCGCTGCGACTCGGGCGACGAGGTCTGGGCGCTTCCCCAGGGCACCTACGCGACCTTCGGAGCCGCCCAGGCGGCCAACAAGCAGCTCTTCAACCGGGGCGGCGGCATCGACTTCCTCAACACCGAGGCCAGCGTCCTGGTCCAATCCTGGTCCGGCGTCGAAGGCACCGCGCCGCTCGGCGACGAGGCCGACGCGGGCATCTACTGGACCATGTTCGGCCAGAAGGCCCAGCCCGGCACGGTCGGCTTCGAAGGCGGTCCGGCCTGCACCCGGCCGGTCGGCACGGGCAAGGACCTCGAGCTGGTGACGCTCCCCGGCTGCCGCGGCATCAGCAGCATCCAGCCCCTCGACGTCGGGACCGGTTCCGCGCGCGTCGAGGTGACCTTCGATCCCGACTACCTGCCCTCGGTGGACGGCTGCATCGTGTCCAGCGACATCGGCGGGGTCCCGGTGACCTTCCCCGAGGTGCAGCCGGGGTCGCGGCTCGCGACCGAGCTGGGCGTCTGCGCGACCCAGTCGAAGCACAAGGTCGGAGGCTTCGTCTCCACCATCCCCGTGCAGGTGGTCGACGGCGCGGGGACGATCTTCCATCCCCTCGCGGGCTGTCTCCCCGACACCGAGGCGCAGCGCGTGGAACTCGGCATGCCGCCGGGAACCGTGCTTGCGAAGGACGCGTCGGTGCAGGGCGACTGCGTCTGGTACGAGCGCAACTACGAGGACGAGTTCCTCGGCATCGACCCCTCGGGCCGAACCGCCCAGGTGTTCCGCTCGGAGATGGCCGCCTTCTCCTTCAACTTCCTGACCTTCCTGGTGGTCTCCTCCTGCGATCCCAAGAGCGGCGACGACATCGCGAACGACCAGGAGTGCTTCAACCCCAACACGCCCGAGCGCGCGGACAAGTGCTCCTTCAACGCTCCGCACCTGTGCACCAACGTGAAGGGCTTCCTCACGATCGCGGGCGTGGGACGCAACACCCTGAACGCCGGCGGCAACGGGCGCTTCGGACGCCGCACCTTCCAATGGCACGGCGGCGGCGAGGTCGTGCTGCGCTACGAGAAGCGCAACGTGCTCGGGTTCTCGCTGGACTTCGCCGAGGACGTCACGAAATCGAACTGGAGCATGGAGTTCACCTGGATCGAGGGGAATCCCTTCATCTCCAACAACGCGTACGACAACGTCGCGAAGTCCGACGCCTACAACCTCACCCTCTCGGTCGACCGGCCCACGTTCATCAACTTCCTCAACCCGAACCGGACCTTCTTCATCAACAGCCAGTGGTTCTTCCAGTACCTGCCCGGTCACGAGGGCGCGTTCACCAGCAACGGTCCGGTCAACGTGCTCTTCACCCTGGCGGCCTTCACGGGCTACTTCCAGGACCGGCTGCTGCCCACCTTCGTGAGCGTCTTCGACATCAACTCCCAGTCCGGTGGATTGCTGCCGTCGATCCAGTACCGCTTCACCGAGGCCTTCTCGGCCACGATCGGCATGAACTGGTTCTTCGGGCGCACCGAGCGCGTGAACATGCCGCTGAACGAGATCGCGCCGCCGGGCAACCGGGCGCCCAACAAGAACGGCCACCACGCCTACAAGGACGGGCAGGACAACCTGCTGTCGCTGATCCGCCACCGCGACGAGGCCTACATCCGGCTGCGCTGGACCTTCTGATCGCGGCGGCGCCGGGGCCGCTCCTCGGCCCCCGGCCGGGCTCCTAGTGGCCGCGAATCAGGAAGTCGGTGGAGGTGTACTTGCGCAGGCCGCCCTCGGGCGGGACCGAGAGGATGTCGTAGGACTCCCGACGCCAGCCGGTGCCGCCCTCGGTGGCGGAGTAGGACACCGCGGCGACCGGATCGAAGACGTTGGCCGCCTCGCCGTTGGGCCACGCCGGATAGCGTGAGAGATCGCCGCTGAAGCGGTGCACCGGGATGGTGACGTCGAGCTCCCGGCCGTCCCGGGTGCGGGTGACCCAGTACAGCGGCTGTTGGGTCTGGTAGTCGAGGTAGAGGATCAGGGTGTCGAAGTCGCCGCCGGGAACCCGCCGATCGCCGCGCAGGATCACCGCGTAGCGGACGTCCCAGCGGTCGCTTCCGACCGAGAGTCCGCTCGGACCGAAGTTGCGTCCCTCGCTCGCGGGGTAGCCCTCCCGGGTGGCGTTGATGGGCGCGATCACCTCGCGCTCGCCCAGGATGCGCCAGTGGTAGGCGTTGGGCCGCAGGGCCAGGGTCGTGAATCCGCGGTAGAGGTTCTCGGTCACCAGCGTCGATTCGGCGGAGGTCGGAGAGATGGCTCCCGTGGCGCCGGCGTAGCCCCCCGAGCCCACCGCGATCCCGCCGCCGCCGGCGTCGCCGCTCACCCGGTAGCGGGGCGTGAACACGCCGTCGACCCAGGCCGAGGCGGCGCGCCGCATCTTCCGCATGGTCGGCACGTAGACGAAGATGTCGTCGGGCTCGGTGTAGGACTCCTCGGTGGGGTAGGGGCGGGCCTGCTTCCACGCCAGATGGCGCGCGTTGAAGGGCTCGTCGAAGCGGCCGCCGGCGATCCAGATCGCCTCGGCGCCCTCGTCGACGCTGTACGACTTGTCGTAGAGGTCGGCCCGGTGCCCGGTCCGGATCACGAAGAAGGTGCCGAGGTAGGTCTGGATCCCGCCGATCAGGCTCGGCATGTCGACGATCCGGAAGCTCCCGATGGGTCCGGAGCCCTGGTAGCGGTTCTCGAAGTTCCACGCCCAGCGCGTACCGGCGTCGCGGGCCTTCGGGTCGATGCCCTCGGGCGGGAAGGGCAGGCCGGCGGTGTAGTCGGTCAGGTTCCCCTCTCCGTCGAGCTTCGCCTTGCCCTCGAAGTCGCGGGTGGCGCGCTCGTAGAAGGACGCCACCGGGTAGCGGCGATGGCAGGGCCCGATCTCCATCCGCATGCCGTCGAAGAAGAAGGCCTCGCGGTGCCGCCACACCTCGATCGGGATGAGCTCCCGGAGCTTCATCAGGTCGGTGGCGCCGAGGACCATTCCCTCCTTGAGCCGCGTCGGAATGGCGTCCTCGACCCGGTCCTCTCCGGGTCGCCCCCCGAGCAGCGGACACTGGTCTTCCGGGGGCAGCTCGGCGCGGGCCACGCCGGCCCCGGCGGCAGCGACCAGCAGGCCGGTCAGGAGGGAGCCGGCCGCGGGCAGACGGGTCCGGAGGGCGCGCAGGGTGGGGTGACGTGACATGGAGGTCCGCGGACGGCCCCCGGATTCTATCGTACCCTCGGCCGAAGGGAGGTGCGCGTGCGCCGCTCGATCGGCTTTCCGCTCACGCTCGGCATCGTCCTCACCATCCTGGTGCTGACCCTCGCGGTCGGCTGGCAGATCCTGGTGGTGGGGGACGTGCGTCCCGTCACCGCGGGACTCACCACCCTCGACTGGACGCTGCTGGTGCTCGGCACCGTCCTCTTCCTGCTCGTGATCCTGGGGCTGGTGTGGCTCTGCGCCTGGCTGGTTCGCGAGATGCGGGTCAACCAGACCCAGCGCGCCTTCCTCGACGCGGTCACCCACGAGATGAAGACCCCGCTCGCCTCGCTGCGCCTCTACGTCGATACCCTCGTGCGCCACGATCCCGAGGCCCCCCGCCGGCGCGAGTTCCTCGGGCGCATGCGGGAGGACCTCGAGCGCCTCGACCAGACCGTCGACCAGGTGCTCACCGCGGCCCGGTCCGAGGAGCCCGGCCGGCGAGCCCAGCGACAGATCGTCGACCTCGGCGACGTCCTCGACGACTGCATCCAGGAGATCCGCGCCCGCCACCGGCTCTCGGAGAGCGCGGTGCGGCTCGAAGGCTCCTTCGACGCCGGGGTCTACGCCGATCCGGTCGAGCTCGCGGTGGTCTTCCGCAACCTGCTCGAGAACGCGGTCAAGTACTCCGACGCTCCGGTCGAGGTGGCGGTCCGCATCGGTCCCGCGGGCGACGGGAAGGTGGAGGTGGAGATCTCCGACCGCGGCATCGGGATCCCTCCCGGAGAGCTGCGCAAGATCTTCCAGCGCTTCTACCGCGCCGGCCGCGACGTCCAGCGCACCGCCTCGGGGCTCGGGCTGGGACTGTTCATCGTCCGCTCCCTGGTGCGGCGCAACGGCGGCTCGATCGTCGCCCGAAGCGAGGGCTCGGGTGCGGGGAGCCGCTTCGTCCTCACCCTGCGCCGCGCCGGGCCCGCTCCCGACGCCGAGCTTCGCAGCGCCAGCACCCGTGAGGCCCTCGGCTGATGCCGCGCATCCTGGTCGTCGAGGACGAAGCGCACCTCGCGGAGGGGCTGCAGTTCAACCTCGAAGCGGAGGGCTACGAGGTCGAGATCGCGGTCGACGGACCGACGGCGGCCGACCGGCTCACCGCCTCCGACGCGAGCTACGACCTGGTGATCCTCGACCTCATGCTCCCCGGAATGGTCGGATTCGAGGTCGCGCGCAGGACGCGGGCCGCGGGAAACCTGGTTCCCATCCTCGTCCTCACCGCCAAGGACGCCACCCAGGACCTGGTGCGCGGGCTCGAGGACGGCGCCGACGACTACATGACCAAGCCCTTCGAGCTCGACGAGCTGCTCGTCCGGGTTCGCGGTCTGCTGCGCCGCCGCCGCTGGGACGGCGTCTCCCCCGACAGCGACTCCCAGCAGCCGGTCGCGATCGGCGACGTGACCATCCACTTCGACCGCTTCGAGCTCGACACCCCCGACGGAATCGTGAAGCTCACCACGCGGGAGATGGGCCTGCTCCGGGCCCTGGTGGATCGCCAGGGCGAGTCGGTGACCCGGGGCGAGCTGCTGGAGGAGATCTGGGGGCTGCGCCCGGACACGCGCACGCGGGTCGTGGACTCGTTCATCGTGCGCCTGCGCCGATACATCGAGCCCGATCCGTCGCGCCCGCGATACATCGTCTCGGTGCGGGGACACGGCTACCGCCTGGAGCCCTGAGCGGCGCCCGGGCCGCGCTTGTGCCCGGGGGGTCCCGCGTGCGAACCTGTCGGCGTGTCCGGCGCGATCCGAATGCACGTAGAGCCCGACCTCGCGGGAGCCTCCCTGCTGCTCGCCTTCGAGGGCTGGAACGACGCCGGCGAAGCCGCCACCCACGCGGCGCGCTTCGTCCAGCGGGCGATCCACTCGGTTCCCCTCGCGGAGCTCGACTACGAGGACTACCTCGATTTCACCTGCCGGCGCCCCGAGGTCGCCACGGGCGCCGACGGCGAGCGGGTCATCCACTGGCCCGCGCTGGCCTTCCGCTACGGGAGGGTCGACACCGCCCGGGAGCTGGTGGTGGGGATCGGCGTCGAGCCCCACCTGCGCTGGCGCGCCTTCTGCGACGAGGTCGCGGATCTGGTCGATGCCCTCGGGATCGCCCAGGTGGTGTTCCTCGGCGCCTACCTCGCCGACGTCGTGTACTCGCGTCCGGTGGCGGTCACGGGCTTTGCGAGCGACCTCGACCGGCTGGCGAAGATCGGGGTGGTGCCCTCGAGCTACGCGGGCCCCACCGGGATCATCGGAGTGCTCGCCGACCGGCTCATCCGGGACGGGGTCGAGCTGGTGAGCCTCTGGGCCGGTCTCCCGCACTACATCGACGTGGCGCCCAACCCGCGCGGCTCGCTCGCGCTGGTGCAGAAGCTCTCCGCGGCCCTCGACCTGCGCTTCGACGCCGCTCCCCTCGAGTCCGAGGCCGCGGAATTCGAGGACCGGATCTCGGAGCTGGTCGCCGGAGACCCGGAGATCGGCGAGTACGTGAGGCGGCTCAAGCGCCGGGAGTTCGCCCAGTAGGCGCTTGGGGGCGCCCGCGCGCGGCGCGGCGTCAGAGCTCGATGGATTCCTCGATCAGCATCACCGGGATCCCGTCCTCCACCGGGTAGAGGATCTTTCCGTCCTCGCGGATCAAGCCCTCGGTGATCGGCTGGGCCACCGCCTCGCCGCCCCGATTGCGCAGGCGGCCGGCCTCGATCTCGGCGTTGAGCTTCGCCAGCACGTCCGCGCCGGCGGGCGAGACGGGCTGCTTGCTCTCCGGGCAGACCAGGATCTCCAGAAGCTCGGGACTCACGCTCATCGGACGGTCCTCCAATCGGCCCTCCAGGGAGGGCGGGCGGCGCCCTTCAGCGCAG
>Ga0055452_10000536_pt1 | contig 9870 bp, 10 predicted proteins | sample China_Galinas_PW_6_FD_57735 | JGI IMG/M metagenome (GOLD analysis project Ga0055452, IMG submission 57735) | Wetland microbial communities from San Francisco Bay, California, USA, that impact long-term carbon sequestration - China_Galinas_PWC_D2 | ecosystem: Environmental > Aquatic > Marine >... | reverse complement strand
GATGCCGTCGTCGCGGCGAAGCTGGAGATCCTGGCCAAGCTCCCGGAGAGCTCGCAGGTGACGGGCCGCCCGCGAATCCGGTTGGCCTACCGGTTGACCCCGCACCGCATCGTCGGCGACGGCCGTGTCAGCGGAATCGAGCTACGCCGCCCCGGTGATGAGGAGCCGATCTGTCTGGAGACCGGATTGGTGCTTTCCTCGATCGGCTACCGCGGCAAGCCGGTTGCGGGCTTGCCATTCGACGAGGCCACGGCCGTCGTGCCCAACTGCGACGGGCGGGTGGTCGATCCGGACACTGGCTCGCCACTGGCCGGCGCCTACGTCGCGGGCTGGATCAAGCGCGGCCCGACCGGCTTCATCGGCACCAACAAATCGTGTGCCAGGCAGACCGTTTCCCGCCTCGTCGACGACTTCAACGCCGGCCTGTTGGTCGACCCGGTGTCCCGGCCCAAAGAGTTCGACCGGCTGGTCCGCGCCCGCCAGCCGCAGGTCGTGAACGTGGCGGGTTGGCGCGCGATCGACGCCGCCGAAACCGCACGTGGTGCAGCCCGCGGCCGCCTGCGGGAGAAGTTCACCGCGGTTGCGGACATGCTCGAGGCCGCGGCCGGAGCGCCATCGCCGCCGATCGGCGAACGGCTTCAGGCGCTGGTGAGCAGATAGGCCGCCACGAGCGCATCCTCGCAGCGCTCACCCGTCACATCTGGCTCACGGCCCGCTGGATCTCGTCCTGGCCGACCTCGCGTACCGGCTGGCCCAGCGACCAGCGGTGCCCGAACGGATCCTGCACAACGCCGTAACGGTCGCCCCAGAACTGGTCCTCGAGCGCCATCACCGGGGTGGCCCCGGCGTCGAGTGCCTGTTGAAACCGGTCTTCGACGTCGGTGACGGTCAGGTGGATCGTCACCGACGTGCCTCCCAGTGCCTTCGGCGTCACCGATTCCCCGCCGTTCATTTCCGGAAAGTCGTCGGCGAGCATCACGGTGAAGCCGTTGATCTGGAGGGCGGCGTGAACGAGCTTGCCGCCTGGCCCCGGCACGCGGCCCAGTTCGACGGCGTTGAACGCCTTGACGTAGAAGTCGATGGCGGCAGCCGCGTCATCGACGGTCAGGTGGGCGGACAGTGCGGGTTCGACAACGATCGCCATCGGGAGCCTCCTAGAGTTTCGTCGCGGCCCGGGAATGGAGCCGTCAACCCCGCAGATGCCCGAAAAACATCTGCGGGGCCCATGCAACCATCAGGCACCGACAAGAAACCGCCGGCTAAACCGGGGAGTGGGCGATCTCGCTCCAGCCTTCCACCGACTGCGGTGAACGGGGTGCGGGACCGACGTACAGCGCCGCCGGACGTACCAGCTTGCCGAGTCGCTTCTGCTCCAGGATGTGGGCACACCAGCCGGCCGTGCGGCCGCAGGTGAACATCGCGGGCATCATGTTCGCCGGTACCTGAGCGAAGTCGAGGATCACCGCCGCCCAGAACTCGACGTTGGTCTCGATCGCACGATCGGGTCGGCGCTCCCGCAGCTCGGCCAGCGCCGCTTGCTCGAGTTGGGCGGCCACTTCGTAGCGTGGCGCCGCCAACCGCTTGGCCGTCGCGCGCAGCACACGCGCACGCGGGTCTTCGGCCCGGTACACCCGATGGCCGAAGCCCATCAACTTCTCCTTGCGGTCGAGAATTCCCCGCACCACCGCCCGCGCGTCGCCGCTGCGTTCGACCTCCTCGATCATGGGCAGGACCCGGGCGGGCGCACCGCCGTGCAGTGGTCCGCTCATGGCCCCGACAGCGCCAGACAACGATGCGGCGACGTCGGCCCCGGTGGAGGCGATCACCCGCGCGGTGAACGTGGAGGCGTTCATCCCGTGCTCGGCGGCCGACACCCAATACGCGTCAATGGCCTCCACGTGCCTGGGGTCCGGTTCGCCCTGCCACCGAGTCATGAAACGTTCTGTAACCGTGGAACATTCGTCGATGACGCGTTGCGGCACGGCGGGATGGTAGATCCCGCGCGCCGACTGGGCGACATACGACAGTGCCATCACCGAGGCGCGGGCGAGCTGATCACGGGCGGTGGTTTCCTCGATGTCCAGCAGCGGCGCGTACCCCCAGATCGGGGCCAGCATCGCCAGACCGGCTTGCACGTCCACCCGCACGTCGCCGGTGTGGATCGGCAGCGGGAACGGCTCTGCCGGCGGCAACCCGTGGTCGAACCGCCCGTCGACCAGCAGCGCCCAGACGTCACCGAAGGTGACTCGGTTGTTGACCAGATCCTCGATGTCGACGCCGCGATAGCGCAGCGCCCCGCCGTCCTTGTCGGGTTCGGCGATTTCGGTGGTGAACGCCACCACTCCCTCGAGGCCGGGGACGAAGTCTTCCGGTACCGCAGTCATGGAAGGATTCTTGCATTCGCCGCCGGGTCGGTTTCTGCCGGTCGGTAACACGCGGGCAAACATCGGCGGCGTAGCGTTGTCGGGGCAATGGGTACAGATCAGGATCGCCTGGCGGCGATGCGAGTGGAGTACGGTTCCGTCGAGAAGGACGGCAGCGGCGACCTGGATGCCGACTGGCTCGCCGACGGTTGGCTCGCCTTGCTGCACAGATGGATCGGCGACGCGGGAGCGGCCGGTGTGGCCGAGCCCAACGCCATGGTGCTGGCTACTGTCGATGCGGGAAAGCCGGTCAGCAGATCCGTGTTGTGTAAGAGCGTGGATGAGGCGGGTATCACGTTCTACACCAACTACGACTCGGCCAAGGGCGCCGAGCTGGCCGCAACGCCGTACGCCTCGGTGACCTTCCCGTGGTTCGCCCTGGGCAGGCAGGTGCACATCCGGGGTGCGGTGTCCAAGGTCAGCCCCGAGGAGACCGCCGAATACTGGTCGAAGCGCCCGCGCGGATCGCAGTTGGGCGCCTGGGCCTCGGAGCAGTCGCGTCCGATCGGCTCCCGTGCCGAGTTGCTGGCCCGGCTTGCCGAGGTGACCGAGCGGTTCGCCGATTGCGAGCAGGTTCCGGTACCGCCGCACTGGGGCGGGTATCGCATCACGCCGGATGTCGTCGAGTTCTGGCAGGGCCGGGAGAACCGGGTACACAACCGCATTCGCGTGACGGGTGATCGCATCGAGCGTTTGCAGCCTTGAGCGTGAGGGAGAGTCTGGCCGTCGTGGTCGCCATCGCGGTGTGGGGTGCGGCCATGATCGGTTTTGGTGTGGTCGGCGTACTGGCGGCCGCACTGGTGGTGCCGGCATTCGTGCGCTATCGCGTCGCGCCCGGCCTGCCAAGCGCGCTGTGACCACGGATCAACCGGCTGCGCGGCAATACGCACTACCATCGATGACGTGGCTGAACTCAAGGGGGAGGCCGCCCTCGGACTCAGAGAGCGCAAGAAGCTTCGTACCCGCGCGATGCTGCTCGACGCCGCGGTGCAGCTCTGTCTCTCGCAGGGCTACGAGCACACCACGGTCGAACAGATCGCAGCGGCCGCCGACGTATCGCCACGCACCTTCAGTCGCTATTTCGCGACGAAGGATGCTCTGACCCAACCGCTCATCGCGGATCTGGTCCGCGGAGTGGTCGTCGAACTGTCGAGCATTCCGGAGTCGGTGCCTGCATTGGAGGCCCTGGCCCGATCGCACATCGGTGCGCTGCGCAAGGTGTCCTCGGGGCAGGTGGCCGGTTTGACCCCCGGACGCGTGGCGCTGATGTCCAACATCCTCAACTCCTCACCCGCCTTGCGGGCGGCCGCAGTCGAGTCGCGACCGGCTCCGATCGCCCGCGACGCGGCTGTGCGCCTCGGTGTCCCCGCCGATGACAGACGGGTCGACCTCGTGGCCGCCATCTGGTCGGCACTCGTGGTCACGGCATGCTCCAGACTGGTCATTGCGCCAGATGAGGTCGACACGGCCGCCGACGTCCTGGCCGACGCCATCGAGCGGGCATTCGCCGAGTTCACCGAAATCACAGGCGCGCAACTGCGACGAGCGGTATCGTCGGGGGTTTGATATCGGGGGGCGGGGTGATTCGCAATACCAGCCGTCCGGAGCCGACACCGTGAACGGATCAGTTCTGGGCCTGCGCGAACTCAAGAAAGAGCGCACACGCGCGGCGCTGGTGAATGTGGCCACCCGATTGTGTATCGAGCAGGGTTACGACAATACGACGGTAGAGCAGATCGCCGCCGCGGCTGAGGTGTCGCCGCGCACGTTCAGTCGCTACTTCCGGACCAAGGAAGCCGTCATCGCCGCTCTGATCGAGGAGTGCGCCGAGCCCATCGCCAGGGCCATTGCCCGCCAGGCTCGCGACATCACCGAATACGAGGCGATGGTGCGAGCCCATGTCGAGGTCTTCCTGGCCGCCGAGCGGGGCGAACCCGGTGCGTTGTCGTTCGACCGCGTCTGCGGGCTGCTGCAGATCGTCAGCGCTTCACCGTCGCTCGGCCTGGCGACCTTCGCCTACCGGGCCGACGGGCCTACCCACGCGGCGGTGGAGGTGATGGCGGGGCGAATGGGGGTGCCCGTCGCCCACCCGGCGATCCGCATCCTCTTCGACACCTGGGCCGTACTGATGGCCGCCGCCTGCCAGGAGATCGCCGCCCTGGGCGGTCCGCCGTTCGGGCAGCGAGTTGTCTGCGACCGAATCGAGTCGGCGTACGCGGTCTTCGCCAGTCTGTGGAAACCGCGGCTGGCCCACGGCCAGCCCCCCGCGGGCGAGTCGGCACAATAGCGACTACCTTCACGTAAGTACGGACAGCCTTATCGGGCGTCGAAGACCGCAGAAGGGGTTCACGTGGCCGCAACCGACGAGACTGCCACCCTGAAGTACCCGGGTGGCGAGTTGGACCTGGACATCGTCCACGCGACGGAGGGGGCCGACGGAATCGCGCTGGGGTCGCTGCTCTCCAAGACCGGCTACACGACGTTCGACCAAGGTTTTGTGAATACCGCGTCGACCAAGAGCGCCATCACCTACATCGACGGTGACGCCGGCATCCTGCGCTATCGCGGATACCCGATCGAGCAGCTGGCCGAGAAATCCACCTTCATCGAGGTGAGTTATCTGCTGATCCACGGTGAGCTGCCGACCCCCGAGCAGTTGGAGAAGTTCACCACCCAGATTCAGCGGCACACGCTGCTGCACGAGGATCTCAAGCGGTTCTTCGACGGTTTTCCCCGCAACGCGCATCCGATGCCGGTGTTGTCCAGCGCGGTCAATGCATTGAGCGCCTACTACCAGGATTCACTGGACCCGCTGGACAACGCACAGGTTGAGCTGTCGACGATCCGCCTGCTGGCCAAGCTGCCGACCATCGCGGCCTACGCCTACAAGAAGTCGGTCGGCCAGCCGTTCCTGTACCCGGACAATTCGCTGACGCTGGTCGAGAACTTCCTGCGGATGACGTTCGGCTTTCCGGCCGAGCCGTATGAGGTGGATCCCGAGATCGTCCGCGCTCTGGACATGCTGTTGATCCTGCACGCCGACCATGAGCAGAACTGTTCGACCTCGACGGTCCGGCTGGTCGGATCGTCGCAGGCCAACCTGTTCACGTCGATCTCCGGCGGCATCAATGCGTTGTGGGGTCCGCTGCACGGCGGAGCCAACCAGGCCGTCCTGGAGATGCTGGAGAAGATCCGTGTCGAGGGCGCTGACGTGCACGACTTCGTCAAGAAGGTGAAGAACCGCGAGGACGGTGTGAAGCTGATGGGCTTCGGGCACCGCGTCTACAAGAACTACGACCCGCGGGCGCGCATCGTCAAGGAGCAGGCCGACAAGATCCTCGCCAAGCTCGGCGGCGACGACGAGCTGCTCGACATCGCCAAGTCCCTCGAAGAGATCGCGCTGACCGATGACTTCTTCATCGAACGCAAGCTGTACCCGAACGTCGACTACTACACCGGCGTGATCTACCGCGCGATGGGCTTCCCGACCCGGATGTTCACCGTGCTGTTCGCGTTGGGCCGGCTGCCCGGGTGGATCGCGCACTGGCGTGAGATGCACGACGAGGGCAGCAGCAAAATCGGCCGGCCGCGACAGATCTACACCGGCTACGGCGAACGCGACTACGTGAGCATCGACGCACGCTAAGAGCGATCGAGCCTGCGCTGTGAGCGTCGATTCGGCCCCCGATTTCACGATCTGGCCGCGGAATCGATGCCGTGAGAGGTGTATCACCGCGGGCCCTCTTGCACGCAGAACAATTGTAGTTTCACAATAGTTGTGTGATTACAACTGTAGGTTTCAGTGCGCGGCGCAAGGCCGTCATCTTGACGTCCTGCTGCCTGAGCCTGCTGATCGCCTCGATGGATGCCACCATCGTCAACGTTGCGATCCCGTCGATCCGTTCCGATCTGGGTGCGTCGGGGACGCAGATCCAATGGGTCATCGACATCTACGCCCTGGTGCTCGCGTCACTGCTACTGCTGGCCGGGGCCACCGGGGACCGGTTCGGCCGCCGCCGGGTGTTCCAGATGGGCCTGACCGTCTTCGCGGTCGGCTCCCTGCTGTGCAGCATGGCACCCGATGTCAACACCCTGATCGGCGCCCGATTCATCCAGGCAATCGGTGGCTCCATGCTGAATCCCGTTGCATTGTCCATTATTTCGCAGATATTCGTCGAGCGGGTCGAACGCGCCAAGGCGCTGGGGGTGTGGGGGGCGGTGGTCGGGATCTCGATGGCGCTCGGCCCGATCGTCGGCGGTTTCCTCATCGAACTCATCAGCTGGCGTGCGGTGTTCTGGATCAACCTGCCGATCTGCGTGGCGGCGATCATCCTCACCGCGATCTTCGTCCCGGAGAGCCGGTCGGCGACCATGCGCGATATCGACCCGATCGGGCAGCTGTTGGCTGTCCTCACCTTGTTCGGTGTGGTGTTCGTGCTGATCGAAGGCCCGGCCCAGGGTTGGTCCAACCCGCGCATCGTCGCCGTCGCGGTCGTTTCGGCGCTGGCATTTGCGGGCTTCCTGCGCTTCGAGTCCTCTCGCCGAGACCCCTTCATTGATCTGCGGTTCTTCCGCAGCGTCCCGTTTGCGTCGGCCACGGTGATCGCCGCGTGCGCCTTCGCCGCCTGGGGTGCTTTCCTGTTCATGATGTCGCTGTACCTGCAATCCGCGCGCGGCTATTCGGCGGCCCACACCGGGCTGATCTACCTGCCGATCGCGATCGGCGCGTTGGTGTTCTCGCCCCTGTCGGGTCGGCTGGTGGGCCGTTTCGGCAGCCGTCCTTCACTGCTGGCGGCGGGCCTGCTGCTCACCGCCGCCTCGGCGATGCTGACGCTCTTGACGGACACGACACCGCTGTGGGCGGTGCTGGCGATCTTCGCGGTGTTCGGCGTCGGCTTTGCGATGGTCAATGCGCCGGTGACCAATGCCGCGGTGAGTGGGATGCCGCAGGACCGGGCCGGTGCGGCCTCTGCGGTGACCTCAACCAGCAGGCAGGTCGGCGTGAGTATCGGTATCGCACTGTGTGGTTCGCTCGCCGCCGGGGCGCTGACTGCCGGCGGCGTACAGTTCGCGGAGGCGTCCAGGCCGTTGTGGGCAGTCTGTATCGGATTGGGCCTGGTAGTCACGGTGCTGGCCATCACGTCGACCTCCGCGCGTGCGCAGCGATCCGCGGATCGGCTGGCACCACTGATCGAAAGCCGTCCACTGGAGGGCGCTCATGTCGCGTGATCGGTTGGCAGACGAGGTGTGGCGGTCGATGTCGAGCCTTGTGCTCGACAACAAGGACGCCTGGAAGCGGTCGGTCGTCGACCGAACCGGATTGCCGTTCAGTCGAATTCGAATCCTGCGCCGGCTGGCTCGCCACCCGATGTCGGTGAAACAGGTGGCCGAGGCGGCCACCATCGACGCCCCGGCCGCGACGGTTGCGGTCAACGATCTGGAGGCGCGTGGCCTGGTCGTCCGCGAGACCGATCCGGACAACCGGCGCTGCAAACTGGTGTCGTTGACCGATGCCGGTTGGGATGCGGTTGCCGTCCTCGATGCCACCGAGGACCCGGCACCGGACTTTCTCGCTGCCCTCGATTCCGGGGATCTGGAGACGCTGCATCGGATCCTGGCCAAGATCACTCAATAGCTGGCCAACACCGCCATCGCCGCGTTGTGGCCACCGACTCCCGACACTGCACCACCGCGGCGAGAGCCAGATCCGCACAACAAGATCCGTTCGTGTGCAGTCGCCACGCCCCACTGGCGTGCGGAAGTGTGCAGTGGATCGTCGTCGTCGGCGAACGGCCAACTCAGCGCTCCGTGGAAGATGTTCCCCCCGGTCATGCCGAGGCTGTTCTCCAGGTCGACAGTGGTCTTCGTCTCGATGCACGGGTGCCCGGCGGCATCGGTCATCACTACATCCTGGATCGGTTCGGCCAGAACCGAATTGAGCGACGACAGCACTGCATCGGTCAACCGGTCACGCATCGCGTCGGGGTCGGTGGCCTGCAGCTCGTGGGGGACGTGCAGCCCGAACACGGTCAGTGTGGCCGCGCCGGAATCCCGCAGTCCGGCCGACAGGATGCTGGCGTCGGTCAGCGAGTGACAGTAGATCTCGCAGGGCAGGGGAGCCGGTAGCCGGCCCGAGGCTGCCTGGGAGTAGGCGGTATCCAGCTGCGACCAGGTCTCGTTGATGTGGAACGTGCCGCCGAATGCCTGCTCCGGGGTTACCGAGCCATCGCGCAGCCGCGGCAGCCGGCGCAGCATCAGGTTCACCTTCACCTGGCTTCCGGGCGCCAGCCGGGGAGCGGGTTCGCCGAGCAGATCGGCCAGCACTGCCGGTGTGACGTTCGCCAGGACAAACCGTGCGCGCACCCGCCGCTCGTCGCCGTCCAGGCGGTAGCGAACCTCTCCATCGGGATCGACGGCGAGAACGTCTGCGCCGGTAAGGATCTGGGCGCCATGCGCTCTGGCGGCGGCCGCCAGCGCCGTCGTCACCGTACCCATACCGCCGACCGGAACATCCCAGCGCCCGGTGCCCCCACCGAGCAGGTGATACAGGAAGCACACATTCTGCTGCAGCGATTCGTCGTCGAGGCGGGCGAAGGTGCCGATCAACGCATCGGTGGCCATCACGCCTCGAACCAGATCCGTCGAGACGGCCTCGGCGATGCTGTGCCCGACGGGTTGCTCGATCAGCGCATCCCAGGCCGGGACCGCATCCGGATCCTCACCTGCCAGCACGTGCCGCCTGGCCTGTTCGCGGGTGCGAAGCGGCTCCATCATCGTCGGCCACAGCCGCTCGGTGACGGTGCGACAGCGCCGGTAGAACTCTGCGAACGGCTTCTCGTCGGCGGCGGCGCCCACGGCGGCGAAGCTGGAGGGCGGCCCGATGAGTAGCCCGGTGCGTCCGCCGTCGCTCGGATCAGGGGTATAGGAGGAGTATCTGCGCCTGGCCAACCGCACCGGCGCACCGAGGTCGTCGACAATGCGCGCCGGCAGCAGGCTGACCAGGTAGGAGTAGCGAGACAGCCGCGCATCGACTCCCTCGAACGCATATGCCGACACCGCGGCGCCTCCTACGGTGTCCTGCCGTTCGAGCACCCGCACCCGCAGACCGGCCCGGGCCAGGTAGGCCCCGGCGACAAGACCGTTGTGCCCGCCGCCCACCACCACGACATCGACGTCGGACGCCGCTTCGACAGTCATCGGCTCATGACCACATCGACAGTACGGTGGTGAACTCCGAGCAGAACCAGTCGACGTCCGACGGCGAGAACACCAGTGGCGGCCGGATCTTGAGCACGTTTCCGTCGCGGCCGCAGACCGAGATCAGCACGCGACGCTCTCGCAGCCCGTTGACCAGCATCCGGGCCCCCGCACGGTCGGGAGCACCGTCGTCGGTGACGATCTCCACGCCGATGTAGAGTCCGGCGCCGCGGACGTCACCCAACCGCGG
>Ga0055452_10000530_pt1 | contig 9930 bp, 9 predicted proteins | sample China_Galinas_PW_6_FD_57735 | JGI IMG/M metagenome (GOLD analysis project Ga0055452, IMG submission 57735) | Wetland microbial communities from San Francisco Bay, California, USA, that impact long-term carbon sequestration - China_Galinas_PWC_D2 | ecosystem: Environmental > Aquatic > Marine >... | reverse complement strand
CCTTGCGCAATCCGGTTCGGGTCCACCACACTCACCTGCGGCGTGCGACCCCTGGCGAAATCAAGGAACTCCTTGGCAAACGCTGAAATACGGCTGATATTTTCCTCCAAGACACGCCAGCCCTGCCGGATCTTCTCGCCATTATTCCGCCGGATGCCGGAGCCAACGACATACATGCCGCCCTCCAAGCCCATGATGACGTTCTTGATGCCGTGCGCCAGACCGGCCACAGTCTGACCCACAGCGGCGAGTCGCTCGGCCGTCAGTTTCTCCTGCTCCAATCTCTTCATTTCGCTGATGTCCGCCGACATTTCGATGATATAGCGAATTGCGCCGTCTTCACCGGCCAGCGGAACGGTGCGAACCAGATAATGCGTGGGCTTTCCTTCGGATTCGGAGACGCCGAGTTCCTCGCGCATCCTCGTTTCGCCGTCAGCGAACGTCTCGGCGGCCGCACAGCGCTCACAATGGTGGGTGAGGTTCTTGTATACCGCATAGCACTTGTGGTTATGCCACGCGCCAAATGTCTCGGAGAAGCACCGATTCGCCTCGACGATGTCGTAGTCACGGTCGATCACGCATATGCTCACGGGCACCTGATCGAACAGCTCCGTACGGATCCAGTGCTTGATCCCTTCAGAAATCATGGCGCTTCCCCCAGGTGTGACTTGTCGCCGGCTCCTGCCGAATCGAGAAGTGTAGCCACGGTATCGAGGAAATCCGGAACGGAAACGGGTTTCTCGAGGTAGGCGTTGGGAACAGGGACCCGCTCGTCCGGGACCAGCCTGCGGAAGGATTCCGGTCCGACGCAGCTCGCTCGGTTGAACGCGCTGACAAACACGATCGGGATATGCCGAAATTGCGAATCGAGCCTAAGTTCCTTGTAGAGTGCCACACCCGACTGCCGCGGCATCATGATGTCCAATGTAATCAGATCGGGCTGCTGCTCGCGGACCGAGGCAAGGGCGACGCCGGGATCGGTGGTGAAGCAGGTCGCGTACCCGTTGTCCTCGAGCACGGCCGTCAAGTATGTAATGATGGACGTCTCGTCGTCGATCACCAGAATCTTTTTTCGGTTCCGTGAAGACTTCGCAGTCATTGGCATTTGTCCGACTCGGAGCCACTGAATGGCTTAGGGCGCTTATCCGATGAGCAGCGCCACGCGGCCCGGTTGAGGTACGCGGACTGGGCTTCACGTAGCACCAAATCAGCAGTGTTTACAGGTTCAATTTCAATCCGGTGGCACCTGTCGCACCTGGCATGATGGGGCCTGTTCTGCTGCTTCGCCACTTCCTCGTGACAATTGATGCACAAACCGTGCATCGCATCCATGTACCCGGGAGCGAATCCGGTCAGGCCTTGTTTGGGCGGGGGAATGCGCGATGCTTTCACGATCATCTGCGTATGGCACTCCTGGCACGCCCTTGCACTTTGTCTGGCCTTACGCCCCGGTTCTTCCGCGTGACACTGGGAACACCCTTTGTTGCCGCCAACTTTTTGTACATGACATGCATGATCGAACGTGTCGGTCGTCTCGTACATGTCGCGGTGGCATTGATGGCACGAGGTGCTGCGATCGAACGGAATGTTCTGATGATGACACTTGCCGCATGACTCGTCGCCGCCCATCCGCCCGATGTGACCTGCATGGTTGAACGGCACCAGCCGCTCGTCGCGGTTTCCGTTGATGAGCATGATCTTGACGGGCACCGGACTCGCACTGGTCGGCGATACGTCCAGCGATGGGAATCCGGGAAGTAAGAACCGCATATCGGATTTGCCATCCAGATTGATCGCGGAGGCATCAAGCGTTCGGGCGGGCGATACGGGTGTTGATACGGCCTGGGGTCCATACACAGCATCAGCCGGCAGAACGCTGACGGTCAACGCCGCGCTGACTATGACGATCAGCGAATTCCTACGGGGCGAAGCCACGGCGGCCGGGTAGGCCTCAGGAATGCCGGCCGTGTCGTCGCAGGGAGGGATGAGCCGGTCAGCGGGCGTCTCAGGCTCATCCGTGTAGACGCGCAGGTGTTCGACGAAGAAAAAGAACGTCAGGATGGCCCCTGCCACGACGCCCGCGCTGACTGCGAACTCCATCCAGGTCGGCACATAGGGGAGTCCGTCGGGCCGGGTAAAGGTCACAATGCAGATATCTAACCGGTATCCGATCATCCCCAATACGGTGAGGCCCGAGCACACGCCGATCCCTGCTACGCTTGTTCGAACCGTGCGGAAGCACAGGAGCACGGCTGGAATCAATGCACTGATCAGCAGCTCGAATAGAAACAACCACCCTTGCCAGGTGCCTGCAAAAGCCAAGCCCAGGTCACCTCGCAGGTACAAATCTCCCAATCGAAGCGCTGCGTAAACAAACAGCGCCACGGCGGTGGCTTGACCGAGTCCTGCTAACAAGTCGGTCCGGATCTTGTGACCGAAGAACCAACCGGAGAACAACGATTCGAGGACAACCATCATGAGTCCCAGTCCAATGGCTGACACGAAGAACAGGACATAAACCACAGGGCTGTACCAGAGCGGGTGAACCCGAAACGGCTGGATGAGGAACAGCGACCCGAGAGAGGACTGGTGCAACGTAGAAAGGACGACTCCGGTAATGACCAGCGGAATCGTAAACCGCTTAACGGTGTGTAGAACGGACTTGAATACGGGCCGATCGAACCACGGGTGCTCCAAGACCACCGGGCTGAATTCCAGGCCGAGCACCGTCAAGTAGAGGATGACGCACATGGCCACCTCGAACAACACGGAATGGTGTTGAGGAAAGACGATCGGGTGCCAGATGTGCCACGGCAATCCCAGGTCGTAAAGAAGTCCGACCGCCACGGCCAGATAGCCCAGGAACGCAGTCAGAATCGCCGGTCTCACAAATGGTCGAAACTTTTCCAGTCCGAAGATGTAGACCGTTGCCGCGAGAACAAAACCACCCGCCGCCAGTGCAACGCCAGCCATGACGTCGAACGCAATCCACAACCCCCAAGGCGTCACGTCATTCAGGCCCGTGGTTGCGCCTAGTCCGTGCACATAGCGGGCAACCGATACCACGGCCCAAACGCCGATGATGCCCCACAGGAATGACTTGAAAAGACTGAAGGTCTTACGCATGGTCGTTTTCTACACCTTCTATCGGGATTTCCGTGCCCTTTGGGGTCGCGGCGTCTGCCGGCTTCAGTGTGGGTGTTTCCCGATTGCCGCCGGTAGACATTTGCTCAGCTGCCGCCTCTGCCTGGAGCTTCATTCTGCGTCCGATGATGAAATAGATTCCCGACATGGCCGCAGCCATGCCTACTACAACCGGCGGAATCTTCGTGAGCGACGCCCACGTTAGCATGGGCAAAGGTTCGTTACCCAGCTCGGGTTTCCAGCCGAGGAAGTCGAGCGGCTGACCGGAAATGTACAGTACAGATGTTCCGCCAACCTCGTGCTCGCCGTAGACTCTATTGACGTATCTATTCGGATTATGCTGGACCCGGTCGTGGGCCACGGCGAGCATCTCCGCCCGTGTACCGAATATCGTCGCCCCCTCGGGACAAGCCTCGGTACAGGCCGGCTGTTTGCCATCCTTGATGCGATCGAAGCACATTGTACACTTGCGAATGTACGGTACGGGTTTCTCCCACTCGTAACGAGGTATCCCGTACGGACACGCCAGCATGCAATAACGACAGCCCATGCACTTATCAGCTTCATAGATCACGGGTCCCTCGTCCGTCTTGCGTAGAGCCCCGACAATGCAGGCCGAAACGCAGGCGGGCTCAAGACAGTGTCGGCATTGCTGCCGAACGAAGTGCCCGCCCGGTTGGCGAAGAATCGTCGTGAAACGGCTGCTGGACAGATCGTCGATCTTGCGTTTCCACCGCCGCGGCCTGTCCTTCCCCAGCCCGTTCGCTTCCTTGCAAGCGGCAACGCACGCTTCGCAGCCGGTGCACTTTGTCGTGTCGGTCAAGATCGCGAGGGTGTTGGCATCTGCACTCATATCGGAACGGACTCCTTACCGAGGGCCTTGGCGACGTCCTTGCCGGCAGTGGCCGGAAACCGCCAACCCAGGTCGGAAACCAGTTGAGAGAACGGGATAAGTACGCAATGCCCAATCTTCGAGAACGGGATCATCATGAAGATCAGGTCGGCGCTAAGAACGTGAACCAGCATCATGATTTGATAGCTAATCGGACACCACGAGGGATGTGCCCCGAGAAAGCCGCTGGCAAACGGCACGATCAGCAGCCACGGCCAGAGGTAATCCTGTGCCCGACTCAACTCCCGCGACAGCGGCGAACTGATGCGTGCGGAGAACAGTGCCACTGCGGCGATAATCGTCACGATCGTCAGGACATCGGCGGCCAGTGGTGGAACTACGAACCAGGTGATCCCGGTGGCTTGCCCTAAGAGATGGACGTGCGCAAACAGGAATATGGGAGTGACGATTAACCCTATATGAAAGACGATGCTGACGGCAGTGTAGACAGGTCTCGTTCGGTGCACTCGGGAGAATGGGAACAGAACCCACAGTGTGCGCTGCCAGATAACGGGCCAGAGTAGCCGCTTATCGCCCGCCTGGAGATACGTCCTGACCGCACCATACAGGGTTAGCGCAACGAGCCGGACAAGCCCCAATACCATCAGAGCAAAAGCAAACCGAAATAGCGGACCACGTGCGAATTCCAGCATGGATTGGACTGATTCGTTCACTTTGCTGCGGCCTCCGATACACCGGCAAGACACTGCGGCTCGCGCTCCACGCCGTCGGCTTGAATGCTCTGGCTCTTCTCGAGTTGCGAATAGTCGATTGCCTTGTACAGCAGGTCATGCAGGCCGACGATCTCGCAATCCACGTTCTGATCCTCCATTAGCTCCTTGAGCTGTTTCTTGCAGTTGGCACAGGGAGCCACACACAACTTCGCGCCGGTGGCGCGAATCTGCTCGGCTTTTGCCTTGCCGGATACGCCCGTGCGATAGGCCCGTAACTCGTCAATGGAAACCGTTCCGCCTCCACCGCCACAGCAGATGTTCTCCTCCCGATTAGGCGTCATCTCGACGTAGTCTTCGCATATGTGCTTAAGGAGCTCACGCGGTTGTTCGGTGATCCACTTCGTCCTGGCAATGTTACACGGATCATGGTAGGTCACTCGCTCTTTGATCGAGCCGTGGAGAAGCCGGAGCTTGCCCGTTCGCCAGGCCTCGTAGGCGTATTCCATGCAGTTCGTGACCGGCAAAGACTGCTTGCCCCCACAAAACATGGGGATTCCGGATTTGGCCGATCGGCTTGCGTGGCCGCACTCGCCGATCATGATTTCCTTTCCGTGAAGGCGTCGAGTTTCGGCATCGACCTTGCCCACAATGCGATCCCACATACGATCACTGTAGAAAAGGCCGTAGTTAATCCCGTCGTGGTACTTTGTTCCAATAGTCCACGACTCGCCGGTTGCCGCCATCACCGCCGCATTGCCCATCAACGTCTCAGCCTCCATCATGAAATCGCTGACGGCGGGAAAAAAAACAAATCGCGCGCCCTCAACATCGAGCGGGAATTGGATTCGGACACCCTTCTCTTCCAGCATCTCTTCTTCCAGGAACTCCAAGCCGTCATTCACCGCAGGCCAGGGGAAAGCCGAGGTGTTACCTGTCTTCCCCTCCAGTTGCTCGCGTGTGCTGACTACAAGGGCTCGCGGGGCAATGTCGATCTCACTGAGGATGTAGCGCGACAGGTGGGTGACCAGGCCGTGATCGATGCCGGAAGGGCACTCCAGCGAACACTTGCGGCAAGCGGTGCAGTCCCAGACGGCCCCGGCCAGTTCTTGGAGCTTCTCGTCCGTGAGATCGTGGCGGCCTGTCAGCTCCCCCCAGACCCTCCCACCAAGCGTGAAGTAACGCCGGTAGATATCCAGCAGCAGCGACGAGCGATAGCAGGGAACATCCCTCGGATCATGGGTCGCCTGGTAGAGCATACATTCCACCGAACATCGCCCACACTTGACCTGTACCCGAATGTAATGTTCGAGCGCCAATCCGTAGGACGGGTTGTTGCGCAGAATGGCTGCAAATGCATGCAGAAACCTGCGCGGGCGATCTTTGGTAAGCGGATGCTCGATGTGATAGCGCACATCCAGGCGCTGGTCCTTGCGGACGGTCTCCGGCCGCAGGTTTTGCTTTGCCTTGACGAGGATCTCTGAGTCAACCAGTGGTTTCATTCGTCGCTCCGCCGATCCGCCCCCATTTAAGATAGTACGGGCACTCGTGACAATTGGCGTGGGCCCAGATGCGTTCGGTACTGATCATCCGAAGCTCGAAGCAGTTCATCGCTTTCGTTCGGTGAACCGGACATAACCTGCACGCCACGCTTGATGTGCTCTCGACCCCGTGGGCGCGACTGTCGCACTCCCAGCAGTAAGGCCGGCACTCGAGCTCCGCATCGAGCAGCGTCGTGCTCATGTCGTTCTGGACCATAAACAGCCGTAAGTCCTGGACGAAGATGCGAAACTTCCCCCCGAGTGTCCGCTGCGCGGGAAGAGCCCTCTCTTTGATCCACTTCGCGATCGAGTCCTGGCTCACCAGACAAAATCGGGCGGCCTGCCCCGTCGTCAGTCCCACGGTCTTGCCGATCACACCTCGTAACCTCTCGCCGGTCGCCTTGTCGTGGCGATCGATCAACTCGCCCAAATCGGGCAGCTCGCCGATTCCACGCCTTCCGCTCAACGCACCACTTTCGGGCATACGGTGTGCCGTTGCCGTGGAGCTGTGCTTAGTTTTTATAACTAATGGATATAAAAGACCTTACAGCGTATGCCGCGCGATACAAGATGGAACAGCGTCATGCAAAATGCGAGTCCGAGGGAGAGCATGGCTCGCAAATTGCAAGCCAATCGTAGGGAGGCGCAGCGAGCGACTCCATCGTGATGACTACGCGAGTTGGTTACGATGAGCGAGTCAACCAAGAAACGGGCTAGGGATGTCATTCTCGAGTCCATTGCCGACGGCGTGTTTACCGTCGACTTGGACTGGCGCATTACGTCTTTCAACCGGGCAGCCGAGTCCATTACCGGAGTGCCGCGCGAGTCGGCGATCGGGCAGCGGTGCTACGACGTTTTCAGGGCCAGTATTTGCGAAAACGAATGCGCCCTGAAGGAGACCCTGCAGACCGGCCGACCGACGCTGAACAAGGCGATCTATATTCTCGACGCGATGGGGCAGCGCGTGCCCATCAGCATTTCGGCTGCGGTCTTGAAAGACGCCGAAGGCGACACCATCGGTGGGGTCGAGACGTTTCGGGACCTTAGCATGGTCGAGGAGCTTCGAAAGGAATTGGAGCGAAAGTACACCTTTTCGGACATCATCGGCCGTGGCCCCGCGATGCGGCAGCTCTTCGACCTACTCCCTCAGATTGCCGAAAGCAACAGTACAGTTTTGATCGAGGGTGCAAGCGGCACCGGCAAGGAGCTCTTCGCCCGAGCTATTCACAACCTGTCACCACGACTCAATAAGCGCTTCGTCGCCATCAACTGCGGAGCGCTACCCGATACGCTGCTGGAATCAGAGCTCTTTGGCTACAAGGCCGGGGCCTTTACCGATGCCAAGCGTGACAAACCGGGACGCTTCACTGTGGCGGAGGGCGGCACCATCCTACTCGATGAGATCGGTGATGTATCAACGGCCATGCAGTCGCGGTTGCTGCGCGTGCTGCAGGAGCGCGTGTATGAGCCGCTTGGATCGGTTGACCCCATTGAGGCCGACGTGCGCGTCGTGGCGGCGACGAACCGCGACTTAGCCAAGCTGGTTCGTAAGGGAACCTTCAGGCAGGATCTTTTCTATAGGATCAACGTGATTCACCTGAAACTTCCATCGCTGCGCGACCGACGTGAGGACATACCGCTCCTTGTCGAACGCTTCATCAGCAGATTCAATCGCTTGCAAGACAAGGACGTCGCCGGGGTCTCGGAAGAGACGCTGGAAATCCTCATGGAACATGACTACCCCGGCAATGTTCGTGAGCTTGAGAACATCATCGAGCATGCTTTCGTCCTGTGCCGAGGCGGCTTGATCCAACCGTACCAGCTCCCGCAAACGCTGCGAAGCGACGGTGATTTCACGCCGGGGCGAGGTAGAGGGCCTCGCACCTTGAAATCTCTTGAAGCGTTGCATATCACGGATGCCGTTCGCCGGCACGGCGGCAACCGTACGGCCGCGGCTGCAGAACTCGGCATCAATCCCAGCACGCTCTTCCGTAAGATCAAGTCTCTGGGGCTCGAGTTGCCCGAGCCTCGCCGCCCCAAGGGGAACGGGCGGTAGTTGTATGGCAATGTGCAAGTCTTCCGCCCAACACAGCATTGCTATCTGCAATGCTCGTCCGAACGCAAGCCATCTGCTGAATCTCTCTAAGTGCTTTACCTAACTACTGTTACGTCGTATCTGGCAGGCCATTCCTGGACTGGTCCACCGCTTGCACCCCGGCAGTTCGATGAGAGTTGCGATCCCGACATGGTGCGGCAGGATCTCCCCTGTCTTTGACGTCGCGAGGCGTCTTTTGCTCGTGGACGTCGAGGACGACACCCAGGTTAGACGCGAGGAAGTGGGCATTGAGGACACCGAGCCTTCTCTTCGCGCGAAACGCATCGCCGAACTTGGAGTGAACACACTTGTCTGTGGTGCGATCTCCACGCCGCTCGAAACCTCGTTGGCCTCCGTCGATGTGCAGGTCATTCCGCACGCCTGTGGTCCGGTTGACGTAGTGCTCGCTGCGTTCTTGGCGGGGCGGCTGGCCGACGACGCATTTCTGATGCCGGGGTGCCGCGGGCGACGGGGGCATATTCGAGGCCGCTGCCGGGGCGGGCGGCCAAGACTCGACGCACGAGGAGACGTCGCATGACGACAACGGACTGTGCCTCCTGTGAAACGCGGCTGTGCAGAGACGGCGAGGATTGTTTTGCCGTGAGCGAGGAACATCGGTCGCTTTATGAGGACGGGCAAACCGTGCGATTGCACAAGGGTGCTTCAGCCATCGAGGCCCGCCACTATTGCAAGGAACCGCGCCTCGCCGAGGTGATTCTCTTCGCCAAGGAGCTTGGCATTCGGAAGGTTGGCTTGGCGTTCTGCATCGGGCTGGCTTCAGAAGCCGCGGTCATCGAGAAGATTCTCGCGCGACACTTTGATGTCGTCTCGGTCTGCTGCAAGGTCGGCGGGATTGCCAAACGCACACTCGGATTGGAATCGATCGACTCGCAAAACGAGAACGAAGTCATGTGCAATCCGGCGGGCCAGGCTGAGTTGCTGAACGAAGCAGGTACCGAGCTCAATATCCTGTGCGGACTCTGTGTCGGACACGATGCCGTTTTCGGTAAGGCCTCCAAAGCTCCGGCCACGACCTTGATCGTGAAGGATCGTGTTCTGGCACACAACCCGATCGGCGTCGTCTACTGCCAGTATTTACGTAGGAGACTTGAAAGAGAAGTTAGTCCAGGGAGGAAATCATGATTGCTGAAAAACTGAAGAAGCAGGATGTCTTTGAGCTACTGCGCCCCGAGCAGGTCAACCTCCTCAGCGAGACTGCGGAAGTAGTCCGGTTCAAGGCCGGTGAAATGGTCTACTCGCAGGGGACGCGAGCTGACCGTTTCTACATCGTACTCAAAGGACAAGTCTCCCTTCGTCTCCCCGGAGAGAAAACGGGCGTGAGTGTGTTGATCGACGAGCTTACCAAAGGAGAAATGTTTGGGTGCTGCGTCTGCACTGCTTTGGATGCCTACCTCTTAAACGCCCAATGCACGGCGGACTCGGAACTTCTCGTTCTTAGTATCTCCGCCTTGAAAGGTATCATGGATGATGACCTTCGGATTGGGTACGCCATCCAATCGGGCATCTCAGGGCCAGCGCGCATAGAGAGGCTATATGGGCATATTGGGAAAGATGCCAGCGGCGGCG
>Ga0055452_10000522_pt1 | contig 10050 bp, 9 predicted proteins | sample China_Galinas_PW_6_FD_57735 | JGI IMG/M metagenome (GOLD analysis project Ga0055452, IMG submission 57735) | Wetland microbial communities from San Francisco Bay, California, USA, that impact long-term carbon sequestration - China_Galinas_PWC_D2 | ecosystem: Environmental > Aquatic > Marine >... | reverse complement strand
GGAGGAAGTTACGCGGGACGGTATCTCCCGGGCGGCTCGGCGTCCACGAGCCGTGAATACACACACGGACCAACCCACATTTTATCACATCGGGAGCGAACGACGCGTCGTCGCGATCGCCGGCACGCGCCGGCGGCGCCACCGGGTGTCGCGAACCGCAACGAAAGGGGTCAAATCCCCCGGAAGAAGACCAGGCTTACCAGGATGAAGATCGGGATCAGGATGGTCAGGGACCACCGCATATACCCGAAGAAAGACGGCATCTTGATCCCCGATTCCTCGGCGATCGCCTTCACCATGAAGTTGGGGCCGTTTCCGATGTAGGTGTTGGCCCCCATGAACACCGCCCCGGCGGAGATGGCCATGAGCATGCGGTGGGGGACCTTGTCGATGCCGTGGCCGATGAGGGTCCCGGCGTGGATGGCGCCCTCGGCCACCGCCCCCGAGGCGGCCTTGAAGAACACCATGTAGGTGGGGGTGTTGTCGAGGAAGCTCGACAGCGCCCCCGTGCTCCAGAAGAACTTACCCGGGGTGTTCATTCCCAGCCGGGCCCCCTCGGCCTTCAGGATGGCCAGGGTGGGGGTCATGGTGATGAAGATCCCCAGGAAAAGCACCGTGACCTCGATGATCGGCCCCATGGTGAAGAAGTTATCCTTCCAGTTCCGGCGGGGCGAGGTCGAGAAGGCCAGGATCACCATCAGCACCATGGTGGCCTCGCGGGCGTAAGGGATCCGGAACACGGCGATCGGCGAGTGCTCGTGCATCATGATGACCGCGGCCACGATGCCGAAGAGCCAGAGGAAATTGAGCCCACCCCGGAGCCGCAAGGGCTCGATCGCCTCGCGATCCCATTCCCGCACCGCGGGGAGCTCCCGCCGGTAGTACACGCGGTCCAGCAGGTAGTAGAGGAGGAGGATCACCGCGGAGGTGGGGAGCCACACCGTCCAGAGGTTCAGGGTCCAGAAGAAGGGGACCCCGGCCAGGTAGCCCAGGAAGAGGGGCGGATCGCCGATGGGCAGCAGGGATCCGCCGATGTTCGAGACCAGGAAGATGAAGAAGATGACAGTGTGGACCCGGTACTGCCGCTCCCGGTTGGTCTGGAGCAGCGGGCGGATGAGGAGCATGCTGGCCCCGGTGGTGCCGATGCACGAGGCGAGCAGGGTCCCGATGCCGATGAAGGCGGTATTCACCGCGGGCGAGGCCTTGAGATCGCCGGTGAGGCGGATCCCCCCCGCGATCATGAACAGGCTTCCCAGGAGCACGATGAAGGGCACGTACTCGTGCAGCATCACGTGGCTCAGCTCGGGGAAGTCGTGGCGGACGTAGTAGAAGGCGGGATAGACTCCCAGGAGGATCGAGATCAGGAGCCGGTTCCGGTTCTTCTCCCACCAGTGGCTGGCCCCGGTGAGGGGGAAGATGGCGATGGCCAGGAGCATGGCCACGAAGAAGCCGACCATCCAGAGCGGAGGCACGTGGGCCATTCCCCCGCCCCCCTCCGAGGCCAGGGCCGGCCCGGCCCCGACGAGGAGCGCCGCCGCCGTCCCGGCCATCGCCGCCCACCGGATCCCGCCGGGGAGGAGGTTCCCCCGCCGCCGCCGTCGCGGGTCGTTCCCGGCCGGTTCTCTCCGTTTCACCGGGCGGTCGGACCTCCGCCCCCGGTCCATGCCTTCCCCAACCGATCCAACCATCATCCCCTCGTCCTCTCCCGATCCACCGCCGGCGCCCCCTCCCGGTCACCCGGGGAAGAGCCGGCGGTGCTCCACCAGGATGCAGCGGTCGGCCACCAGGTCGGAGCCCGCTGCCAGCGCCGCCTCCTCGGCGGACGGGTTCACCACGCCCAACTGAAACCAGAACGGAATCCCCGCCCGCCACCCCACCGCCTCGGCCACCAGCCCGGGCAGGGTATCCGGCCGGCGAAAGACGTCGATCAGATCCACCTCCCGGTCGGCGGGGATCGCCGCCAGCGAGGGATACGCGGTCTCCCCCAGGATCGTGCCCCCCACGGGGTGCACGGGAAGGACCCGGTATCCGGCCTGTTGCAGGTATGCGGCGATCCGATGGCTGTCCCGGAAGGGTTTCGGCGAGAGCCCGACCACCGCCACCGTCCGCACCCGGGACAGGAGCTCCCGGAGGTCGGCATCGTCGATCAGGCGCCGTCCCAACATGACCGGCGAGTATACCAGCCCGCCCGGGAACTGGAACCGCCCACGTTGGGGGGAGAGCCTCAGGGGCCGGCCGCGGCCTCCCGCTCCACCCGGTAGAGCCGGATCCGGCCCCGTTCGATGGTTTCCGTGGGGCCGACCGGCTCCACCCGCGGGCCTCCGCCGTTGGTGCGGAAGAGGCGCAGGGGCGCGTACTCGGGGTTGGTCTCGCGGCCCTCCTGGAGGAGCAGATAGTCGATCTGCCGGTGCCAGGGGGCCGGCTCGTCGTTCACGCCGTTCCAGATGATCGCGGCGCGGGCGGGGTGACCCAGGGTGAGAAGCGGAGCCCAGGAACCGACCACCAGGTCGCCGGGCCCGAGGCCGGCCACCAGGGAGGAGGCCCGTTGCACGTCGTGGGTCCGGCGGTTCCAGGAGGACACCGACCCCGACACCCCGAGCGCGAGGATCCCCACGAGGAGGAACGCGGCCAGTCCGGTCACCGGCCCCGGGCGCAGCGGGAAGCTCAAGCGCTTCCACTTGAGATAGAGCCACCCCAGGAGGTAGGTGAGGGTGATCCACCCCGCCAGCGCCGCGAAGATCGACGAGCGGATCTGGTGCCGGTGCCAGTAGCCGGTGAGCTCGACCCGTGAAAAGAAGTGGTGGACGAGCCAGGTGGAGACGAGCCAGGTGACGAGCGCGATCATCACCATGACGATCATCACGTCGATACGGGGGCGTTCGATCCGCCTCAGGGCGAAAAGCCGCACGATGCCGTCGGCGGCGAGGAGGCACATGGGCGGGATCAACAGGGCCAGAACGTACAGGTTTTGATGCCCGCCGATCACCATGTAGGGGACGCCGGCCAGGAGCCAGGCCAGGAACCACATCCTCACCTCGTCGAGGCGGCGGTGGCGGGCCAGGGGCCGGATCGCCCCCTTGGCAAAGAAGAGGAAGTAGCCCGCCGCCACCACCGAGAGCACGGGCATGCTCCGGGCCATCGAGAGCGCGTGGACCGGAGTCAGAACCACGTTGGCCGCGAGCATGCGCGGCGAGACCGGGCCCATGTGCTTCCACATGATGCCCACCTCGCCCCAGTGGGTGATCACCCGGTAGAAGAAGACGGCGGACATCAGGCCGGCCCCGAGCCAGAAGAGCCGGAGGCGGGCGTGGGTCCGCTCCCGCCAGGCCATCTTCCAGGCGTGAAGCGCCAGGAAGAGCACCATGATGAGCCCGGCGAGGAGGAAGAAGGTGCTGGAAGGGCCGTCCTCGAGGAGCCCCGCCGTCACCACCAGGATCCCGGACAGGAACGCCGCCGGGCCGTTCCGCTGCCCGGCCACCCACACCCGGATGGCCACCAGCATGAGCAGGAGATTGAACACCGAGGGGAGCGCGGTCCGCGACACGTCGTAGAAGACCGGGTTCACGGCCAGGAAGAGGGCGGCCAACAGCGCGGTCCCGGGACCCGAGCAGCGCCGGACGAGGAAGAAGAAGAGCAGCACGGTCAGGAGCGCGGCGACGGCGCTCACGGCCCGGGCGGTGACCAGGCCGGTCCCGAACCACCGGAAGGCCAGCGCATCGACGCGGACCTGGATCGGGATCAATACCTCGGGCGACCAGATCCCCAGGGGAATGTCGGTGCCGGGCACCATGGCCCGGGCTCCCAACAGGAGCTGGCCCTCCAGGGCGTTGACCCCCAGCGGGGGGTCCGCACCGGGATCGGCAAGGAGCAGGCTGCCCAACGCGGCCAGGAGCAGGGTGAGGCAGGCGCCCCACAAGATGGGGGAATTCACCCAGTTACGTGCTTTTGTAACCATTTCGCAAACCTGCGATATAGGGGAACACCGGTCCTATGTCGTTATTTTCATTGTCTCCACCTGGACCCGGGAGTAGCTTGAAATCGTCGGGTGCACGATCGGTCCGGGATGTGCATTCAGTGAACGGTGACGGGTCCGAGCCCTTCACCGTCCCGGATCGCTCGGGACCCGATCTGGCGAGGTCCAGCCCCTGTGCCCAGGGGGGAATAACCGGAGTCGTGTCACAGCTGCCTCGCCGGTGGCGCGACCCCCGGGAGGGTTGACGATGCGTCGATACCTCGGACTCATCCTCGTCGTCGGTTTGGCCGGGGTTTTCCTGATGAGCGGATGTGCCGGTACGAACCGGGCCGCCCTCGAGCGGAGCCTCTACGTCGATCAGCACCCCGACCTCTCCGAGCAGATGGCCGAGGCCATCCTGAACGGCCAGATCATGGTCGGCATGACCGAGGACATGGTCCAGGTCGCTTGGGGCAAGCCGGTGCGGGTCGAGGACCTGGACGGGGAAGAGGCCGTCAAGCACTGGATCTACGGGAACTACTTCGTCGGGGGAACCATCACCAACCTGTACTTCGATACGGACGGTGTTCTCCTGCGCTGTGAGGTGAAGAACCAGACCGGAGGCACCGGCGGTTCGGCGCCCATGGCGGACAACGCCGACAAGATCAAGGCCGGTTCCGACGGAAGCCTCCAGAAGGGTTCCGGGATCCGCCCATAGTACGGGGGTGACCCCCGCTCCGGCATCCGGCCGGAGGACGAATCCGAGGCCGCGACGCGGCCCCCGCAGCGGGGGCCGCCGCGCGCCGTGGCCTCGGGCGGCGTTGCGTGCACCGGCGGCCGGCGGCGCCGCGCGTGTCATGTCATCCCCCTTCCCTCTTCACGTTCACGCCGAAGCCTCCTCCTTCCCCGCGGTCTCGTCCTTCTTCCCGAACACGTAGAGGATCCCGGCCAGGGCCGCCGTCCCCACCACCCAGGATACCCAGAACGGCATGCCGAACGCGGTGGGGATGTCTCCCACCGTCATGCCCACCGACGCCACCACCACCGCGTAGGGAAGCTGGGTGTTGACGTGGTCCACGTGGTCCGAGGAGGAGGCCATGCTGGAGAGCACGGTGGTATCCGAGATGGGAGAGCAGTGGTCCCCCCACACCGAGCCGGCGAGGACGCTGGAGATGGTCCCGGCCAGGATGAGATCGCTTCCGGGGGCCAGGTGATGGGCGAGGGGGATGACCAGCGGCATGAGGATGGCCATGGTGCTCCAGGACGAGCCGGTGGCGAAGCTGGTTAGGCCGGAGAGCACGAACACCAGGACCGGGACCCAGTGGGGTTTCAGGCTCTGGCTCAGGATGTGAACCAGGTACCCCGCGGTCCCCATCTCCGAGGTGATCATCCCGATGGACCAGGCCAGGGTGAGGATCACCGCGGCCAGGAACAGGGACTTCGCCCCCTGGAGCCAGGCCTCGACCGCGGCGTGGATGCTCAGGATCCGCTGTCCCACCGAGAGGAGGAGCGCGGAGAAGGAGCCCAGGAACGCGGCCCACAGGAGCGCGGAATAGGAGTCCGCGCTGCCGACGATCGACTTCAGGTCCAGCGGCTTCCCGCCGGCGATCGCCGCCTTCCGCCCCCCCACGTAGATGAACACCAGGACGCTCACCACCACCACCAGGATGGGGATCGCCGCGTTCAGCCAGCGGTGCGGCTTGTCCTCCGGGGGCTCCAGGGCCTCGCCGCCGAAATCGGCCAGGGGCATGGCCCCCTCGCGCAGGACCAGACCCTTCCGCCGGGCGCGGCGCTCGGCGCGGAGCATGGGGCCGAAGTCCCGGCCGGTGGTGGCCACCAGGAGCCCGAAGACGAGCGCGAAGATGGGGTAGAACCGGTACGGCAACGAGGCCACGAAGGCGGCGAAGGCGTCGCGGCCGATCCCCGAGTGCACGAACGCGTCGTGGATGAGCCCGACCTCGACCCCGATCCAGGTGGAGATCACCGCGATGCTCGCCACCGGGGCGGCGGTGGAGTCCACGATGTAGGCCAGCTTCTCCCGGGAGACCTTGAGCCGGTCGGTGATGGGGCGCATGGTCGGGCCCACCAGGAGGGTGTTGGCGTAGTCGTCGAAGAACACGAGGATCCCCAGGATCCACGCCGTCACCTGGGCGCTTCGCGGCGTGCGGGCCAGGGGGGCCACGGAGTTCACGATCCCCTTGGTTCCCCCGGATCGCTGGATCACCCCCAGCATGCCGCCGAGGAGGAAGGAGAAGAGGAGGATGGTCACGTGGCCGGAGTCCGTGAGGGACCCGGAGACGTAGGTGTCCATGGCCCGCAGGAGCCCGGTGAAGGGATCGGTCTGGAACACCAGGATCGCCCCCAGCCACACCCCGGCCAACAGCGCCAGCACCACCTGGCGGAAGAGCACGGCCAGGAGGATGGCGACCAGGGGGGGGAGAAGGCTGGTCCAGCCGGGCAGCGAGTGCACGGCCGGGTGCGACTCCCCGCCGTTCCAGGACAAGGTCAGGTCGTCTCCCCGGTCCAGGGCGAGGTTCGCGATCTCGACCGTTTCCCCGGCGGGGATCCGCGCCTCATGCGTCGATCCCCCCGCGGTGACCCGGAGGTCGAGGGTGTCGCCGGGGGCGAGATCGGGATCGGAGACCTTGAGGGTGAACGGGACCGCGTGGAGGACGACCCGGGGCAGCTCGGCGTGGGGAACGGCGGCGGCGATGCGGGGTAACCCGGACAGGAGGACCAGCGCGACGAGCCCGCCCCAACGGGCCGGGTGGTGGCGCCTCGAACGCGGCCGGATCCGTTTGTTCAGCAGCCTGTCGGGCATGCCGGCCGAGTCTCCTTTCCCCCCCGGGCCGGGACCGGGGTTCGTTGACCCAAAAACAACGGAACCCTATACTGTTGGGCCTTGTTCTCACAGAGGAAATGTACGGGGCGGGGGGCCACGTCCCGGGAGGTCTCAACCATGCCCAGGTTCATGAAACCGCTCTGCCTCCTCCTGCTCGGCCTCGCCGCCACCTTCGTGTTTCCCGCCCCCGGCCGCGCCGCCGACAACCCCAACGTGAAGCTGCTGCTCCACTTGGTGCCGGCCAAGAGCATCAAGCACGTCACCTGCGTGAGCCACAAGGTCTCGACCTTCAGCGACGTCGTGACCCAGGGCGACCTGGACGTCGAATACTACGCGTACGTCATCCTGGCCGACTACGACACCACGATCGGGATGGCCGGCGTGCAGTTCGGGATCTCCTACAACGACTCGGTGGACGCGGGGGTGGACATCGACGCCTGGCAGCACTGCGTCCTCCTGGAATGGCCCATGGACGAGTGGCCGGGGGCCAACAGCGGGAACCTCCTCACCTGGAGCCAGTGGGACTACTGCCAGCACATCACCCCGCTGGTGGTCGGCTACTTCACCCTCACCGCCCATTCCCCCGACCGGCTCAAGCTCATTCCCCGTCCGGTGGACGGGCTGGCCCGGACGGTGTCCTGCGGGCTCAACTCGATCAACTCCGACCAGAAGCTCGACGACATCAAGCCGGAGAACCTGGGGTGGGCCGATTTCGGGGGAGGCGAGGGGTACAACCCCTGGGATCCGAAGCAGAACCTGCTGAACCTCAAGAACCGGTTCACGCCGATCAAGTAGCTCGCCGGACTCCACGAAGGCGCCGGGGGGACGGCCGGAGCGGCCCGGGTCCCCGGCGCGGCCCCGGGCACGCGGACGGCGAGGTCAGAACCGCACGCGGACCACGTCCAGGTCCGCCATGAGTTCCCCTCTCCCCCACCGCGAGGGCGGCTCGCGCCGCAGGCTGACCTCCATCGGGACCAGGGCGCGGCTCCGGTTCCACCCCATCGCGGTCAGGGCCCCCGGAAACACGACCCCCGCCCACTTGAACCCGTTCCCCTGCTGCTCGACGATCTTGGTGAACCCGGCGAAGACCGCCGCCCCGGCCAGCGAGGCCAGCACGGTGTCCTCGGCCCGGGCCAGGGGAGGGTCGGAGCGGCCGACGAGCCAGACCCCGGCCACCGCCCCCGCGGGAACCCCGAGCAGGATCCCCGGGGTGTCTCCGCCCGGCTTGGAAGCGTCGCAGGTGCTGCAGAAGATCTCCGCGACGAGCCCCACCCCGAAGCCCGCGGCGGCGGCAAGGGCGGTGCCGAGCCCCACCTCGCCGGCCACCACCGGCCAGGGCGAGGGAGGGGGGCCGGGAGGGAGGGTGTCGGCGGGAGCGGCCTGCCGGGCGAGGTCGCCGGCGTTCTGGGCCTCAGCCCCCGGGATCCCGGCCAGGATGGTCGCGGCCAGGAAGAGGACCAGCGCCGCGGCGGGGGCCCCGAGCCCGGCCGGGGCGGCCCCGTGGTTCACCTCGATCCCCTCCGCACGCTGTCGAGCACGCGCATCACCGCCACCCCGTCCTCCAGGGAGGCGAGATCGTCCACCGTTTCCCCGTCCAGCCGCCGGGCGAACCGGTCGAGGAGCCGGTGGAAGAGTGGGATCCGGATGTCCTTCTCCTCGGAGACCCAGCGAAGATCCTCGTCGGGCTCTACGGTCTCCTCGGCCCCGTCGGGACGGCGGAGCTGGATCCGCCAGGAGCCGTCCAGGGTGGCGGTGGCCCGGGACCCGAACACCCGGATCGAGTGCTCGTTCCACCACACCGAGGCCCGGATGTCCATCCGAGCCCCCACCCCGTCGCCGAGATCCAGCACCGCCCCCGAGGCGTCGTCCGCGGTCACCTCCCGCGGCGTCCCCCCGGCGTCGGCCCGGCGGGAGACCGCGGTCCAGGTGGCCCCGGCCGCCGCCTTCACGTCCCGTCCGGTGAGGAACCGGATCATGTCCACGTTGTGGGAGCCGACCGCGCCCAGCATCCCGCCCCCCATCGCGGCCAGGCTCAGCCAGCCGTGGGTGGGGCGGTCGGGATCGGCCCAGGAGGGGAAGAGGTCGCGGAACTCCAGGCCCCGGAGCTCCCCCAACCGGCCGTCGGCGATCATCCGCTTCAGGGTCAGGACATCGGGCCGGTAGCGGAACTCGTGGTTCACCGCCGCCCGCCGGCCACCCTCGCGCGCCGCGGAGAGAACGGCCTCGGCCTCGGCGGCGTCGAGGGCCACCGGCTTCTCCAGGAGCAGATCCTTCCCGGCCTGGAGCGCCCCCACCGCCTGCTCCCGGTGGAAGACCACCGGGCTGGTGACGCTCACCACGTCCACCGGCGCGGCCGTGAGAAGCTTCCGCCAATCGGCCCCGTGGTGGGGGATTCCGAACTCCCGGGCGGCGTCCCGGGCGCTCTCCTCGTGGCCGCTGGCCACCGCGGTGACCTCGAACCGGGGATGGTCCCGGAACACCGGGAGCTGGACCCGGCGCCCGAAGCCGGTCCCGGTCAGCATCACCCTGTAGGTCGCGCCGGCGGTCATGAGGCGTCCGCGCTCAATGCAGCTCCACCTTCTCCGCGAAGACGACGTTCGCGGTGTCGGTCTGCGCCACGGTCCCGGTCACGGTGACCGGCCTCCCCGAGAACCGCTCGGCCATGTGGGCCTCGTGTTCGGGGTCGTTCTCGATCAGGTAGACCGTGCCCTCGGCGGTCTTCATGGCCAGGGCGCACTCGTGGGTCACGCCGTAGGTGCAGTGCCCGCACCCGATCGTCCCCGCGAGGGTCACCGAGGCCGTCTCCGCCCCCTCGGGGGCCTTGAGCATCCGGCCGCCGGTCTCGGCGGACGCGCCCTCGGGAGCCGCGTCCTGATCCACGGCCGCCGCCTGCTCGCCCATCGAGGCCCCGCCGCCGGTCTCCGCCGCCTTCTGTCCCCCGCCGCAACCGGCCAGGAACAGCCCGGCCGTTGCCGCCACCGTCAACGTCAACCAGAACTTCCGCATGACCCTTCCCTCCTCATCCCCGCCCGGGCGGTCCCATGCCCCCCCGGAGCGGGCGTCAGACCCGGGCCGGCTCCGCCACCTCGCGCGGGGCCTCGGCCATGGTCGCTTCCACTTCCTCCACCGTCTTCGGGGTTCCGGCGGTCAGGATCTCCGGCCCCTTGTCGGTGACCAGCACGTCGTCCTCGATGCGGATGCCGATGCCCCGGTAGCGCTCCGGGCAGTCCTCGATGAACTCGCCGAAGTAGAGCCC
>Ga0055452_10000518_pt1 | contig 10091 bp, 9 predicted proteins | sample China_Galinas_PW_6_FD_57735 | JGI IMG/M metagenome (GOLD analysis project Ga0055452, IMG submission 57735) | Wetland microbial communities from San Francisco Bay, California, USA, that impact long-term carbon sequestration - China_Galinas_PWC_D2 | ecosystem: Environmental > Aquatic > Marine >... | reverse complement strand
CGGCGCAGCCCAGGGCCTCGGCGACGACCGGAGCCAGGGCGGCGGCGGCGATCCCGTTGCCGCGGGCCGTGAGGTGGACCACGTCGTAGAAGCTCGTGGGTCCTCCCCGCCGCTCCGCCGCGACCAGGGCGGCCTCGAGATCGACGAGCGCCACGCCCTCCTCGACGGCGAGCTCGCGAATCGCCTGGTTGTAGGCGTCCACGTCGCGTCGCTCGGAGTCGAGGTCGCGGGCCGCCGCGAAGTCCGCGCGGGCGCCGGCGAGGTCGCCCCGGGCGTGGCGCGCCAGCCCGAGCGCGAAGCGGGGCAGCGGCTGGTCCGGCGCGTCGGCGTCGGCTCGATCGAGCGCCGGCTCGACCTGGCGCAGCCACTCCGGGTCGGGGGTCACCCCGCCGAAGACCAGTGCCATGAGCGCGTCCTCGGCGCCGGGCCCGAGGCGCCGGGCGAGCCAGCGGATCGGCGACACCCAGCCCTTCCCGCCCGAGGCGCGCGGGAGTCGGACCGGGTTCTCCACCAGCGGAATGCCCGGGCGGAGCGGAACGGTCACCAGGACCGCAGCGCCGCCGCCGTCGCGGATCTCTGCGACGAGGGCGCGGAGATTCTCCCGAAAGCGTTCCAACGAGACCCGCGGCTCGAGGTCGAGGTCCGGGGCGAGGGCGAGCTCCTCGAACGCGAGCTTGCGCAGCGCCCGGGAGATCGAGAGCCCTCTCAGGAGGTGCAGCGCGGCTCGGCCCGCGCCGCCCTCGAGCTTCTCCTCGTCGCTGGCTCCGGAGAGGTGGTGGTCGTTGTAGCCGTAGAGCAGGATCGACACCTCGGGACGGAGCGGGCGGATGCGGAGCGGGTAGAGGCGCCGGCCCTGCTCCGAGCTGTAGCCGGTGACGCCGGCATCGAGGACCGGAACGTCGGTCTCGCAGGCGCCGGACACCAGGACCTCGAGCTGCGCCGGCCAGGTGTCCTCGTAGCGCGGATTCGAGAAGCCGAAGGTGATCGAGTCGCCGAGGGCGGCGACGCGCCACCCCCCCGGCTCGGGCTCGCTGACCGCACCGCGAAAGCCCAGGGCCCCGATCTGCACGCCGCCCTCGTCGTAGCCGGGGCGAAGCCTCCAGAGCAGCTCCGAATCGGGCTCGTGGTGGACGTTGTCGAGGTGGTCGAAGACCTCCGGGAACGCCGGCGTCAGGCCCGCCGCCCGCAGATCCGGCCAGGCGAGGCGGAGCGCGACCTCGGCAGCCACGAGCATCGCCACGCTGATCGCGAGGCCGAGCAGGATCGCGGCCAGGCGCCCGCCCCCCCTGCGGCCGCGACGGGATCGGCGCCGCGTCACGGGGCGGAGCTCGCGCTCCGAGCGGGCCGGAGCATCCAGGTCGCACCGAGCCACACCGCGCACGCGACACCGCTTCGGATCAGGAGCGGAGCCGGGCCGTCCGGGGCGTGCATCGGCACCATCCGGTCCAGGTACGCGTCGAAGCTCGTGAGCCGCGCGAAGTGGTGACCGAGCTCGAAGTGGATCGCCAGGGTGAGGCCCACCCAGATCCACCAGCGCCTGGCCTCCCAGGCCGGCGACGACGACGACGCGCCGTCGGGACCCTCCGGGCGCATCGCCAACGCGCCGAGCCACGCGCAGACCGGGAGCGCGTAGAGGAAGAGACGCGCCTTGTCGGATCCGCCGAAGAGCAGGCCGGCGGCCAGCGCGAGCCAGAGCAGCCAGTGGGGGCGCGCGCGCAGGCTCCGCCAGGAGGCCCCCGGTGCGTGGAGGATCACCAGGGGCAGGATGCCGAGCCCGCTGAAGCAGGCGGCGGCGAGCGCGGGCCAGCGCGAGGGCGCCGCGGCCGTGCGCAGATTGACGAGCAGCGCGTCGGCGGGGCCCGATTCCGGAGCCGGGATCACCGCGGCCACCGCCCACAGGGCGGCCACCGGGAATCCGACCATCGCCGCGAGCGGCGCCGCCGCCGCGAGCGAGCGCGGACGCGTCCGGCGCAGGAACTCGAAGACCGCAACCACCACCATCGCGAGGGCGGACTCCTTCTGCAGCACCCCGAGGGCGAGCACCGGCCCGAGCCAGAGCCAGCGCCCGGCGCCCACCAGCGCGAGCGCTGCGAGCAGGAAGAGCTGGGTCTGGGAGTCGATGTATCCCGGCGAGTACCAGGAGAACTTGAGCGTCCAGAATACGCCGGAATAGAGGAGCTGGGCGAGCACGGCGATCCGGGGCGCGAGCCCCGCCCCGCGGGCGATCGCGTAGACGAGCACGAGCGAGGCCCAGTTCGACGCGAGGCCGAGCACCCGAAAGCTCGTGATGGGATCGAAGGGGAGCAGCGACGCCAGCCAGGGCGTGAGCACCCGTCGGGTCCAGGGGCCCTGGGTCGGACCCGCCGGCGTCCCGACCACGGGGATCGGGAGGTCGGCGAGCGGCCGGTCGCTGCGGAAGGCCTCCCGCATCGCGCCGTAGATCCGGCCGTCGGTGTCCCACCCTCCCGCCCGGGGAATCAGCGGCGTGGTGAGGCTCGTGAAGGCCAGCAGCAGCAGGGGGAGCGCCACTCCCGCGCGCAGCAGCTCGCGCGGGGAGAACCCGTTCATGGCTGCGCGGGCTCCCGAGGGACCGGCTCTCGGAGATCGAAGTCGGGGCCGGCGGCGGTCGGACGGGCGGAAGCGATCATGCGGGCGTGTCTCGACGCGCGACGATACCGGAGGCCACCCTGGAATTGCACCACGGTCTCTGCTCTCATCCCGGGATGCGGATCGGGCTCTACATCTCGGCGAGCGCCGACACGCCCATCGACACCGTACTGGATCACTTCGCTCGGGCGGAGAAGCGCGGCCTGCACACCGCCTGGACCGGGCAGATGTTCGACTTCGACGCCCTCACCCTGCTCGCCCTGGCGAGCGCGAGGACGCGCCGCATCGAGCTCGGCTCCTGGGTGGTGCCCACCTATCCCCGGCACCCGAGCGCCCTGGCCCACCAGGCCCTCACCGTCCAGGCGGCGAGCAGCGGCCGGCTCGTGCTGGGCGTCGGAGTGAGCCACGCCGCGGTGGTGGAACGGCGCCTGGGGCTCGACTACTCGAAGCCCCTCCGGCACATGAAGGAGTATCTCGAGGTGCTGCGCCCGCTCCTCGCCGGAGAGCAGGTGAGCTACGCGGGCGACGAGTTCCGCGTGAAGCTCCAGGCGGGAACCCTGGCCGCCGATCCGCCCCCGGTCCTGGTGGCGGCCCTCGGCCCGAAGATGATCGACCTCGCCGGACGTCTCGCCGATGGCGTCGCGATCTGGCTCGGCGGACCGCGCTACCTGGAGAGCTTCGCGATCCCCCGGCTGCTGCGCGCTGCGCGGGACGCGGGCCGGCCGCCGCCGCGGATCGTCAGCGGCGTCCCCATCGCGGTGACCCGCGCCGGTCACGCCCGGGAGTCCGCCGAGCGGTTCCTGGCGCCGAGCGCGAAGCTCCCCGCCTACCGTCGGGTGCTCGAACGCGAAGGGGTGGCGGTTCCGTCGGAGATCGCGGTGGTGGGCGACGAGTCCGAGGTCGAGAAGGCCTTGCGCACCCTGTCGGATCTCGGCGTCACCGACCTGAACGCGGTTCCCTTCCGCATCGCGGGCGATCCCCAGGCCCTGCCGCGCACCATCGCCCTGCTCGGCGAGCTCGCGGGCCGAGGGGACGCCTAGCCCCTACTCCTCGGGATCGAGGTCGAGGGCGATCGAGTTCATGCAGTAGCGCTGTCCCGTCGGCGCAGGTCCGTCGGGAAAGACGTGGCCGAGGTGCGCGCCGCAGCGGCGGCAGGTCACCTCGGTGCGGATCATGCCGTGGCTCGTGTCCGAGTCCTCGGCGACGGCGTCGTCCCGGATCGGTCGGGTGAAGCTCGGCCAGCCGCTGCCCGAGTCGTACTTGGCCTCGGAGTCGAAGAGCTCGTTGCCGCAGCACGCGCAGCGATAGGTTCCGGGGTCCTTGCAGGCGTTGTACTTGCCGGTGAAGGGGCGCTCGGTGCCCTTGTTGCGACAGACCTCGAACCGCTCGGGGTCGAGCTCCTCGCGCCACTCGGCGTCGCTCTTCTCGAGCTTCTCGAGGGGCTGGGGGTCGTCTGCGGAATTCGTCGCTCGGTGCTTGGGGTCCATGGCGTCTCCGATGCCGATCGAGGGCAGAGGGTACAGCAGCCCTCGGTGCGAGAGTACGACCGGTTCGATAGGGTCCGGATCCCGGAGGAGACGAGACGTGGCGACGGGTTCGGGCTTGCTGGGCTTCGCGCGAGAGCATCCGATCATCACCGGCCTGATGGTGGTCTGCACCCTCGCCGGGGCGGTGCTGGGCGAGGTCTACCTCTACCCGGAGTGGTCCATCCTCCGGCGCGTCGCCGCCGGAGCCGTCGCCGGCGCGGGTGTGGCTCTCACCGTGACCGCCACCAAGATGATCGGCTGACCCCTCGCCGCCCGCGGAGGCGCCCCGAGCTAGAGGTCGCGCTGCTCCCGGACCCCCAGCGCGACCCGACGGCCGTGGGCCCCGAGCAGGCCCACGAGATTCTCGACGAGCTCGCGGGCCTCGGTGTTCTGGATTCTCTGGGCGACCTCGAGCAGGACCTCCGAGAGGGCCTCGTCGGCGGCGGTCTGCCAGCGCGCGACCTCCTCCGGGGAGTCGCCGTCGGGCGCCTCGTGCCCCGACTCGCCGTTGTCGGACGAGGCCGCGTACTGGACGAAGGTATCGAGGTGCTCCCTCGATGCGTCTCGATCGATGCGGTCGATGGCGGCCTCGAGCTCGCGCCGCTTCTCGACCATGTCGTCGATGAAGAGCCGGGCGCGCTCGTCGTCCACTCCGTCCGCTCGCATGGCCTCCAGCCGTCGGCGCACGCGGATGATGGCGTCGAGAGTGCGCGTCACGATCTCCCGAATCGAGAGGAAGGTCTCCCGTCGAGACCCACGGCCGCCTCCGACCGGATCAATCGCGCTCATGCGCCCATCCAGCATTTGCGCGGCACGTCGCCTCTGCAGGACACCTGGTCCGGCTCCGGGTCATCCACTCGGGTTCGACGGGTGCCGCTCGCGCTGGGCCGAATCCCGCTTCGCGGGAACCCGCCCGCGCCAGCCCTCGACGCGATCGCCGTTGCGCTCGACGAAGGTCTTGAAGCTCCGCAGGTCCGACTCGATGCTGCGGGTGAGCATTCCGAGGAAGTCTCCGACCTTCTCGCTCCATCGCTCGGGCTCGTAGGCCATCTGCAGCATCACCCGGGAGCGATCGTCCGAGAGGCGGTGGAAGGTCACCACGCCCGCGTTCGCGGCGCCGCCGGAGGAACGCCAGGCGATGCGCTTGTCGGGGATCTGCTCGGTGATCTCGGCGTCCCACTCCTCGGTCTTGCCCCAGACCCTGGCGCGCCAGTGCAGATGCCGGTCGTCCCTCTGCTGCACCTCTTCCACGTCCTCCATGAAGTGCGGAAAGAGCTCGAACCGCGTCCAGGTGGCGTATGCGATCGATGCCGGAACCTCGACGTCTACCGATCGTTCGATGGTCCTCATGAATGTCCTCCTTGCGCCGCGCAGGACCGTGACAGCTCACCCGGTCCTGTCGTTTCTACAAAAGTCCCGGCTACGCACTCCGCGCGACGCCCGTCGAAGCGCGTTGCCGATTCGGACAAGGAGAAATGCAAGCGACGTGCCGGGAGGGCGCCCGGCCCGGATGCCGATCTCGCTGCAGCGAGGTCTAGAGCAGGAGCGCCGTTCGCTGCAGGACCAGGCAGGCCGCGATCGATCCCATCGCGTAGGCGGGAACGCGCACCCAGCGCCGGGGCCAGCCGGGGGCGGGTGCGAGGGCGCGAAGGGCGGCGCCGACGGCGAGCAGCGCCGCCACGAAGGCCAGCTGGCCGATCTCGATCCCGACGTTGAAGGACAGCAGCGCCAGCGGAATCTCGTCGGCGGGAAGGCCCACCTGCGCCAGGGCGCCCGCGAATCCCAGCCCGTGGAGCAGCCCGAAGCCTCCGGCCATCGCCCAGAGCGGGACCCCCTCGGCCTCGCTCGCCGCGCTGTCGCGGCACAGCTTGACGGCCAGCACGACGATGGACGCGGCGATGGCGGCCTCGACCGGACCCTGGGGAATGCGCAGCACGCCGAGGGTGGCGAGGGCGAGGGTCACGCTGTGCCCGACGGTGAACGCGGTGACGACCGGAAGCATCCGCCGCCAGGCGGGGAGCAGCAGCACCAGGCCGAGCACGAAGAGCAGGTGGTCGAGGCCGCCGACGATGTGCTCCACGCCCAATCCCGCGTAGCCGCGCGCCACCTCGAGCGCGGTCTGCCGCCGGGGAACGACGAAGTGATCGCGCTCGGCCGAGAGCAGGGCCTGGATCGGGACGCCGTCCCGCGGAACGATCCGCAGCAGCGCGTCGGTTCCGCCCGAAGCGAGCCCCGCGACGCCGAAGCGCGATCCCACCAGGCCCTCGGACCCGCACTCGGCCTGCCAGCGCAGCACCACCGAATCCGCACCCCGCTCGAGGCGCGGCGGTCCGACCGCGACGCAGCGCTCGGGGAGCGCCGGCTCGAGGGCGCCTCCCCGGGGCGTCCGCCGCGGCGTCTTCCAGAGGACGTCGACGCGGCCCGCCGAGTCCTCGGTCACCTCGAGCAGCGACGGCGCGAGCGGATGGGCCGACGCGCTCCCGGCGAGTCCCAGGATCGCGGCAGCGGCGAGCGCCGCCGCGACCGCGCGACGCAGCCCATCGCCGGTCACGCCGAACCCCCGTCGCGCAGCGCGCGCACGGCCTCGCGAACCGCCGCCTCGGCGCGATCGGCCAGGAGCGACTCGCGAACCGCGCTCCGCACCTCGTCGAGGCTCGGGAGGCGAGCCGGCCGCCGTTCGCGCACCCACACCAGGTGGAGGCCGTAGCTCGACGGGACCGGACCGAACCAGGCCCCGGGGGCGCCGGCGTCGACGGCGCGCGCGAACTCCTCCCCGAAGGTGCGCGCGAGCTCGGCCAGCGACCGCGGCGGCTGGTGGGTCGAGAGCAGGCTCGGGTCGCCCAGGCCCGCGGCCTGCTCGGGCGGGATCGCCTCGGCGACCAGCCGCGCGAGCAGCCGCTGCGCGTCGGGGACGAGGGCTTCACCCCGCCGGTCGCGGCTCAGGTGGATCTGGGAGAGCTCGATCGTCTCGGGCTCGAGGAAGCGCTCCGCGTGGCTCGCCAGGTACGCCTCGAGCTCGGCCTCGTTCGGAGCCTCGCTGCGGGCGACGCTCTCGATGCCGAGGGTGATGCGCTGGGCGAGACGCCGCCGCACCACCAGATCGCTGCGATCCATGCCGAGGGCGAGGGCCTCCTCGAAGAGCGCGTCGTCGCCGGGGTCGGAGTCCGAGCCCTCGGTCACTCCGAGCAGGAAGCGCATGTTGCGCACCAGGCGGCGACGCACCAGCGGGTCGGTCCGGTGAAGGCCCCTCGCGTGCGCCTCCTCCGCCAGCAGCGCCTCGTCGTCGAGCCCCGAGAGCGCCTCTCCCACCGCCGGGCTGGAATCCATCGAGGCCCCGGAGTCGATGGCGCGCTGGGCGGCGAAGAGGACGCCCCCGATCAGGAAGAAGTGGAGCAGCGGCGCCCGGGCGATCGATCTCATCGCCCGACCTCCGGCGAGTACCAGATGGGAGACGTCCAGGCGCGCTCCTGGATCACCCGGCGGTGGCCGGGGTCACAGCAGGCTTCGAAGCCCTCGCCGATGGTGTCGGGCTCGTCGCAGCGCACGCCGGCGGCATTGCACTGGTACTGGGTCCAGCGGCAGCTGGGATTCTCGAGCACCCGCGCATAGTAGAAGGCGCGCTCCCCGGGATCGAAATCGGGGTCGCGCCAGACCGCGCAGAGGCTCTCGGCGCCCGGCCCCCGCCGCTCGCAGGTCGCGAGATCGACGCTCGCGCCGTTGTCGGGGTCGCCCGCCACGTCGTAGACCGCTTCGCGGATCTCCCCCTGCTCGGTCCAGCCCTTCACGATCTGGATGCGCTGGAGCTTCGCACCCGGGTGGGCGACGGTTCCGGGATCCTTGAGCGCCGAGACGGCGAAGCTCGGCGGCGGGGTCGCTGCTTCGGAGGTCGGCTTCGGGGTCGGCAGGCGTCCTCCCATCGGGACGCCGTCGCGGTAGCCGGTCTCGACGAAGGCGTCGCTCTCGCAGAGCCCGGCCGGGTAGTTCCAGCCGCCGAAGAAGCGCGTCACCAGGCGCGGCCCGCTGGTGCCGTAGACCTCGCGCCGGCGCATGGCTTCGAAGAGAGAATCCCTGGCGTTCTCCTCGGCCCAGATCACCGCGAGGCCGCCGGGGTTGAACTCGAGATCGTCGGTGAGCCCCACCGGCATCTCGTCGGCCGCGGGGGCGCCGGCGCCGCCGTGTCCCGGGTGCGCGGTCTCGTCGACGAAGCCCGCCGCCCCCAGGTGGGTGTCGGTGCTCGCGAGCAGGCCGAACTCGAAGGGGTTCACGCCGATCCGCTCCTCCTCCTGGAGCCCCACCTCGAGGGCCCGGCGCGTGAAGCTCCGGGGATCCGGCGGCTCGGCGAAGAGGGGGAGGTACTTCTGGGCGAAGTTCGCGAAGGAGAGCTTCTCGAAGCCGCAGGCCTCGTCGCTGGTGAGCGCATCGAGGCGGCACTCGGAGTCGCCCTTGTGCTGCATCACCTCGACCAGACGCTCGAAGACCATCCGCTCCCGGGCGGCGGCGGCGTCGATGGGCTCGCCCTCGGGATCGACCGTTCGGAAGATGAGCCCGTTCGAGAGGTTCGAGTTGTGGGGGATCACCAGGGCGTCACAGCCGTTGGAGCGGTCGGTGCACTCGCTGCGGAGCAGCGCCCAGAGCTCCTCGGCGCTTCCGGCCTCGAAGAAGCTGGCGGGCAGGTGCGGAACGCGCTCGTTCCTGAAGATCACGTTGCGGTGCAGGTTGTTGGTGGCGACCGACGCGGTCCACTCGTAGCCGACGAAGGACGTGAACCGGCAGGCGGAGGTCCGATCGTAGGCCTCCTCGGCGGCGGCCTGGGCCTCCAGCCACGGGGTGCGCGCCGCCTCGAGACAGCGGACGCCGTCGGGACCGCAGTAGTCGAAGCGCGAGTCGTTGGCGAGGGAGAACTTCGAGTTCATGATGAAGAACGCCACCCGGGGCATGCGGCGGTACATCTCGCACACCCAGGAATCGTACCCCTCGAGCCCGGGGGTCTGGCAGATCCGGGTCTCGCCGAACATCTCGGCGTGGTCGGTCACCGCGGCGAAGTCCAGGGGCCGCTCGAGGCGCAGGATGCGCCGGGGGTTCCCCTCGGCGTCGTAGGGCTGGATTCCGAGGGTGGCTCCCCGGGCGAAGCGGTAGGCGTCGCGCGGGGTGGCGCGGGTTCCCTGGGTGCTCGCGTCGAGGGAGCGGGCGGTGTGGACGTGGAGGTCTCCGAAGTAGGGATTGCGCAGCGGCGCGTAGTCGCTGCAGGCCGCCCGGCGCTCGGTCCGCTCGAAGGCGGGTGCGTCGGCGGAGGCGGGACCCTGGGCCGCGATCGTCGAGAGCGCGAGCGCGAGCGCCCCGAAGAGCGGCCCTCGCCTCACCGCGGCGCTTCGTCCGGCGGGCGGATCACGACAGCACGTCGAGATCGATCAGGGTGCGGATCTCGTCGTCGTCGAGTCCGAGCACCTCGCGGAGCACCGAGTCGGTGTGCTCGCCGAGGTTCGGGCCGGGGGTCTCGAGGGCGCCGTCCCCCTCGCCGCAGCGGATGCCGTCGCGTTCGAAGGGAAGCGCACCGAGGTGGACGTGCTCGAGGGGCACGAAGTGATCGCGCGCCGCGAGCTGGGGGTCCGCGAGCAGGTCGTCGAAGTCCTGGACCGCCCCGGCCTCGAGGCCCGCGGCCTGGAGACGCTCCATCAGCGCCTGGGGCTCGAAGCGCGCGGTCCAGCGGCCGAGGCGTTCCTCGAGGGCCTCGCGGTGGGCGCGACGCCCCGCCGCGTCGGCGAAGCGCTCGTCGTCGGCGAGGGCCGGGTCGCCGATCTCGTCGCAGAGCCGCCGCCACTCGGCGTCGCTCCACACCGCGATCGCGATCCAGCGGTCGTCCCCCGCGCACGGGAACACGCCGTGGGGCGCGGCCACCTCGTCGGCGTTTCCGTTCCGGGTCATGACCTCGCCCGTCGCCGAGTAGCGCACGATCATCTC
>Ga0055452_10000514_pt1 | contig 10104 bp, 9 predicted proteins | sample China_Galinas_PW_6_FD_57735 | JGI IMG/M metagenome (GOLD analysis project Ga0055452, IMG submission 57735) | Wetland microbial communities from San Francisco Bay, California, USA, that impact long-term carbon sequestration - China_Galinas_PWC_D2 | ecosystem: Environmental > Aquatic > Marine >... | reverse complement strand
CTGGAGGTTAAAGTTGTCAGGTGCGATGATCGCGGCAATATAGATACGACCCATTTGAGAGAGCTGGCCGAAAGCCATAAAGAGGTTCTCTCCTCCATCATGATCACCTACCCCTCAACCCATGGTGTCTTTGAGGACAACATCCGGGAAATCATAAAGATTGTACATGATTGCGGTGGTCAGGTGTATATGGACGGAGCCAATATGAATGCCCAGGTTGGACTAACCAGTCCGGCATATATTGGTGCAGATGTTTGTCACCTGAACCTGCATAAGACCTTTGCCATTCCACATGGGGGTGGAGGACCCGGTGTGGGACCCATTGGTGTGGCCAACCACCTGGTGGAATATCTCCCCACGCATCCGCTGGTGGAGACCGGTGGTGTCAAAGGAATCAGCAGTGTTTCTGCAGCACCTTATGGAAGCGCCGGAGTACTGGCCATTTCCCATGCATATATCAGAATGCTCGGTCCGCAGGGCCTGGCTGAATCCACCCGTTTGGCCATCCTCAACGCCAATTACGTGGCAACAGCGTTAAAAGATTTTTATGATATCCTCTATACAGGTACCGAAGGATATGTGGCTCATGAGATGATCCTGGATTGCAGAAAATTCAAATCCATGGCCGATATAACGGAAGCAGATATTGCAAAGCGTTTGATGGATTATGGCTTTCACGCTCCAACACTTTCATTCCCCGTTCATGGCACACTCATGATGGAACCAACAGAGAGTGAATCCAAAGCCGAACTGGACCGTTTCATCCAGGCCATGATTGATATACATAAAGACATCATGGAAATAGCTAACGGAAAGCTGAAAGCAGAAGAGAGTGTGCTTAGAAATGCTCCCCATACTGCCGAAGTACTGCTTCAGGAAAACTGGGCCCGAAGCTATTCAAGGGAGAAAGCAGCTTTCCCCCTGTCCTGGGTCATGGAGCACAAGTTCTGGCCACCGGTAAGCCGGGTCAACGATGGCTATGGGGACCGTAATCTTGTTTGCTCATGTGCGCCCCTTGAATCGTATCGTGAGCAGGTCTGAACCCCTGACTACAGCAGGGCTTTTAGTACAGATTTTATTCCTGTATCAAAATCCAGGGTATGATACACTTCACAGTCCCTGCAATGCATATTTTTGCATAGCGTTCCCTTATTAGAGGCCATCCAGCAGGGTTGAAAATTCTCCGTATATGCCCCGCATGATCCTCTGATCTTCTCTGAACATCCCCGGATGCTCCAGCAAGGAATCATGGCCATCAGAGCACGCACCCCTGAAAAATTAAGACCCCTGTCCCTGATCATATTCCTGATCAGTTTTAACCTGTTGATATCATTCCGGGAAAACAGATGCCGCTTTGACTCAAGTTTAAATGGTATAATCAAACCCTCGTCAATATATTGCCTGATAGAATGAGCAGGTATTTGTGAAAGCTGTGATGCAATACCAAGCGTATACAATGGCATGTTACTCTCTTCATCTAAAATCTCCCCAGACCACTTTTGAGTCTCCATATATTTATTTGGTTTTAATATAAATAAGTTGATTACTAACCACTTCCAGCTGACAAAGATATCAATCAAATTATATTTTCAGTATTATTAGTCGCTTGTTTTATGAATCATATAATACATTAAGTGCTATGCCCTCTCCACTACATAGAAAAATTATTCTGATCGGTCTGCTTTTCGTGGGATTTACCGGATGTAATAACAGCACTGAAGCAGATCAGGATCAATTATTTCCAGCAACAACGAATGCCGCAACTGCCATGGATTCAACCATATTAATACCCGTAGGATCCTTTTCGTCAGATTATTTTCCGTGTATGGACTGCCACAGCGAAATTGTCCCCAATCCGCAAAGACGCAAGCTTGTTGAAATGCATGACGACATCGTTTTTGATCATGATTCCGAGAACCGCTGGTGCCTGGCATGTCATTATATATACAACCGTGATTCGCTGGTACTGGCAGACGGAAAAAGACTCGGATTTGATGAATCATACAAACTCTGCGGACAGTGCCATGGTCCAAAATACAGGGACTGGAAACTAGGAATACACGGGAAACGAACCGGAGAATGGAACGGGCAAAAGCAGTACTATCTTTGTGTCCACTGTCATGATCCCCATTCCCCGAAGTTCAAACCACTTCAACCAATGCCACCTCCCGAAAGGCCCGAACAGATTAAAATTGACTCTACATATGAAAGATCAAAAACAGACACTACATCCACATAGAAGTATTGACCGGCGTGATTTCATGAAATGGATGGCTGTGGGTACAAGCTCCATTGCCAGCCTGTCGGCTCTCGCATCATGTGCCAGTGATAAAACGGAAGCCTTTTTCCAGCAACAATTTAAGGAACTGGATGAAGATGAATTGAATGCCGTCCTGGAACGTCTTGAACGGGATTACAAAAAAAACTACAATGCCGACATCAAGGTCAATGCCACCAAACCAATGGAAAATGTAGTTTTCGGATATGGACTCGATCTCTCCAGATGTGTTGGTTGCCGCAGGTGTGTCTATGCCTGTGTGGAAGAGAACAATCAGTCGAGGGACCCTCAGATCCAATGGATCAAGGTCCTTCAGATGGATAAGGACAGGGGTGTGGATCTGCGACATGCAGATCCCTATTATAATCCTGAAACAGTTCCGGAAGAGGGTCACTTCTATATGCCGGTACAGTGCCAGCAATGCAGAAATGCACCCTGCGTGAAAGTATGCCCGGTGGAGGCTACCTGGCAAGAACCTGACGGTATTGTGGTTGTCGATTACAACTGGTGCATCGGTTGTCGTAACTGCATGGCCGCATGCCCCTATGGCGCCAGGCATTTTAACTGGGCGACTCCGCAGATACCCGCTGAAGAGATCAACACAGAAACGGAATATCTCGGGAACAGACCTCGCCTCAAGGGGGTAGTTGAGAAATGCACTTTTTGTATCCAGCGGGTAAGGAACGGTAAATACCCGGCTTGTGTTGAAATTTGCCCGGTAGGAGCAAGAAAATTTGGGAATTTGCTGGATGAGCAAAGCGAAATACGCATGATTATGAAAAATAAGAGGGTCTTTATATTTAAGGAAGAACTAAATACACAACCCAAATTTTACTATTTCTACGGCACCTAATTATGGAGGAAGGCTATGCTTTTTAAGGAATTCATTGTTGGCAGTATTAGACTGATTACCAAAGGATCAAGAGCCTATTGGGCCTGGATCTCTGCGCTACTGATACTGATTGTTATCGGAGTTGTTACCTATACCGGACAGGCACATTATGGTTTGATAAAGACATCTATGCGGGACGAGGTTTCGTGGGGATTCTATATCGGTAATTTCACATTTATGGTAGGTATCGCAGCGGCGGCCATCATGCTGGTAGTACCTGCATATATATACAACTGGAAGCCGATCAAGGAGATCGTCATACTGGGAGAACTGCTGGCGATCAGTGCCATTGTGATGTGTATCCTTTTTATTATTGTAGACATGGGGCGACCTGAACGTCTATGGCATATGATCCCACTAATTGGTAAACTGCGCCTCGGACAATCCATACTGGCCTGGGATTCACTCGCTTTATCATTTTACCTGATATTGAATTTTGTCATAGTCTCTCATATCCTGTTCAGGGCGTTCAAAATTAAAGACTACAGCAGAAAATATGTGATCCCCCTGGTCCTGTTATCCATTCCTGCCGGTATTGCGATCCATACGATCACTGCTTTCCTTTACAACGGAATTGCTGCCAGGCCATTTTGGAACAGTGCGATCCTTGCGCCAAAGTTCCTGGCTTCTGCATTTTGTTCAGGTCCTGCAATCATGATCATACTGTTCCAGGTCCTAAGGAAAACTACCAGATTAAAAATTGAAGACGGTGCCATTTGGACACTAGCCGAATTGATGGCCTACACCATGTTCTTCAACTTGTTCCTGACCGGAGCGGAGATCTTTAAGGAAGCCTATTCAAATACAGAACACAAGGTCTTTACGGATTACCTCTATTTTGGAATTGGGGAACACAGGAAGATAGTGCCTTATGGCTGGCTGGCCATTGCATTCGACACCATAGCCTTTTTTCTTTTCCTGATACCTAAAACAAGAAAGAATTATATCACCCTGAACATTGGTGCGGTTCTTATCTATTCAGGGGTATATATTGAAAAAGGTATAGGGCTCATTATACCCGGATTTACACCCGATACTCTGGGCGAGATTTACGAGTATTTCCCCTCCAGGACAGAGATATTCATTACCATAGGAATTTTCTCTACCGGTTTCCTCATTTACACGTTAATGCTGAAGGTTGCAGTACCGATCATTATGGGGGAATTCAATTTTAAGCGATCTGAAAAACAGAAACTGAGAGTAAGCCGGGTAACCAGTCTGAAAACTTAATATTGAAATGAAAACGCAAGGTCAATCTGAACCGGAACATATTGGGCAACTGCGGCAGCGACTTACTGAACTTGAAAATAGGATCTCAAAGCTCGAAAAGAATGCTGCTTATAGTGATCGTGAGATAACAGATGAACCGGCCCGGCAGATTGACAAGCAGGAGGTCCAAGTGGCTCCCAGGGGGAGCAACCATGAAGCCATTGAATCGAGGATCGGGGAGTATGGCATGGCATGGATGGGTAATATTGTCCTTCTTTTTGGCATCTTGTTCCTTACCCAGTTTTTTCAGAACAACAACCACACAATCGTCTCCCTTATCTTTGGGTTTTCAGCGGTAGTACTTGTATACCTGGCCGGTTACCTGACCAGGAATTCACTCCATTATATGTCCATGCTTTTCAATTATAATGGTCACCTGCTGCTCTATATCCAGATGATGCGGATCTGCCTGTTTAAGGAGAGCATGATCATTGCCAGTCCGGTTCTGGGCCATGCCCTGGTCCTGGCTGTACTTATATCACTTATTTACCTTGCCTACAGAAAGAACTCCCAGGTACTGGCGGTCCTGACCTGGATCATGATGTGTATTACTGCTGTTACCAGCGGATACACTCATGTGATGCTTTCCATCATGCTGGGAATCGCAGCAACCGCCATCATCTTTGTCTTAAGAAAAGGGTGGTGGACCGGTTTAATGATCTCCATCTTTTTTGCCTATACCCTTTACCTTGTCTGGATCCTGGGCAATCCAATTTTAAACAGGGCGATCGAAATCAGGACTGAACATCAGATGGGATATATTTATCTTTATACAATAGCCATGGCTTATTCCTTCCTGGCATTGCGGCCCAAATCTGAGCGGACCAGACAGAACCAGCTGCAACCATCAATTGTATTGAACGGGCTTGGTTTTTCATTTATGATTGCCATCTCTACTCCTGCATTCTTTACGGAGAATTATTACGTTTACTTTGGCCTTGTCGCTGCATTCTGCATTCTCTTCTCCATATGGTTACAGATACGCGGACAATGGAAGACTATTGCCGCCATGTATGCGCTTTACAGTTTTGTTTCAATTAGTATCACCATTGCAGGGATCTATCACTTCCCGCTGGCCTTCTTTCTGCTCTCCATCCAGAGCCTGCTGGTGGTCTCCATGGCATTATGGTTCAGGTCAAGGTTCATCGTGGTCATGAATACCATACTCTTTATCGGATTATTGCTGACCTATATTATTATCGGAGATCCGTTAAGCTCGATCAATTTCTCATTCGCACTCGTTGCCCTGGTAACAGCGAGGATCCTGAACTGGAAAAAACAAAGACTGGAAATCCGGACAGAGTGGATCAGGAATATCTTCCTGTTTACAGGTGCCATCATGGTTCTTTTCAGTCTTCACAAAGCTGTACCTGCAAATTTCATCACACTGTCATGGGCCCTGTCAGCTGTCGTATTTTTCATACTGAGCATAGTAATCAAGAACATGAAATACCGCTGGCTGGCCATTATCACCATGGTGCTTACCGTCTTCTACCTCTTTCTCGTAGACCTGAGCAATATAAGCCTTGGATACCGCATTGTTGCCCTGATGTTTATCTCAATGATCTCTCTGGCTTTTTCCATGTTCTATTCCAGAAGGCAGAGAAGCAAAAAGGAAGAACAGTCGTGATCATCTCTTAACAGAATAACAATCTGTTGTACAGCTTATTGACTTGCCGACCTTATGTGCGTATCTTTAATAGATGAAAACACTCAATCTGATTATCGTTGCCACATTCTTTTTAGCTCCCATTGCAATTTCTTCTTCAGCAGATGCCCAGACAGGAGATGACCTGATCGAAAAGGGAGCAGATGCAACCTCCCTGCCAATTCAGGCCACACCCCATTAATGGCAGCCTGTATCAGATCAGAGGAGCTGGTCAACCTGCTGCTGGAAATGGGAGCTGACGCATCAGTAGCTCTGCCGGATGGCACCACAGCTTTTACCACTAAGGTGGTAGGAGTGCTCAATGGAAGCGTCAGCACGAAGATAACTGATGTGCTCCTTGCAAGGGGAGCGAATGTGGATGAATCAGCTGCTTCGGGTGACATTGCCGGTTACACCTGCCTGATGATGGCAGCCAGGAACACCAGTCCGGACCTGGCCAAATACCTGGTTGAAAAGGGGGCTGACGTGAATGCCAAAGCCGCGGATGGCAATACCCCCCTGAGCCTTGCCACAATGAAGGATGACCAGGAAATGATAACCCTCCTGAAAATGCTGGGCTCAAAATAAGACCTACGCTTCTAAAGGTTCACCGTTGTTTTTAGGTGATAGAAAGAGAAAGTTGTCACATACAATTTCGGTACTGTAGTGCTTGTTGCCCTCACTATCATCCCATGAATTTGTGGATATCTTACCCTCCACATAAAGGGCATCTCCTTTTTTCACGTACTGCTTTACAATGTCGGCAGCCTTGTTCCACACCACTACGCGGTGCCATTCTGTCCGGCGGACTTCTTCGCCCTCCTTATCGCGCCACACCTCATTGGTGGCCAGCGGGAAGTTGGCCACAAAAGCCTCCCCCTCCCTTTCAGTTACCCTGGGCACCTCGCCCACATTTCCTACCAGCGTTACTCTGTTTACTCCGTATTTCATGATGTTTAGGATTTGGTTACAGGGGTTAATGTGGTGAGGGGCGGAGGTATCGGTTACTATATTTTTCATTATTTTTTAGCACATTCCCATATTTCGCCTCAATTTCCAGCCTTTTTAGGTTCATCTTGCAGGTATTCAAACCGGGATAAACGATCAGGTAGTGGTATTTTTAACATTGTCCGACAAAACAAAGTAGCAAGGCAGGTGTTTTTCCTCTGTGAATAATCCGCTTCACACAGCAAAGCTTTTAATTAATCCGCTGGCCTGCCAAATGGACCAGGTCATCAAGTTTATCCCGAAGATATGTGTGCCACTAAAATAGCAGAACCAGTCTTATTCTCAGAGTTTCTAAACTCTTTTAAGAAGACAATAAAAAGTGTATTTAACGAGAAATATTATACTGAAAAGCCCATTCATAAAAGAGGATTCCCACCGAAGGTATTGCAAGAGATTATGGCTACCAGACCCATGTCTGTAGGAATTCCTAAAGAATTTGGGGGGCGAGGAGCTGAAGTAAAAGAGTGCCTGGGGATCCTTGAAGCTGCATCCTATGAATCACTTCCTCTATCCTTAATCCTGGGAATCAACATTGCCCTTTTTCTGGAACCAGTGGCAAAATACGCGCAGGATTCTGTGAAAGAAAATGTATTCAGCCGCTTTCTGGACCAACAAAATATGGGAGGTCTGATGATCACAGAACCTGACTTTGGCAGCGACGCTTTAAATATGCGGACGTTCAATATTAAAATTGGTTCAAATTATCATATCAAAGGAACCAAGCACTGGCAAGGATTAACTGGTTTGGCAGATTACTGGTTAATTACATCCAGGCAAAAACTCAAATCAGGTGAATTAGGAAGGGACATTGATTTCTTTATATGTGATGTTCAACAACCCAATCAAAGCATCAAAATTGAAGAGTATTATAATAACACTGGTTTAAACCCCATTCCCTATGGAAAAAATATTATCGATATCCAGGTCCCCGAACAATTTAAGCTGGAGCCTGAATCGACCGGACTAAAGATGATGTTAGATTTACTGCACAGAAGTCGCTTTCATTTCCCGGGAATGGGTATGGGTTTCATTCGCAGGAATCTTGATGAGGCAATTAAGCATTGCACGACACGAATTATTGGTGGGAAGCCTTTAATGGCTATGGATCATGTAAAATATCAGATTTCAAAAGTACAAAGTGCGTTTACTGTTTGTTCAGCCATGTGTTCAAGAAGTGCAACCTATAGTGGCATTGAATATAATTTGGCCCCTGCGGGTATTGAAGCCAACAGTATGAAGGCATACATTACCGACTTGATGCAGGGATCGGCCCAAACATTAGCACAGCTAAGCGGAGCAAATGGCTATAAGGCTGAAAGCCTTGGATCCAGAGCAATAGTTGATTCCAGGCCATTTCAAATATTTGAAGGTTCAAATGAAATGCTTTACACTCAAATATCCGAGATGGTCGTAAAACTAATGAATAGCCAGAAAACCAAGAATCTCTCAGAGTTTTTAATGAATTACAAATTGACGAAATATGTAGCTGACTATTTTAAATCCATTCTGAATTTCAGGATTGATCTGAATATTCCTCAAAGAAAAAAAGTTGATCTGGGAAAAATAATTAGCAGAATAATTTCTGCCGATCTTGTTGTAGAATTGGGAACCAAAGGGTTTAGACAAGATTTAATTACCAATAGCATCGAAACCATTAAGCATGAGGTTTCAATGTTGGTTAGCTCCTATAAGTTCAAATCAAAGGTTACCCCTATAGAAGAATATCAACATTCCAGTAACTGGTTAGCACTTTAGCACACCGGGCGGTCATAATCTATGGTTATTCTATACTCGCAAAGTGAGCTGAACTGCCTCTCAAATGTTAAAAACCATAAAATCCTGTACCTAATATCCTGCTTTGATTACTATTACGAAAATCAAAAAAAGGAAATGAAAATATATATATCATCTGCAATAGTTCTTACTGGCTTGTTATTGTCCAATCTCTCTAATGCTCAAACCGCAGGAACTTTAACTTTTTCCTATACACCGGTTGAACATACCGGGACCTGGGGTACAAAACATGTACTGGCTGTATGGTTACAAAACAGCTCCGACGAGTTTATCAGAACCAAATTCAGATACTGGGGTAATGGTACCGATGATCATTTACCAAACTGGAAGGCCAATTCCAATGAAAATATCACGGACGCAACTACCGGTGCAACTCTGACTTCCTATTCAACCAAATCGTTCACCTGGGACGGAACTGACCTGGACGGAATCCTTTTGCCTGATGGTGACTACAAAGTAACTATTGAAGAATGCTGGTCTCATGGCTCCAGCAATGTGACTAAATCGTTCATTTTTACTAAAAACGCATCTGAATATCATTTATCACCTGATGATGATGCAGACTTTACTGCTGTTGTGATTGACTGGGTTCCTTCAACTACCGGAACCGGGTCTATTGATAATTCACAAACATTTTCTGTTTTTCCTAATCCTACCAGTAAAAAAATATATATCGACTTTGTTTCAAATACCCTCGCATGCAATATTACTATTGTCAACACCTTAGGGCAGGAAGTCTTTAGTGAAAAAGAGAATACAGTTTATTCAGGTGTTAAGATGATCGACTTAAGCACCATGAAAAATGGTATCTATTTTGTCAATGTTGAAGTAAATTCGAAAATACAGACAACCAGAATTATACTGTTGAAGTAGTTGATTCCACGATACTTTTACTCAATAAACAGTACTCGCTAATTTCGAACTAACGAGTGTCTTTCGATTTACTCTGTATTTCGTGAAAGTATTGATCTGGTTAGAGGGATAAATGTGATGAGAGTTGGTGAGATTGGTCAGGCCGATCTAACTGATTCAGAGAAAACAATTCAGGCCAATGAGTGTCTTAAATTGTATTAGAATGCTTTACATTCCTTTATCAAGTGAACCGTCTATTAAGAAAAATAAGGCAAAATCTTCTATCAGAAAGTAATTACGGCCTATACATACTCTATGCATCCGGAGAAATCGTTCTGGTTATCATTGGCATATTGCTGGCTC
>Ga0055452_10000509_pt1 | contig 10141 bp, 4 predicted proteins | sample China_Galinas_PW_6_FD_57735 | JGI IMG/M metagenome (GOLD analysis project Ga0055452, IMG submission 57735) | Wetland microbial communities from San Francisco Bay, California, USA, that impact long-term carbon sequestration - China_Galinas_PWC_D2 | ecosystem: Environmental > Aquatic > Marine >... | reverse complement strand
TTCGCCCCCCCGGGTGGGCGACATGATAGCGGCAACCCGCGACGGCACGGTCGGTCCAGGTGTCGATCAGGTCGATGGTGAGCGGCGCGTGGACCGGAATGGTGGGGTGCAGGCAGTGCGGCGGCTGCCAGGCCCGGAACCGGATCCCCGCGACGGCTTCGTCGTTCCGGCCGGTCGCGTGCAGCGGGAGCTGCACGCCGTTGCAGGCGAGCTCGTGGCGACCCGGCGTGAGACCGGTGGCGCGCACCTGGAGCCGCTCGAGCGAGGAATCGACGTAGCGCGCCGTCCCTCCCACGGCGCCCTCCTCGCCGAGCACGTGCCACGGCTCGAGCGCCTGGCGCAGCTCCACCTCGACGTCTCCGAAGCCGAAGCTCCCGTAGCGCGGAAAGCGGAACTCGTAGTGGGCGCCGAACCAGGCCGGATCGAACGGGAATCCCGCCTGCTCCATCTCGCCGAGGACGTCGACGAAGTCGGCCCAGACGAAGTGGGGCAGCATGAAGCGGTCGTGCAGGGCGGTGCTCCAGCGCGTCAGGGGTGCGCGATAGGGCGCATCCCAGAAGCGGGCGATCAGCGCGCGCAGGAGCAGCTGCTGGACCAGGCTCATGCGCGGATGGGGCGGCATCTCGAAGGCCCGGAACTCGACGAGCCCGAGCCGTCCGGTCGCGGTGTCGGGCGAGTAGAGCTTGTCGATGCAGATCTCGGCCCGGTGGGTGTTGCCGGTCACGTCGACCAGCAGGTTCCGGAAGATCCGATCGACGAGCCAGGCCGGACAGGGCTGCGAATCGTCGGGGATCTGCGCGAAGGCGATCTCGAGCTCGTAGAGGGAATCGTGCCTCGCCTCGTCCACCCGCGGCGCCTGGCTGGTCGGCCCGATGAAGAGTCCGGAGAAGAGGTACGAGAGCGAGGGGTGGTTGAGCCAGCACGCGACCAGGCTGCGCAGCAGGTGCGGGCGGCGCAGGAAGGGAGAATCCGAGGGCGTCGCGCCGCCGACCACCACGTGGTTTCCGCCGCCGGTTCCCGTGTGGCGCCCGTCGACCAGGAACTTCTCGGTGCCGAGCCGCGCGAGCCGCGCCTCCTCGTAGAGGATCTCGGTGTTCGCGACCATCTCCCGCCAAGACCGCGCTGGATGGATGTTCACCTCGATCACGCCGGGATCCGGCGTGACCTTGAGGACCCGGATCCTGGAGTCGTCCGGCGGCGGATAGCCCTCGACGCGCACCGGGACGCCGCACTCCGCGGCCGCATCCTCGACCGCGGTGACGGCCTCCACGAAGGCGTCGGCGGTCTCGAAGGGCGGAAGGAAGACGCAGATCCGATCGTCGCGCGACTCGACGAGCAGCGCGGTGCGAATCGCCGACTCGGAGACGCTCTCCGGGAACGCCTCCTTCGGCCTCTCCGGCGGGGTCTCCGTCGGATGCCGGAAGGTCTGGCGCAGGGGATCCGGAGCGGCGAAGGGCGGCCGTTCGACGGTGGGGTCGGAGGCGATGACGTGGGGGTAGTCGATCGGACGCAGCCGGGGCAGCGAGCCGATCGGAAGCCGGTATCCGGCGGGGGAGTCGCCGGGGGTCAGGTAGAGGCGGCCGCGCCGGAAGCTCCACTTCTCGGTCCGCCAGCGGTGGCGGCGGTCCCGGGTGTTCCACGCCTGGACGGGAAGGACGAAGGCCGCCGGCCGCGTCACCCCGCGGGAGAGCGCGCGCACCAGGCGGCGTCGCTCCGGCTCGTCGTCGACGTCGGCGGTGGCCATGTCGACGTTCTCCGGGAGGTTTGCCTCTCCGCTCAGCACGACGAGCGGATCCTCGTACGCGGGGATCACGGCCTCCGGATCGAGCTCGAGGCGAGCCGCGATCGTCTGGGCGACCCGCTCGGGAAGCTCGGGGTCCGCGGCGGCCTCGCTCGCCTGGGTCGCGGTGAGCCGGGGATCGGTCCAGAGCGCCTGGCCGTCGTCCCGCCAGTAGATGGAGAAGGCCCAGCGCGGAAGCGGCTCGCCGGGATACCACTTGCCCTGGCCGAAGTGGAGCAGCCCCTCGGGCGCGAAGCGCTTGCGCAGCCGGTCGGTGAGGTCGGTCGCGAGCCGGTGCTTGGTCGGGCCCACGGCCTCGGTGTTCCACTCGCCCCCCTCCATGTCGTCGATCGACACGAAGGTCGGCTCGCCGCCCATGGTGAGGCGGACGTCGTCGGCCACGAGCCGCTCGTCCACCTTCTGGCCGAGCGCGTCGATCGCGCTCCAGGCGGCGTCGTCATAGGGCTTCGTGACCCGGGGCGACTCGACGACCCGCACGACCGACATCTCGTGATCGAACTCGACCTCGCAGGGCTCGAGCTCTCCCGTGATGGGCGCGGCGGTCTGGGGCTTCGGAGAGCAGGCCAGGGGGAGATGACCCTCGCCGGCCAGCAGCCCCGAGGTGGGATCGAGTCCGACCCAGCCCGCGCCCGGGACGTAGGCCTCCGCCCAGGCGTGCAGGTCGGTGAAGTCGTGGCTCGCGCCCGACGGCCCGTCGAGGGACGCCACGTCGGGCACCAGCTGGATCAGGTAGCCGGACGCGAAGCGGGCCGCGATTCCCAGGTTCCGGAGGATCTGCACCAGCAGCCAGGCGCTGTCGCGGCAGGACCCGCGGCGCAGGCGCAAGGTCTCCTCGGGCGTCTGGACGCCCGCCTCCAGCCGTACCACGTACTCGATCTCGCTCTCGAGCCGTCGTTTCAGGTCGACCAGGAAGTCGATGGTCGTCCCCGATGCCCTCGGCACGGCGGCGAGCCAGGCGGCCAGCGCCGGGGTCGGCCGCTCGGCGTCCAGATACGGGTCGAGCTCCTCGGCGAGCCAGGGCTCGTAGGCGAAGGGCCAGGTCTCGGCGCTCTCCTCGACGAAGAAGTCGAAGGGATTGATGACCACCATCTCCGCGACGAGATCCACGGTGACGCGGAGCTCGCTCGCCTCGTCGGGAAATGCGACCCGCGCCAGGAAGTTGCCCTGGGGATCCTGCTGCCAGTTGAGGAAGTGCTCCCTCGGCTCGACCCGAAGCGAGTAGGAGAGGATCGGCGTGCGGCAGTGCGGCGCGGGTCGAAGCCGAATCGTCTGCGGCCCGAGCCGGACGGCGCGGTCGTAGCGGTAGCGGGTCTCGTGATGGAGGGCGACCTGCAGGCTCATTCGGACCCGGACTCCTCGTCGGAATCCGGCTCGTGGGGCTCCGCCGGCGTGAGGCGCAGGCGCTGGACCCGCCGCCGGGAGGCGTCCATCACGGTTGCGATGTAGCGACCCACCTGGACCCGGTCGCCCTTCTTGGGAAGCCGGCCCAGGCGGGCGGTCACGTGGCCGCCGATCGTGTCCTCCTCTTCGCGCTCCTCGTCGCCCAGATCGAGGTCGACGAGGTTCTCGACCTCGGGCAGCGACATGCGCCCGCGAAGCTCGTAGATCCCGTCGTCGAGCTTGACGTATTCCGGCTCGTCGTCGTCGAACTCGTCGCCGAGGGGACCGACGATCTCCTCGAGCGCGTCCTCGCGATACGCGAGACCGATCGCGGTTCCGTGCTCGTCGACGACGACCGCGCAGTGCTGCCGCTCCGCCTGGAGCTCCCTCAGGAAGTTCGAGAGCGGCATGGTGTCGGGAACGAAGATCGGCTCCCGGGCCAGGGCGCGGAGATCCGGCCTCTCGCCCCGGATCGTCGCCTCGAGGACGTCCTTGGCGTGGACGATGCCGATGATCGAGTCGAGTCCCAGCTCGCAGAGCGCGAAACGCGAGTGGCCGCTCGTGCGGATCCGGTCGAGGTTCGCCTCGAGGTCGAACTGGAGCGAGACGAACTCGACCTCGACCCGCGGGACCACGATGTGCCGGACCTCGAGCTGGATCATCCGGAACAGGTTCTCGGTGATCTCGTAGTGCTGCTCGGAGATGTGTCCGGCGCGAGCCGAGAGCGAGAGGATGCTCCGGATCTCTTCGGCGCTGTGGCTGCCCTCGTGGCCGAGGTCCGCCGGCAGGCCGAGCGTGCGCAGCAGACCGTTCGAGAGCCAGTTGATGATCGAGATGAAGGGCCCGAACAGCCAGGTGAAGGCGCGCAGCACGGGCCCGGTGACGAGCGCCATCTCCTCGGCCCGGCGCAACGCCCACATCTTCGGGGCCTGCTCGCCGACGGTCATGTGCAACGTCGTGATGAGGACGAAGGCGATCCCGATCGAAACGATCGGGACCCAGCCGGCGCCGGCGGCGACCTCGAGCCCGACGGCGGCCGCCGCGCCCAGGAGCAGGACCGAAACGACCGGCTCGCCCAGGGCGCCCAGGATGAGGCTCGCGAGGGTGATGCCCAGCTGGCAGGCGGAGAGGTAGCGGTCCAGGTGACGGAGGATGTGCTGGACGGTGGGCGCGGCGCGCCGTCCGTCGCGCGCGAACTCCTTGATCCGCGAATCCCGGGCCTTGACGAGGGCGAACTCCGCGGCGACGAAGAACCCGTTCAGCAGCACGAAGAAGAGCGTCGCGCCCAGCCGCCACAGGATCCCGTAGAGGTCGAGGTCGAGGGGAGTGTGGGGATCACTCACTGTGAGGCCAACCGGGCGGCGGCCCACCGGGACATGGCGGTCATCGGAGGGCCCCCCTCTTCCGGAGGGCCCCCCCCTGCTTTGGGCGGTTCATCATTGCGCTCGGATGTTGAGGGCGGCGTGGCGGGCTCCTGACCCATGGGTAGACGCACCAGGCCACCGGCGACCCGGGGCCCGGGGTTCATGAGAGCAAAAGCCGTGCCGATGGTCCAGAGCCCCCTGCGCTTCCCCCTCCCGGGCTCGCCCGGAATACGGAGCTTGCGTTTTCGCGAACCGGTCTCGATGATCGAACGGCCCCGCGGCCCTGGGCCGCGTTCCGCCGAGCCCCGGGAGGGCGTCGAGCCCGCCATCCCGGGGCCGGGGGTGTCGTCCGGCCTCGCCTCGTCCCGCCTCGCGCCGAAGAGAAGGAGCCCGCCACGTGCCGAACGACTCGCCCCGCGCCCTCGATTCCGAGCTCGCCGGGTCGATCGGCCAGAGCTACGCCGAGGGACGCGCCGTGCGCCGGCGGCTGCCCCCGGCGGGCCGAATCGTGCTCGAGCGCCAGCTGCCCTTCCTCTTCGTCTACCGTCCTCCGCTCGGGGCCAACGATCCGGGCACGGCGTCCCTGATCGGCAGCGAGGCATCGTTCCTGGCCGGCCCGGCGGACCCCTCCGCCGAAGCCGCCATCGAAGCGCTCGTGTCGAGCGTGGCCTCGACCGCGGTCTCCCGGTTCGGAGGCTTCCTGATCGTCGAGCTGTGGTCCGACGCACCGGACCCCGCCGCCTCCGCGGACGCTCCGGGGGCGCCGGCCTTCCGCATCGTCACGCCTCCGGACTTCGCCGCGACCTCCACCGTCTCGGGGCTCGGTCGCGCGCTGCGACAGGTGGTGCTCTTCGGCCACAAGGCCCGGGTGACGGTCGCGAGCTCGGAATCGATCTCGGCGCCGGGCCTGGCCCCGCTGCTGGGCAGCGACCGGTCCGCCGACGAGCGGATCCGGCTCCTGGGCCTCGAGATCCGCGCGGCGTTCCGCGACACCGCGGGGGCCGTCTATCCGATCGCGCTGCGCGCCCTGCGGCGCCAGCTCGGCCGGGCGCTCCGGAGGGCGGCATTCGACTTCTCCCGGCGGGAGACGACGCTGAAGACCCCCCACGCGGACTCCCTGGGCCGCCGCGCGTTCACCAAGCTCGTCTGGGACGCGGACCGCCGCATCTCGGAGATCTCGAGCCGCTTCGATCTGCTCCTCCTGGTGACCCCCACCAATGCCGGCCGGGCCTTCGAGGAGTTCGAGAAGCGCGGCTTCGAGCAGACGCCGCGTTTCCTGTACCGCGCGCGCACCATCGACCCGCCCCTGCTCAAGCGCGCGCTCTACGACATCCCGGTCGAACGCGTCACCGACCCGACCCTGGCCTTCCTCTTCGAGGAGAAGCGGCGCGAGCTGGATCTCAAGCTCACGCTGGTCGAAGAGCGCCTGACCCGACGCTTCATGCCGACGGGAATCGCGCTCTACGGAACCGTCGACGAGGCGCTGGTCGACGAGGCCGAGCAGCTGCTCGAACGGGTCGCGCCGAACCCGAAGAACGAGGACCGCGAGGAGCTCGACGCGACCGCGTTCAAGGGCCGCGCCGAGACGATGCTCGCGGCGTTGAAGGCGCGGGCGCCCGGCCTCCCCGCCCGGATCTCCCTCAACCCCGACCTCTCGAGCCTGACGGTCTCCGACGGAAACCTCCTGATCGGGAGCGCCATGCGCTTCGAGGAGGGGCGCGTCGAGGCGCTCCTCCAGCACGAGCTGGGCACCCACGTCGTCACCCACTGGAACGGCAGCCAGCAGCGCATGACGCTGCTCTCGGCCGGGCTGGCGGGCTACGACGAGCTGCAGGAGGGGCTCGCGGTGTTCGCCGAGTACCTGGTCGGCGGCCTCACCGTGGGCCGGCTGCGGACCCTCGCGGGTCGCGTCGTCGCCGCCCGCACCGTCGTCGCCGGGGCGAGCTTCGCCGAGACCTTTCGCGAGCTCCAGAAGCGTGGCTTCCCCGACCGCACGGCCTTCACCAACACGATGCGGGTGCACCGGGGCGGCGGCTTCGTGAAGGACGCCGTCTACCTGCGCGGGCTGCGACAGGTCCTCGAGTTCGTACAGAAGGGCGGCAACCTCGAGACCCTGTACATCGGCAAGGTCGCGACGAACCACGCGCCGCTGATCGAGGAGCTCCAGCGCCGCAAGATCCTCAAGCCCATCGCCCTGCGGCCGCTCTACCTCGACGACCCGGCGGCCCAGACCCGCCTCGCCCGGGCGCGCAGCGGGATCACCCTCGATCAGCTGATCTCGGCGTCGACCTCCTGACCGACCGCGACCGGAGAGCCCCACCCTCTCGCGGCGGTGGCGTCGCCCGACAGACGGCGACCCTTCCGGTGGCTAGTCTCCCGACATGACATCGAAGCACGGATCCGATTCCGACCTTCCCGAACACGACGAGCTCGAGTGGAACACCCCGATGTACCGCCTCGCGGTCGATCAGCTCGACGGCACCGCGGAGCGCATGAACCTCGATCCCAACGTCTGGGAGCGCCTGCGCACGCCTCAGCGCGCCCACGTCGTCTCCTTTCCCTTCCGCCGCGACGACTACGACACCGTAGAGACCGTCTTCGGCTACCGGGTCCAGCACCTGCTCACCATGGGCCCGACCAAGGGCGGCATCCGCTACGACATCGACGTGAACCTCGGAGAGGTGACGGCGCTGGCCATCTGGATGACCTGGAAGTGCGCGATCATGGGCCTTCCCTTCGGCGGCGCGAAGGGCGGCGTGCGCATCGAACCGACCACGCTCTCCAAGAGCGAACGGCAGCGCATCACCCGCCGCTACACCTCGGAGATCATCGAGGTGATCGGGCCCGATCGCGACATCCCCGCACCGGACCTCGGCACCGATGCGCTCACCATGGCCTGGATCATGGACACCTATTCCCAGCAGAAGGGCCATTCGGTGCCCGGAGTGGTCACCGGCAAGCCGATCGAGATCGGGGGCTCCCACGGGCGCGCCGAGGCCACCGGACGCGGAGTCGTGGCCTGCACCGTCGAGGCGACGAAGCTGCTGGGCTTCGGCCTCGACGGCGCGAAGGTCGCGGTGCAGGGGTTCGGCGAGGTGGGGGCCACGGCGGCGCAGCTCGCGAGCGACTTGGGCGCGCGAATCGTCGCGGTCTCGGACGTGAACGGGGGCCTCCACGCCGACTCCGGCCTCGACATGGCCGCCGTGAACGCCTGGATGCTCGAGCGCGGGACGCTCCAGGGGTTCGAGGGCGCCGACGCGGTGACGAACTCGGAGCTGTTGGAGCTTCCCTGCGACGTGCTGATCCCGGCGGCGATCCAGAACCAGATCTCCTCCGAGAACGCGCCCAAGCTCCAGTGCAGGCTCCTCGTCGAGGGCGCCAACGGTCCCACCAACCTCGACGCGGACGCGATCCTCGCCGACCGGGGCATCGTCGTCGTGCCCGACATCCTCGCCAACGCCGGCGGGGTGACGGTCTCCTACTTCGAATGGCTCCAGGGCCTGCAGCAGTTCTTCTGGACCGAAGAAGAGGTCAACTCCAAGCTCATCACGCTGATGCAGCGCGCCTTCCGCGAGGTTCACCGGGTCGCCGAGTCGGAGGGCGTGCCGCTGCGCACCGCGGCGCTGATGCGCGGCATCGGCCGGGTCCGGGAGGCCAAGCGGGTGCGGGGCGTCTTTCCGTAGCCCGGGACCGACCTCTCCGCCGGCGCGCTGGCGGCCGCTATATTCCCCCCGCCATGACGCTCCGACCGCAGGCCGCCGTCGCCTACTTCTCGATGGAGATCGCGCTCGAATCCGAGCTCCCCACCTATTCGGGCGGGCTCGGGGTGCTCGCCGGAGACACGCTGCGTTCCTGTGCCGACCTCGGCATCCCGATCTGCGCCGTGACCCTGGTCCACCGCAAGGGCTACTTCCTGCAGCGGATCGGACACGACGGGAGCCAGGAGGAGCAGCCCCATCCCTGGCGGCCCGAGGAGCACCTCGAGCCCCTCGCGCCCCGGGTGAAGGTCGAGCTCCTCGGAGGCACCGTGGAGGTGCGCGCGTGGCGCTACCGGATCGTCGGCGTGAATGGGTCCGAGGTACCCGTCTACCTGCTCGACACCGACGTGCCCGAGAACGTCGCAGAGCAGCGCACGCACACCGACCACCTCTACGGTGGGGACTCGACCTACCGCCTCGCCCAGGAAGCGATCCTCGGCATCGGCGGCGTTCGCATGCTGCGGAAGCTCGGCCACGACCACATCGAGCGCTACCACCTGAACGAAGGCCACGCGGCACTCGCGATCCCCGAGCTCGTCGGCGAGGAGCTGCTCCGCTCCCCCGACGATCCCGACGGCGCCCGGGAACGGGTGCGCGAGCGCTGCGTGTTCACGACCCACACCCCGGTCCCGGCGGGTCACGACCGCTTCCCCGCCGACATGGTCCGCAAGGTGCTCGGGGAGTCGGCGACCCGGGCCCCGGCGGCCGGCCCCGACTCCGAGCTCAACCTGACCGAGGTCGCCCTCGAGGGATCGGGGTTCGTGAACGGCGTGGCGATGCGTCACGGTGAGGTCTCGCGCAACATGTTCCCCGGCCATACGATCCGCTCGATCACGAACGGGGTGCACACCGCGACCTGGGCGTCTCCGCCCTTCCAGGCGCTCTACGACCGCCACATTCCCCGGTGGCGCAGGGATCCCTTCTGTCTGCGCAGGGTCACGGCGATCGACACGGAAGAGATCGTCGCCGCCCACGTGCGTGCGAAGCGCCTCCTGCTCGACGAAGTGAAGCAGCGGCTGGGCGTCGAGCTCGACCCCCAGGCCCTCACCCTCGGATTCGGACGCCGCGCCACCGCATACAAGCGCGCGTTGCTCGTGCTGCACGATCGCGAGCGGCTCGAGCGGATCGCGGGCGAGGTCGGCCCCCTCCAGCTCGTCTACGGTGGAAAGGCCCATCCCGGAGACGCCGACGGACGCAAGATCATCCGCGAGATCCACGCGCTCGCCGCCCGATGCGGACCCGGGCTGCGCGTGGTCTTCCTCCCGGGCTACGACATGGACGTGTGCGCGCGCCTCGCGGCCGGCTGCGACGTGTGGCTCAACACGCCGATCCCTCCCCTCGAGGCGTCGGGGACGAGCGGGATGAAGGCCGCGCTCAATGGCATTCCCAGCCTGAGCACCCTCGACGGCTGGTGGGTGGAGGGATGCGAAGAGGGGGTCACCGGCTGGGCGATCGGCACGGACGGCGACGCCCGGAAGCTCTCACCCGACGAGCGCGACCGGCTGCACGCGGAAGCGCTCTACTCGAAGCTCGAGGAGGTGGTGGCTCCCTGCTTCTACCGCGATCCGCAGCGCTTCGCCGACATCCGCCGCCGTACGATCGCCCTCAACGCGTCCTACTTCAACACCCACCGCATGGTCCTCGAGTACCTCTTCGAGGCGTACCACCTCGAGCGTCCGGCGCGGGCATCCGACTGAGTGGTGCGGGTCTGGCCGGGCAGCCCGGATCGGCTCGGAAGCCACTGGGACGGCCGGGGCACGACGTTCGCGCTCTTCAGCCGCCACGCGCGGCGCGTCGATCTGTGCCTCTTCGACGCGCCCGGCGACACGAGCGCTGCG
>Ga0055452_10000499_pt1 | contig 10223 bp, 1 predicted proteins | sample China_Galinas_PW_6_FD_57735 | JGI IMG/M metagenome (GOLD analysis project Ga0055452, IMG submission 57735) | Wetland microbial communities from San Francisco Bay, California, USA, that impact long-term carbon sequestration - China_Galinas_PWC_D2 | ecosystem: Environmental > Aquatic > Marine >... | reverse complement strand
GAGCAGGGTCAGGAGCACGGCGGTCGCGCCGATCACGAGCCCCCGGTAGCGCTGGAGGAACTTTCGCACGCGGTAGCCGGTGGTGGGGGCGACCGCGAGCACCGTCTCGCCGTCCAGGAATCGCTCGATGTCCGCCCCCAGCTCGTGGACCGACTGGTAGCGTCGCGAGTGCTCCGGGGCGATCGCCTTGAGCACGACCCAGTCGAGGTCGCGCCGGAGAGAACGCCGCAGCCCTTCCGGGTCCGTCTTCCGGTCCTGCGAGGCGCGCCGCCAGGCCGCCCGGTCGGCGGCGACCCGGTCCGAGGGGCGCGGGGTCTCGGTGTCCCGGTCCGCCCTCTTGAAGGGCAGCGGCACCCGGGTGGTGGGGGATCGCCGGGGGAGGCTGCCGGTCAGGAGTTCGTAGAGCACCACCCCGAGCGAGTACACGTCGCTGGTGGTGTCGCAGCCCCCGGGAACGTGCCCCATCTGCTCGGGACTCATGTAGTCGGGGGTGCCGATGATCTCGCCGTGGCGGGTGAGCTGGGTCATCACCGGCTCGTCTTCCTCCAGGAGCTTGGCGATGCCGAAGTCGATCACCTTCAGGAACGGGCGCCCTTCCACCCGCCTGACCAACAGGTTGGACGGCTTGAGATCCCGGTGAATGACCCCTTTCTGATGCGCGGAGTGAACCGCCTCGCAGGCCTGGAGGAACAACTTCAGGCGATCGCGGACGCTCATCCGTTCCTCGTCCGCGAACCGGGTGATCGCGCGGCCGGGGAAGTACTCCATGACGAAGTAAGGGCGTCCCGAGGGCGTGGTCCCGGCGTCGAACATCCGGGTCACGTGGGGGTGGTCCATGAGGGCCAGGGTCTGCATCTCGGCCCGGAACCGCGCCAGGAGCCGCCGGGTGTCCATGCCGAACTTGACCAGCTTCAACGCCACCGGCCGCTGGACCGGATGGGTCTGCTCGGCCCGGTAGACCGTGCCCATCCCCCCTTCGGCGATGATCTCCTTCAGGTGGTAGGGACCGAGGACCTCGGGGACTTCGTCGGGGGCCGAGGGCGCGACGTCTGCGATGATCGGCGTGGGACGGGCGAAGACCCGCGGGGGCTCCAGGAAACCGTCCCTCTCATCCTGAAGCCTCAGGAGGTCGACGACCTCGGCCAGGAGCCCGGGGTCGCCGGGGCAGCTCCGCTCCAGGAAGGCGGGACGCTCGGCGGCGGGAAGGTCGAGCGCGGCTTCGAACAGCTCGGCGAGCCGGCGATCGCGGTCGCCGGTCATCGTTCCCCGGGGGAATCCGCCGCGCCGAGCTCGCGGCGGAGCCAGCTCCGGGCGAACTCCCAGCGCCGGGTCTGGGTACGCCGGGAGAGCCCGAGAACGTCCGCGGTCTCCTCGCCGGTGAGGCCGGCGAAGTAGCGCAACATCACGACCCGGTGGTGGTCCGGAAACCGCTCCTCCAGGTGACCCAGTGCGCGGTCGAGCGCCTCGACCTCCCGGTCGGGGAACTCGACCAGAAGGTTCTCGGCGATCTCGACCCGGACCAGGGCGCCGCCGTGGCGCACCGCCTTCTTCTTCCGGCCGCGCTCGATCATGATGTCCCGCATGGCGCGGGCCGCCGCGAAGAAGAAGTGGCCCCGTCCGTCCCACCCATGCTCCTTCCTTCCCGCCACCCTCAGGTAGGCCTCGTGAACCAGCTCGGTGGCCTGGATGGTTTGCCCCGGCGTTCTCTTGGCGAGGCGGGCCCGGGCCAGCTTCCGGAGCTCGACATAGAGAAGCTCCACGAGCTGGGCGGCGGCGGTGGCATCGCCGGCTTCGGCCCGGGTGACCGTATCGGCGATCGAGGATGAGTTGACCATGGACGGGATTCGGCTCCGGGGGAGAAAGAGGAAAAACGACGCAGGTGATTGTAGCACAAAGACTAGAGGCGATCTCGGCGGGCCTGGGCCCGCCCACGGTCAAATCGGCCTCAAAAAAACTGACCCATATGGCCGGCTATCCGCGGCTTGAAGAGTGTTCATCCCGTCGGCCGCCTCCCCCCCGGCCGGAACCCGGACCCCACCCGGCTCATCCCCCGGGCATGAGGACTTGCACACCATGACCCCCATCCATCCGGACCCGGCTTCCGCCCCGTCCCGGCGGTCCGCCGCCGGCCGGGCCATCAACGGTTTCGGCAGACGATTCCAGGAAAGCGGCCTCTTGATCGGCCTGGCCCTGGTTCTGGTGCTGTGTCTCCCGGCCGCGGCCCGCGCCCAGTTCACGGACGTCACCGCCACGGCGTTCCCCGGCGGAATCGGTACTGCGGACGGCTGGGCAGCCGCCTGGGGGGATGCCGACGGCGACGGCGACCTAGACGTCTTCATCACCGAGGACGCTTCCGGGGCCAGCAAGCTCTACATCAACAACGACGGCGTCTTTTCGGAGGCAGTGCCCGGCGTGCCGCCCATCCCGGCGGCAAGGGGGGCCGCCTGGGCCGACTATGACAACGACGGCGATCTCGATCTCTACGTCGTTCGCTCCGGCTCCGGGTCCGACTGGTTGTTCCGGAACGACGGCGGCCTCGTCTTCAGCGACGTGACGGTCAACGCCGGTCTCAACGATACCCAATCGAACTACAACGTGTTCTGGTTGGACTACAACAACGACGGATTCCTCGACGTGTTCCTCACGACCCCGGGAAGCCTCGCTAACCGGCTCATGGAGAACGACGGCAACGGGCACTTCTCCAACGTGGCCAACGCGGCGCTCGGGGACGCGGCCGACGACAGCTGGGGGGCGGCCTGGAGCGACTACGACGGGGACGGCGATCTGGACGTCTACCTCAGCAACAACTTGGATCACAACAAGCTGCTCCGGAACGACGCCGGCACATTCGTCGATGTGACCGCTCTCGATTCCGACCTCGCCGATGCCGGATCGGGACGGGGAAGCGCCTGGGGGGATTTCAACAACGACGGACGGCCGGACCTGTACATCGTCAACTACGGCTCCGCGAACAAACTCCTGCGCAACGACAGCACATCCGGAGTTCCGGTGTTCGTCGACGTGACTTCTGCCGCCCCCGCCCTGGCCGATTCGGCCGGAGGCGGGAACTCGGCCGCCTGGGGGGACTACGACAACGACGGACAGCTGGATCTCTACCTGGCCAACGACATGGGTCCGAATCACCTCTTCCGGGGAAACGGGATCGGCAATTTCACCGACCAGACTGCGGACTCATTGGCGGCGGGTACCTACTCGACCGGATCGGCGTGGGCCGACTATGACGGCGACGGGGATCTCGACCTGATGGTGCTGGAACGGTCGATCGGCCAGTCCGCCCGACTCCTGCGCAACGACCACAATTCGCCCTACGGAGACTGGGTCAAGGTCGACCTGCAAGGCGGGATCTCGAACCGGTCGGGCATCGGGTCCCGGGTGACGGTATTCGACGGCTACCCAAACTACTTCAACGCACCGCGAACGGTGCGCGGGGGAGGGAACTACCTGTCGCAGGAGCCTCTCACCCAGCACATCGGGGTATGGAACTCGCCGGAGCTGCTACAGGTCGATTGGCCGTCCGGGGTGCGCCAGATCAAGAGCTACGGAACCACGTCGAGCATGGCCACCGAACAGACCTTCACGGTCAAGGAAGCCCCGCTCCTCAAGGACGTGGCGGCCGGGAACCCGGCGTTGGCCGACGGAGGCTTGACCCGGTCCGCGGCCTGGATCGACTTCGACGGCGACGGGGATCTCGACCTGTTCATGACCAATAGCGGTTCCGCAAACCGGCTCCTGCAGAACGACGGCGGCCTCTCGTTCACCGACGTGACGCCCGCGGTGCTGCAGGATCCCACCGGGGATTCCCGGGGAGCGGCCTGGGGGGACTTCGACAACGACGGGGATCCCGATGTCTACGTGGGCAACAACAACCAGCCGAACCACCTGTACCGGAACGACAGCAGCGGGGGGACGGTGGTCTTCGTCGACGTCACCGCGAACAGTGTGGGTCTCGGCTTCTCCGATTCCACCCGCAGCGTTTCCTGGGCGGATTTCGACAACGATGGAAACCTCGATCTCTACGCGGCGGTGGAGAACGGGCCCGGCCGGCTCTTCCGGAACCAGGGGGACGGAACGTTCATCGACGTCGCCGACCCGCTGACCACCGGCAGGGTCGGCCCGACGCGGGCAGCAGTCTGGGCCGATTACGATCACGACGGTGATCCGGATCTCTACCTGACCCACCTGTCCAAGAACGGGGATCCTCCGTCCAATCTGAACGTCCTGCTTCGCAACGACGGTCCAGCCGGATTCGTCGACGTCACCAGCTTGCTCACGATGGCGGAAGGGGGCGACGTGGCCGGCGCGTTCGCCGCCTGGGGCGATTGCAACAACGACGGTTATCCGGACCTCTCCGTCGCCGGCCAGTCCGGGAACTACAACTACCTGTTCCTGAACCAGGGCGGAACCGGGTTCACGAGCCACGGCGACAAGGCGGGACTCGCGGCCAACAGCTACGGCCAATACGAAGTCGCGTCCTGGGCGGACGTCGATCTGGACGGCGATCTGGATCTCCTGACCACGACCTCGTACGGAGCCCTGACCGTCCTGCTGAACAGCAAGACCCTCGACTATCAGCTGGACCAGGACTACGCGCAGAACCCGGTATTCGGGAACGGAATCGTCCTGGAAAGCGCCGCCGGTGCGCAAGGCGCGTGCTGGGGCGATGCGGACGGCGACGGCGACCTGGACCTCTTCGTGGCCCGGGACGGCGCGAACCGCCTGTACGAGAACCGGGTCGCGAACGGCAATCACTGGCTGCAGGTGAAGCTGGCCGGAGGAGCGTCGAACCGCTCCGCCGTCGGTGCGCGGGTGGAGGTCGAGGCCGGCTCCCTGTCGCTCACCCGCGAAGTCTCGGCCGGATCCGGTTACCAGAGCCAGAACGCGGCCGCCGCGTCGTTCGGTCTCGGCACGACGGACGCCGTGAGTCTCCTCCGGGTCTCCTGGCCGTCGGGTTATGCCCAGGAGCTGACCAATCTCCAGGCCGATACGACGATCGAGATTACCGAACCCGCCTGGTTCACAGCCACCGATTCCCTGCCCGAGACGCAGGTCGAGCTGACCTGGCCCAACGCCTCGCAGAACAGGTTTCTGGATCCGCCTGCCGTGTACTACGTCATCACCCGGGACGACGATCCACAGGACCAGGCGCCTCCGGAAATCCTCACCTACGCGGCCAGCAGCGACACCTTCTTCGCCGACGTGACCGGTATTCCCGGTGTCGAGTACCAGTACTGCATCCAGATGTACACGCTGCCCGGGAGCACGCTGGTAGGTACGTTGTGCGACACCGGCTCGCGGAAGTTCCGGGCCCCGACCGGGTTCACCGCCAGCCAGGGATCGGACCCCGATGGGGTCAACCTCTACTGGCTCGATAACTCCGACATCGAGACCGGCTACCGGATCAGCCGCTCTCCGACCTCCCAGTTCACCACCTCCGGCCAGGCCGAGCAGATCCCGGCGCCGCCGAGCGTGGCGATCGGGGCGCTGGCCAGCGACGACTCGATCCGGGTGTTCCGGGAGGTCGCGGCCTATCAGACCCCGTACGCCTTATCCGTGGACGTGGCCGATCCCGGGACCTGGGCCGGGAACGCCTCCGACCCCGGCACGGTGCCCGCGGGCAGCGTCGTCACCTCGTACTTCGTCCACGGCGACCGCGTCTCCAGCGGCTACCCCGGGGTCACCTACTCCGGCTCCATCCGGTTCGACCGCCCGATCCTGGGGGTGCTCGTGGAGGACGCCTCCCTCGACAACACGGACTTCCTCGGGTCCAGCACCGGGCTGGGAACGACCTCCGGCTACACCACCGGCCGCTCCGCGCGGGGCCTCGAGCAGCTCGACACCTTCACCATCTCCGAGGACCGGCTCACCTTCTCCTTCACGTTCAACATCCACGGCGTGGGGGACGAGGTTCGCATCATCACCGAGGGCGACTCCACCATCGCCGACCTGGCCGCGAACCAGTCCGGCTACGTCGACGGGTCGGCCCTGCCCGACACCGTCTACGACTACACCCTGGTGCCGGTGACCGAGTTCGACGGCGGCGGCGGCCCCATGGAGATCACCGGCTCCCCGATTCAAGCCCAGGGCTGGAGCAGCTCGATCCTGCCCCCCCTGACGGTTTCGGCCACCGACGGCCAGGACACCGGCAAGGTGCTCGTCACCTGGACGGACCAGACCGACAACGAGCAGGGGTTCCGGATCCGCCGGGACGGCACGCTGATCGGCACGGTTGACGCGAACACCACTTCGTTCGCCGATCAGGACCCCGGCTTCCTGGGGACGAGGCACGACTACTGCGTCACCGCGGTCCTGGACAGCCTGGCCGCCATCGAGTCGGTGGCCGCCTGCGACAGCGGAATCGCCGGGGACAGCACCATGGCCGCGCCGGCGACCTTCCAGGCCACCCTCGACACCTACGACGACAAGGTCGAGCTGACCTGGAGCGACACCGATGTGGAGACCGGGTACGAGATCTACCGCGACGGGACCCTGATCGCCGAACCCGGGGCGGACGAGGTCCTCTATGACGACAAGGGAGCGAGCCCCGGGGTCACCCACGTCTACAAGCTCCTGGCGGTGAGCGCGCCCGACACCGTACGTGGGCTTTCCGGCGGGCTCTCCCCGGTTCGGAGCGCAGTGGGCCGGCGGAGCGTGGTGCTCGCGCCCTCCCGGGTCACCGCGTCGAACGGCACCGCCGAGGACAAGGTCGATGTGACCTGGGAAAGCACCTCCACCACCGCGGTGCTGTTCAAGGTCTACCGGGACGGCATCCCGGTCAAGACCGCCCCCGGCGTGGCGCGCTCCTGCCCGGACGAGGACGTGGACACGGGGAAGCACCTCTACTGCGTCGCCGCCGTCACCGCCGCCGGCGTCGAGTCCGGCATGACCTGCGACGGCGATTCGGTCGCGTATCGCAAGATCCTGGCCCCGGGCTCGGTCCAGGCCTCCGACAACACCTACGAGCAACAGGCCGAAATCAGTTGGACCGACCGCTCCCAGGTGGAGACCGGCTACCGCATCTTCCGCCGCCCGGCCGGCGGCGGTGCCACCGTTCTCCTCGACTCCACCCAGGCCGGGGGCACATCCTACGACGACACCACCGGGACGCCGGGGGTCGACTACCTCTACGGCGTGGTCGCGTTCGACGGCACCGGGGTCTCCGACACCGCCTCCGACCAGGGGGGGCGGTCGCTCAAGGCCCCGTCGTCCGTCCGGGCCAGCAACGGGACGTACGAGGACCACGTCGAGGTCACCTGGCAGGACAACTCCGACTGGGAGCTGGGCTTCCGGATCTACCGGCGGGTCACCGGGAGCGCCGCGGACTCCATGCTGGCCGGCACCGCGTCCGCGAACCGGAACTCCTTCGTGGACGACGGGAGCCTTCTTCCGCTCTCGCTCGGGGTCGACTACACCTACTACGTCACGGCCCACGACGGCTACGGGTCGTCCTTGGCGGACTCGGCCGCCGCCTCCACCCACATCCTGGCCCCGGGCTCGGTGAGCGCCTCGGACACCTACGCGGACCGGGTGGTGGTGACCTGGGTGGATCGCTCGAGCCTGGAGACCGCCTACAGCCTTCTCCGGGACGACGGAGCCTACTTCCTGCTCCCGGCGGGCACCACCTCGTTCACGGACTCGACCGGCGGAGCGAGCGCCGCGCAGGAGTACTGCGTGACCACACTGGCGCCCCCCGATTCGTCCCAGACAGAGTGCGACTTCGGAGGCCGCGCAATCCCGACCGCCGCGTCGGGGGATCTGGACTACGAGGGGACGTTCCCCATGCCCTACCCCAACAACTGGCAGGTGCCGGAAGGCACCATCGACGCCAGCTCGCAGTTCGGCTTCGCGGTGGCGGCGGGAACGGAGTTCGCCGCGGTGGGCGACTGGGCCGCCTCCACCCCCACCGACGACAACCTGGCGTCCTGCTCCACCTGCCTCCTCAGCAGTCGGGCGGGCGCGGTCTTCACCTACCAGTTCACCGGCGGCAAGTGGAGCGTCTTCGGGACGCCGGTGTTCCCGTCCATCCCCTACAACCAGACCGACATCTTCAGCGGCAACGCCGACCTGGACAACGTGGACGAGTCCCGTTTCGGCTTCGGCTACTCCGTCGACGTCGACTCCCAGGACCGGTACATGATCGTGGGCGACCCCAGCGCCACCTCGGGGGACATCGGCTCCGCGGGCCGGTTCGGGCGCGCGTACATCTACGAGCGGAACGCCGCGGGCTGGACGAACCCCCAGGAGCTGCAGTTTCCGGACGACTTCGACGTCACCCAACACTGGGGTTTCGGGTGCCAGGTGGCCATCGAGGGCGACTACGCGGCGGTGCTGACCGCCGGACTTCCCTATGCGGACTCGACTCCCACCGACGGCGTCCTGAACGGCTACATCCGGTCCTATCTGGTCGTGTTCAAGAAGGATCCGTCCTCCAGCGCCTGGACCGCGCAGACGCTCAGCAACGGCTACAAGGAAATCTCGGACTTGCTCGTGCTTCCTCAGAACTTCGGCTATTCCTTCGGCCCGTACGTGGCCTTCAACGGGCCCCCCACCGGCCGCCGGCTGGCCATGTCCCCGGACCGGATCGTGGTCGGGAGCGACATCCAGGGCTATTACTTCGACAAGAGCCCGGCCGGGGTCTGGGGCAGCTACCAGCACGTCACCGCCCCGATCGGTCCCATCTTCTCGGTGGACATCGATCGCGCCACCGACGTCATGACCTTCTGCGGCACGAACGCACAGGGCGGCGACGAGGTCGTGATCCAGGACCCGGATGGGACCTCGACCACCCTCCCGTACGACGCCGACGCCCAGCCGTTCCAGGCCGCCATCCGCGACAACGTCGTGTTCATGAGCCTCAGCGCCGACACCACCGGCTCCAACCAGCTCGCCTCCCGGGGGGAGGAGGGCTGGGAGGCGTCCCAGACCATGGCCAGGCCGGACAACAGCTTCCTGTCCACGAGCTCGGGGAGGATCTCGACCCGGCTGGGGTCCGATCACCTTCTAACCGGGACCTGGCTCAACTCCAGCATACTCTCGCTGCCCCTGCTCCGGCTCTCGACGGGAACGGTCTATTACCGCGCCCTCCCATCGAACCCGTCTGGGCTCACCGCCGGGGACGCGGCGACCCGGAACGGAATCGCCGTCCGCTGGGCGGACCGGTCGCACGTCGAGGACGGCTACAAGGTCTACCGGGACGGGATGCTGGTGAACACCACGGGGCCCGGGGTCCAGCGCTACGACGACGCCGACGCGGTGCCGGGACGCACCTACGAGTACCGGGTGGCCGCGTTCACCAACGACGGGTACGACCCCGGGCTGGACGCCGAGGCCGACTACGGCCGGACCCTTCCCAACGGAGCCATCGGGGGACGGGTGTCGACCACGATCGGCGCCGGCGTGGACAGCGTCACCGTCTGCCTCGATCCCTCGCCCAACTCCGGCCTCCTGTTCGATGGATCGGGGGGCTACCTGGTGACGGACGCGTTCGGCTCCACCCCGACCGGAACCCCGGGGGTGAACGGCCCATGGGATCCGATGACGGTGGAGTTCTGGGTGAACCCGGTCGAGACCGGGCAGTCACGCACGCTGGTCGAGAAGCAGGGACGGTTCAGGATCGGCCTCGACGCCTCGGGAAACCTGTTCGTGGACCTGGGGACCGTGTGGACGCCCCCCGTTCATCCCACTCCCGGGGAGTGGCATCACGTGGCGGTCGTCCTGAACAACACGGTCAAGATCTACCTGGACGGATCCCTCGCCGACAGCGCGCCGGGGTACAACCAGTACATCGATATCGTCTCGTCAGCGCCGTGGAGCCTGGGGGCGCACTTCGCCGGAGCCCCCGGCTACAACGAGCTCTTCAAGGGCCGCCTGGACGAGGTCCGCGCGTGGTCGAAGGAGCTGACCGCGGCCCAGATCCGCTCCCGCATGGGCAACCCGCTCACCGGCGACGAACCCGGCCTCATCGCCTACTGGCCCATGGACCAGCTCGAGGGGCCGGCGGCGGAGGACCTGGCCGGCAACCACTACGCGCGCCTTTACGGCGGTGTCCACTGGACCACGGAGTCCTCGCCGGTGGAGTTCTGCGCGGTGACCGACGCCCAGGGGAACTACAGCATCCCCAACATCCGCTACGGGAAGGGGGAGGAGTTCCGGGTGGTGCCGACCAAGGCGGGACGCACCTTCCAGCCGGAGTTCAAGACCATCTC
>Ga0055452_10000498_pt1 | contig 10223 bp, 5 predicted proteins | sample China_Galinas_PW_6_FD_57735 | JGI IMG/M metagenome (GOLD analysis project Ga0055452, IMG submission 57735) | Wetland microbial communities from San Francisco Bay, California, USA, that impact long-term carbon sequestration - China_Galinas_PWC_D2 | ecosystem: Environmental > Aquatic > Marine >... | reverse complement strand
CCGCGTCCTCGTGAGCCTCCCACCACTGGCGCGGGAACACGTCCGCCATGGCGCGCTCCATGATCGGACGCAGGCCGCTGGCGATGCGCAGCAGGAACGCCGGCTCGTCGCCGGTGTTGAAGTGCTGGTGCCGGGTCTGGGGTCCCTGGATGTGGAGCGAGGTGCCGGCGCGCCACGGGACCTTCACCCCGTCGATCAGCGAGTAGCCCTCTCCCTGCACCACGTAGATCAGCGCCTCGTTGTGGGAGTGGCTTCCGCTGTGGGCGCCGGGGTCGTCGATCAGGAAGCCGCTGATCAGCACCAGCTGGTTGTCGAAGCCCATCTGGCCGCCGTCGCCCATCAGCCGCACCCAGGCGCTGTGGTGGGCCAGGCGCGAGGCCAGCGCCGCTCCTTCTCCGTCGACCTCGCCCGACGCGGCGCGGTTCGTCCGCAGCAGATCGACCCCGCCCCGGAGCGTCGCCTCGAGCCTCGCGCGCAGGCCGACCGTGCCGTCGCGGTACCAGGCCTCCTCCCAGAAGAGCCGGATGCGCCGGTCCCTTGCGTCGAAGCCGTCGTCGGAGGTCGGCGCCTCGGGGAGCGCGCCGTTCGGACCGGCGTCCTCGAGCTGCTCGAGGTGGTACAGGCCCAGGTGTCGCTCGATCGGGAAGGCGGTGGCGGAGAAGTAGCGCACCGGCGCGGCGCCGGTGTTGAAGAGCTGGCGCTCGGCCGCGTAGGGGATGCCGAGGGTCGTTCCGTCGGCGAAGTCGAAGCGCACGCCGTTCACGACGGCGAACCCGTTTCCATGGACGACGTAGATCGCCTGCTCGCCCTGGCGCTGGCGCCCGGTGTGCCAGCCGACGGGGATCTCGGCGAGCCGCGTCTCGAGACCCCAGGCGTCGAAGCCGGTCTCCCGCGACACCAGGAAGGCGGTGCGCGCGTCCTGGGGCGTCGCGATCCAGTGCAGCTCGTCCTCGTCCAGCCCGATGCGCGCGTCCGCCCGTCGCTGCTGGGCGTCGGACCAGAGCGCGGTGCGCTCGGCCTGGATCGCGGCGCCCTCTCCGACGTCGACGTCGGGGGGCGCTTCGGCGGAGCGCGGCGAGGCGACGCCGGGAGGGTCGATCTTCGTGTTGGCCTCCCAGCCGCAGCCGGAGGCGAGACAGCCCGACACGAGGGCGAAGCCGACCAGGCCGGCACCGGTGAGAGCGGCGTTCAAGCTGTACCTGTCCTTCCTGCGATTGTGATTGCGATGGCGATCCGCGTTAGAATCGGAGCCGAACCGGGGCATGGTAGCCCCGGACCGCGCCCTCGATCATCGCCCGCCGTCTCGACGCGGGCGCCGGAGGTGGCGGCGTGGTGTCCAGTTCCGTCCCGGGCTTCGAGAGTTTCGAGGGCATCGAGCCCATCGACGTCAACGGCGTGTCCCTCGCCTGCCTCGAACGGGGCGAGGGCGATGCCGTCGTCTTCGTCCACGGTGGCATCAGCGATCTTCGGACCTGGGAGCACAACGTGCCCGAGGTCGCCCGGTCGCACCGCGCCATCACCTACAGTCGACGTTACGCGCGGCCCAACGAGGACATCGACCCGGACGCGCCGGACCCCTGGCAGGTGCACGCCGACGACCTGGCCGCGCTGCTCCCGAAGCTCGGCGCCGCCCCGGCGCACCTGGTCGGGAACTCCCAGGGCGCGTTCATCGCCCTGCTCGTCGCGATGCAGCACCCGGAGCTCGTCCGCGGCCTGGTGCTCGAGGAGCCGCCGGTGGTGCCCCTCTTCGTGAGCGTTCCCCCGAAGGCGTCCGAGCTGCTGCGGCTCCTTCTCACCCGGCCTCGCACCGCGATCGCGATGATCCAGTCCGTCGTCCAGCAGGTCGTTCCCGTGACGAAGCTCTTCGAGCGCGGAGAGGACGACGCCGCGCTGCAGCGCTTCCTCTTGACGGTGTTGGGACGGGAGGCCTACGACGCCCTCGACGACGAGCAGTGGGGGCGGCTGCGCTCGAACGTCGCCACACTGCGCGCCGGAATGCTCCAGGAGACCTTTCCGCCGCTCACCGACGAGATGGTGCGGGGCCTCCGGTCCCCGACCCTGCTGCTCACCGGAGAGCACAGCCCCGCCTTCCTGCTCCGGCTCACCGATCGTCTCGAAGAGCTGATCCCCGACGTCGAGCGCCGCGAGATCCCGGACGCGTCCCACGTGATGCACGCGGACAACCCGGCCGCCACCAACGCGGCGATTCTCGACTTCCTGGGCCGGACGGGCGCGTCGCCGAGCGCCTAGAAGGCCGCGACCCGTCGGGGCCGGATCAGAACGTGGCGATCAGCGGCGAGATCAGCAGGCTGACGACGCTCATCACCTTGATCAGGATCGCGACGCCGGGGCCCGAGGTGTCCTTGAAGGGATCGCCCACGGTGTCGCCGACGACGGCGGCCTTGTGGGTGTCGGAGCCCTTGGGATGCCCTTCGATCCCGCCGCCTTCGATGAACTTCTTGGCGTTGTCCCAGGCCCCGCCCGCGTTCGCCATGAAGAGCGAGAGCGAGGCGCCCACGGCCACGGCGCCGGCCAGCATGCCCGCCAGCGCCGCCGGCCCGAGGATGAAGCCCACCGCGACCGGGGCCAGGACGGCCACGCTGCCGGGCAGCATCATCTGAACCAGGGCGGCCTTGGTGGCGATGTCCACGATCACGGTGCCCTCGGGCTCGGCCTTGCCCTCGCGCAGCCCGGGGATCTCGTTGAACTGGCGCATGATCTCCTGGATGATCGCCTGGGCGGCCTTGCCGACGGCGATCATCGTCGTCGCGCCCACCGCGTAGGGGAGGGTCGCGCCGATCAGGATGCCGATCAGGATCGGCGCCTCGTCGAGCTTCAGCACCAGGGCCTGAAGTCCTGCCAGCTCGCGGGCGTGGTTCACCTCGAGGATGAACGCGGAGAAGAGGCTCAGCACGGTGAGGGTCGCCGAGCCGATCGCGAAGCCCTTGCCGATGGCCGCGGTGGTGTTGCCCACCGCGTCGAGCTCGTCGGTGATCGCGCGAACCTCGGGGCCGAGCTCGCTCATCTCGCTGATGCCACCGGCGTTGTCGGCGATGGGACCGTAGGCGTCGACGGTCATCACGATGGCGGTGCCGGACAGCATGCCGACCGCGCCCAGGGCGATGCCGTAGAGGCCCATGCCCGCGGGCATCACCCAGTTCGCCGCGAAGCCCACGCCCGCGACGATCAACAGGGAATAGACGGTGCTCTCCATGCCGACCGAGAGGCCCGAGATGATGCCCGTGCCCGCGCCCGTCTTGGAGGCCTCGGCGACCTTCTCGATCGGTCCCCAGGCCGTGTAGTACTCGGTGAGGAGCCCGATCAGGGCGCCGCCGATGGCGCCGGCGCCGAGGGCGCCGGTGACCGCCTGGGAGACGCCCAGGATCGGCATGAGGACGAAGGAGGCCGCGACGATGATGAGCGACGGCACCACCAGCGCGGCGCGCAACACCATGGCGGGGCTGTTCTGGCGCAGCATGCGCGCCCCGAAGATGCACAGGATGCTCACGGCGAGGCCCACGCCGGAGAGGAAGATCGGAAGCGTCACCGCGAGGAAGGACGGATCGACGCCCTCGGGCACCTTGGTGAACAGGCCCATGACGTACTGGGTCTTCGCGGTCAGCGCGATCGCCATCGCGGCCACGATGGCGGCGACCAGCGACTCGTAGATGTCGGCGCCCATGCCGGCGACGTCGCCCACGTTGTCGCCCACGTTGTCCGCGATGCCCCCCGGGTTGCGCGGATCGTCCTCGGGGATGCCCTCGACCACCTTGCCGGCGATGTCCGAGCCGACGTCGGCGGCCTTGGTGTAGATGCCGCCACCGATGCGGGAGAAGAGCGCGATCGAGGACGCGCCCACCGCGAAGCTGTGCAGCACCGTCCCGAGGTGGGGGTCCGTCCGGAAGATCATGTACAGCACGCCGAGACCGAGCAGCGCGGTGGCCGCGACGCACAGGCCCATCACGGCGCCGCCGTCGAGGGCGGTGAGCAACGCATTGGCCTTGGAGCCGTCCCGGGCCGCCTGGGTGGTGCGCACGTTGGCGTAGGTGGCGCCCTTCATCCCGACGAAGCCCGAGAAGAGCGACAGGAACGCGCCCAGCAGGAAGCAGAAGCCGGAGAGGAGTCCCGTGCCCTCGCCGTTGAACGCGATGAAGAGCAGCACGAAGACCACCATCGCGTACACCGCGAGCACCTTGTACTCGCGCACCAGGAAGGCCATCGCGCCTTCGCGGATGTAGCGCGCGATCAGGTTCATGGTGTCCGTGCCCTCGGGCAGGGACTTCACGCGGAAGTAGAAGAAGGCGGCCACCAGCAGACCGACGCCGCTGGCGACCAGCGGCATCAGGGTGAGTTGTCCGATCAGATCAGTCATCGTGAGGGCTTCCTGTCCGAGGGCTTCGTGTCGATTCTCGAAGGCGCTTCGCGCGCCGGCGAAGTCGCCGTGGCGTGCGCCAGGTCATGCTCCGTTCCTGTGTGGAACCCGTGTCGGCCGAGGCCTGTCTGCAGCCGCTTGCAGCAGCCGGATGCGGGCTCGCGGCCTCTGTCCCCCAGGGGGATACACCGGAGCGCCGCGGGGCAGACACTCTTGGCCCTGTCATTTAGCGAGTCCGACGCCCCGGGGAAAGCCGATTCGGCAGGTTTCTCGTGCCGATTCCCCCGGTGCTTCCGATCTGGCCCGGATCGGGACAGCCCGCAGGTCTGGGCGGTGGCGCGACGTCCCGGGTTCGCCGTCCTCTGCGCGCCTTCGAGGGGGTGCGGCCACGCTCCACGCCGGCCGAACCGCCCGTCCCGACCTCGGAGTGCGGCTTCGGAATGCAGGGGCGGGGTTCGGGGATGGGGCCGAGCTGCGCTGGGGGCGCGAAGTGCGCTTGGGGAGTCGGGAGTGAGTGGGAGGGCGCTCCGGATGTCCGGATGCCGACCCTCATGGCGACCGGAGAGCGCGCTTCCCATCTTCGCTCCGCCTCACTGCTCCGACCTGGCTCGGACCGATCGAAGGTCTCGAGGAACCGGTCCGCGGCGTCGAGCGCGTCGAGATCTCCGACGCGTCCCAAGTCACGCGCGAGTGTCGAACGCTCTGCTTCCGCTCCGAGGCGGCCGCCAGCGGACGCTCGTGCTCGGAGGTCGTGCGAGGACGCAGCACGAAGTCCGCATTCGCTTGACCGGGGGATTCCGAATACATCAAACTATGTATGGCGCAGGGGGGCGGTCAGGGGTTCTCCCGTTGGGAGTCGCATGCGGAGTGTTCACGCGATTGCGCTGGTCGCAGCTCTCGTCGCATGCTTGGCAGCCGCTGGATGCCTGGGTCAGCACGGCGCGATCGTTGCACCCGACGAGCCCCAACGCCCGAAGCTCGTCGTCCTCGCTCCGGTCTCGTTCAACCAGGATGTTCCGAAGCTGCTCGAGCCCGGGGTGCCGATCATGCGAGAGGAGATCGCGCGTTACCTCGAACAATGGGGTTGCGATCTGGTCGTGCCCGATGCGGAGGATTTCCAGGATCTCTGGATCGCCTCCACCCGCCAGGTCGGGTCCCTCTACGACGAAGCGGGAGAGTTCGTGCCGGAACGTCGGGACGAGGCGGTGCGTCGTCTCATCGAGCGCCTGGAAGCGCGACATCCGAGTCTGGACGCGCTCGTCCTCCCCTACCTCGCCGTGCGCGAGGCGTCGATCTCCGGCAAGAATGCGCGCTGGGACGGCGCGCGGCGACGGATACAGATCGATCTGAAGCACGACGACGTTCTGGATCTCTCGATCAATCGGGGCCGCGGAGAGGCGACGTCGCTGCACGTCCTGGTCTACGGAAGGAACGGCGAAAAGGTCCTCGAGCACTACGGCGGGCTCGAACCCATGGTGCGGATCGAAGACAAGGGCGAGATCTGGGTGTACGGACTCCAGTCCAACCTCTTCGAGGATCGCGAAGTGCTGCGCGATGGGATCGGCATCGCGTTCCGGCCCTACTTCGGTGACTAGCCGGCTGCTCGCCGCGTCGATCGCGGCATCGCTGCTGCTGGCCGTCGGATGCACCCGGCCCCCCTTCTATCCGGATCCCGAGGGGCCGGATCTGGCCGAGGTGCACGCGCTCCACGCGAGAAGGCTCTACTGGGACGGGCGCTATGCAGAGGCCGTCCCGTTCGCCCGCCGGGCCCTGATGATCTCGGAGCAGGTGATCGGGCCCGAGCAGGAGTACACCGCCTTCGTCGTCGCGCTGCTCGGACGGATCCTCCTGGCCGACGCCGAGTACGCGGATGCCGAGGTGTCGATCGCCCGCGCGCTCGCAACCCGGCGAGCGGTGCTCGGACCCGATCACCCCGCCGTGGCGGAGTCCCTCCGCGACCAGGCCTGGCTGCAGTTCGCCTGGCATGCCGACTACGCCGCGGCGGAGGCCCTCTTCGAGCAGGCTCGCGAGATCTGCAAGAGGAAGCTGAACCCCAGACATCCCAGAGTGGCGGAGATCCTGATCGACCTGGCCACCCTCGATCTGGTTCGGGGCGACCCCGACCGCGCCCAGGCCCGGGCGAAGAAGGCCGCGGCGCTGATCGAGCGACTGCTCTTCAGTGACGAGCAGGATCGCCCGGCCATCATCCGCCACACCCTGGCGCTCGCGTCGATCTACTACTACACGGGCGAATACGAGGAATCGATCCAGCTCATCGAGCGCGCGTACTCCGCCCTCGCGGACGAGTTCGAGCCCGATCATCCCGTTCGCGCCTCTCTTCTCGAAGCGATGAGCGCGGCGGCCTGGCGGCGCGGCCGGGTCGCGGAAGCCCAGGATCTGGCCGAGCGCTCCTACCGGATCCGCCTCGACGTCCTCGGCCCGCAGCATCCCGCCCTGGCTTCGTCGCTCGACACGCTCGCGGCGATCAGCTGGTACCGGGGGGAGTACGAGCTGGCCGAGAGCCAGAACGAACGCGCCCTCGAGATTCGCGAGGCGGCGCTCGGACCGGACCATCCGGCCCTCGCGACTTCGCTCGGCAATCTCGGAGAGAGGCAGATCGGGAGGGGGGAGTACGCGCAGGCCGCGGCCCTGATCCGGCGGGGTCTCGCGCTTCGCGAGCGCGCGCTCGGGCCCGCCCACCCGGCGGTCGCCGGCTCGCTCGCCCAGCTCGCCGAGGTGTATCTGGCGCAGGGCGAGGTCGCGGAGGCGGCGCCGCTCCTCAAGCGGGCGCTGGCCTCGCTGCAGGATGCCATGGGGCGAGATCACGTTTCGGTCGGCAACGCGATGTACGGTCTCGCAGAAGCCCGCCGGCTCCAGGGCGACGAGGGCGCCGCTCGTCGGCTCTACGAAGGGGCGCTGCGCATCGGCCTCCGGACCCCCGGCCTCGATGCCGAGCGGATGCTTCAGGTGAGACCCCTGCTGGGGCTCGCCCTGCTCGACTGGTCCAATGGCGGCGTCGAAGGAGCCCGAGACGAGCTGGCGCGGGCCGGCGAGATCCACGAACGGATCGCCGGCGAGGTGCTGCCGACCGGCACGGAGAGCCAGGCGCTGGCGCTCGTGGACTCGATGGCGAACGAGCTCGACGTGCTCCTCTCGTTCCAGCGCGCACATCCGAACGATCCCCGGACCGTGGAGCTGGCCATGACGGCAGTGCTGCGCCGCAAGGGGCGGATCCTCGACCTGGTCTCGGGCGGCGTTCAACGGCTGCGAAGCGGAAGCGACCAGGGGGCCGCGCTCCTGGAGGAGCTCTCCCGCGCGCGGCGCGATCTCTCGGAGCTCGTCCTCGCGGGCCCGGATGCCAGCGGCTCCGAGAGCTACCCGGATGAGGTGAAGGCGTCCTTCGAGAACGTGCGCGGCCTCGAGCGCCGGGTCCGGGAGCTGGGAGAGGAGTCCCTCGGCACGATCGCCCCGGTCGCGCTGGCCGAGGTACAGGCGCGGATTCCCGACGGCTCGGTGCTTCTCGAGTACGTGATCTACCGCTCCGTCGAGCCATCCGATCCACTCCCCGCCTACGGCGGCGAGACCCGGGGATCGGCGCGACTGGGTGCGTTCGTCCTGCAGCGCGACGGTCGGCCGCAGTGGTTCGACCTCGGCAAGGCGGAGGCCGTCCTCGAGGCCCGGCGGCGCTTCGCGCGCGTCCTGATCGACCGACGACACAGCGTGCGAGCCGTCCGGGAGCGCGGCCGGGCGCTCCACGACCTGCTGATCCAACCCCTCGCCGGGGTCCTCGGCGACGCATCGGCGTTGCTGATCGCTCCCGAGGGCGATCTGAATCTCCTGCCCTTCGGGGCCCTCGTCGATGGCGAAGGGCGCTACCTGCTGGAGGGTCGCTCGATCTCCTACCTCACCAGCGGGCGCGACCTGGTTCAGCTTGCCGAGAACCGGTCGATCCCGCGCGACCCGGTCGTGATCGGCGCCCCCGACTTCGACGCGTCCCAGGCGAAAGCGACCGGAACGAAGGCCCCCGAAGGTCCGCTGCCACTCACTTCCACGCGCTCCGCGCGCTACCCGCGCGCGCACTTCGATCCGATCCCCGGAACCCGGAAGGAGGCGGAGGCGCTCGGAGACCTGCTGCAGGTACGGCCGGTGACCGGAACGGCGGCGAGCGAGGCGAGACTCAGGCAGGTCCACTCGCCCGGGATCCTGCACATCGCGACCCACGGCTTCTTCCTCCCCGCCGAAGGCAGGCGGGCTGCGCCCCAGGCCTCGATGGGCCTCAGCGGGGGGATTGGGGGTCTCTCCTTCGAGATATCGACCCGCTCCGGCGAGAGCCCGATGCTGCGCTCGGGTCTGGCCCTCGCGGGAGCCAACCAGCGGGTCCGCGAGGGCGACGACGGAATCCTCACCGCGGCCGAGTTCACCGACCTCGACCTCTCCGCGACGCAGCTCGTGGTGCTCTCGGCGTGTGACACGGGACTCGGCGAGGTCGAGATTGGAGAGGGGGTCTACGGCCTCCGGAGAGCCGTGGTCATCGCCGGCGCCGAGTCGCAGGTGAACACCCTCTGGAAGGTCGACGACGAAGCCACGCGAATCCTGATGGAGCGCTTCTACGCGCGCCTCGTCGCGGGAGAGCCCCGCGCGGAGGCGTTGCGCCGGGTGCAGATGGAATTCCTCGGCGAGGGAGGTCTCGAGCACCCGTACTACTGGGCGAGCTTCATCTCGATCGGCGCCTGGGGCCCGGTCGACCTGGCCTCGGCACGACCGGGAGAAGCCTCCGAGAGAATCGGCGAGGCGAGCCGGGGATCCGGGGACGGCGAATGAGGTCGATGCCGTCGAGGCCGACCGGACACCCCCGCGACCGGGATCTCCCGCGGATTCGCGTTCCCGCCGATCGGCCGGTCGCCCGGAGTGGTGCGGTGGTGGCCCAGGCCAGAATCGAACTGGCGACACCTTGATTTTCAGTCAAGTGCTCTACCAACTGAGCTACCGGGCCACCGGGGCGAGAAAGCTAGCGGCTGGGATCGGCGGGGTCGAGGCGCGGCCGGGCCACCACGGGACCGCCGAGGAGGTCGTCCGAGGGCGGTTCCGTCGCGAGGTGCCCGCGGCCCCCGCGCCTCAGCCCGCGGGCTCGATCCGCACCCGTTCCATCACGGCGGAGACGGGGTAGGGCCGGGCCGGGGGGCCGTAGCGGCCGAACTCGTCGATCTCGAGGTGGGTGATGGCGTCCACCACGTCGAGGCCGGCCACCACCACGCCGAAGACGGTGTAGTGGCCGTCGAGGTCCGGGGAGTCCTTCTGGACGATGAAGAACTGGGTGCCGGCGGTGTTGGGGGCCCCCGAGTTCGCCATGGCCACCACCCCCCGGAGATGGGGGAAGTCGGTGTACTCGTCCACGACGTCGTAGCCGGTGCCGCCGCGGCCGTCGTTGCGCGGGTCCATGTCCTTGGAGTTGGGGTCGCCGCCCTGGATCATGAAGTCCGGGATCACGCGGTGGAAGGTGGTGCCGTCGTAGAGGCCCGCTTCGGTGAGCTCGACGAAGTGCTCGACGGTCTTCGGCGCCACCTCGGGCAGCAGCTCGAAGCGGATGGTTCCGAGGTCCTTGACGTCGATCACGGCCACGTCGTGGGGGCCCTCGGCGACCTCGGCGTGGGGCAGGTTCGCCCGGGCCTGCGCCGCGGCGGCCTCCCTCGCGCTCGAGCCGTCGAAGTCGCAGGCGGCCAGCAGCAGCGCCAGGGCGAGCAGCGCCGCGCCGCGCCCCGGTCCGGAACGCCGCGCCACGGCCCGGCGGGTTCGCTGCGGATCGTTCGACATCTCCACCTCCCCTCGAGCGACTCGAAGCCCGGAGCCCGGA
>Ga0055452_10000496_pt1 | contig 10242 bp, 8 predicted proteins | sample China_Galinas_PW_6_FD_57735 | JGI IMG/M metagenome (GOLD analysis project Ga0055452, IMG submission 57735) | Wetland microbial communities from San Francisco Bay, California, USA, that impact long-term carbon sequestration - China_Galinas_PWC_D2 | ecosystem: Environmental > Aquatic > Marine >... | reverse complement strand
ACCGGCCTCCACCGGGGCGGCCGGGCGTTTGCTAGACTTCGCGTGCGGGGGAACTCACGGGAATGCACTCGAAAGGAACGGGATCGACGTTGAGTGAAAGCCGGCCGGACGGCGCGCAGCGGGCTCCGCTGACCGAGGAGGCGCGGATCGAGAACCTCAAGATCCGCCGCCTCCGCACGATCGTGGACCTGGCCTCGAGCCTTCTGCGCCAGACCGAGATGCCGCTCCCCGAGGCGGTGCGCCTGGTGCAGGCGGTGCGGAAGCAGGCGCTCGCCCTCTTCCCGGGCAAGGAGCGCACCTTCGACCTGATCTACGCCCCGCGGTTCGCGCGGATCCTCCGGGAGAAGTACCGGATCGAGTCCGAGGCCTGAGCCCCGGCCCCGCGCCCGGTCACTCCCCCGCCCCCAGGTAGCGCTCCAGCTCCTCCGGCGAACGCACCACGGCGAGATCGGTGAACTCCTCGAACTCCCGCGGGGGATGGGTCCCCCAGAGCACGGTCACCACCGCGATCCCCGCGCCGCGGCCCGCGCGCACGTCGAGGGGGCTGTCCCCGATGTACACCGCGTCCTCCGGGCGCGAGCCGGTGACCTCCAGGATGCGGAGGATGCCGTGGGGGGCGGGCTTGGACTCCGGCACCTCCTCGCCGGTCACCGTGACCTCGAAGAGCCCGGCGAGGCCCATGGTCTGGAGGATGCGGTCGGTGCTCGGCCGCCCGCGCCCGGTGAAGAGCGCGGTCCGCCGCCCCGCCTCGCGCAGCCGCCGGATGAGCTCCACCATCCCGGGGAAGGGTCCCAGGCCGCGGAACCGCCGCTCGTAGGACGCGTAGAGCCGCGCCACCGCCTCGGCGGCGTGCTCCGGCCCCACCCAGTCGGCGATGATCTCCTGGTCCGCCGGCCCCATGCGGGCCAGGATCTCCGCGCGATCGGGGACGTAGCCCAGCGCGGGGCCGAGAGCGTCCTGGAAGGAGCGGAAGGTGGCGTCCATGGTGTCCACCACCGTCCCGTCCAGGTCGAAGATGACCAGGGAGTGCGGCCGGCTCATGGCGGACTAGTGTTCCGCAATGAAAGCCATGTGCGCAAGACGGGAAGCGCCGGCCCAACCCGGAACCCGTTGCGCGGTCGCGGTTTAACCGGTTGACAGCCCCGGAGCGCCTCCCTATAGTGCGCCCCACGGTCCATCCCCGCCCGGTCGGGGTGGCGAATTCCAGGAGGTCCGCCCCTTGAGCACCAACAGTCGCGGACAATGGAGCTCGCGCGTCGGGTTCATCCTCGCCGCCTCGGGTTCGGCCATCGGGCTCGGCAACATCGTCTTCTTCTCGGCCAACGCCTACAAGTTCGGCGGCGGCGCCTTCTACCTCCCCTACTTCATCGCCCTCTTCGTGATCGGGATCCCGGTCATGATCCTGGAGTTCGGCCTCGGCCACTTCACCCGGCGGGCGTTCCCGGAGTCGCTCCACCGGCTGGCGGGGAAGAAGGGCGAGTTCGTGGGGTGGTGGGCGCTCATGAACTCGAGCTTCATCACCCTCTACTACATCACGATCCTGGGCTGGGTGGTGGGAATGCTGGTGGGGGCCCTGGGCGGCTTGTGGAAGGACGCCTTCCCCACCCCGAACTTCGCCGTCGACTCGCTGCCCAACCCCTACGGCTACTTCTTCCACATGCTGAGCACCTGGCGGCCGCTCCTCTTCGTGGCCCTGGTGTGGTTCCTGAACGGGGTCATCGTGCGGAAGGGCGTGGCCACCATCGAGGCCGCGGTCAAGGTCTTCGTGCCGCTGATGTGGCTCTTCATGATCGTGCTGATCGTCCGCGGGGTGACGCTGCCCGGGGGGGTGCACGGGGTGTGGCTGCTGTTCACCCCCGACTTCGACGTGATGAAGAACCCCGCGGTGTGGCAGGGGGCGTTCAGCCAGATCTTCTTCACCCTGACCCTGGGGTTCGGGGTGATGACCGCCTACGCCTCCTACCTGCCCAAGAACAGCGACCAGACCAACAACGCGATCCTGACCTCGCTCATGAATTGCGGGTTCGAGTACATCGCCGGGCTGGCGGTGTTCTCGATCCTCTTCGCCTTCGCCATGGTCCCCCAGGCCAGCACCCTGGCCATGATGTTCTTCATCGTGCCCAAGGGGATCGCCCAGCTCCCCGGCGGGAGCCCGGCGGTGATCGGGTTCGGCATCGTGTTCTTCGTGCTGCTGCTGCTGGCCGGGCTCTCCTCGTCGGTGTCGCTGGTGGAGGGGCTCACCTGCTCGTTGATCGACAAGTTCCGCGTGCCCCGGATGCGGGCCATCACGATCTTCTGCGTCCTGGGCTTCCTGGGAAGCTCGCTCTTCACCCTCCCCTACGTGGTGAACCCCGGGATCCAGAACGACGGCACCCTGGGGCTCACCCTGCTGGATCTCACCGATCACTGGGCGTTCAGCTACGGGCTCCTGATCGTGGGGCTGTTGGAGACGCTGTTGATCGGATGGGTCTACGGGGTGCGCCGCATCCGCGACGACGTCAACGCCTACTCCCGCCTCCGCCTGGGCGCCTGGTACGACGTGCTGGTGCGCTTCGTGATCCCCGGCCTCATCCTCTTCATCCTGATCTACGCGGTGGTGGGCGAGTTCACCGGCGGCCTCTACGGCACCAGCTTCGCCCCCAACTTCGCCGAGGGCTGGCGGTGGATGGCCGGCTCGCCGTGGGTGGTGCTCTTCCTGTGGCTGGCGGTCTCGGTGGGCCTGGCCGCCCTCTTCACCCATCTCGGCGGCTATCCGCCCCATCGCCCCGGGGAGCTGGAAGGAGGCGAGTCATGAGCCGGATGGCGGCCCGTCCGGGTCATGGGACGCGGGGTGTGCTCCCGGTCCTGGCGCTGGTTCTGGCGGGGGCCGCCGCGGGCACCGCCGTGCCCGCCCGGGCGGACATCGCCGTCTCCCCCGAGGCCCCGGTGGCCGGCCGGGCGGCGACGGTGACGGTGACCGCCGGCCAAGCCCCGGCGGCGGGAGCCACGGTCCAGGCGATCTACCGGCCGGGAAGCGAGGTCTCCCACATCGAGACCGTGGGCGTGACCGGCTCCGACGGCTCGGTGGCCTGGACCCCCGAAGACGCCGGGGTGGTCACCCTCAAGGCCTCGATCCCCTCCCCCGCCGGGAAGGAGCCCGTCGAGGAGAGCCGGAACCTCTCGGTCCGGTTCAACGGGGCGCCGGTCTTCGGGGTGGTCATCATGATCCTGGCCGGGGTGATCCTCTACGGAGGCGTGATCCTGGGGTTCCGCTTCCTGGGACAGGCTCCGACCGGGCTCCGCCCCGACACGTAGAAGCGTTCGGGGCCGTCTCTGCGGCCCCGCCCCGGCGCGGGTCGGGCCCGGCCCGGCTCCCGCTCCCGAGGCACTGCACGAAGGCCCGGGGTTTCGAACCCCGGGCCCTCGCATTCGTCCCCGGCCGGGCTCCCCCGGCCGGATCCTTCAGCGCAACATCATCGGAGCAGGATCATCCGGCGGGTCTCCCGCTGCCCGTCGAGCTTCAGGGTGTAGAAGTACACCCCCGGACGCACCTCGCGGCCCAGGTCGTCGCGGCCGTTCCACTGGGCCACGTGGATCCCCGAGTCCACGTTTCCGTCCAGCAGGGTGGTCACCTTGCGCCCGGCCACGTCGAAGACCTCCAGCACCGCCCGCCCCGGCCGCTCGGCCCGGAACTCGATCGAGGTCCGCGGGCTGAACGGGTTGGGGTAGTTCTGGGCCAGGTGGAGGGTCACCCTGGGCTTCAGGCCGTCGGGAACCCCGGTGGTGATGTCCGAGCAGTAGTCCCAGATCCCCACCGGCGGCATCTGGGGGACCGCCGTCGAGTAGTTGACGTCGTCGAGGGTCAGGGTCCGGTCCGGATACCCCGCGCACTCGAAGGTGTCGTTGATGAGGTACTTGTACTGGAGATCGAAGGACGTGGAATCCGGGAAGATCACGGCGACCGTGAACGTGTCGTCCCCCGCCACCGCGTCCGGCGACACCCCGTTGTCGAGCATGGAGGTCTCGGAGGGAACGTTGAAGTTCAGGGGAGCCAGGTTCCCGTCGATCCCCACCGAGGTGATCGGGCCCCCGAACCAGTAGTCGGCGTCCACCCGGAAGACCACCTTGATCGCCTTGTCGGTCACCGTGCAGCGGTCGATCCCCCGCGCCGGAAGCACCAGCTCCCCGTTGGGTCCGCCCACGGTGTCGTATTCGGCGTCGTTCAGGTACACGGTCCGGTTCCCCTGGCCGAGGCACTCGAAGGTGCCGTCGAAGGTGTACTTGAAGTTCACCGTCTTGTAGCTGGCGGTGGGGAAGCGCACCCGGGCCGAGTAGATCCCGTCGTCCGGGGTCACGTCGCCGTTGGCCCCGACGTCGTTCAGGAGGATCCCGGGGGCGGCGAAGTTGGGGAGCGGCGACTGGTCGCCGGTCACCCCCAGCGTGTCGAGGGGTCCGGGCAGGAACAGGCTGGCGTCCACCTGGAACAGCACGTCGATCGGGTGGCCGGTGATGGACGAGGGCAGGTCGTCGTTCCAGTAGGCGAAGAGCGTGTCCACCGCCCCGTTGTCGCTGGAGACGGTGTGCTCACGGTTGGAGCGGGGCTCGAACCCGGCGTGGTTGTTGTAGAACTTCCACTGCAGGTTGGCCTCCGCCTTGCCGGTGCCGGGGTCCTTGGAGATGCTCATGGGCACGGTGGTGACGTACACGCTGTCCGCGTCCGGATCCAGGAGCAGGGCGTTGTCCAGGGGGGTGAAGGTCAGCGGGCTCAGGCTTCCCTCCACCGAGAAGCTGTCCGGCGGGGAGCCGTTGGCCGCGAGGTACACGCTCATGTTCCCCTGGAAGAGCAACCGCTTGAGGAAGAACGAGCGCACGTTGGTGGTTCCGTTGTTGACGATGGGATTGCCGGCCAGATCCTGGACGTTGGTCGCGGTCACGTCGTAGAAGTTGGCCGAGGCCCCGATCGAGGCGCTCAGGGTCAGGTGCACCTTGCTCGCGTCGGAGCCGTCCACCACCGCCGAGGTCACCGTGGCCCCGGTGTTGGAGATGCTGTAGTTGCCGGGAGTGGTGGCTCCGGTCCCCACCGGCTCGCTGAACACCACGTCCACCTTGTTGGTGGAGGTGATGAACTGCTTCTGCCCGCCCAGGGCGAACCCGGTGGCGGTGGCGGAGACCAGGGTGGGGGGGGTGTTGTCGGCCGCGCTCTGGATCACGTAGGTGTACATGGCGTACATCTCCACCGGGGTGGACACGTCGAAGACGGTCCCGGTGGGGGTGGAGGTCTGCACGGTGTCGCTGGCCCCGGCGTCCAGCGGAGGCTTGGTGGTCCCGTCCTGGGTCATCCAGAACTCGACGTGGATGGTGTCGCCCACCGCCAGGCCCAGGGTGGCCAGGGAGAGCTTCCCCTCCTCGAACCCGGTATCGTCCACGATCCCCAGGCCGTTCGGCCCGTCGGTGACCACGTTCCATGCGCTGCCCGACCACTGGTAGAGCACCTCGTAGTTGTAGGAGTCCACCACGTCGTAGACGTAGAAGTCGGGCTTCTTGGTGATGTTGTCCCAGGCGATCTGGCGGGCGAAGGCGTCGGAGGAGCCGCCGGCCGTCGTGTTGACGTCGATGGCCATGCCCAGGTTCACCGCGGGGGAAGCGAAGCAGTAGCGGTCGTACTGATACCCGAAGTACAGGAAATTGGTGTCGTTGGTGAGGTAGATGTCGCCGAGATCCATGGGGCTCTCGTCCCCCGGGGTCGCGGTGCACCAGTCCTTGGTCTCGGTGTCCCCTCCGTCGGCGTCCAGGAGGTTCGAGACGTCGAAGTCGTTGGCGCCGTCCACGACGATGGTCTGGGGGGTGAAGGCCCGGACCGGCGGGGCGAGGAGGACGGTGACGAGAAGCGCCGGCAGCCACAAGTGAAGTCGTTTCATTTGACCCTCTCCCGGTGCTCTGGAGCCGGGGTCCGGACCGCGCGGTTCGTCGGGGGAGGAGCCCCGCGGGGAAAGCGACAGGGTCTCGAAATCACGGCACCCAGATAGGACGAGCGGGGCCGGTCGCCGAGTGCTCCCGGCCGGAAGTTCTCCCTGAGTTGCAGGTGCGATGTCGGCCCGGGTTCTTCATCACCCGGACCGGGACCGGGTCGGTCGGACACGCCCGGTACCTCGAAGGCGTCCGGTTGGCGGGCGGGAGCGGATCGGCATACCCACGTCGATGATCTGCGGCCCTCTCCCGCCGACCGGCGAGGATGGGATTGGACCGGTCCAACGGCCGGCCTCCCCCCTCCGCGTACGAGCGAAAGTATACCGGTTTCAGCCCCGCCGGTCAACGCAAACGAGCCGCCGGCACCACCGCAACCATTTTCATAGCAACAAATTAGCGGGGTGGAGCCCTGCGGCCCCACCCCGCGCGCGTTCTAGCGGAACCGGATCGGCAGGCTCACTGGTAGAGCTGCTTCACGTGGCTCCAGGTGGTCTCCTGGGCCGGAACCGGAGCGTTCATCATGGCCCGGATCCGCCCGGTGTTGGTGTCCAGCTCGAAGATCCACTCGTCGCCGTTCTGGTCCACGGTGATGTTCCAGGTGCTGGCGTTCACCGAGGGGCCGTCGGTGCCGTACTGCTGGGCCCAGTCGCCGTTCACCGCCACCTTCCAGTCGTAGCTCCCGGCGGGGAGCGGTCCCGCGAAGGTGTAGATGCCGTCGTTGGCGGTGGCATCGCCGTTCAGGCCGTCGTCGTGCATGACGGTGGTGCCGGTGGGATCCCAGTCCGCGGCGCTGCCCAGCTCGTCCTGGAGGGTCCCCACCAGGGTGTAGGTCGTGCCGAAGGTCTTGCTCGACCAGGGCCAGTAGGAGTCGGCGGCCCAGCCGTCACCGTAGGCGTTGGTGTCGAAGGTGAGGAGGACGTCCTGGTTGTCGGCGGTGGTGATGAACCAGCAGTTCCCGGTGTGGGGCCAGGAGTCGCTCCAGCCGCCCAGGGCGGCCTTCCACTCGTAAGCGCCGGCGGTGGCGACGTTCACGGTGGCGGAGTAGATGCCGTCCCCGCTGGCCACGTCGCCGTTGGTTCCGTCATCCACGAGCTGGACGGCGGTGCCGATGTCCCAGCCCTGATAGCTCCCGGGACCGTAGTAAGGTTGAGCGCCCACCGATGCCGCGACGAGCAGCATGCAAGAGGCGAGAAGCAAGGGTAGTGAGGTTCTCATGTGCAGTGCCTCCGTGCAGATCCAAGGTTCGAGGGGACCGGGAGCCGCCGCTGCGAGCATCTTGTGGACCGGTCCAACTGGGACGTCATCGCTACTTGACAATTATACGAAATCGCCGGAACTCCAGTCAAGAAAACGACTTCGAGGGATATATTTCCCGGGTCCCACCGGCCCCGGGTCCGGTAAAGGCGACAATGTCGATCATTTAATGCAACCCCCGCCGGATCAGCCCTTTACCCCTCCCAGGGTCAGCCCGCTGACCAGGAACCGGTTGAGGAGCAGGAAGAGGATCACCACCGGGATCGAGACCAGGATGCTCCCCGCGGCATAGTTCGCCCACTCGGTCTGGAAGGTGCCGGCCAGGGCCTCGAGCCCCAGGGGCAGGGTGAAGAGGTCGGCCTTGGTGAGGATCACCCTGGCCACGATGAACTCCGACCACGCGGCCATGAAGGAGAAGAGTGCGGTGATGGTCAGGGCGGGGAGAGAGAGCGGCAGCACGATCCGCAGGAAGGCCCCCAGGGGGCCCAGCCCGTCGATCAGCGCCGCCTCCTCCAGGTCCCGGGGGATGGAGTCGTAGTACCCCTTCATCGTCCACACGCAGAAGGGGAGCGCGGTGGTGACGTAGACCACCATGAGCCCCCAGAGCGAGTTCAACAGGTGCACCTTCTGGAGCAGGAGGTAGAGGGGCAAGAGGAGCATGGTGGCGGGGAACATCTGGGTGAGCAGGAACGAGGTCAGGCTGATCCGGTGGCCGGGGAAGCGATACCGGCTGAACGCGTAGCCCGAGGTCGCGGCCAGGGCCACCCCGATCAGGGTGACGCTCAGGGAGACGATGAGGCTGTTCTTCAGCCAGAGGAGAAACGGCTTCTGGAACAGGATCACGTAGTACGAATGGAAGCTGGCCCCCTCGGGGATGAGGCGGAGCGAGGTCGAGTAGAGCTGGTCGCCGGGGCGGAGCGAGATCCCGATCACCAGGAGCACCGGGTACAGGGTGACCAGGGTGACCAGGATCAGGATCCCGTGGGTCAACGCGCGCTGCCAGAGGGGGGTCTTCACCGCGGACATCAGTACACCGACTCCGTTCCCCGGGAGAGCCGCATGTAGAACACGACGAACACCAGGAGGATGAGGAAGATGACGAGGGAGAAGGCGGCCGCGTAGCCGTAGCGGTAGAGGGTGAAGGCCGCCTTGTAGACGTAGGTCACGAGGATGTGGCTCTTGTCGGCGGGCTTCCCGCCGTCGGTGACCAGCCAGATCACGTTCAGGTTGTTGAAGGTCCAGATCGTGCCCAGGACCACCGCCGGGACCAGGACCGGCTTCAGGAGCGGCAGGGTCACGTGCCGGAGCCGGTTCCACCAGTTCGCCCCGTCGATGGAGGCGACCTCGTACAGCTCGTGGGGGATGGACTGGAGGCCGCCCAGGGCGATCACCATCATGAACGGGAAACCGAGCCAGATGTTGGTGATGATGGCGGCGGCGAAGGCGGCGTGGGCGTTGCTCAGCCACGCCACCTGGGGCAGGCCGAACTTCATCAGCCACAGGTTCACCGCGCCGTACTCGTAGTTGAACATCCCCCGCCAGGTGAGGGCGGAGATGTACTGGGGGATGGCCCAGGGGATGATGAGAAGCGCGCGGTAGAGCCACTGTCCGCGGATGGGCCGGTTCAGGACCACCGCCAGGCCCACCCCGAGGCTCACGTGGGCCAGCACGTTCACCCCGGTCCAGATCACGGTCTTCAGGAGGACGACGTACAACGCCGAGCTGGAGAAGAGCTCGACGAAGTTGGCCAGGCCGATGAACTCCGGGTTCCGGAAGTGCCGGAGGCTCATGTTCGAGAAGGCGATGCGGAAGTTGTACAGGAACGGGTAGGCCACCACCGCCAGCATGACCAGGATCGACGGGAGGACGAGGGCGTAGGCCAGGGGGACGCTCCGGCGGTTCATCCTCTCCGACTCCCTGGGGCCCGCGTGATCACCGTGGTTCCGCCCCGCCTACCGGTTCATGTCCGCGATCTTGTCCAGGGCGTCCTTCTGCATGTCCCGGGCCGCGTCCTCGGGGCTCTTGCTCCCGTTCATGACCGACTGCATCTGGGGCCGCATGGCGTCCCAGATCGCCCGCATCTCCGGCACCACCGGCATCCTCCGCCCCACCTTCCACTGCTCCAGCGAGGCCTGCAGGAGCGCGTCGTTCTTGATCCCGGGCAGGTCGTAGGCCGCCCGGACGCTGGGAAGGATGGCCAGCTCGGTGGCGAACCGGGCGGTGACCTTCTCCGAGGTGAGGTAGTGGAGCAGGTCGCGGATCGCCCCCTCCTTGGACTTGTCCAGGTTCACGTTCACCGAGTACCCCTTGGTCCCGATCATGGGGGCGGCCCACGGTCCGCCGGGGGTCGCCCGCGGGATCCGGGCCAGGGCGAAGGGGACGCCCGCCTTCTTGTAGTCGCCGAAGGACCACGGCCCGTTGATGATCATGGCCGCCTTGCCGGTCTTGAACATGGTGTCCATGAGCTGGTAGTTGCACTCGCGGGGGACGACCCGGTACTTCTCGCGAAGGTCGTTCACGAAGGTCAGGGCCTTCACCATGGCCGGAGTGTCGAGGGTGGGACGGTTCGCGTCGTCCATCACCCAGCCGCCGTAGGCGGTGAGGAAGGGCACGAGCCAGAACGGTTCGTTGAACTCGAAGGCCAGCCCGTAGCGCTCGGTCCGGCCGTCCGCCCCGGTGGTCATGGCCTTCCTGGCGATCTCCACCCACTCGTCGAAGGTCTCGGGGGGCTTGGCGACCACCTCGGTGTTGTAGAGCAGGTTCAGGTGGTTCCCCACCTGATCGGGGAGGGACCACACGTGGCCGTCGAGGGTGTCGAGGGCCGCGGGCAGGAACCGGCTCCAGTCCTCCCCGGGCAGGAACTCGTCCATGGGCCGGATGATCTCGAGCACCGAGAACGGTCCCACCTGGTCCGAGGGTCCGTACACCAGGTCCGGCCCCCCGTTGGCCAGGGCCGCGGTCTGGTACTGGGTGCGCAGGTTCTCGGTGTCGTAGTGGACGAGCGAGACCTTGACGTCGGGGTGCTGGGCCTCGTAGTCGGCC
>Ga0055452_10000495_pt1 | contig 10247 bp, 6 predicted proteins | sample China_Galinas_PW_6_FD_57735 | JGI IMG/M metagenome (GOLD analysis project Ga0055452, IMG submission 57735) | Wetland microbial communities from San Francisco Bay, California, USA, that impact long-term carbon sequestration - China_Galinas_PWC_D2 | ecosystem: Environmental > Aquatic > Marine >... | reverse complement strand
TGTGGCCGCAGATTCGTACCGCAGGCATCACTGCCTGCTCTTCTTCATTCGTTTCGGAAAGCAGAGAAGCAGGCAAGGATGCCTGCGGTACGGGCATATTGGGGGGCATATTGGGGGCATATTGGGGACAGCCACGTATATGACAATATAACGGCACTTTCTGTCGCGGGAGCGCGCGCCGGCTTCCCATACTGCGGGTCGAATTGTCGGGATACCGATTTCGATTGCAGCCCGGACGACGGAACCTGTGTCCAGGTTCGATTCCATGCCCATGCACGAAACGTGGGCAACCGGGACAAACCCGCCCCTGGGCGGGCCGTCACGTTCCAAGCCGGTAAGCAATCCGGCCCACGGGGTTCGCGGCCCTTCGGAGTTCGTTCCACGTGGCTGGCGTCGGGCGTTCTCATCTGGTGACAGGCGAGGCCTGGTGAAAGGCGGGGCCGGGCGGATGACAACGCTCGGCGATGGGACGAAGAATCCCACGATGAATAGCTCCACGACGAAGGGAGGCTTCACACACCCTCGCTGGTGGACACAATCGTGGCCGCATTTCGATGGTCCGTGCTAGAGCAGAGTCAGCTTTTGTGTAGCGTGCCGGAATTCGAGAATCACCTGCTATTCTACGGCCGCCACGGGGGGCGGCCGCTACACAGTAACCAACTTTGCTCTAGTGATGCGACGCACTTTGTATTGCGGGTCGCGGTCTTTGCCCAACGACCACTGCTCAGGGAGGCGGCTTGCGCGTGGCGTCGGTTGGCTTGCGGTACGGGGCTACTCGGTCGGGGCGCCTCGGTCCGCTCCCTTGCCCTTGACATCGCTGCGCGACCCTTGACGCTTCGCGTAAAGGGCTGGCTCCAAGGGCAGGCGGTCGCGGCTCGGAATCGGCTCCCCTTCGTCGCTCCGTCGCTTCGTCGCTTCGTCGCTTCTCTAGCACCTTCTCACCACCACCCTCAATTCCCGACACCGTACGTCGTGCCGTTGTGATCCTGACCATGGCACGTCAGCGTGCAACTCCCCTGCAACCGACCGAGATCGCGAAATCTCAATTGCGACGTGCCGGTCAGCGGAAAGACGATGCTCGTATCGAAGTTGATCAGGTGTGTGTGATCCGATCCCGTCGCCTGCGTCAGGCTGACACCGTGGGGGTCGTGGCATGCGGAACAGGAGACGTCGTGCTGCAGGTGGTCATTGTGTTCCGCGAAACTCTCGTCAGCCAGGATGCTCGCGCGGCGATGGCACTTGTAACACATGGCATACTCATACGCCGACTCGGGCGTGTTGTCGCGCGTGCTGTAGTTCCGTTCCAGCAGATAATCATACACGGACCCGTGGGGACCCTGCGGTCCCGCCCCGCCGCCGGAGCCCGGCCCGCTGTCATTGTTGTGGCAGTCCGTGCAGCGAATCATCGAACCGGGCGCCAGCCCGCCGACCAGGCTCGGCACGTCGGGATTCGGCGACGAGGCGACGACAGGATGGAAACTGGGATTGAAGCTGTTGAATTTCAGTCTCAGATTCCCACCCTGCGACTGCCGCGGGATCCGGTTCCGCACGTCGACAGGCGAGTCGCCGTGACAGCGATAGCAAACTTCATACTCGTACTGTGCCTCGGCCACGTAGGCACCGCCCGTGGATATGCCCGGCACCTTGCGCAGCGTGGCGCCGATGGGAACGTAATTGAATTCCCCCGACGGCGTCTCGTGGGCCACCGCGTGCGGATTATGACAATCGGCACATTCGACGTGAGCCTGATTGCCGGCCGCCGTTTCCGTCGGGTCGTGAACGTTGAGATAGGACCGCGGATCGTGCGCACTCATTTTGTTGATTTCCGCCTCGATGTTCGTCTGTGCCACCTGCCCGTTGTGACACACCAGGCAGTTGTCTTCCTCCGCCTCCAACTGCAAAAGGCGCTCGCGCCCACCGGCCGTGTGCGAGCGATGGCAACTCCGGCAGGCATTCTCCGCCACCGTCGAATAGGGCCAGCTCATCTGCGCCGATCCCAGCACCGACGCCGTCGACATCGCGTGCGCCCCGTCGCCCCAACCGTGCATGTTATGGCAGGCCCGGCATAACGCGCCGAATTCGTCACTTCGCACCAGGAAGTCGCCGTTCACGTTGCTGTGGGGGTCGTGGCAGGCCGTACACTGTAGTTGTCCGGTGTTGTCCAGGCGGATCTCCGCGGGCAAGGTCAACGGATTGACGAGTTGCGAGTCCGAGGCGGCCAGCCCGCTCGTGTAATGAAAACTGATCGGATGATCGTCGGATAAGTCGGTCCCCAGATTCGTGAGACCGGCGGGAATGTGATCGCTGCCGACCATGCGGATCTGATCCTGCCGGCTAAGGACGCTTCCCAGGGCGATCGTACCGTCGTGGCAGCTCAGGCATAGTTTGCTCGCACCGGTCGGCTGTCCGGGCAACGCATCCAGCGTGGACGATTGGTAGATCGTGTAGTTCGCCGTGGACATCGCCCGATTCCACAACGGCTTGACGTGGCTCGTGTTGTGCGGCGCGTGACAGAAGATACACACCTGCGTCTCCGATTGTGCCCGCACCGTACCCGGCCCGCTGACCGAGAGATTGTGTACAGTCTGCGCCACGCGATCCTGCGCCGCAACTTGTGCCGACAGTGCCAGACCGATTGCCGCCACCATCATGCGCCCCGTTCGTTTGCGTATGGTCTTCATGATTGGACCCTGCCCATCCGCCTACTCCGCCTCGGCCGCGACCGGGAGATAATCGAATACCTGCACGCGCCGGTTGTACGAATCACACACCCAAATTCGATTCTCGTAGTCCACGTAGATGCCGCTCGGTAACCAGAACTCACCCGGGCCGGTACCCTCTTCGCCGAAGACGAGGAGCAGCCGACCCTGCTGATCGAATATCTGCACGTTTTCGAATCGCCCGTCGACCACATACACATGCCGGTCGCGATCAACTGCGACACCCTTGGGAAGCGCAAGATCACCCGGGGCGTCGCCGGCCTGACCGATCGTCACCAGCGGCGAACCATCGGGCCGCAAGGCCTGAATGCGATGATTCCCTGCGTCCACGACCCAAATGCGATCTTCGTCCCACACGACATCGCACGGAAAGTTGAATTCCCCGGGCCCCCCACCGCGTTTCCCAATGATGCGCAGCAGCCGGGCATTTCGGTCCAGTACCTTGATATCGTGCGACAACACATCCACGACGTACAACTCCTCGCCGTCGGGATCGTAACCAAGCGCCGTCGGGCGATGGATGTCTTCGGGCAGGCGCAATGTTTCCAAGAGCGTACCGTCGACACCCGACAAGTGGTGGATGGCGACGTCCTCTGAATCGCAAAGATAGATCGACTGTCCGTCGCCGAGGCAAAGGCTGACGGGACTGAGCAGCGGACGGTCGTTGATCTTGGTGACCCTCACGTACCGCCGCTTCGTGAGGTCATACAGGTGCAGGCACCGTCCACCGGGATCGGCCACCCACAAGCGCGCCCCATCCTTGGAGCGAACGACCGCGCGAGGCCCGTAGAGTGGCTGCGAGGCCTTGGCGCCCACCAACAACTCGCCGAGTTTCCTGCCGAGGCTTTTTGCGGGCCTCAGGTCGGACGACTCGCGCAGCGCCCCCACGTACTTGACGCGCGGGGGTTCCGGATACGCCGGCCACGCGAGCGGTTGTTTCGGCTCGTCGAATATCGGCCCGGCTTTTCCGGCACAGCCGCCCGATACCACCGTGCAGACCGCAGCCCACGCACAGGTCACGCCACCGACAAGTCGAGTCAGCCTTCGATCTCTCGCATCGCTCATTAGAAGTTTCGCCGTACTTGGATCCAAACGGCCGAGTATTCGTTTTGCGAAAACCGATCGTCGTAACTTCCGTATTCGTACGTCATGCGCATTTCCGTATCACGAACGTACCACTCGAGCGCAAACTCCGCTTCCACACCACGGTCGTTGCCGCTCAACGAGTCCTCCTCTTCGCGGTACAGGACCGCCCCCTCGAACACGAGATTGCGCTTGATCGCCTGGCGATAGCGGCCTTCCACCGAGAAGAACGTCGTATCCCGGTTGATGGGATCGTCGTAGGTGATATCCGTCCAGCGGCCCCGTAAACTCCCCGTCCCTCCAAACTTGAATCGATGCGTATAGGAGGCGGACAGTCGCATGGAATCGAAGGGGCTGATCGTCGAATCGTGTTTCTCGTATTCCGCCTGCAATCGTAGCCCCCCGCGCACGTACTCCAAGCCGAAGAGATGCGACCGAATATCCTCCGGCGTCACGCCGGCGGCCTTCTTGGGATCGAGTTCCTGATCCTGCCAGAGGTACCGGTAATACGGCGACAAGCCGAAATCGAAGTTCTGTCGAATCATGAAGCGATGGCTCACCGTGTCGAGATCGAAGTCGCCGCCGATCGTGAAGACATAATCGATCAATACCGTTTGACCGTCCGCGATCAGCCCCGAGGGCACTCGACGAATCTCGGTGCGGTCGCCGACTACGGACAACGTGTAGTCGCGCCCCGCCCGATACTCCGTCGTACGCTCCTCGTCGGTGATCCGAATGCTACCCGAATTGACCACCGTATTGGAGAGTAGAATCGGTGCGGGATCCGCAAACGTGTGGCGTTCGTCCAGCACCTCGTTTTGCCGTGTGCCGCCGTCGCGCGTCTCCGCACGAACGCGAAATTGGTAGTTTGACAGCAGGGTTCCCCATCGGTTCTTCTTCCGGTAGTCCAGGTTCGTCGTGAATCCGAGCCGCTCGATCGTCAGACCCCGTCCGAACTCCTGCCGCTGACCAAATACCGTCAGTTGCGTCACCAGGCTTTCATAGATTTCGTGTTCGAGCGTCCCCGTCAGCGAATAGGAACGCTCGTCGATCGGCTCGACCCCGGCAAGGCTGCCCTGTTGCCGGTCGAGCACCTCGAGCACGTACCAGGACCGCAACGCGTCGCTGTGTTCCATGCGGAGGATCTCGCGCCATCGCAATCGGTCGATGTTGAACGTACCGACCTGTTTGAAATACTGCAGCTCGGAATCCAGACGGTGTTGGCGATGGGCGCCGAAATGCCACTTGTGCCCCAGCTTGATCTCGTTCACGTCGTAGTCCAACTCGAACGGCTGCTCCTGCACCGAGCGAAAGGAGTAGCGCAACGATAGCCGATTGGTATCGCTGAAGTTGTAAGCGGTCTCGAAGCGAAACTCGGTGTTATGTTGATACCCCGAGCCCTCGTTGCCGCCCACAGGATCGAGGTTCACCTCGGAATCGAAGAACTGCATCGAGGTCGGCGTCGTCTCATCCACGTACTGCCAGTTGAAACCGTACGTGGTGGTGGTGACCTCGAGGCTGGGCTGAAAGGGGCGAGGCTCTATCGCGCGATCCCGACGCGCGAAGATCGAGCCGGGGTATTTTTTCTTCTTGAAAAAGTCAGCCTCCAGGTCGAATTCCAGCACTTCGCCGTCATCACTGCTGGTGGTCGGGACCCCACCTATTTCCTGCTTGTAGTCGTTTTGCAGAAGACCAAATACCGCACCCAACGTGAATTCGACGAAGTTAGGGTGATAGACGTACCCTTTCGTCTCCAGCTTCAGATTTTGTTCGAGGAGGGTCTCCTTGGTACTGAGGTCGGCAGCGCGGTTGGTTTTGGATTTCTGATCGCGCTTGCGGTCACGGGCGACGAACTCAATGTACCCGCTGACGCTCTCGAATCGCACGGATTGCGTCCGGTCGCGTGAGCGGCCCGTTGAGCGACATCCGCTGAGGGTCGTTATGATCGCAAGGAGTAGAATCGTGCGCACCGCCGGAAAGAGACCGGAAGACCGGGCATGACAAGGCACCAACGGGGGGCGCATGGGCAAGCGACAGTTTGCCCGTGGACCTTGCCGACCCGCACGGGCCAACAAGTTTGCCCGTGCCACCCAACCTGCGCGGCGTTCATTCGCCCACGCCGACTCCGGTGTACGAACTTCGACCGACGACAAGCCTGCCAGGATCGTCCCAGTGCTGGCGCTGCCCACCTGCCTCACGGCTCGACTCGCTTCAGGAAGAACGGATTATCGCCGCCGTGTGCGCCGTGGCAGTCCGTGCAGGACGACTCATCGGTTTCCTCGTGATGCGTGCCCTTCGTCAGATCGTCACGGTCGTGGCACTGCAGGCAGAGATCGGTCGGCTTACGCAGGAGCAGTTTCGGGATCACACTCGTGTGGGGGTGGTGGCAGAAAAGGCAGTCACTGACGGCCACCGGTCCATGAACGTATCGCACCTTGCCCGGCACATCGCCATGGCACGATTCGCAAAGCCCCTCCTGCGCTGTGCGATTCATTCCGCCGGTTGTCATGTTGTGACACGCACCGCACCGGTTATCGCGGTAGGGTGGGTGCGGATAGCTGACGACGCGCGCTTTCGGCTCACTCTCGCCGCTCGCGGATTCCTCATCCTGCCCGGTACGGGACGGATCACGCGCTGCGTCCGCTTGCGCCACCTTGGCAGGGTCGGGCACGCCGTCAAACAGGAAGTTCAGCACGCGATAGCGGGTGGTCTGCGAACAGGCGGATGCGGCCAGCAGGACCATGCAGGACCAGACTGCGACGACTTTCGACCTTCGTGTCGCCAATACCCCACTCCCCGCAGTATCGCCGATTACGGCCCGCCCGAAGCTTGGGAATCTTCCTCTGGAGAAGGATGGTCCGGGGGTGGAAACGCCGGCGCCGGTTGGTTCGTGTCCACCGGCTCGCGGACCGTGCCCAGGGGCAACCGCTCGACGGTCCCGAATTTCTTGCCCTGGTAATCGTACCCTTCAGGGAACGACCCGAAGGCAAAAATGCTCACCAGTCGAGGGCCGTACTGATTCGACACGGCCATCAAATAGTCTACCGTAAAGTCCTTGTGGAAGTACTTCGCAAAGAGCGGAATGGATCCCTGATCGATGGCGACGGTGGCAGGCAATCCCAAGGCGCCGTCCCCGTCTCCCGGACCCCCGAAACGCATCAGAGTATTTCCGTCTTTGTCAAACATCTGCACGATCTCGGTGGCTCCATCCACGACAAACACGGTACCGTCCGAGCCCACGTTGATGCCGCGCGGTCGTCCAAACTGCCCGAGCATGTAGCCGGGCGTTCCCTTGACCCACACCGGCTTACCTTCGCGCGTCAGCTTCTGAATTCGCCAATTGTGCGTATCTGAGACATAAAGATATCCTTCGGGGCCGATACACAGGCTTCCCGGAATCTTGAACTTGCCGGGTGCGCCGCCCGGACCGCCGAACGTGCGAAGCACCTGCCCCGAAGTACGATCCATGACGACGATCCGACATGTGGCGTCGTTGTCCAGCACATAAAGTTCATTCTCGTAGATGGCCACATCCACTGGGCGACACGGCTCCGGCACCTTATGGGCCGTCACGTACTCGTCATTCGGACCGAACACGACGATCTCTTTCCGGACCGTATCCGCCACGAATTTGTAGCCCAGGGGATCGATGGTGATGTTGATCGGCTTTCGCAGTCGTCCCGGACCTCGTCCGCCGAAGCTGGAGAACACTTGGTTCTTGAAATCCAGCTTACAAATACTCAGTCCCTTGGTGTCGCACACGTAGGCCACGCCGTCCTTCATGGCGATGCCGTACGGTTTGTTGATGGTGCGCACAAGCGTCGGTTCTTCGCCAAGTACGAAGTTGGCAAAGGTACTACGCCCGGGCTCAACCTGCTCCGCCCCGCTGGCCCAGGTGACGTATTGCACGCGCGGCTTCTCTGGTGGAGCCGGGAAAAACACGAAGGACCGATCCGGCTTCGTCGCGGTCTGGCAACCGGGAAGCACCGCAAGAACTACAGCAAGCAGTGTCGCTCGTACGACATTCATAGGGCCTGGCGTGATCGACCATCGTTTCAAGAACGAACGAGCCATGGCAGAAATCCTCCGGTGGGAAGCGGTCCTCTCAATCCTGAGACGCTCTCGCCTCGCATCTTCCAAATAACGAGAGGCAATCCGCATGCCTGGATCGCCGCCTACAGCCTACTGGCCGCGATCTTGGGATATTCAACAGGTATGCGGACTCACCACGCGCCGACGATGAGCTCTTTGGCATGGTACTGCCCGGCGCAAGAGGGGCCGACGGACCCGAACTGCAAAAAGACGGGACGGCCTCGCCCCCGTTACGGAGCCAGACCGTCCCAATCCTTTCGCTGTTCCTCAAGCCGGAATCCGATCCCCAATATGGGGCACCCGGTCGTGAATCGATCCCGCTACTTAATATGGCATTGCAGGCAAAGATAGCTCTCTTGAATCGGCACGTGGAGGAAACTCCCAAGTCCATTGTTGTGCACGTTGTGGCAGGAAGTGCATTCCACTTTGGGCCCACTACCCGCATCGACCAGCCGGACGCCCGGACCGCCATTGATGCCCGGCGCGAAGGTCGCCGGATCCGTCAGGCTGTACGGCGCGGCCACGTACTCGACGCCGATCGGGTGATCGTTGTCGAGCGCCGTGCCCAGATTGGCCGATGTCGTGATCACGATGCCCGTGCCGCCGTTGCCACCGTAGTTGTCGATGGCCGTCACCCCGTCGTGACAGCTCAGACACATCTTGCTACGGCCTTCCGGCTGCGCGGCACCGGTGAAGTACATATCAAACGTCTCACCGGTTTCCGCGTGGTTCCAGAGTACATTCTCTTCGCCGGACTTAAGCGCGTTGTGAGGCGTATGACACGGCAAACATACGCGGTTTCCGGGAATGTCGACTCCGGGGAAGTTGTTCAGGTTGTGCGGAGAATCGACAACCGACTCCGATGGATAGCTGTTCGGATCGCCGGGCATAATCTGCCCGAACGCCGTTGTTGCAAAAACCACGACCAGAAGGACCGGAACCAATCGAAATGCCGCTTTCATTATTTGCGTCTCCACAAAGACCGGGACAACGTCTCGGAAAAACCTCAATCTGCTCCCGGCACTGCCATTCGTGCCGGACCCACTTAGCGGAGGACTTTTGCGGCCGTCATTGCCGATGTCTCATCCGCCATAGTTCCCCTGTGCACCCTTCATGCCAGAATTGTGGACCTACAGAGCGCATACGGAACCGCGCCGTACAAGATGATATAAACCATTAATTTACAATCACTTACGCGCGATCGACGCACGCATGAGCGATCGCACGCCTTGCTCGCCACGGCTCCGGCTTCCCGAATTCGAGAGAGACACTTGCGGGATTCTTATCGATGGGACCGGCACCGCGGTGAATGAACGGTTCGGCAGGGACGCGAACAACCGGGATCAGCGTGAGGTGATGAAGGACGACCCATCTCCGCGAACCTCGCGGATGACACTGGCACTAAGCCAATTCGAGGTATGGTGCGGCGTCACGACTTGGACAGGTTCTGGACCGGTTTTTCGCGGTCATACCGGTAAGGCCGGTGGCAGCCTGGCTGGCAGCCGCCGCCGGTGCCGGTCTGTTCGAATTGAATCGGGATCTTCCATGCGCCGAACGGCACCTCCTCCGCGATCAGCTTCGGCAGCGAGCTGGCGTGCATCTGATGGCACGCGCGGCAGGTTCGCCCCTTCACCTGGCGGTTGACGTGAACATAGTGCAGGTTTCTGTCACCGTTGCGAAAGTTGGTCGCATCGTCCGTGGTATCTTCCTCGACCAGTTCTGCGTCGTGGCATTCGAAACACAACTCGAACTTTTCTGACTCGAAACTCACGTAAAAACCGTCCGGGAATGCGCCCATCAACAAACGGCGATTCTCGCCGCCGTGCACCGCATGACAGCCCGCACAGTCTTTCTGGTCGATGGGACCGTGATGCACGGTCTTCTCCCGTAGTTCGGACGCGATGTTGCCGATTTTGCCGGTGTTCGTTTCGTATTCTCTGTCGTGGCACGACAGACATATGTCCATCGGCTGTCTAACGAGCACGTGCTCGATGTCGGAGCCGTGCGGATCGTGACACCTCGCGCACGACTTGGCATCCTTCATGGGTGAGTGCTGGACCGTGGCGTCCTCGATCAACTCGCCGATGTCATCATGACAATCTACGCACATGTCGGGCATGGTGGCTGCCAACATCATCTTGTTCTTCGCCCCGTGCGGATTGTGGCACGCGACGCAGCCTTCCTTGACCGGTGAATGGATGTACTTCTTGTTCGACGTGCGCTCGGCAATCGAGGTGTGGCATCGCACGCAAAGGGCACGACCCTCGGCCGACAGCAGTTTGGCATAGCTAGACGCATGGGGATCGTGGCAGGCCGTACACGCACCGGCGGCTACCGGACCGTGCAAGAACG
>Ga0055452_10000493_pt1 | contig 10256 bp, 8 predicted proteins | sample China_Galinas_PW_6_FD_57735 | JGI IMG/M metagenome (GOLD analysis project Ga0055452, IMG submission 57735) | Wetland microbial communities from San Francisco Bay, California, USA, that impact long-term carbon sequestration - China_Galinas_PWC_D2 | ecosystem: Environmental > Aquatic > Marine >... | reverse complement strand
AACCACTCGAGCAGCACTTTGCCGGTGTCACCGGAGATGAGGTAGACGGCACCGGTGCCGCCCGTGTCGGGATCGTCGTACCCCGGTGCGGCAACCAACACGTCGTCACAGCCATCGGCGTCGGCATCCCCGAACCGGGACATGGCAGCACCCAAGTAATCGCGTGCCGCCACGCCGTCGAACACGTACAAGGGCGGGCAGTAATCGACCGCATACGTGGACGGCGCGGCAAGCCAGATAGCCGGAAGGAAAAAACTGATGCAGGTGGATCTTCGAGCCGTCATCGGCAACCTCCACACATATGACTTTCCCCAACCCCTACGCCGGGCCACCGTAGGACGCCTGCAACACGGCGAAATCGTGCAAGTCCACGTCACCGTCGCCATCCAGGTCGCCGCAGGCGCATGCATCGGACCGCCACGGGACGTTGGCACCGGCAAGACATCCACAAAACGCGACAAAATCCTCGATCTCCAATGCACCACTGCAGTCACAGTCGCCGCGCGGCACGGAGTCAAAGATATACGCCCGCCCGACATTGACGCCCGCGTCTCTGCGGTGCCACTTTGCGCCCACGCCCACATCTGCCAGCCCGTCGCCGTTGACATCGCCGACGCCTGCGACGGCTTCGCCGAAAATGTCTCCACCAGTTTCGCCGGTTGCGGACCACAACACCCGACCCGTGGCACCGGAGTACACATAGGCCTTGCCGCTCGCCCATCCGGCGGGTCCGTAATGACCGTATGCGCCGATCACCAGGTCCGCCGCGCCGTCACCGTTGACATCCCCCGCACCATCCACTGAGTAGCCGAAGAAATCCGTGACGGCTTCGCCTTCCCAGGACCAGAGCAGGTCTCCCAGCGGGCCTGCAAACACGCGAACGCTTCCGTTATTGCTGCCGGAGCCCAGGGTGCTGTCGAGGTACGCACCTACCACGACGTCGGCGCAGCCGTCGCGGTTCACGTCGCCGGCGCCGGCGACCATGTATCCGAAGCCACTCGGCACGTTCGGGTAAGGGTATTCCTGGGACCAGAGTGTGGCGCCGTCCACGCCGGAGACCACATAGACCTTGCCCGGATTGTGCCAGGGCGCGCCGACAGCGATATCGTCCGTCCCATCGCCGTTGAAGTCGCCGATTCCGGCGACCGCCTCGCCAAAATGGTCGGAGACATCGTCACCGGGTCTCGACCACAGCAATTCCCCGGTTACGCCGGAGTAGACGTATAGCCTGCCTGCAAAGGTCTCCTCCACGTTAATACCGGGCTGCCCCATGACCAGGTCGGCGAATCCGTCGTGGTTGACATCCCCGGCCCCACCAATACCCTTGCCGAAGAACCCTTCCTGCCGGTCGCCGTCCCACGACCAGATCAGGTCGCCGGTGGCGCCGGAGTAGACGTACACACGCCCGGCGCGATTCATGCCATCAACATAGAAGGAATTCGCACTGGTAATGACATCAGGGACGCCGTCACCGTCGACGTCACCGGCGCCGGCGAGATAGACACCGAATCCGCCGCCGCCGCCCAGTCCCGTGTCTTCGCCGAACCACTCGTGCAACACCCTGCCGGTGTCTCCGGAGATGAGATAGACGGCACCGGTTCCGCCCGTATCGGGATCGTCGTAGCCCACCGCGCCGACCAGGAAGTCGTCGCACCCGTCGCCGTTCACATCCCCGATTCCGGACATGGACGTCCCCATGTAGTCGCGTTCGGCCACGCCGTCGAAGACATATAGTGCCGGACAGACATCAACGGCATTTGTAGCGGTGGACACGACCCAAAACGCAAGAAGGAAGGAACCAATACAGACAGGTGATCGAGCCGTCATGCGCAGCCTCCACACTTGCGACCCTGGTGGTCGCGAGCACGCCGGCCGACGGCTCCCTCGTAGCCAGCGTTGACTCAGCCACTCGCCATCCCCAAGCGGCCTTACCCCTTCCATTCTACCCCCCCCCCCTCCATATAAGTCAAGTCATTTTTCTTTCTTCGAACGGGACCCACGAGCCCCGGCTGGGTGCGCTCTGCGATCCGCCATCAGCGTATCCTCGACAGGCAGAAAAGGGGGGGGGAATGGTGTCGTATGCCAAAAAGAGCCTGTCTCAAAATCGGTCGACGGTCGCAGGGCGGCACTGGCGGACGAGCCGCCGATGGCACCCAGATGGAGTTTCTGGGATAGGCTCTAAGCCATCATACGCACGGCGGCCGCAGCCCAGGAGGAAAATGTGACGAATGAGCTTTCGTCTCAGAGCGTGTGTGAGAACAGTTTTTCCGAGCCGCGCCCGTCAGGAAGCGGTGCTGCATCCTCCACAAAACGCTTCCTCACGGGCGCGGCTCAGTTCTGTGCCGGCCGTTCTCACACACACATTCTCAGCAATGAACGAAACGGGACGACTGACCACTGTTTTGCCGAGCGAGCGGCCTGCGTAGCGGGACACATTGCGAGGTGGATACCCGCTGCCTGAATGGCAACTACCGTGGTAGTTAATCTAAGGCGACTACGACAGTCCGGTGGACTGAGTGCACTGCGGACATCGTACGCTCATGCCTGGTGAGTACGATCATTGTCGTCCGACCGTTCGACGAGCGCCACTCGCGCCGGCCCTAGTTGAGCACGTGGTTGCCGACGAGATTCGCAATGACCCACACGGCCGCCATCACCGGGATCAGGACGGTCACGTAACGCTTGAGATGTTCCGGCGTTGCTGGCTCGCCTCTTGACGTCGTGGCCGACCCGGAGCGGTGCTCGGCCCAGCGACCGACCAGCATCAGGCCTGCGACGATGCCGAATGCGACGTCCAAACACGTCAACCAACCGGTTCCGCCGGAAACGATGCCGTAGGTGACTGCCAGCAGCACAATGGGGCCGACCATGATCCAGGTCATTCGAGCGCCCAGCAGCCAAAGGCTACTGATTTCACCGGGTTTGGCAGGGGTAGATTCGAGACTGGAGTCCATGGCCGTTCCTCGCAAGAGCTCATTTGGCTGAGCTAAGCGAACGGCGGCCCGACCATTCGAAATGCCTGAGAGCGTACACGACTCCCACCCTTGTGATCAGGATTTCCACCCGTACGTTAGCACTGCGCAATTGCCCCGTCAACGCCGTTCCTGTCAGTTTCTGTAAACCACCGGGCCCGCGCCGCCACCCCGACGGAATTGAGGTTCCTTTCAGTATGCTGTGTCACGCTCACCGGGCGCGGCGACCGCTGGCGCACGCTGGTGAGACAATAGCGCGAGTGCTGCTCGCAAGGCACCGCGTGCGCAGCGCGCCTGCGATGGCGTCACGACGTCGCTTCAGGCGTTATCTAACAGGCCGGGGCCGGCGCGATGATCTGACGATCGATGCCCACAAGACCATTATCTATCGTGACGATTGACACGGTCAGCCCTATTGGGGCGCGCTGGCCGGGTTGGTGGCAAATGGTTTGACCGCGCCGGGTGGTGTGCGTGCCGGAAATACCGGGGCTTTCGTGGATATGGCCGTGCAATGTGAGCAGTGGCTGATGGTGATCGATCCACTGAGTCACCGCGGCCGAGCCCACGTCCCCGTCCGAGCTGCCCACAACGCCGAGGCCCATGCCGGAGGGGGGCGCGTGAGTAACGAGAATCGTCTTGCGAGGATCCGGGCACCTCGAATCCTCGACGAGACCATCCAGGACCTGCGCCAACGTCGGTCGCTCCGCGAACAAGGCGTGCGGATCGGCGACCTTTCTGAATTCGCTCGGCGAGAATCATGGCCTGCCCCTTCGGGTCAGACCATGCCGCTCTGGAATTCGAGGTCTTGCGATAGACTGTAGCTTGGGCAGGTGTCACGAGCATTACGTCTGAGGATGAGTTCAGCATATCATTTGGTGATGCTTTTCGCCATTGCGGGGGAAGGCGAGAGACTTCACCAGCACGAATGTAAATGGACAGGCACTATCCGGGGGCGGCGTCCCGGCACGCCGGGACTCGTCCCTGGCTACTATCTTGCGGGCTGTCTGCCTGCCATCCCGTGTCCAGCGCTCAGCCTCTATCGAGCAAAACGGAACGCCGGCGGCGGGTGTAGACCAGGGTTCCGGCGGTCAGGACGAGTAACACCATCGCCACCATGCCCCATTGGGAGACCGTGGGGATGTCGCCTGCGGGAACACCTTCGACCACGAGATACGCAGTTGAGATCTGTCCCGATGGCGGCGTGACCCCGACACCGCCGAAGAGAATCGCCGACTCCATGTGGGCGTCGACTACGCCAGCACCGTCCAACAGGAAGTCCCAAGTGGCCCCGAATTGGGACGAGAAATCATCCTCGGCGCTGCCGGAGGAAATGCCTGGCGCCCCGGCGGTCCACCAGCCGGCCCCAGGAGGGTCCATCACCGCAAAAAATGCCCCGTCCCAATCGAACCACTGGTCCCAAGGCATCCACACGCCATCACCATGCGCTGTTCCTGGTGTGACCGTGCCCGTCCATTGGATCCGGACTTCATCAATGCTGATCAAAGAAACACCGAAATCGAAGGAATCGGACCGGCCCAAACCACCGCCTTGATAAGTGCCTGCTAGGCCGGGCAACTCGACCGTGAAAGTCCCCGCGGCTGCGGGTGACGCAGTGAAAGCGGTGGTCAGCACTAGCGACAGAAGAGTGATCGGAATCTTGGGGTACATCCGCCCCTCCTTTCAACCGGTTTTCCCAGTTAACAGATTTGAAACCGCGATGATAACCAAACGAACCGCTGGATCCAAGCAAAAAGGGCCGTTTCTCACGGCGATTCGTACCGCCACAATCGCTTACTCATATCCAACTCCACCCATAGGTAAACGCAAAAACCAGGCGGATGCGCAAGTTTTTCCATGCGTCGGTTCGTGGTCATGTCTCAGAGCGTTAGCCTTCGAGGTCGGGCCGAGGACCAGGCCTGAGCCATTCGCGGTTACGTCCGCGGAGTAACTCACCATGTCGCTGAGTGCCACTACTTGCCGTTGCGGGGGAAGGCGAGGGCCTCCGTTAGCACGAAGGCGGCCTGGAGGTAGGACGTGGGGCAAAGAGGGAAGCAGCGTTTGCAGTTGTTGCATTCCCTGGCGGCGATCTCGGGGATGAAGCTGATCTCCTTGCGGATGCCGCGGTCGATGAAGCCCACGGCGTGCTCTTCTGCCACCTCGGCACAGTAGCGGACGCAGAGGCCGCAATGAATGCAGAATGAGGCCTCCTGTTCGAACCGGTTGCGATCGGCGCCGTATTCCTCGGCCAATGCGGCCAGTGGCGGCGCGTCCGGGGCATGGGCCAGTTGCAGTTCGAGGATGCCCTTCCTGATCTTGTCCACCTTCGGAGAGCGGGTCCTCACCACCAGGCCCTCTTCCGCCAGGTAGACGCAGGAGACCACCAGTCGTGTCCAGTCGCCGAAGTCGAGTTCCACCATGCAGAGGCGGCACCCGCCCATGGGCTCGAGCTCATGGTGGAAGCAGAGGGTGGGGATCTCGATCCCGGCACCACGGGCAGCTTCGAGTACGGTCATACCGTCATCGGCTTCAACATCCCTGCCATCGATCTGCAGATGGATCTTCTCGCTCATTTCTTCTTCTTTCTGTCGATGACCCGCTCTTCTTCAGGAATCGCGGCCGGCACCGGCTCGCCGGAATATCGAACGACCGCGTCGAATTTGGCCGGGCAGGCGTCGATGCAAGCGCCGCAGTGGGTACACTTCTCCTGCTCGATGACATGCGTCATGTTCTTGCCGCCGATGATGCCGTCCACCGGACACGACTTCATGCAAATCTGACAGGCGAGGCATTTCTCCGGGTCGATGTAGTATGACACCAGTTCCCTGCAGGACAGCGCCGGGCAGCGTTTCTCCTTGATGTGGGCCTCGTACTCATCCCTGAAATAGCGCAACGTGCTGAGCAGCGGATTGGGAGCGCTTTTCCCGAGCGCGCACAACGAGGCGTCCATGGCCAATTCGGAGAGTTCCTCGAGCGTTTCGATATCGCCCTCCTGCCCCCTGCCTTCAGTGATTCTCGTGAGAATTCGGTCCATCTGTCTGAGGCCTTCACGGCAGGGGACGCACTTGCCGCACGACTCGTCGCAGAGGAAATGGATGAAGTACCGGGCCACATCCACCATGCAGGTATCCTCGTCCATGACGATCATCCCGCCGGAACCCATCATCGACCCGGCTTCGGTCAGCTCGTCAAAACCGACTTCAAGATCGAGCAGCGATTCCGGTATGCACCCGCCGGACGGTCCGCCGGTCTGTATCGCCTTGAACTTCTTGCCCCCGGGGATGCCGCCGCCGATCTTGTAGACGATGTCGCGGAGCGTGATGCCCATGGGCACTTCCACCAAACCGGTGTTGGTGATCTTGCCCACCAGAGAGAAGATCTTCGTGCCCTTGCTCCCCTTCGTACCGTATTGGGTGAACCAGTCCGCACCTTTGTTGATGATCAACGGGACATTGGCCCAGGTTTCGACATTGTTCAGCACACTGGGCCGATTCCAGAGTCCCTTGACGTTGGAGCGGACATACTTCGGCCGAGGTTCTCCCGCCCGGCCCTCGAGCGCCGTCATCAGCGCCGTCGATTCACCGCAGACGAACGCGCCTGCTCCCTGGTGCACCTTCACCACGAAATCGAAGCCGGAGCCGAGGATGTCCTTCCCGAGAAAACCGTATTCTTCAGCCTGTTCAATGGCCCGGTTAATGTTCTCCACCGCCAGTGGGTATTCCTGCCGGACGTAGACATAGCCTTCGTGCGCACCGATGGCGTAGCCGCCGATGATCAATCCCTCGAGGATCGAATGGGGGTTTCCCTCGAGCAGCGCGCGGTCCATGAAGGCCCCGGGGTCGCCTTCGTCGGCGTTGACCAGCACGTATTTCACTCTTTCAGGCGCGTTTCGTGACCCTTCCCATTTCCGTCCGGCGGGGAAGCCGCCGCCGCCCCGGCCTCTGAGATTGGATTTCTTGACCTCCTCCACCACCTCTTCGGCAGTCATCTCGAACAGCGCCTTGCGCAGGGCGGAATATCCATTGATCGACAGGTAGTCATCAATGCTCCGGGAGTCGATCCGGGTATTGCTGGAGAGAAGAAAACGCTCCTGATGCTTGTAGTAGGGAATGTCCGCTTCCTGGATCGCCTTCTCGCCCGAGTCCGGGTCGGAGTAGACGAGGCGATCGACCACCTTCTTTCCCACGATGGTCTCGGTAATAATCTCGGGCACGTCTTCGGGCTTGACCCCGAGATAGCAGATCTCGTCGGGATAAATCACGAGCACCGGCCCTTTCTCACAATACCCGGGGCAGCCGGTTCCCTTGGTGTTGACTTTGGCGGTCAGACCCTGCTTCTCGATCTCCGACCTAAAGGCATCGATCACCTCGGCGGCACCATAAGCCAGACAGCCGGTGCCGGCACAAACAGAGATGCAGGGCGTATCCGCGTCTCTTCCGGAGGCTAGCGTTTGTTTGTATTGATCCAGCTCTTTTGGCGATTTCAGCCGTACCATCACATTCCCTTAGTTGTACCGCTCGAGGATGCCGGCCGTATCACGCGTCGATACGTTACCGTGTATCTTCCCGTCGACATCGATCACCGGCCCCAGCGCGCAGCAGCCAACGCAGTTCACCGTTTCCAGGCTGAACTTGAAGTCGAGGTCTGTTTCACCGGCTCCGATGCCGGTGACGTCCTGCACCGTATCCAGAATCCGCGGGGCGCCGCGCACGTGGCAGGCAGTGCCCATGCAGATGTGTACCTTGTGACGGCCCTTGGGGACCAGACTGAACGCCTTGTAGAAGGTGGCGATATGCAGTATCCGCGACAACGGGACCTGCAATCTCTCGCCGATCCTCGTGAGCGCCGCTTTGGGCAGCCAGTTGTTTTCGCTCTGAATCGCCAGCAGAACCTGGATCAGCAGGTCGGGGGCTCCCTGGTGTTCATCAATGATCTGATCAATCCGTTCAGCTTCCATCGCGTGGGCTTCCGTATTGTTTCGACGAATCTGTCTTCACTCCGCGCCAAGGGCGAGGGCATAACATTTGCTGTCCATGTCGAATCTGACCAGACCCTGCCTTGACGAGCTGTTCATGTGCTTGGCCACCTCGGAAGGGTTCAGGCCCAGACGTTCGGAGATCTCACCGGTGGAGAACGGCCGCTCGCCGAGCAGGGATACGATCCGGCTGATGGCCAAGTTGTCGCCAATCAACTCATCGAACAGTCGGCTCACGTCTTCGCTGGCAAAAAACTCGCGATAGGCTTCTTCCGATCGAACGGGCACCCTCAGCTTTTCCCGTTCCACCAACCTCAAATAGGGGATCAACTTTCTGGCGGAATCGAGGGCTTGTCTTATGGCTGATTTCTCTATCCCTTCAGCCTCACCGAGGGGTCCCAGTTCCTTGATCCTGGCGGTAAATTCGTCGATCACCTCGGCCAACCGTTTCCCTTCGCCGCCGGACATGAATTCGATGCTCAACCGTTCGGGATTAACACCGATACGCTCCAGGATGTTCTGGCAGATGTAGGTGTTGGCCAGGGCATCGTAATTCCCCTGGGTCACGTAGTTGCACTCGTTGAGCCGGCAGCCGCCGATCAGCACGCCGTCCTGTCCATTCGAGAAAGCTCTCAGAATAAACTCCAGGTCTACCCTGCCGGTGCACATGACGCGGATGAGTCTGATATCATTGCTGTATTGAATGCGGGAAACTCCCGCCGCATCGGCTGCGCCGTATGCTCACCAATGACAGACGAAACCAAGCATCTTCGGGTTGAACTTGCCGTTGCCACTCACCTGGCACTACCTCCTCTTCAGGTTGTTCCCACCGTGACTTCCAATGGCACAAGCGTCTCATTCCAGGTGCCTGCCGCGTCGATCTGGCCGAGAAGCGTCTGGTCAGTGAAATGCTTCAGCGCTACGGCACTGGTGGGACATTTGGCTGCGCACAAACCATCCCCCTTGCAAAGGACCGGATTGACCCGCGCCTTTGTACCCCTCGACGTCTCAGCAAACTCGATTGCATCGTAGGTGCAGGCGGTGATACAGGCCCCGCAGGTGACACAATCGTATTCTTCCACCTCGGCGACTGAACCCGAGGCCACCACGGTGTCGTGGGACATCATGGTCAGCACCCGTCCGGCGGCGCCGTAGGCCTGGTTGACGACTTCCTCGATGTGCTTGGGATAATGCGCCATGCCACAGAGATAGACACCGTCCGCGGCGAACTCCACGGGACGCAATTTGACGTGAGCTTCCTTGAAGAAACCGTCGGGGTTCAAGGTGACCTTGAACATACCGGCGATCTCCTTTGCCTTCGGAGGGGGAACCACGGCGGCGGCCAGCGACAGGATATCGGCATCCAGCACCAGACGGTTGCCGAGGATCTCGTCGGGCACACTCACGCGAACACAGGGCTTGCCGGCCTCGTTGGTGGCCTCTTCCACTTCGGGCCCGTTCGCCGGGTCGTACTGGATGAAGTGTACGCCCATGTCCGCCGCTTCCCGGTAGTAGTCCTCCTTAAACCCGAAGGTCCTCATGTCCCGGAAGAGAATGTAGATGGCCATCCCGGGATTCAGCTCTTTCAGTTTGAGGGCGTTCTTCACCGCGTGGCTGCAGCAGACACGGCTGCAGTAATCGCGCTCTTCATTGCGGCAGCCGACACACTGGATCATCACCAGGCTCTCGGCCGTGACCACCGATTCATCCTTTTGGGCGATCCGCTCTCCCAGTTCGAGGTGGGTGGTTACTTTGTCGCTTTTGCCGAAAAGGAATTCAGTGGGACGGTACACATCGGCCCCCACGGCGATCACCGAAGCGCCATGATCGATGTTCTTGATTTGGCCGTTGGTTTCGATGGTGGTGGTGAAGTTTCCCACGTAACCGGAAACACTTTTGATGGTCGCGTTGTGGGAAACGTGAATCAGCGGATTCTTGTAGACGGATTGAACCAGGTCATCCAGGTAGGACTGAACGTCCAGTCCCTCCAAGGTGGTCGGGATGCGCCGCGCCATCCCACCGAGTTTCTTTTCCTTCTCCACCAGGTGAACCTGGTAGCCCTGCCTGGCGATGGAGAGCGCGCAGGTCATGCCGGCGATGCCGCCACCCACCACCAGGGTCCGCTTGTTCACCGGCAGGTCGAACTCTTCCAGCGGCCGCAAGTAGGCGGCCCGGGCCACCGACATGCGGATAATATCCTTGGCCTTCCGCGTGGCGTTTGGCTTCTCCTTGGAATGGACCCAGGAACACTGTTCGCGGATGTTGGCCATCTCCAGGTAGTACTGGTTGAGCCCGGACTCCCGTAGCGTGTC
>Ga0055452_10000492_pt1 | contig 10259 bp, 4 predicted proteins | sample China_Galinas_PW_6_FD_57735 | JGI IMG/M metagenome (GOLD analysis project Ga0055452, IMG submission 57735) | Wetland microbial communities from San Francisco Bay, California, USA, that impact long-term carbon sequestration - China_Galinas_PWC_D2 | ecosystem: Environmental > Aquatic > Marine >... | reverse complement strand
AGCGGGTGCAGTTCCATCCCAGCGAGTCGCCGCTCCGGGAAGGCTCCTACCGCGGGCTGGCCGCCACCGCCAACCATTTCGCCCGGGAGATGCACGTGGACGAGATGGCGGAGGTCGCGGGCCTGGATCCGCTCGCCTTCCGGCTCCGGAACATCGACGACCCGCGGCTGGCCGCGGTGTTCGAGGCCGCCGCCGAGCGCTTCGGCTGGGACGCGCCGCTGGCGGAGGGACACGGACGGGGGATCGGCGGCGGGTTCGAGAAGGGGGGCTACGTGGCCACCTGCGCCGAGGTCTCGGTGGACCGGGCCCGGGGCGGGGTGCGGGTGGTGCGGGCGGTGACCGCCTTCGACTGCGGCGCGGTGGTGAACCCGGACGGCTTGCGGAACCAGATCACCGGCGCCCTCATCCAGGGCCTGGGCGGCGCGCTCTTCGAGGAGATCGACTTCGACCACGGCGCGATCCGGAACGCGCTCCTCTCGCAGTACCGCGTCCCGCGTTTCAGCGACCTGCCGGCGATCGACGTGGTTCTCGTGGACCGCAAGCACGAGCCGTCCTTCGGCGCCGGCGAGACGCCGATGATGGGGATCGCCCCCGCCATCGGGGCGGCGATCCACCATGCCTGCGGGATCCGGCCGCGCTCGCTCCCCATGGCCCGGGGGGGACTGCGATTGTCTTGACGCCGGGGCGAGGCGCGACCGCACCGCGGCGACCAGACGTCCAGAAAGTTGACAATTCCCCCCGCCGGATCTATAGCTTCGACGCTGGCCGGGCCACGTGACATCCCCCTCCGTCCCGGCAATGTCCCCGGAACCAAGCATCCGGACTCCCCGGGGCATCGGACGGAGGCGGAGCCATGAATGGGAAGCGATTGGTCGGCAATCTCCTGCTCGCCGGCGCGGCCTCGGTGATCACCCTGGTGATCATCGACGGCGCCCTCCGCGTGGCCGGCCCGGTGGGCCCCCGGTCGGGGACCTTCAAACCGAAGCCGGAAGCCCGGCCGATCACCTCCCGGACCACGGTGTTTCAGGCGCCCTACTCCGGCACCCTCGCGAGCCACGAGTTCCGCGTGCGCGTCGAGGTCGACTCGCTCGGATTCCGGGAGCGGGGTCTCGATCTCTCCGGCCACGGCCCGCGCTCCATCCTCTTCCTCGGCGATTCCTACATCTTCGGCTGGGGGGTGGAGCGCGGAGAGCGCATGACCGAACATCTCGCCGCTTCCCTCCGCCGGGAGGGAGTCGAGGACCGGGTCGTGAACCTCGCTTTCCCGGGCTGGGGGAGCTGGCAGTCCTACGACGTGCTGCGGACGTACGGGGACCGGCTTCACCCGGATCTCGTCGTGCTCGGGTTCTTCGTGGGCAACGATTTTCTCGACGACGCGCTCGCGATGCGGACGCCGAAGGAAGGAACCCAGTCGCCCCCCAGGAGGTCGTTGCGGGCGAGGATCCGGGAGATCCTCCGCACGTCTCCGACCGTGAACCTGGCACGGCAGGCCCTGTGGAGGGTGCCGCGGTTCCGGAGCCTCTTCAACGGCCTGGAGCTCCGGAACGACCGGATGGTGCTCTACCTGCCGGCGAGCTCTCCCTACCAGCAGGAACTCTACCGGGCCTCCTTCCAGGCCCTGGACAGCCTCGCGGCCCGCACCCGCGAGCGGGACATCCCCCTCCTGGTGGTGATCCTCCCCGACCCCCTCCAGGTGCTCGACCCCCAGGTCTTCGCGAAGGCCGAGATCGGGCGTCCGCAGCGGATGCTCGAGGAGCATCTGCATGGAATCGGCGTCCCCTACGTGGATCTCCTCCCCCTGATCGACCGGGCACCCGATCCCGCCGCGCTGTACTTCCGCCAGGACAAGCACTGGACACCCGCCGGACAGGCGTTCGTGGCCCAAGCGCTCGAGGACCGGGTGCTGGCACTGCTCCGGGATCGTTGAGCTGAACCGTCCAGGACTCCTCCCGGCGGCAGATCCAGACCGCGTCGCGGGCTCTCCGGGAGACCCGGAGTCAGCGTCATCCCGCTTCCAGGGAGTCCGCGGCCGGAGCGCATTCGATGTTCAGGAGCAGAACGTCGCTCACCGGGGAATACTCGGGATGGCCTCCACGGCGAGCCACTTCCCGAGCGGGCATCTCCGCCACCGGATGCACCCACCCCGGAAGCGCCTCCGTCCACCCCGGAAACCGCCGGGACAGCCCGCGCCGGGTGATGGCCATGTAGCGGAGGTGGTACCGGTCCCGAACCACCTGGAGAGTCGTCTCGTCGTACGGAACCTGGATCACCATCCGGTCGAACAGCAGGGCATCATGGTACTGTTCTTCGCCGAACACCGGTTCGTCGGGGCCGGCGACTCCCTGCAGGAGTTCCGCCATTGCCCGGCCCTCGAGCGAGCAGAAATTGACCCCGGGCCTCCAGTCTCCTCCGGCCCCGATCGCCCGGGACCGCACCTGGAGAACGCTGCTCCCCACCGCCAGGGCGAGAAGAGCCACCCCACCCCATCGGAGCGCTTCCGTCCGGAGCTTGCCTCCCCCCGCCCGGGTCAGGGCCCGGTCGAACCCGATGCCCGCGAGCACGAGCCAGAGAGGCAGCAGGCTCAACATATAACGCACATTGGGGATGCAGAGGCTTACCGCCGCGTACAGGCAGAAGGCATAGACCAGGAAGGGGCCCCAGACCCGCGGTTTTCGGACCATCCAGATGAACCCCAGGATCGCCGCCGGATAGAGCCAGACGGGTCCGGCCACGCTCCGGAAGAATTGGAAGACCACGACCCGCGACCCCACCCAGGCTTGCGCCGCCACCTCTCCCGGGTGCGCGAGCAGGAACGACAGGAACCCGGGAGGGGCCACCAACCGGGTGAACACCTTATTCTCTCCGCCGAAGCGGGGGTACTTGGCCAGCATGCCCTTGGTGACCACGGTGTGCAGCGGGTCGCCGAAGACGGCGAGATTCCGGAGGAACCAGGGCGAGACCACGATGAGGAAGCTCAAGAGGGCCCATCCCACCCGGCCGGACCGTGTCCCCCGGGGCGAGAGACTCCAGAGACCCACGAGCAGCGCCGGCCAGAGCAGGACGCTCTGGTACTTGGTCAGGTAGGCCAGCCCCGCCGCCGCGCCGATCACCCAGGGACGGGCGCGCCACCGGCCGGAGAACAACAGGACGAAGACCAGCATCACCGCACTCATGGTCCCGACCTCGCTCATGATGCGCAAGGACCAATCCACGGCGATGGGATGCACCGCCAGCAGGCATCCGCTGATGAGACCGGCCCGCCGGGAACCGGTGAGCTCCCGCCCGAGAAGGTACCCCAGCACGCCGACGCATCCCCCCAGGAGCACGGTCACGAGCTTGGCCGAGGCGAACGAGGTCCCGAACAGGGAGAAGGACCCGGAGAGGAGAAAGGGAAAGAACGGACTCCAGTAGTCGTCCGGCATGGGGATCGATTGCGGAAGGCTGAACAGCAACCGGAGCGAGTAGTTGGTCCACCCCTGTCCGGCGGCGAAGTGCCGGGCCAGGTTGTAGTATCCGGCGGCATCGCAGTCCATCCCCTCGAAGCGGTAACAGGACGACACCGCCAGCCGGACCGCAAGGGCCAGGGCGAAGACAAGGACCGAATCCACGTATCGGTTCGGGAGGCGCCCGTCCCGCCGGGTCGCCGGGCGCTCATCGGAAGTCCGGCGGCGGCGGAGGCCGGCGACTCCCAGGGGTTTGTTCCAAGGGTGCATTCCTCGAGCATCCTCCGGCGGCCGTTTCAATCCCGGCGCGTCCGCGGCCTCTCCGAATCCCCGTGTCTGGAATCGCGAGATCATCATTCGGGCGGCCGGTTCACTCCGGTCTTCGCATCATTGCAGCGGGGGATGCAGCTCTTTTGCGACGGCAGAATACCGGTTTAGTCTAGCACTTTGTCCATACCAATGGCTATTGAATGCCTGGGCCGCGGATAAATTCCCAGCGATCGGCGGCGCCCCGCCCGTGATTCATCCCGGAAGAATCGGATACTACGAATTCAGTCCTGTTTTGCCGGCGTTCTTTCCGCTCCGGCGCGCCCGCCTCGACCGGTAGAGCCGTGCCAGGAGGTCGTAGAGCGCCAGCTCCTGCGCTCGGGGCGCCGAGCGCAGAAGGCGATTGGCGTGCATGTGGAGGAAGCTTGCTGCGAGCTCGTTCAGGCCGCAAATGAGCGCGCCTTGCGGGCCCCGCCCGGCCACCGCGGAAGGGGCGGACGGCCCCCGTATCCGGCCAGGTCGCGCTCGGGCATCATCCCAGCTCGAAGGTGGTGACCCCGAAGATGCGTTCGTGGGCGAGGTCCGGGGCCGGACCCCGGTACATCCGGGCGCATCCGAAGACCTCGGTCATTCCGTGGCGGCGCACCAGAGCCATGGCGGCCGGGTTGTTCTCGGGAGCGTCCAGGAAGAGCGGTCCGCCGGCGGCGAACGCCGCCAGCCGGCCGAAGAGCGCTTCCGCGGCTCCGGCGTCATCCGCGAACAGGGGGCCGATCTTGCACCCGTTGCCGCAGCGCCTCACCACGCCGTAGCCGGCGAGCCTCCCTTGGCGCCGGAGGCCCAGGGCCGACGCATCGGGCTGCGCGATCCACCCTTCGAGGAAGGCGCGGCGCGGGGCGGGAAAGCAGGTGCGATCGTAGGCTAGCACGTCGTCGAACGGCACCGAGGCCAGGGGGAGGAGGCCGGCATCTCCGGCCGGAGTCGCCGGTCCATCCGCCGGGACCTCGGTCCGGAAGCGCATGTTGCGGTGGGAGAGGACGAAGCCACCCTTGGCGTAGTAGTCCTGCATGGTGAACACGCCGTCCAGGCCGATGGTCGCGCCGGGGTTCAGGCGGGCGCGGAGCCGCTCCAGCCGGGCGTGCCAGAGCGTGTTTCCGAGCCCCCGGCCGCGGAACTCGGGCCGGACGATGAAGAAGCCCATGAAGCCGAACCCGCCCCCGTAGGCGGTGATGGCTCCCCCGCCGATCAGCTCGCCGTCGAGATCGGCGGCCAGGAAGGCCTCGGGGTCGGTGGCCCGGAAGAGTTCGGCGTCATGAAGGCCCGGATTCCAACCCTCGCGCGCGGCCCAGGCCACGAGCTCGTCGACTTCGGGACGGGTCATGGGCCGGATCACCAGCTTGTCGGGCACGGCAAGGCTCCCTCTCTCCCGGCTCGAATCACGCTGACGGTGAAGATGACTTCCGAAACGCCATTATCCCCCCTGGCCGGGGGGCGCGCCATCGCTTCCGGACCGGGATTTCCGGGCCCGGCGCACCAGGCCCACGCCGGCGAAGAGGAACAGGGCCGCGAGAACGGCGGCCGCGATGTCTCGTCCGCGCCCCGGTCCTCCGGCCGGTTCAGGGGCCTCGACGGCCAACGCCCCGTCCCCGATCACGACGTACCCCGCCCAATAGAACGGGTCCGACCAGGTGGGGTCGCGGCTCATGTCGAGACGAGCCCGGGACAAGGCGTCCGCCACGCCGCCGGGCGCCGCCAGGTGGCCGTAGAAGCGGTCCATGAACCGTGCTCCCGCCCGGTCGTCGATCGGCCACAGCGTTCCCACCACCGCGTGCGCTCCACCGGCCAGGAACGCCGACGACAACCCCACCAATCCCTCTCCCGAAAGCATCCGTCCCCGCGCGGTCGAGCAGCTCGAGAGGACGACCAACCCGGCTTCGGTGGGGACGGCGGCGATCGAGTCCGCCCGCCAGGTTCCGCCCGTCGCGTCTCCGTCCACCAGAAGCGCGGAACGCCAGGGCGCCTGGTCGTCCAGCTCGGCATGGGATGCGACGTGGACGATCGAAGCGGCCGGGTAGGCGTGGCGGAGGTCCCTGCCGGCCCGGTGCACCACGCCGTCGAAGCGGCGTTGGAGTCGGCGGCTCTCTTCGCGTACCCCGGGTAACGCCCGCCCATCGGGCAGGGTGTCCACCACGGCCAGGATCACCGGGTTGGCGGCGGAGACTGCGGGCGGCGGCGCCTCGGAACGGATCCGCGCCAGCACCCCGGCGGAGGGTGTCCGCGACCACGTCGAGGCGCTCGCCCCTCCTTGGGACCACGGCTCGATCGGGAGTGCGTGGACGATCCCGTCCGCGGCCACCACGACATGATGCCGGCCCTCGGTGATCGCCGCCGCGGGGTCCAGGAGCTCATGCCGCAGTCCGCTCATGCCCGTCCGCAGGACGGCGGCACGGTCCTCATCGGCACCCGCCTCCGGAGCCGTGGACAGCACGCGTACGAGCGCCCGCGCCCTGGCTTCGAGATCCCCGTCCGGATTGAGCCTGAATACGGCCACCGTATCGGGTGCCACCGCGACCAGGAAACCCCGGCGGTCGCCGAGGTACAGATCGAGGAAGCACTCGTCGTCGCGCAGCACGGCCGTGCGCAGGGAATCCAAGGACACCGATGCCCGCTCGGAGGGGATCGCCACCCCCGGCCCCAGTCGGCGTTCGAGTAGCGTGCGCGCCTTGTAGGTCTCCAGCACGCGGTACGCGTCCTCGACCGCCGTCGGCGTGTCCCCGTCGAGGATCAGCCCGGCCAGCTCCAGGGCGATGGCCCGGCCGGCGCTCCCCCGGCTCTCGCGCCACTCGGGCTGGATGGGCAGGGAACGCTCCCGTTCCCAGGCGTCCAGCCCTTTGCGCAGCGCATCGCGCGCTTCGACGCGCCGGCCGCCCGCGGCCAGCAGCCGGCCCCGCTGAAGGCACGCCAGCATCATCACGCGATCGTCCCCGGCGGCCTCGGCCGCGGCCACGAGGCGGTCCAGAACGGCGGTCGCGGTCCGGACCTCCCCCACCGCAGCCAACGCGCGGGCCCGCGCCAGATCCATGTCCTGCGCGACCGTGCCCAACGCATCGGGCGGGATCCCGGCGCGCGCCCGGTCCAGGCAGTCGAGCGCGGCGGCGGCGCTGTCGACGTCGGCCAGGGCCTGGCCCAAGGCCAGGGCGGCCCGGCCCCGGTCCTGGGCCGGCAGGCGCTCGCCCAGAGCGAGGGCCCGGCGCGCGATGGCCGCGGCGGCATGAGGATGGCCGGCCCGGCGCTCGAGATTGGCCTCCTCGACCACCGCCTCCCCCGCGAGGTCCACGTAACCCAGCTCGAGGCTCCGTTCCAGGCAACGGCGCAAGGTATCGGCCGCGGCGTCGGTCCGGCCCAGGTCTTCCAGGCACAGGGCGAGATTGATGGTGGGTACCAGCGCTTCGCGGACCTGTCCGAGGCCCTCCTGGAGACGCCGCGCCCGCTCGAAGGAGTCCCGGGCGCCACCTGGGTCGCCGAGCAGGTATCGGCAGTGGCCGGCATTGTTGACGGCGAGAGCCTCGGCCATGGGATAGCCCAGCTCGTTCGCACGGGCGGCGAGATCGAGATAAGCCGCCAGCGCGCGCCGGAGGTCGCCCCGGCGCGACCAGGTCATGGCCAGGCCGTTCCCGGCCCAGATCTCCCCCTGGGCGTCCTCCGCCTCGCGCAGGTCCCGGCCCGCCGCCTCGTACTCGTGCTGCGCTTCCTCGACCGTCCCGCGTTGCATCGCGGAATAGGCCAGGCCGACGTGGGCCCAGCCCTGATGACGCCGGTCCCCGGTGAGCCGGGCCAGGGAAAGCAGCTCGCGGCAGGTCGTCGCCGAGTCCTCGAAGCGGCCCTGGAGGCCCAGGGCGACCCCGAGCCAACGCAGTGCCGGCACCTCGCCGGCCGTATCCCGCGCCGCCCGGGCCAGAGCGATCCCGCGGCGCAGCGACTCCTCGGCCTGGACGGCCCGGCCCACGGACACGTCCCGGGCGCCGCCCAAGGTCAGGAACCGGACGAGGCCGGTCGTGTCTCGCCGGGCGGAGGCGGTCGCCATGTCCACCCGAAGGGCGGCCCGGAACTCTTCATGATGTCCGGCGGCCCACAGGGAGTCGAGCCGGACCTTGGCGGCGGCGAAGTCGGGGGAAGGGGCCGCCGCGACGGGAGTTGCGGCCGTGCCCAGGCCATACAGGACCAAACCGGTCCGGAAGAGGCGGCTGATCCGCGGCCCATGGGTCATACCTCAGCTTATCAAGGCCGCATGACGGAAAAAAGCTCCGTTGGTGTGATTCCGCAGTCCGGCGCGTGTCTCATGGATGCGGATCAGCCCGTGGACCGGCGGCAGTCCGGCCCGGTTACCAGCGAAGGAGGAGGTCATGTGTCGGGATCTACGGCCTGACCCGGTGAGGACGGTGCTCCTCGCCGCGGCAGCGTTCGTCTTGGGGATTTCGTTGATGCTCACCGGGCCGGCGGCCGCCGGCGACCTGGACTGGGACTGGTCCGGGGCGGGCGACCAGTCCGGAAGCGGCCTCGGCAGCGCGGTCAGCACCGCCGGCGACCTGAACGGGGACGGATTCAGCGACGTCGTTCTTGGTGAACCGCTTTACGATGCGGGATACGTCGACAACGGGCGGATCACCGTGCACTGGGGCGCGTTGGGAGGGCTGGATTGGGGCACCTCCCCGAACCACCGGTCGATCAACAACCCCGGCATCCGGTTCGGAACCTCGGTCTGCGTGGCCGGCGACGTGAACGCCGACGGCTACGACGACCTGGTGATCGGCGCCCCGTACTACGACGACATCACCACCGCCACCGACGTCGGCCGCGTGTATCTCTACCTGGGCTCGGCTTCCGGCCTCGCCACCTCGCCGGCGTGGACCACCACCGGGACGGCGACCGCCGAGCGGATCGGGCAGATCGTCTCCACCGCGGGGGACGTCGACGGCGACGGGCACGACGACGTCCTGGTCTGCTCGCCCGCCTCGGCCGGCCACAAGATCCAGCTCTTCCTCGGCACGTCCGCCGGCCTGCAGTCGACACCCGCCTGGGAGACCAACGACTACACCGGGAGCGGCACCACGGTGGCGCCCGCCGGGGACGTGAACGCCGACGGGTACGACGACTTCCTGGTCGGGGACCCGAGCTACCCGGTCGGGGAGGGGCGGGCGGTTCTCTTCCTGGGCAACGACAAGGGCCAGCCCTCCCCGCCCACGTGGACCGCCACCGGGGGGTTCCAGGGGAACGCGTTCGGTTCCGCCGTCGGCATGGCCGGCGACGTCAACGGCGACGGCTACGGCGACGTGATCGTGGGGGACCGCGACGCTTGGCAGAACGTCGGCGGCAGCATCGTCCACATGGGACGCGCCGTGGTCTACCTCGGCACGTCCAGCGGCCTCAACGTGAGCCCGGCCTGGGAGACCTGGGGCCATGCCGACGACTGCACCTACGGCGGCTCCGTGGGCACCGCGGGCGACGTCAACGGCGACGGGTTCGCGGACGTGATCGTGGGCGATCCCCGTCACGGGTCGTTTCCCAACACCCTCCGAGGCTACGTCGCCGTGTTCCTCGGCTCTCCGGGCGGCCCGTCGACGGACCCGAGCCTCGCCCGCGAGGGGCCGTCCGCCAACCAGTACTACGGAGCCCGCGTGGGCACCGCCGGCGACACCGATGGCGACGGCTTCTCGGACATCCTGGTCGGCTGCACCTCTTCGCCCTACGGGCTGGTGGCGGTGACCTACGGAAGCGGCCTGCCTACCGCTTTCGTCCCCGCCTGGGATGAGCAGGGTGAGGACAGCGGCGCCCAGTTCGGTACCGCGCTGGCCACGGCCGGCGACGTCGACGGCAACGGCTACGACGACATCGCGGTCGGATCCCCGGGCTACGGCACCGGCACCGGGCGGGTGCAGGTGTTCATGGGACCCCACCAGATCGGGTTCACGACCTGGACCAGGAACGGAACCACCGGCTCGCGCTTCGGGGCGGCCGTGGCCTCGGCCGGCGACGTCAACGGCGACGGCTACTCGGACCTCCTGGTCGGCGCCCCGGACGCGTCCGGCATGGGACGGGTGGACCTCTTCGAGGGCTCGGCGACCGGCCTGGGGGGCATGGCAAGCTGGAGCGCCGCCGGCGCCGTGGCCGGCGAGCAGTTCGGCGCCGCGGTGGCCGGAGCCGGGGACGTCAACGGCGACGGCTACGCCGACGTGATCGTCGGCGCCCCGTCCTACGCCAACGGGGAGCTGGGCGAGGGCCGCTGCGTCCTCTACCTGGGTTCGGCGACCGGACCGGCGTCGACGCCGGCCTGGGCCTGGGAGTCGGGTCATACCTACTCCAATGCCGGCTTCGCCGTCGCCGGAGTCGGCGACATCAACGGGGACGGCTACGACGACGTGATGATCGGAGCCCCCGGGGACGACACCGGTGCCGTGAACCGCGGCCGGGCCCTCGTGTTCCTGGGGTCCGCGTCCGGCCTCTCCATGTCTCCGGCCTGGAGCGCGTACGGGGTGTCCTCGATGGACCAGTTCG
>Ga0055452_10000487_pt1 | contig 10299 bp, 7 predicted proteins | sample China_Galinas_PW_6_FD_57735 | JGI IMG/M metagenome (GOLD analysis project Ga0055452, IMG submission 57735) | Wetland microbial communities from San Francisco Bay, California, USA, that impact long-term carbon sequestration - China_Galinas_PWC_D2 | ecosystem: Environmental > Aquatic > Marine >... | reverse complement strand
ACTCGCGCCCGGATCTCCTCCATCTTGATGAAGTCGGCGAGCTCGACGCTGCGCGCCAGCGCCTCCGGCGAGAGGTCGGGGCTCTCCTCGGCCAGCATCAGCGTGAGCAGCTTGCGGATGATGTCGGTCCAGCCGTCGTTGACCAGGTCCTCCTCCTGGTAGCCGCCGGCGGTGAGGATCTGGAAGTTCTCCATGCGCCGGCGCTGCCAGCCCGGAGTGAGGCTCCGCGCCCACTCCGGGTCGGTCGGCCGGTTCGCGCGAACGTCGACGGACGACGGGGTGCGCTGGAACACGTAGAGGTGTCCGGCGCTCTCGCCGAGATGGGGGATGCACTGCACGGCCGTCGCGCCGGTTCCGATGATGCCCACGCGCCGCCCGGCGAGGCCCGAAAGACCCCCGTTCGCGTCGCCGCCCGTGTAGGCGTAGTCCCAGCGGCTGGTGTGGAAGGCGTGCCCCTGGAAGGTCTCGATGCCGGGGATCCCGGGAAGCTTCGGCTTCTGGAGGAACCCGTTGGCGAGGCAGACGAAGCGCGCGCGGATGGCATCGCCGCGATTCGTCGAGACGGTCCAGCGCGAGGTCTCGGCGTTCCAGCGCAGGTCCGTGACCTCGGTCTGGAAGCAGGCGTCGCGGTAGAGGTCGAACCTGCGGGCGATGGCCTTGCAGTGATCGAGGATCTCGGCGCCTCGGCTGTACTTCTCGGACGGGACGGTGTCCAGCTCCTCGAGCAGCGGCATGTAGACGTAGGACTCGATGTCGCACGCCACCCCCGGATAGCGGTTCCAGTACCAGGTGCCCCCGAAGTCGCCGCCCTTCTCGATCACGCGGAGGCTCTCCACGCCGAGCTGGCGCAGCCTGGCTCCGGCGAGCAGACCGCCGAAACCGCCCCCGATCAACACGACGTCCAGCTCGTCGGAGAGCGGCTCCCGGGTGAAGCCGGGCTCGACGTAGGGATCGTCGACGAAGTGGGCGAACTCGCCCGCGGTCTCGACGTACTGCGCGTTGCCGTCGGGGCGCAGGCGCTTCTCCCGCTCCTCGCGGTACTTCTCGCGCAGGGCGTCGGGATCGAATCCGAGGTCGGTGGGGTGGGGGGACGCCCCGTCCGGGTCTCGCGTCGCCCACGACGGTCGCGTCATCGCGCCCGCCCCTTGCCGTCGCCGGTGCGGGATCGGCGACTCAGTCCGTCGCGGATCAGTCCGAGGTAGGCGTCGACGACCGCCTCGTCGTCGAGGCCGTCGCCCCCCTCGATCATCTGCTCGACGAAGTGGCGGGCGCCCAGCAGGAAGTGGGCCTGGGCGACGATCTCGGCGTCGTCCATGGCCCGCACCGCTCCGCTCGCGATCCCCTCGCGGAGTCGCTGGGTGATCCGCTCGACCCACTGGGCCACCGCGCGCCGGTAGAGACCCGGCTCGTGGAGCTTGATCTCGTCGGCGAGGCGAATGTGGGCCGGGTTGGCCCGGAGGTACTCGAGATAGGCGATCACCTCGGCGCGCTGGCGCGCGAAGAAGTCCGCGCCGTCCTGGGAAGCGGCGGCCTGGAGCCGCGCCATCAGGTCGACGATCAGGGATCCCATCAGCTCGCGCAGCAGCGCCCGACGGGATCCGAAGTGGTAGTTGAGGTTTCCGACCGCCACACCGGCCCGGGCGGCGATGCGCGCGACCGAGGTCTTGTGGAATCCGGAGTCGCTGGCCTCGGCGAGGGCCGCGGCGAGGATCCGGGCGCGGGTCTCACGCGACTTGGCGTAGGGCGCGCGCGGGGAGGCGGATGCGCCGCGATCCTGGAGGGTGGGCGGGGGCACCGCGAAATATTGAACCACTTTTCAGTTTCCGGCAAACTCGTTCCTCCAGGCCGCCAGGTCGGGGGCCCGGGTCGGGTCCCGGGGAATCGAGCGGCGCCCGGCGCCGAGGTCGACGAGAGTCTGGTGATGCAGCACGGCCTGAGGGGAGCCCGCGTCCTGGAATTCTCGGAGCAGATCGCGGGGCCCTACTGCGCGAAGCTCCTCGCCGACGCCGGCGCCGAGGTGATCAAGGTCGAGCCGCCGGCCGGGGACTCGCTGCGGCGCTGGTCGGCGACCGGCGCGGATCTCAAGGGCGAGGACTCGGCGCTCTTCACCTTCCTCAATGCGGGCAAGCGGTCGGTCGTCGGCGCCGCGGGGGATCCCCACGTGCGCGCCCTGCTCGGCCAGGCGGACCTGGTGATCGACGCCCACGGCCTCGAGACCGAGACGGCCGAGCCCCTCGACGTGGATGCGCTCCGCTCGGCCCATCCCTCCCTCGTGGTCCTCTCGATCACGCCCTACGGCCGCAGCGGACCCTGGGCGGATCGGAAGGCCACCGAGTTCACGCTCCAGGCCGAGTCGGGATCGATCGGAATCCGCGGCCTGATGGGCGCGGAGCCGATCCAGGCCGGGGGGCGCCTCGGCGAGTGGGCGGCGGGGACCTTCGGCGCCGTCGCGGCGCTGCCCGCCGTGTTCCGCGCGCTCGCGTCGGGCGAGGGGGAGCACATCGATCTGTCGATGCTCGAGACGGCGAACTTCGTGTTCACGAACTTCTCCGAGTCGATGAACCGGCTGATGAACGGAAGCCCGGGGGATCCCGAGCGGGCCTTCATCGCCCAGTCCGTGGAGACCCCCTCCATCGAGCCCACCGCCGACGGCTACGTGGGATTCTGCACGAACTCGCGCCAGCAGTTCTCGGACTTCCTGCTGATGATCGAGCGTACGGACCTCCAGGCGGACGAGCAGCTCGCCCAGGTCGCCGGCCGCTTGATGCGCTTCGCCGAGTGGAACGAGATCATGCGCGAGTGGATGACCAGGCGGACGACCGCCGAGATCATCGAGAAGGCGTCGCTGCTGCGCATCCCGGTGGCGCCGATCTGCAACGGCGAGACCGTGCAGGAGCACGAGCAGCTGAAGCAGCGCGGCGTCTACGGACCCGACGCCGAGGGCCGCTTCGTGCGCCCCCGGCCTCCCTATCGCATCGACGACACCGATCCCCCGCCGCCCGCGCCCGCGCCCCGGCTGGGCGCGGACACCGAGACCGCCGCCTTCTCGGGAGAACGGGGAACGGCGGCGTCGAAGGTCGCCGCCGGCGTGAAGGGGCCGCTCCCCCTCGCCGGCCTGCGCATCCTCGACCTCACCGCCTGGTGGGCGGGCCCGGCGGCGACCCACGTCCTCGCGATCTTCGGCGCCGACGTGATCCGGGTCGAGTCGACCCAGCGCCCCGACGGGATGCGCCTGGTCGGGGGCATGATGGCGGGCCACTACGACGCGTGGTGGGAGGCGAGCACCCACTACCTCCAGGTGAACGCCAACAAGCGCGACGTGACCCTCGATCTCGCGAAGCCCGCGGGGCTCGCGCTCCTCGAGAAGCTCATCGCGGAGTGCGACGCGATCGTCGAGAACTTCACTCCGCGCGTGATGGACAACTTCGGCATCACCTGGGAGCGCGTGCAACGGCTCAACCCGAAGGCGCTGATGATGCGGATGCCGGCCTTCGGGCTCTCGGGTCCCTGGCGCGACAACACGGGCTTCGCCCAGACGATGGAGCAGCTCTCGGGAATGGCCTGGGTGACGGGCCATCCCGACGACCAGCCGAGGATCCCGCGCGGGCCCTGCGATCCCCTGGCGGGCATGCACGCCGCCTTCGCGTTCTTCGTCGCCCTGGCCGAGCGCGCCGGGACGGGCCGCGGGCACCACGTGGAGAGCACGATGGTGGAGAGCGCCCTCAACGTCGCGGCCGAGCAGGTGGTCGAGTGGAGCGCCTACGGGAACCGGATGGAGCGCGAGGGAAACCGCTCGCCCCTCGCGGCGCCCCAGGGGCTCTATCCCTGTGTGCCGGGAGCGCAGGGGGCGCCCAGCTGGCTGGCGCTCTCGATCGCGACGGACGCCCAGTGGCGCGCGCTCTGCTCCGCCCTCGGCGACCCCGCCTGGTCCCTGGATCCCGCACTCGCGACCCGCGAAGGGCGGCGCCGGGCCCACGACGCCATCGACGAGCGGCTGCGGGAGTGGACGCGCGGGCGCGACCGCGGCGCCCTCGTCGCCGAGCTGCGCGCCCTCGGCATCCCGGCCTCGGAGGTCGCGAGCCCGAGCCGGGTGCTCGAGGGCAGCCCCCAGCTGCGCGCGCGGGGCTTCTTCGAGGCCCCGGATCACCCCATCGTGGGCCCGATGCCGCTGCCGCCGCTGCCCTTCCGCTACGCGAGCGTCGAGCGCTGGATCCGGACCCCGGCTCCGACGATGGGTCAGGACAACGAGGCCGTGCTCGGCGGGATGCTGGGCCTCTCCCCCGACGAGCTGGCGGCCCTCGAGGCCGACGGGGTGATCGGAACGCGACCGGCCGGGCTCTGAGGCCGGGGCTCCGGCGGGCTCAGCCGCGGGGCAGCGAGACGGTCACGCTTCCGGTCGCGTGGTCCCCGAGGTCGTTGGCGGCGCGGACCGCCACCTCGGCCACGCACTCGTCGCCTTCGTCCCGCTTCGAGGTGACCTGGCCGGTGAAGCGCAGGGCCTGGCCCGGGATCGCCGGGGCGCCGAGGCGGATCGCGATCCTGCGGATCATCGCCTCGGGGCCGGCCCAGTCCGAGACGAAGCGCGCCACGTAGCCGTTGGTGGTGAGGATGTTCATGAACAGGTCGGGAGCGCCCTGGGACTTCGCGTACTCGGCGTCGTGGTGGGCGGGCATGAAGTCCCGGGAGGCGATGGCGCCGGCCACGATCACGGTCGAGGTGACCGGGAGCTCGAAGGGCGTGACCTCGTCACCGACCGCGATGTCGGACCCGCGCAGCGATGTCGGGTGCGGGCCGCTCACGACGCCCCCCCGAAGTCGATGGTGGAGGGATCGAACTTGAAGATGCGGAAGAGCTGGCGGCCCACCACCTCGTCGCCGCTCGTGTAGGTGGTGATCCAGGTCAGGAAGTAGCCCTGGCCGAGGGAGGTCTTCTTGCGGTTGGAGATCGACTCCACCTCGGAGCGCACGTGCAGGCGCTCGCCGGGTCGCAGGTAGCGGACGAACTCCAGCTCGGAGTTGGTGGCCAGGGTGCCGACGTAGCCCGCCGCGTCGAGCACGGGGATCGGGTTGTCGCTTTCGATCTCGCCCGGGGCGCCGCCGCGCTCGGCGATGCCCTCGATCTTCGGCCGGGGCATGGTCCACGCCTGCATCATGGCCGGCGGGGCGACGACGCCCCCGTGCCGGGTGGTCTCGGCGAACGCCCGGTCGAGATAGATCGGGTTGCGGTCGTCGAGGGCGTCGACCCAGTGGCGGATCATGGGGAGGTTCACCGGGTCGGGCGCCTCCGAGGGCGGACCCATGGGCCTTCCCACGTACTTCTCGAGGGAGGCTCGAACTTCGTCGGCTGCTTCGTCGGCCATCGGGGATCTGGGGGCTCCTCGCCTGCGGTCCGGAAAGTCGGAGCCGGGAGGGTATTCGCGAGTCGCCGACCCGGCCATCTCGACCACGCCATCCGCAGCGGGCCATCTGGACCCCGGCCATCTGGAGGGCTCGATCCCCTGGGTATGGGCCATGTGGCTCATTGGGTTCGCCCCGCGTCGGCCGTAGCGTCGGGTCATGCCGACACCGCACCCGATCCCCTGGCTTCCGTTGCGCGCGATCTGCGCGCTCGCGATCTCGCTGGCCCTCGGGAGCGGCCCGGGCGCGCCGGCCGGCGCCGCCGAGACCCGGATCTCGCAGATCGTCGACCACTTCGGGGCCGGCGGATCGGAGCTCCAGCACTTCAGCGTCGACGTCCCGCCGTCGCTGTCGCCTCGTTCCGCGGGAGCCTCGGCCGGCGTCATGACGGCGGAGACCCTGGGCGAGCAGCGCACCCTCGTCTCGCTGGTGAACTTCACCAACGATCCCTCCACCCCCTGGCCCGTCGGCGACATCCACACCGCGATCCTCGACGCCGGCAATCCCAGCTCGACGGCGAGCTACATCCTCGAGGCCTCCTACGGCCGCGCGTGGCTCTCGGGAAGCACCAACGACTGGGTGTCGGCGAGCTACGACGACTCCAGCTGCAACGTCGCCCAGCCCGCCGGAACGCAGCAGCTGATCGACGAGCTCGACCCCGGCATCGACTTCTCGACCATCGACCGCTGGATCATCGTGATGCCCTACAACGCGACCTGCCTGTTCGCGGGCGTCTCGAGCCTCGGCAAGTGGACCTTCGACTCCGACGAGGGCAGCGTGAGCTTCTCCCGGGCCATCGTGAACGGCTCCGTCTCGGCCCTCTCCGCCCTCGTCTCCCACGAGCTCGGCCACGGCTTGAAGGGTCTCCAGCACTCGGTGGACCACGAGTGCGGGGCCGTGACGGTCGGTCCCGACTGCACCTACGTGGGAACCGACCGCTACGCGGTCCTGGGGGACACCAACGGCCACGGACACTACGCCCCTCCCGACAAGGAGGCGCTGCAGTGGTTCGACGGCGACCTCGTCGACGTCGCGGCTCCGGGCGGCACCTTCCTGCTCGAGCCCTACGAGACGACGGGAACCGGAGCGAAGGCCCTGCGCATCGCGGCGCCGACCTACACCGGGGACTACAGCGAGGGCCGTTACTACTACGTCACCTATCGCAAGCCCCTGGGCTTCGATTCCCTCTTCACCGAGCTCGCGACCGACGGCGCGATGCTGAACCTCGACGCCCACTTCTTCCCCGAGTTCTCCACCGAGGCCGTCGCGGGGTCGCGGCTGCTCGACGCCCACCCGAACACCACGAGCCAGGGCGCCGACTCGATCGACGTGCTGCTCGAGGTGGCCGAGACCTTCGTCGATACGGAGCGCGGCATCACGATCGAGGCCCTCGGCGTCGTCGGCGGGAGCCTCGAGGTGTCGGTGACGATCACCCAGTGGTGCGGGAACGGGGTCGCCGACCCGGCCTTCTCCGAGGAGTGCGACGGCGCCGACCTCGCCGGCGAGAGCTGCGCGTCCCTCGGCTTCACCAACGGGACGCTCTCGTGCACGCCCGCCTGCAGCTTCGACACCGCGCTCTGCGGCGCAGCCCAGTGCCTCTCGGGCGACCGCTTCGACGAGGGGACCCAGCTGTGTACGGCCTCGCTGCCGAGCGTGGGGCCGCGCGACATGAGCGTCTACAAGAACGGAAACGACCTCGCCTCGGCCCGCTCCGCGAGCTTCGCGACGCTGCTGACGGCGAGTCGCGGATTCCTGGCCAACGTCCAGAACTTCTCGGGAACCACCCGCGCGATCATCCACCGCCTCCAGATTCCCTTCGATACCTCCGTGCTGCCCGACGGCGCGACGATCGAGTCGGCGACCCTGCGCATGAAGCTCGACGAGTACCCGGACATCGGGAACACCCACCCGGGCCTCGCGGACCAGCTGGTGCTGGTCCAGACCAACGACCCCGACCCGCTGCTCCGCGAGGAGTCCGACTTCGGCACCTTCGTCCCCCTCGACTTCCCGGACGAGGGCGCCCCGCGCGTCGACATCGGCGATGCGCTCGTGGACTACCAGGAGTTCGCGATGCCGCTGAACGCGACGGGCCTGTCCTGGATCGACGACACGGGGTACACGCTCCTCGGTCTCCGCCTGGGCTTCGACGTCGACGACCTGGCGGTGGGTCCCGAGCTCCAGGACCTGCGCATCGGCATCGTTCCGACCTCGTCGCCGATCTCCGGTCCGCGGCTGGAGGTGCAGTACCACCCCCTCCCCGAACCGGGGACCGCCCTGGGTCTCTTCGCCGGCGGCTCGCTCCTGGGCTGGCTCCAGCGCCGCCGGGAGCGCCGGCAGCCGGGCGATCAGACCTCGAGACCCGCCAGGCGCAGCCCTTCCTGGAGATGGTCGATCACCTCGTCGGCGGCGAAGATCCGGGCCGGCTCGAGGCTCGGATTCGGGAAGCGGGTGAGGAGCTGCGCGATGGCGGCTCGCGCCTCGTCGACCCGGCCCAGGCGCGCGAGGGACGCGGCGATCACGGGCTCGTAGGAGAACCCCGCCTCGCGCTGGCTCGCCATGCTTCGGCGCGTCATCGCGATGGCCTCCTCGTGGCGGCCCGCGAGATGGAAGGCCGTGGCGATGGCGCCCTCGAAGTCGTGGGCCAGGGGGTCCCGGGGCGAGAGCCGGAGCGCGCGCTGGAAGTAGCGCAGCGACTCGCCCGCGGTGTCGAGCGACAGGGTGGAGAGTCCGTAGGAGAAGCTCGCCAGGGCGGAGCTGGGGTCGAGGGCGAGGGCGCGGTCGAGGGCGACCCGGGCCTCCTCGCCCTGGCGCAGCAGCGCCAGGCTTCCGCCGAGGGCCGTGTGGGCGGCGGCGTCCTCGGGGTCGAGGGCGACGGCGCGGCGCGCGGCGGTCAGCGCGCTGCCGATCGACTCCAGCGGATTGCCGCCGTGGCCGAGCATGGCGTCGGCCATGTGGCTCCAGGCGATCGCCGAGTGGGCCGGCGCACAGCCGGGATCGAGCTCGAGGGCGCGGGCGAACAGGGCGCGGCCCTGCTCGATCTCGTCTCGCGCCAGGCGGTAGTAGTGGTGCAGCCCGCGCTGCACGCACTCCCAGGCGCCGAGGTCCGGCGCCGGAATTCGCGCGGCGCGAAGGCGCTCCACCTGGGCCAGCGCCGGTGCCAGGGCGGCGAAGATCGCCTCGACGATCTCGTCCTGGATCGCGAACACGTCCTTGACGCCGCGGTCGTAGCGCTCGGCCCACGCGTGCTGGGCGGTCTCGGCGTCGATCAGCTGGGCGGTGACGCGGACGCGGTCCTCGGAGCGCCGCGAGCTGCCCTCGAGCACGTAGCGGGCGCCGAGGGCCCGGCCCACCTTCGCGATGTCGACGGTCTCACCCCGCTCGCGGAAGGCGAAGCTCGAGTTGCGGGCGATCACCGGGAACCAGCGCCAGCGGGCCAGCCGGGTGATGAGGTCCTCGACCAGACCGTCGGCGAAGGCGCGCTGATCGGGACCGCCTCCGAAATCGTCGAAGGGCAGCACAGCGATCGCGGGCCGCCGGCCGAAGCCGGGTATCGAGCCCTCCTGCGGCGCCTCGCGCCGGGTCAGGCTGTCGAGCAGGCCCACGGCCTCGGTCCGGTTCGAGACGTCGAGGGCCTGGAGGACCGCCGAGACGTGGTTCTTCGCCGTGGCCCGCGCGATCCCGAGCACGCGGGCGATCTCCGCGTTGGTGAGCCCCTTCGAGACCAGCTCGAGCACCTCGAGCTGCCGCTCGGTGAGCCGGGGTGCCGGATCCACCGCCATCCAGCGAGTCTAGCCGCCGGGCCTGGCGACACCGCGCGCGGTCCATCGGCGAGGCCGGAGGGATTCCAGAGCGGATTCGAGTACCTTGGCCGCGCGCGCCCTCGCGGGCTCGCGAACTCGAGGGGAGGGAATCGGTCATGAAGGGATTCTTGAAGATCGTCCTCGGCCTGGTCGCGGCGCTGGTCCTGCTCTTCGTCGTCCTGCTGGTGGCCGCCCGCTTCTCGGACGGACCCATCGCCGTGTTCGCGGGCGGGCCGTTCACCAGCGGCGAGCTCGTCACCGGCCCGGAGCCCGACTGGTCGTTCGTCGACGACGTGCAGGAGGTGCAGTTCCAGCTGGTGGATCCGCCGCGCTCGCGCACCACCTGGATCCTCGAGCACGACGGCAAGGCCTACATCCCGTGCGGGTACATGACGACCACCTGGGGGAAGATCTGGAAGAAGTGGCCCCTCGAGGCGGAGAAGGACGGGCGCGCGATCCTGCGCATCGACGGCAAGCTCTACGAGCGCCAGCTCGTGCGCGTCGAGGACGGGCCGGAGGTGGCGGCGCTGACGGCGCAGATCAGCAAGAAGTACCTGGGCGGCGCCGAGGTCCCCGCCGACGCGGTGTCGTCCGGCTACCTCTGGCTCTTCCAGCTCGCCCCGCGCACCTAGAAGGAGCGAGACGGAGCTAGAAGATCTCGAAGAGGCCCGCCGCCCCCTGGCCGCCGCCGATGCACATCGTGACCACGCCCCACTTCGCCTTGCGGCGCCTTCCCTCGAGCAGCAGGTGGCCGACGCAGCGGGCTCCGGTCATTCCGAAGGGGTGGCCGATCGAGATCGAGCCGCCGTTCACGTTGTACTTCGCCGGGTCGATGCCGAGGGTGTCGCGGCAGTAGAGGCACTGGCTCGCGAAGGCCTCGTTGAGCTCCCAGAGGTCGATGTCGTCGACCGTGAGGCCCGCCCGCCCGAGCAGCTTCGGCACCGCGAAGACCGGGCCGATGCCCATCTCGTCGGGCTCGCAGCCCGCCGCCGCGAAGCCCCGGAAGGCGCCGAGGGGCTCGAGGCCGCGCCGCTTCGCCTCGGAGGCCTCCATCATCACCACCGAGGCCGCGCCGTCGGAGAGCTGGGACGCGTTGCCGGCGG
>Ga0055452_10000485_pt1 | contig 10306 bp, 5 predicted proteins | sample China_Galinas_PW_6_FD_57735 | JGI IMG/M metagenome (GOLD analysis project Ga0055452, IMG submission 57735) | Wetland microbial communities from San Francisco Bay, California, USA, that impact long-term carbon sequestration - China_Galinas_PWC_D2 | ecosystem: Environmental > Aquatic > Marine >... | reverse complement strand
GGACGACGGCGAGGAGCCCAAGGCCCCCGCCCGGGCGCCGGCGCGCTCCCGGGCCCGCAAGAAGGCGCCGGCCCGCGCCTCGGCCACCGCCAGCGACCTGGCCAAGAACCAGCGGGACATCTCGGTCTCGGAGTTCTTCGCGAAGAACCGACACCTGCTGGGCTTCGACAACCCGTCCAAGGCGCTGCTCACCACCGTGAAGGAGGGCGTGGACAACGCCCTCGACGCCTGCGAGGAGGCGGGATTCCTCCCGTCGGTCGTCGTCGACATCAAGCAGCTCTCGGAGACGCGCTTCCGCATCGCCATCGAGGACAACGGCCCGGGCATCGTGAAGCAGCAGGTGCCGAAGATCTTCGGGAGCCTGCTCTACGGCTCGAAGTTCCACCGCCTGCGCCAGAGCCGCGGCCAGCAGGGAATCGGAATCTCGGCGGCGGGCATGTACGGACTGCTCACCACCGGCAAGCCGGTGAAGATCACCACCCGCACCGGCCCCAAGCACAAGGCCCACCACTTCGAGCTGGTGATCGACACGAAGAAGAACGAGCCCAAGGTCAAGGCCGACGACACCATCGAGTGGGACAAGGAGCACGGCACCCGGGTCGAGATCGAGCTCGAGGGCGCCTACCGCGGCGGCCAGCACTCGGTGGACGCGTACATCCGGCAGATCTCCCTCGCGAACCCCCACGCCGAGATCCTCTACCGCCCGCCGAAGGCGGAGGCGTTCGGCGCCGAGCATCTCTTCCCCCGGGTGACCGACGAGGTGCCCCCGGAGACCGCCGAGATCAAGCCCCATCCCTATGGCGTCGAGCTCGGCGTGCTGATGCAGATGCTGCGCGACACCACCGCGCGCAACATCCGCTCGTGCCTCTCGTCGGACTTCTCCCGGGTGTCGTCGAAGACCGCCCTCGACATCTGCGAGCACGCGGGGGTGGCGCCGAGCCGGCGCCCCGGCGAGATGGGCCGCGAGGAGGCCGAGCGCATCCACCACGCCATCCAGAAGACCAAGCTGATGGCGCCGCCGACGGACTGCATCGCACCGATCGGGGAGGACCTGATCGAGGCGGCGCTTCGCGCCGAGGTCGAGGCCGACTTCTACGCCTCGGTGTCACGCCGCCCGACGGTGTACCGCGGCAATCCCTTCCTGATCGAGGTCGGCCTCGCCTACGGGGGCGAGCTCTCCGCCGACGACTCGGTCACCGTGTACCGCTATGCGAACCGGGTACCGCTCCAGTACCAGCAGGGCGCCTGCGCGATCACCAAGTCGGTCGCGAGCACCGACTGGCGCGGCTACCAGATGCAGCAGCCCCGGGGTGCACCCCCGGTCGGCCCCATGCTCCTGATGGTCCACATCGCGAGCGTATGGGTGCCCTTCACCTCCGAATCCAAGGAGGCGATCGCCCACTACCCGGAGATCATCAAGGAGATCAAGCTCGGCCTGCAGGAGTGCGGACGCCGGGTCGCGACCTTCATCCGCAAGCGCAAGCGCGAGGCCGACGAGGCCAAGAAGCGCGCCTACATCGAGAAGTACATCCCGCAGGTGGCCGTCGGCATCCAGCAGATCCTCGAGCTCTCCGACGCCCAGCGCGACAAGATCACCGCGAACCTGACCGACGTTCTCGAACGCAGCCGCAAGATGTAGGGGGCGGACAGGCATGGCCGCACGCAAGAAGACCGCGAAGAAGAAGACGACGAAGACGGCGAGCAAGGCCGCCACCGGCAAGACCGGCCGGCGCGCGGCGAATTCCGCCCAGGACAAGGCCGCCCGGGTCGCCGCCATCAACGCCGCCAAGGACGACGTCACCATCCAGCAGATCCGCGAGGCGGCGACCGACGTCCACAAACACATCATGAAGAAGGCGAAGCCCGACCTCTCCTTCCCGGTGCGCTCGCTGAAGAACGTCTCCTACTCCACCAAGCGCGGCTACTTCGAGATCGGCAAGCAGAAGAAGGTGCGCACGCTCACGGTCAACACGGTCAAGAGCTTCGCCCAGACCCTGCGCATGATGGGCCTGTCGAAGGAGCTGGTCGAGACCAACGACTTCGCCACCAAGCGAGACGCGTACTACCAGAGCAAGAACTGGGAAGACGCCAAGTTCGACGAGCAGAGCGAGTCGGACACGGTGATGGACGACATCGAGGCGCTCTTCTCGACCCGCGGCACCTCCCGCGAGCAGCTGCGCTTCGTCCCCGACGAGCACGGCGGCGCCGTGGCGGGCCAGCTCGTGGTGCTCGACCCGGACCGGGAGACGGGCGAAGTCGAGCGCATCGACTGCACCCGCTTCGGATCCGGCGCCTACTCGATCCCCTCGACGGTCGAGCACCTCTCCTTCGAGACCGACGCCAAGTTCATCCTCGCGATCGAAACCGGCGGCGTCTTCCAGCGCCTGCAGAGCCACAAGTTCTGGCAGACCTCGAACTGCATCCTCGTCTCGCTGGCGGGCGTCCCCACCCGGGCCACCCGCCGCTTCATCCGCAAGCTCTCCGACGAGTGCAAGATCCCCGTCTACGCCTTCGTCGATTGCGACCCCTACGGCATCTCCAACATCTACCGCACCCTCAAGGTGGGCTCGGGCAACGCGGCGCACCTCTCCCAGTTCTTCTGCGTCCCCCAGGCGCGCTACCTCGGCGTGACGCCCCAGGACATCGTCGACTACGACCTCCCCACCCATCCCCTGCTGGACGTCGACATCAAGCGCGCCAAGGACGCGCTGAAGAACGACCCCTTCTTCAAGAGCCACAAGTCCTGGCAGAAGGCCATCGAGCAGCTGCTCAAGATGGGCGTGCGCGCCGAGCAGCAGGCCCTGGCGAAGTGGGGGCTCAACTACGTGATCGAGGAGTACCTCCCCCGGAAGCTCGATCAGCGCGCGAACTTCCTGCCGTAGCGACGCCCGCGGTCCGCCCTCATCGATCGCCGGCACCGGGGGGCGGCGCCTCACTCGCCGGATGCGCTGCATCCGCCCGGCGGAGCCCCAGGCGCTGGACCCTCGACGCCAGCGTGGTCGGCTTCACACCGAGCCGCTCCGCCGCGCCGCCGGGCCCGTAGATCTTCCAGCGCGACGCGACGAGCGCCGCCACGAGATTGTCGATCTCCAAGCGTCGAATCTCGGCCTCGCGCAGGATCGCCGGACGGGCCCGTCCGGTCGGACGACCGACCGAATCGCCCGGTTCCTGCGGGCCCTCGTGAGCGGGCAGATGCAGATCCAGCTTCCCGGCCTTCGACGTGATGACCGCCCTCTCGATCACGTTCTGGAGCTCCCGGACGTTGCCCGGCCACGGATATCCCCGAAGCCGATCGAGGTCTGCCTCGCTCAGTCGAGCGCGGCGCTTGAGCTTGCGATTCGAGGTCGCCAGGAATGCCTCGGCCAGCAACGGGATGTCCTCGGGGCGCCTTCGAAGCGGCGGGACCTCGATGGGGAATACGTTGAGCCGGTAGTAGAGATCCTCCCGGAATCGCCCCGCTCGCACGTCGCGCAGGAGCGCGCGATTCGTCGCGGCCACGATCCGGACGTCCACCGACCGCGTCCGATCCTCACCGACCCGCTCGTACTGCCCCTCCTGGAGCACGCGGAGGAGCTTGGCCTGGAGCTCCGGCGGAATCTCGGACACTTCGTCGAGGAACAACGTCCCGCCGTCTGCCGCCGCGAATCGCCCGACGCGATCCCGGATCGCGCCCGTGAAGGCGCCGCGGCTGTGGCCGAAGAACTCGCTCTCATAGAGGTCCCTCGCGATGGACGCGCAGTTGACCCGGATCATGGGACGCGCGGCACGGCGGCTGCGGCGATGGATCTCTCTCGCGACCAGCTCCTTGCCGGTCCCCGACTCACCGAGGATCAGGACGCTGGCGTCGGTGGGGGCAACCTGTCGGACCTGTTCGTCGACGTGACGTGCCGGAAGGCTCACGCCCAGGATCTGTCCGGCGGCATGGGGCTCGCTGACCTCGTCCCGCAGGTACTCGTTCTCCGCTTCCAGTCTCCGCTTCAGATCGGCGATCAGCTCGAACGCCCGGGCATTCGCGATCGCCGCGGCGACGTGGTCGGCGATCACGCGCAGCGATCGGAGGGCGGATTCTCCGAAGGGGCTGCGTGTGAAGAGACCGAGGACGCCGAGGACCTCGCCGTGGTGAACGAGGGGCTGGCCTCCGAAGCCGAGCACGTGCTCGTTCCGGGCCCAATCGGGGCGCGCGATCCAACGCGAATCGACGCGCGCGTCCTCGACGCGAATCGGCTCGGTGGTGGACGCCACGCTCCCCACCTTGCGCTTGCCGATGGGAATGCGGCGGAACTCGCCGGTCGTGCGCGACCAATCGGCGTCGGGGCTGACGATCGATCGGCCCGCGCTCACGACGAGGTGGAGACAGGGCACCTCGGTCTCGCACTCGTGCCTCATCGGACACGCGGTGCAGACGTCGCCGGGGCGAACCAGCCAGATGCGCGCGAGAGCGACGTCGTCGCAGCCGGCCAGCCCGTTCACCACCCGAGCGAGCAGCGGCGCCAGCGCGCGTTCGCCCGCCAGATCGAGCAGGAGCTCCTGGCTGGTCTCGACCGGAAGCGCGAAGCGCGCGTTGCCCATCCAACGATATTGCGTAAATCCGTTCGGCCCTTCAATGCAATCGAATTGATTCAACGAAGATTCGTTTTGTCAGCATCTCGCAGAATCAGATACAACTACCTATTTCATAATAGGTTTCTCTCTTGGATCCCGCGTGGCACGAGTCGTGCTCAGTGGAGGTTCGGGGAGTGTGCATCGCCGCGCGGTCCCCGGACCCGTTCGCCAGCGGCCGCAGAGGCCGGGAGAGGAGGAGAGATGACGACACGACCTGGAGATCCGGCGGACCTCGCGCCCGCGCGCGCGACCGCGCTGGGGGCGGTGCCCACTGGAGGGATCGCGGTCCCGGCCGCGAGCAGCCGAATCGACCGCCTGCGCGGTGAGATTCGGGACCACCTGTTCGGCTACGCGGTGCTCGCGGCGTTCGCCGCGGCGGGACCGCTGGTCGCGCACTTCCTGTTCCCGGAAGCGCCCGCCGGCGTGGGCTTCATCGGCGGGTTGGCCTTCGGCGCCTATGCAGCCCTGTGTGCGGTGCCCCAGAAGTTCCTGTAGCGGAGCCCGTCGAAGGCTCCATCTCCGAGACGTCGGGACCTGGGGGCGCTCGAGGAGGCGCCATCGCCAGCGCGCGATCCGCGTGAGAAGTCCCTGGCCCGGGTCGCGCCTCTCGCGGGCATCGCGCCTGGGGCGCGCATCCCCAGTCGCTCCCCTCGGCCGCCGGTCTACTCGCCACGCGTGGCGAGATGCCGCAGCGACGGCACGACCGCGTCCCGGCGACGACTTCGTTGCACGCTTCGCGGCGGTGATCCCGTAGAATGCGCGGACGGAGGCCCCATGCGCGCACGACAGGGCAACGCGTTCGCGAAGCGCTCGAAGGCGTTCGCGCGGATCGCCGCGGCGACGCTCCTGCTCCTCGTCTCGTCGGCGGCTTCGCACGCGGAGGTGGAGGACTTCGAGTCGAAGCTCACGCGGGTCGATGCGGCGCTGCAGAACAACCCGACCAACGTGAGCGTCCCGGCCCTCAACTCGTGCCTCCGACAGCGCAACTTCGCCGCCAGGCTCTACGACAGCAATCACGTCGCGCGCGCCCACCGCAGCCTCGATTTCTGCTTCCAGGTGCTGCACCTCTCCGCGGAAGCTCCCCCCGTTCGAGCCGCGGACCCGGAGAAGGACATCGCGAAGATCCAGGCCAGCGCGGTCCAGGAGCTCGAGAAGGCGCTGACCCTCACCCCGGACCTCGAGAACGGTCTCGAGATCTACCGCAGCTGCGCGGGATGTCACCAGCCCGAGGGGTGGGGACTCTCGAGCGGTCTGGTTCCACAGATCGCCGGGCAGCACCGGACGGTGGTCATCAAGCAGCTCGCCGACATCCGCGCCGGGAACCGCGACACCCACCTGATGCTCCCCTACGCGACGGTCGATGCCATCGGCGGCGTCCAGGCGGTGGCAGACGTCGCGGGCTACATCGACACCCTCGAGATCTCCACGGAGGTCGGCAAGGGGCCGGGGGACGCCCTCGAGCTCGGTGGGAGCCTGTACCGGGAGAAGTGCGCGAGCTGTCACGGGGCGAAGGGCGAGGGGGACGCGGAGGCCTTCGTTCCGCGCATCCAGGCGCAGCACTACCGCTACCTCGTGGGACAGTTCGAGAAGATCCGGAAGGGCACCCGGCGCAACGCGAACCCGGAGATGCAGTCCCAGATCGCCGCCTTCGACGACGCGCAGATGCACGCGGTGCTCGACTACGTCTCGCGGCTCGAGCCGCCCGAAGAGCTACAGGCCCCGCCGGGCTGGAGCAATCCCGATTTCGCCAGGTAGCGGGCGCCCCTCGCTGGGCCGGTTGCGGCACGGTGCACCCCGTTGCCCGGCCCGAGAGGCCCGCTCGCGGGGGTGGCGACCGCGGCGGGGTCGCGCTCCGCCCGGGCGGACTTTGCGTGGGAACCGATCCCATCGCATCCTAGGAGGCCCATGAGCCTCCCCAACCCGACGAACCCCCTCGTCGCGGTTCCCCTCCGCGACGAGTCCTCCCGCGACGAACCGGCGGCCCGGCAGGAGCTGCCGGCCCAGGCCGCCCCGGCCGCCGATCCGGAGGGGAAGGCGCTCGATTCGCCCGAGCTCTTCCTCAACCGCGAGCTCACCTGGCTCTCCTTCAACTCCCGGGTCCTCGATCGCGCCGAGGAGCCCGAGGTTCCCCTCCTCGAACGCGTGAAGTTCCTCGCGATCGTCGGGTCGAACCTCGACGAGTTCATCATGAAGCGCATCGGGGGCCTCAAGCGACAGATGGAGGGCGGCGTCCAGACGCTGACGGTGGACGGACGCACCCCGGCCGCGCAGGTCGCCGAATGCTACGAGCAGGTGCGCGAGCTCGAGAGGCGGCAGAGGATCCTCCACGGGGAGCTCGTCGCCGAGCTCGACGCCGTCGGCATCCACATCTCGAGCTACGACGAGCTTTCCCCCGAGCGCCAGCAGGCGCTGCGGGACCACTACCAGGCGAACATCTTCCCGCTGGTCACGCCCCAGACCTCGGATCCCGCGCACCCGTTCCCCTTCGTCTCGAACCTCTCGCTCAACCTCCTGGTGCGCTATGGCGAATCCGCCAGCTCGCGCTCCGCCATCGCTCGCGTCAAGGTTCCTGTGGGTCCCGACCTGCCCCGCTTCGTGCGCCTGAATGGCGAGACGATCTTCGTCCCGCTGGAGAGCCTGATGATGGGCTGCCTCGACATGCTCTTCCCCGGGGCGGTGATCGAAGACTGCACCCTCTTCCGCGTCACCCGCAACGCTTCGGCCGAGCGCGACGAGGACGAGGCCGAGGACCTGCTCGCGCTCATCGAGACCGAGATGCGGGACCGCCGGGTCGCGCCGATCGTGCGTCTCGAGGTCGCTCAAGGCATGCCGAGCCAGCAGCGGGGCATGCTCGCCGCCGAGCTCGGTCTCGACGAGCACTCCGATGTGTTCGACGTCGACGGCCTCTTCCAGATACGCGACATGATGGAGCTTGCGAGGATCGTCGCGCCCGAGCTCCACGATCCGCCCTTCGCGCCCGTCGATCATCCCGCCTTCGCCCGCGAGGACCGGCCGATCTTCCACGTCATCCGCGAAGCCCAGTCCCTCCTCGTCCTCCATCCCTACCAGTCGTACTCCACCTCCGTCGAACGCTTCCTGCGCGATGCGAGTCGGGACCCGAAGGTCCGCGCCATCAAGATGACGCTCTACCGCACCGACGCCGGATCGAAGGCGGTCGGGTACCTGATCGACGCCGCGAGCAACGGCAAGCAGGTCGCCGCGGTGGTCGAGCTGAAGGCGCGCTTCGAAGAGGCCGCCAACATCCGCTGGGCCAACCGGTTGGAGGAGGCGGGAATCCACGTCACCTACGGGGTGGTGGGCCTCAAGACCCACTGCAAGGTGATCCTGGTCGTGCGCCAGGACTACAACGGCCTGAAGCGCTACGCGCACATCGGTACCGGGAACTACAACGCCGATACCGCCCGCCTCTACTCGGACTGCGGACTCTTCACCGCCGACCCGGAGATCGGACGGGACCTGACCGAGCTCTTCAACTACTTGAGCACCGGCTACAAGCCCAAGCGCACCTATTCGAAGATCCTTCCCTCGCCGAAGCACTGCAAGCCGGCGCTGCTCCAGCGGATCGAGCGCGAGACGGAGCACCAGCGGGCGGGCCGCGACGCGCTCATCCAGATCAAGACCAACGCGCTCGAGGACGTCGACATCACGCGGGCCCTCTATCGCGCCTCTCGGGCAGGCGTTCGCGTGGACCTCATCGTTCGCGACACCTGTCGCATCCGTCCGGGAATCCCCGGCCTCTCCGAGACGATTCGGGTGGTGAGCATCGTCGGGCGCTTCCTGGAGCACGCCCGCATCTACTACTTCCGCAACGACGGCGAGGAGGAGTACTTCATCGGATCTGCGGACTGCATGAAGCGCAATCTCGAGAGCCGGGTCGAAGTGCTCGTCCCGGTCGAGGCCGCGGAGCTCCGGCGGGAGCTTCGGCACGTGCTCGATTCGCAGCTCGCGGACACGAGCGACGCCTGGGAGATGCTCGAGGACGGCAGCTACGAGCGGATCCGCCCGAAGCCGGGGGAGGAGCCCGCCTCCGCCCAGCGGATCGCGATCGAGCGCTGCGCCGAGAAGTACCGCCAGGCCACCCGGCTCAAGCGCCGCGGCGTTCGGCGCAAGCCCCAGAGCTAGAGGAGGAGATCCCCCCAAACGGGGGATCGTCCCGGCGCCCCGCCGACGACGCGGCCGCCACGGCGCCCTGGGATGTCGCGGAGTTGCCGTGTCGGGCTGCGCACCGCGGCCGCGGCCGAATCCGCCGCGCTGGAGCGGGGGTGGAGTTTGGGTGACGCCGGCGGCGCGCTCCGGGTAGAGTGGGCGGGCTCGATCCGCTGCCGTACGGACTCCACCAGGGGATGCTGCGCTGATGAAGAGGCTGAAGATGCCGATCGGGAGCTCGGCTCGTACCGCGACCCTCGCCCTCGTCGCGCTGCTCCTCCTGGGCGCGACCCGATGCGACCCCGCCGGCGTTCCCCAGACCGCCCCGGTCCATCACGTGGCCAACCGATGCTACGCGATCGGCGCCTGGGACTCCGCCCAGCCCCAGAGGCGCCTGCTGGCGGTCAGCGATTCCGGCGAGACCTACGACTTCTCCGAGGTGTCCCCGACGCGCGCCACCCCATTCTTCCTCAAGCCGTCCCGCCTCTCCACCTATCTGCTCTACGACGATGACGGGTCCTACCTCGTCTCCGACGGAGAGTCACTGCTCCGGGAGCACGAGCTGCTCTCCGACGTCCTGTTGATCGACGACAGCTTCGAGTCGGAGGCCGAGTGGGAGCTCGAGTCGGTGCGCCCGATCGATCGCGGAGAGGCGGGCGCGAGGGCCCGGGGCGGACCGGTGGTGCCGCACGGGGTTCCCCATCTCCGCCTTCGGCACCGGCGCTCGGGTCGCTTCCTTTCGACCCGGGGCCTGGTGGACGATGCGGACGACGCCGCGCACATCCAGCTCGTCCGGCGTGACGGGTGCGCGGAGTTCCCCGAGGCGAGCCTCGACGCGACCGGCTCGGTCGATCCCGATCCACTCCGCGAGCGCGATCTCTTCGGCATCGTCGACACCCACTCCCACGTCCTCTCGAACTTCGGCTTCGGAGGCGGCGGACTCTTCCACGGTGCGCCCTTCCACCCGCTGGGCGTCGAGCACGCGCTCTCGGACTGCGCGCTCTACCACGGCGTCGACGGCCGCAAGGACCTCTTCGGCTACGGCTTCGACAACGGCGGCGACGACCCCGATGCGCTGCTCCAGGCGCTGATCCTCGGCCAGACGCCGACGCCGAACCACGACACCTCGGGATGGCCCGAGTTCGTCGACTGGCCCAGCACCCACGACTCCTCGACCCACCAGACCCAGTACTACAAGTGGCTCGAGCGCGCGTACCTCGGCGGGCTGCGCCTCGAGATCCTGCACGCGACCACCAACCAGATCATCTGCGACCTCATCAAGGGCACCGGCGCCCAGCAGACCCGCTACTCCTGCAACGACATGGTGGCCGTCGACCGCATCCTCGACGAGGCCTACGACATGGAGGCCTACATCGACGCCCAGGAGGGAGGCCCCGGAAGGGGCTGGTTCCGCATCGTCACGTCCCCGGCCGAGGCCCGCCGCGTGATCCGGCGCGGAAAGATGGCGGTGGTGCTGGGCATCGAGACGTCGAACCTCTTCGACTGCTTCCTCACTCCCTCCGAGGAGTTTCCCGCC
>Ga0055452_10000477_pt1 | contig 10408 bp, 8 predicted proteins | sample China_Galinas_PW_6_FD_57735 | JGI IMG/M metagenome (GOLD analysis project Ga0055452, IMG submission 57735) | Wetland microbial communities from San Francisco Bay, California, USA, that impact long-term carbon sequestration - China_Galinas_PWC_D2 | ecosystem: Environmental > Aquatic > Marine >... | reverse complement strand
CCCCATCACCGCCAGTCCGATCGCGCAGAAGAAGACGAGCACCCGAAAGCGCTCGGGCGTGCGGAAGAGTCCGACCGTGGGCAGGTGGGAGTAGAGGACGTAGAGCGGGGCGGTCGGTCCGCGATACCCGAACGAGAGCAGCACGGCCACGGCTCCCACCGCGAGCAGCAGCCACGCCACGCGGCGCGGGCGGCCGCACGCCAGGCCTGCGGCCGCGAGCAGGAGCGTCGCGGTGCCCATGTAGCCGCTGCCCGACTGGAAGTCGAAGGAGAGGAGCCGGGGCGCCGGGTTCACCAGGTTCGCGAAGAAGGGAGCGATCGGCTCGGCGAGACCCGTCAGATAGTGGACCTCCTCGGGTCCGAGCGGACCGCGGCGCGCTCCGAGGCCGGTGAGCTCGAGGGTGGGGAGGAGCTGGACCGCCGCGAGCGCGGCGCCGACCGCCACCGCGCTCGCCATGCCGAGCAGGGCCGGCGCGATGGGCGTCGCTCCCGTCGCCCGGTCGCGGCGCCGGTCGAGCAGACGCACGACGGCGTAGGGAGCGGCGAGATAGAACGTGTAGGCCGCGAGCTGGGGAAAGCCCGCGACGAGCTGGAGCGCGGTCCCGGAGGCCAGGCCCAGCCACCAGCGCCAGCGCCAGCCCGCCGAGAGCGCCTCCACGCACAGCAGGATCCACGGCAGCCACACCAGGGTGTGGACCTGGGGCGGCCAGAAGGTCTGGCCGAGAAGGCACGTGAAGGCGAAGAGCACCCCGCCGGTTCCGGCCGCCAGGGCTCCGACCCCCCAGCGCAGGAAGAAGAGCGCGCAGAACCAGGCGCCGAGCAGACACTCGAGCAGCAGCACCCGGGGCAGCGCGATCTCGGCGGGAAGCGACGCGGCGAGCCAGGTTCCCGGATAGAAGACCGCGACCTGCAGGGTGGCGAGCAGCGGGATCCCGCTGCACGCGTCGGGGTTCCAGAGCGGAAGCTCGCCCTTCGCCAGGCGCTCGGCGGCCAGGCGGTTCAGCGGGTGGAAGTAGTTGACGAGGTCGCCGGCGATCTGCTTGCCGAGCTCGGGGGGCGACGCGTTCCAGCGCATCCACAGCAGGGCCACGCCCAGGGCGACCAGCGCGAGGACGGCGAGGGCGTCGAGGAGCCGGCGCTGAGCGAGGTGCGCGGGGACCGCAGGGGGGTCGGGGAGCCTGCCCTGCGCGACAGGCTTGACGTCGGACTCGGTCATGGGCCGCGCGATGCTACGGCGCGCCGCCCCCCGACGCAGCCCGCCGGGCCGCGACCCGGTCGGAGCCGCAGGACCCTACCCCCGCGGCAGGCCCAGCACGCGCTGGGCGATGATGTTGCGCTGGATCTCCGAGGTGCCCGCGGCGATCGTATTCGCGAACGAGCGCAGGTAGAGGAGCGGCCAGGCCGGCGGTCCGTCGAACACGCTGAAGACGGGGCGGCTCGGATCGAAGTCGAGGGCCGCCGGTCCCCGCTCCTCCATGGCGAAGAGCGCCAGTCCCTGCTCGAGCTCCGAGCCCAGCAGCTTCATCACCGAGTGCTCGGGCGATGCCTCGCCCCGTGCCGACTTGGCGAAGCCCTGGTAGCCCATGAACTTGAGCGCCTGGGATTCCGCGTAGAGGGCCGCGACGCGGTCGCGGAAGACCTCGTCGTCGCCCCGGCGTCGGCCGCTGGCGTCGGTCTCGGCACCGAGCGCGACCAGGTCGCCGACGCGCTTCTCGATGCGGGCCACCTGGCCGGTCCAGATCATGCCGCGCTCGTGGGCGAGGGAGCCGGTGGTGATCGACCACCCCGCGTCGAGCTCACCGACGAGGTTCTCCGCCGGCACCTCGACCCCGTCGAAGTGCACCTGGTTGAAGTCCGCCTGATCGGGATCGACCAGGTCCGGGAGCGGACGAACCTCGATTCCGGGGCTGCGCATGTCGATCACCAGCACCGAGATGCCGCGGTGCTTCGGCACGTCGGGATTGGTGCGCACGAAGCAGAAGCACACGTCCGCGTGGGCAGCGCCCGAGGTCCAGACCTTCTCGCCGTTCACGATGAAGACGCCGTCGCGCAGGGCGGCGCGGGTGGTGAGACTCGCGAGGTCGCTGCCGGCGCCGGGCTCGCTCATGCCGAGACACCAGGTGACCTCGGCGCGCAGGGTCGGCAGCAGGAAGCGTTCCTGGAGCGAGGCGCTCCCGTAGTCGCGAATCGACGGGGCGATGATGCTGAGCCCCTGCATGTTGTACGCGCGGATCACCGCGCTGCGGGCGAGCTCCTCGAAGTAGACGAGCTGCTGCACCGCGGTGGCGTCGCGCCCGCCGAGCTCGGGGGGCCAGCCCGGAACCAGCCAGCCCGCGTCGAAGAGCCGTCGCTGCCACGCCCGGGCCCAGCCCGGGAGGTGGGCCGACGAGAGGGTCGGCTCGGCGCGCATCGCCTCGGGATCGGGCTGGTTCTCGACCAGCCAGGCCCGAAGCTCGGCGCGGAAGCCCTCGGTCGCGGCGTCGTACCCCAGCTGCACGGGCGCACGATAGGCGCCCGCTGCGGGACCGCCAAGCGCGCGCCCGCCGGAACGCCCTATGCTGGTCCGCCGACCCCGGCCGAGGAGCGAGCCATGACCGCGACCCGCCCGCGTCCCCACCCCAGTCCCCATCCCGCCGCGCGCGGCGGCGGAGACTGAGGTGGCGGTCCGGGTCCTGGCCCACGTCTCCTCGGAGATCCTCGACCGCATCGTGGCCGGCATCCCCGGCGTCGAGATGATCGAGATTCCGCGGGAGGGCCCGATCCCCGAGGGCGTCGAGGGGGAGGTGCTGCTCACCTTTCCCTGGGGCACCCCCAACGCCGGCGAGGCCGTCTCCCGCGGCGTGCGCTGGATCCACACCATCGGAACCGGCGTGGACCGCTTTCCCATGGAGATCGTCGGCGACCGCGCCCTCTCCTGCGCGCGCGGCGCGAGCGCGGTTCCCATCGCCGAGTGGGTGATGGCCATGCTGCTCGCCTTCGCGAAGCGCCTGCCCGACGCCTGGATCCACGAAGCGCCCGAGCGCTGGAACTTCCGCGAGCTCGGGGGCCTCGACGGCCACACCCTCGGACTGCTCGGGATCGGCGGGATCGGAAGCGCGGTCGCGACCCGCGCCCTCCCCTTCGGGATGAAGGTGCGCGCGCTGCGGCGCAGTCCGGCGCCGCCGGGAGTTTCCGGTGTCGAGCCGGCGACGGACCTGGCCGACCTGGTGGCGAGCGCCGATCACCTGGTCGTCGCCGCCAGCGCGACCCCGGAGACCCGGCACCTGATCGGCCGCGAGGCCCTCTCCCGGGTGAAGCGCGGGATCCACCTGGTGAACGTCTCCCGCGGGTCCCTCGTCGACCAGGAGGCGCTGCGCGAGGCCCTCGACGACGGACGCGTGGGCTGCGCCTCCCTCGACACCGTCGAGCCCGAGCCCCTGCCTGCCGGGCACTGGCTCTACACCCATCCGAAGGTCCGGCTCTCGCCCCACATCTCCTGGAACATGCCCGACGGCCTCGACCGCATCTTCGAGACCTTCGGCGACAACCTGCGCCGCTTCATCGCGGGCGAGCCCCTCGAGGGCGCCGTGGACGCGACCCGCGGCTACTGAGCGGGCGGAGGCCCCGGTGGCGCTCGGGGGCGACGAATCCCCGGGCCTCGGGCACACTCCCGGCATGACGTGGTCCTGGCTCTTCCTCGTCGTCACCGTGATCGGCGCGCTCTTCACCTTCAACGCGTATCTCCCGCGCCCGCCCCGCGGGCTGCTCGGCATCCCGAGCTTCTTCGCGGGCTGGCTGACCTCGGAGCTCTCGGTCCACCACTTCGCCTGGCAGCTCGCGGCGACGGTCTTCTTCGTCGCCGTCGGCGCCCTCGACGCCTGGCCGGGCCAGCTGGGCCTCGGCATCACGCTGCTGTCGTGGGCGGGATTGCTCGCCCTGGTGCCGGTGTCGGCGCGCAGCGAGGCCATCGTCGAAGACGCGCTGATCGGCGCGCTGGGTCCCGACTACCGGAACGCGGCCGCCCCCGGCGAGCACCGGGATCCGGTCGAGCCGCCCGGTCGCCTGATCGTTCCCTTCCGGTTCAGCCATCCCGACGTCGAGTCGATTCGCGACCTCCGCTACGCCCCGGGCGCGGGGCGAAGGCACCTGCTCGACGTGCACCGGCCGCGACGGCCCGTGGAGGGCGCTCCGGTCCTGCTCCAGATCCACGGCGGCGGCTGGGTGATCGGTGACAAGCGCGAGCAGGCCCTGCCGCTGATGATGCAGCAGGCCTCCCGGGGCTGGATCTGCGTCGCCTCCAACTACCGGCTCTCGCCCAAGGCCACGTTCCCCGACCATCTCGTCGACGTGAAGCTCGCCATCCGCTGGATCCGCGAACACATCGCGGAGTACGGCGGGAACCCGGAGTTCATCGCCATCACCGGCGGCTCGGCGGGCGGTCACCTCTCGTCGCTCGCGGCGCTCACCGGCAACGACCCCGAGTACCAGCCGGGCTTCGAGGCGATCGACACGTCGGTGCGGGCCTGCGTTCCCTTCTACGGCGTGTACGACTGGGCCAACCGCTTCGGACTCGCCGGCCACGAGCGCATCGAGAAGTTCCTGGAGCACATGGTGATGAAGACCCCCCTCGCCGATGATCGGCGCGGCTGGGAGAAGGCGTCTCCATCGTGCCGGGTGCACCCCGACGCCCCGCCCTTCTTCGTCATCCACGGCAGCCACGACAGCCTGGCCGACGTCGAGGAGGCCCGGCGCCTGGTCGCCCTGCTGCGGGAGACCTCCAAGGCGCCCACCGCCTACGCCGAGATCCCCGGCGCCCAGCACGCCTTCGAGCTCTTCCACTCGGTGCGATCACGCTACGTGGTGCGCGCGGTGGGCCGCTTCCTCGGCTACGTGTACGCCGGCTACCGCTCCCGGCGCGCCGGCGTCTAGCGACCCGCTCCCAGCGCCTCACGCCCGGAGTGCGCGAGGCGCGGAAGGGATGCGAGCGGGATGCCGCCGGGCTGCGCATGCGATCGAGGGAACCCGCGACGTTCGTTCAGATTTCGTGGCCGGCGACCGATGAGATCCGGAGCGGCGGCGCACGGTCGCGCCACCGGTCCGGGGGCTCGCCCGCGCGACCCCCGCATCGAACCCCGTCCCCGGAGCTTCCTCCCATGATCCGACTCACGATCCGATTCGTCCGACGCGCTCTCCCGATCCTTGCACTCTCCCTGCTCGTGGCCGCACCGGCCCTCGCCAAGGAGGAGTCGAAGATCAAGGCCGCCTTCGAGAACACCGGCGTCGAGCCCGACGCCAAGGGCAGCCTCCGCCTCAAGCTCGACGACGAGAAGGCGAGCCTCGACGTGAAGCTCGACAAGCTCGCCGAAGATGCCGGCTACCGGATGCTTGCCGACGGCGTCGAGAAGGCCTCCTTCGACACCGACGGCAGCGGCAAGGCCAAGCTCGAGTTCATCACGCCCCACGACGACGGCGACGGCGAAATTCCCCTCGACTTCGACCCGCGCACCAAGGAGATCACGATCCAGGACGGCGACACCGTCGTGCTGCGCGTCGATCTCCAGAACCTCGATTCCCCGAAGCAGAACCTGAAGGACCGGACCGACCTCGAGCCCGAGCCCGGGGTGGAAGGAGACGCCCAGGCCCGCTTCGACGTGCGACCCAACGGCCGCAAGGAGCTGCGCATCAAGCTCAAGGGCGTCGATGAGGGCAGCTACCTCATCGTCGTGAACGACGAGGAGCGCGGCTCGATCGAGACCAACTCCGGCGGCGGGGGAAAGTTCTCCTTCCTCGAGCGCCAGAACGGAAAGCCGGTGAAGGAGAAGACCGGAAAGGACGGCAAGGGCCACAACAAGCGCACGGCCCTCGACTTCGATCCCTACACCGCGTTCATCGAGATCTTCCTCGACCCCGACGGCGAGGAGCCGAGCCTCGCCTTCTCCGGGGCCATGCTCGCCCAGCTCCCCGGCCTGACCGCGTGCGACCCCGTCGCCATCGACCTCGGTCCCGAGGAGGCCGGCGGCGGCTCCCTCAGCGCGAGCTTCAGCCTCGACGAACGCTGCGAGCGCGCGTGGAGCGTCTCGCTCGAGGAGGTCGTGGACGGAACCCTCGACCTCTACGTGGGCGCGAGCGGGCCCTTCCCGATCGAGATCGACGGCGGCGCCGGCGAGATCGTCTTCTCCACCGAGCCCGAAGCAGGCGAGGAGCCCCTCACCTTCGATCCCCGAGGCGAGGCGATGGAGGTCTACGACGGCGGCGACCTGATCTACGAGGGCGTCTTCCCGGCGAGCTGATCCGGACGCCCCCGCGAACCGTCACCGGACCTCGAGCTGGGTCTCCCACGGCGTCTGTCCGCGCCGCACCACCAGATGGACGCGGCTGCTCCGGGCCAGGACGTCCCAGAGCGGATTGCGCTCGGCGTAGATCGGCGCGCCGTCCACCTCGACGAGCACGTCGCCGGGCGAAAGCCCCAGCTGCTCGAAGAGGCTGCCGCGCGGAACCTCGACCACCTCGAGCAGCCCGCGGCCGGCGGCGTCGGTCTCGCCGACGTCGAGCAGCGACTCGAGTTCCTCGCGGGTGGCGAGGGCCTGCTCGAGCTGGACGCGGTCGATGCGGCGGACGTCGTCGATGCTCGGGCCCCCGACCTCGATGCGCACCGCGGGCGCGGGTCGGCCCCGGTTGCGCGAGAGCGTGTGCGCCGGCGCCGAGGGCGCGACGGGCAGGAACTCGGTCCGCTCTCCCCGGCGCAGCCGGACGCCGTCGTCGCGCACCCGGTCGAGCACGATGCCGTCGACGACCGTCTCCCCCGGCCGGAACGAGCGGGCGCGCTGCTCCCGGGCGATGCGGATCGTCGCGAGGCTGCGATTCGCCCGGGCGTTGCGCACCATGCCCACCAGGGTGAGGCCGGACTCCCTCGCCATGAGGATCTCCGGCTCGCTCGAGGCGCCGATGCGCGCGAGCTCGATCCCCACCAGCCGTCGCACCTCCTCGAGGTCGGCGTCGCGGACGTAGAGGCCGTTCACGAAGGCCGTCGGCACCGCGTGGATGCCGAGATTCCGCGCCAGGGCATCGCTCTCGTCGGCCCAGGCGGCCTGGCGCCCGGAGTCGAGGCAGGATCGGAAGGCGGCGGCGTCGAGCCCCAGCTCCCGGGCGATCCGCACCAGACCCGCGCGACCGCGGCGCACCGGCGGATTCGTCAGCGCCCGGACGTAGCGCTGGATCTCGGACTGCTCGTCCGCGCAGCCGACCGCCGCCGCCACCAGCACCGGGCCCCGGCGCGTCTCCTGGCGCAGATCGCGGTGGGTGACCCGCACGCGCCGGGGAAACTCCGCGACGAGGGTCCGCAGCGCGGGCTGGAGGCCACCACAGGCGGGCACGTCGAAGTCGCAGAACACGGTGACCGTGACCGGTGCCGAGAGATCTCCGTAGAGCGGGCGGCCCGCGAGCTCGAGGGCGAGGCGCGGCGGCTCGGGCGGCTCGAGCCAGATCGAAGCGTCGCGGGGCTCGCCCGCGTCGCCGTCGACCGTCCCCTCCCCATCGCCGGCGCCCGCGTGGGTCTCCTCGCGGATGAGCTCGCGCAGACGCGCCGCCCGCAGCTCGTAGCGGTCGCGCTCGAGGTCGTGGAGGGCGATGGCCAGCGGGCGGTCGAGCTCGGCGGCGCTGATGCGCCGTCCGGCGATCTCGCCGACGCTGTCGTCGTCCGCGGCCCTCTCGCCCCCGGTCTCGCCCGAGCCGCAGGAGAGCGCGGCCAACGCCGCGGCGGCTCCCATCGCGCCGAGGACCCTCGGCAGCCAGACGTGTCGGATGCCCAGCACGCCGCCATTCTACGCGAACCGGCGAGCGTTGGGCCCGGTCAGCGGCCCTCGGTGAAGAAGTCGGCCCGGGGCGTCATGGTCTCGTCGTAGACGGGCTCGGAGATCTCGGGTCGGTACTTCAGCACCTCGGCGCCCGTGAGACCGAAGGACCCGATGGTGTTGCGCATGTTCAGGTAATGGGGCCCGGCGAAGTGCGCGGCGAGCGCCTCCTCGCTCGCCCAGCGCTCGAAGACGTAGATGCGGCCGGGGACGAGCTCGTCGGCGCACCAGGTGTAGTCGAGGCATCCCGCCTGGGCGCGGGTCGCCTGCATGTGGGGGCGACCGGCGGCGAGGGCTTCGTCCCGCCGGTCCGGGTCCACGTCGACGGTTCCTGCAACGATGATCACGGGCGGACTCCTCGGATGGTCGGGAAGCCGCGGCCTCCGGGGCCCTCGCGCCGGTCGGATCCGGGTTGCTTCCGTGGGGCGGATCCATCATACACTTCCGGTTCCATCACCAGCGAGGGCCTCCCAGGTGAGCATCGACGAGAAGGAGTTCCGCAGGGTCGCCGACGAGCTCGCGATCCGCGATCTGGTCGCCCGCTACTCCGATGCGGTGATCCGCAACGACGCGGAGGCCTGGGCGGCGACCTGGGCCGAGGACGCCACCTGGAAGGTGGGTCCGAACGAGTCGCGGGGACGCGATGCGATCGTCGCCACCTGGAAGGACCTGATGGGGAGCTTCGGCGAGGTCCGGCAGCTCGCCCACCAGGGACTGATCCGGATCGAGGGCGACCGCGCCACGGGCCGCTGGACGATGAGCGAGCTGGGTTGGCCGAAGCGGGGAGAGCCCTCCGTCCTGATCGGCGTCTACCGCGACGAGTGCGCGCGCATCGACGGGGGATGGCGGTTCACGAGCCGCCGCTTCGACATCCTCTACGTCGGTCCGCCGGACCTGACCGGCCGGAACTTCCCGCTTCCCTCGGACCTCTAGCCCCGGGGCGGGACACCCCGCGAGGTCGCGAAGGCTCGCCGCGGTGATCCCGAGCCGGCGTCAGCGGCCGGCGAGCCGGGCCACCACCGGCGCGAAGGCGTCGAGGGCGGTATCCGGGACGGTGACGTAGGAGATGCCGGTGGCCTCGCGACGGCCGCGCAGCGCATCGCAGACGGCGTCGACCTCTCCGAAGAGGGCGTGGGGATGCGCGAGCATCGCTTCCGTCGAGAAGCCGAAGGCCCTCGCCATGCCCTCGGCGGCGGCCTCGGTGCCGGGGCCGACGAAGGTGAAGTAGGCGCCGATCTCCAGCTCGAGCGCGTCGAAGCGCAGGCCGGCGGCTTCGCGCACCCAGCCGACCTTCTTCGCGGTCTCCTCGGCGGTCGAGAGCTGCACCCCGTCGGGGCCGATCACGCCCGAGCGGTTGTTGAAGTTGAAGCTCACGATCTCGGCCTCGCGCGCGGCGATCCCGAGCACGCGCTTGCCCCCGCCGCCGATCATGATCGGCGGGCGCGGCGTCTGCACCGGACGCGGGGCCCCCTCGAAGCCCGAGAGCTGGAAGCTCTCGCCCTTGAATTCGATGGGACCTCCCTCGAGGTGGGCCTTCAGGATCGCGACCGTCTCCTTCAAGCGCGAGATGCGCTTCGGTGCGGGGTCCATGGGAATGCCGAGGGCGTCGTACTCGCCCGCGAGCCAGCCGGCGCCGATGCCGAGCTCGAGGCGCCCGTCGGAGAGCAGGTCCAGCGTGGCGGCCTCCTTGGCGAGCACCGCCGGGTGCTTGTAGTCCTGGCAGAAGACCCGGCAACCGATCCGGAGCGTCGAGGTCGCCTCGGCCGCCACCGCCATCGCGGGCACCGCGGCGAGCTCCTGGAGGGGATGGTGGGTGGCCTCGAGGGCCGGTCCCGGCCCGATGATGTGGTCGGCCAGGTGCAGGGCCGAGTAGCCGAGGGACTCGGCCTTCTTCGCCCGCTCCTTCCACTGCGCGCCCGAGCTGGCGCTGAAGGACTGGACGGCGAAGCGGAAGGGTCGTAGCGGCATGCGATCCTCGTTGGTGTCGGGTTGGGTTCGGGGGGATCGGGGCCCGGCGCTAGACGGCGTCGACGCCCCCCATCCCCCAGCGGATCGCCCGGCGCAGCAGCTCGTAGAAGACCGGCGACTCCCAGGCCCCGCGCTCGACCTGGGGGTAGACGTCCATCAGCGGACGCATGTCGTAGCGGCCCCGGCAGTGGCCGAGGGTCAGGTAGAGCACCGAGCCCCGGCCCACCGGGTGCAGGTAGAGAACGAGGCGCGGCGCGTCGTCGGCCCACTCCGCCTCCTGGAAGCCCAGGGCCTTGCCGGTGAAGCGCGTCTCGAGCAGCGGCTGGATCTCACCGTGGTACTCGCAGAGGTAGAGCTCGTCGGACACCTCGAAGTCGTCGATGCCCTTCACCAGGGGATGGCCGGGGGCCACGTTGGTGACCTGGATGGGACCGATCGGCGGGTGGGCGAGGAACTGGGAGCCCAGGGTCTTCATCAGCGTCGGGTGGCTGCGGGGCGTCGCGACCCCGCCGGCGCCGCCGTCGATGAACTCCATCACCGAGTTGGTCCCGTGCAGCGCCACCCAGCGGCCCCCTCCTTCGACGAAGCGCGCCAGCGCCTGCTGCTCGGCCT
>Ga0055452_10000472_pt1 | contig 10427 bp, 10 predicted proteins | sample China_Galinas_PW_6_FD_57735 | JGI IMG/M metagenome (GOLD analysis project Ga0055452, IMG submission 57735) | Wetland microbial communities from San Francisco Bay, California, USA, that impact long-term carbon sequestration - China_Galinas_PWC_D2 | ecosystem: Environmental > Aquatic > Marine >... | reverse complement strand
CTTCGGTGCAGGATCCGCCAGTATGCGATCGTCCTTGGCGAGAATCTCCTCGAGCACGCCCTTGGCCTTCTTGATGTCATCGTCGTAGCCGATGCCGAAGACCATGTCCACGCGCCGCGTATCCTTGGCAGAGTAGTTGGTGATCGTGCCGCCGGTGATCGAGGAATTCGGCACGACGACTCGCTTGTTGTCGGGCGTTTTCATCATGGTGGCGAAGATCTGCACTTCTTCCACCGAACCGTTGACCCCGCCCACCTCGACGAAATCGCCGGCCTTGAAGGGCCTGAAGATAATGAGCATGACGCCGGCGGCAAAGTTGGCGAGCGAGCCCTGTAGCGCGAAGCCCACCGCAAGACCGGCCGCGCCAAGAACAGCCACAAATGACGTCGTCGCTATCCCGAGCGCCTGAACGGTAGACACGATCACGAGGGTCATCAACACGGCATAGGTCAGATTACAAATGAAACCGACCAAGGTGGTCTCAATCTTGGCTTTGATCATGATCTTGCGAGCCACCGACCTTAGTATCCGTGCGACGATCCAACCGAAGAACAGCGTAAGCACGGCCTTGAGAACGGCCGGCGCGTATTTGACGAGTTGGTCTTGTGCTTGAGCCCAATATTCTTCCATCGTTTCGTTCTCCTATAGACCGAAGTGACATGACGCCCTGCACCGCAAACCGGCGCTCCCATGGTGCCATCGTAGCGGTAGCCTCGCGGCTCGTGAACACTTGTTTTCAGACCGAAATCGTGCTACGACCCGCGAGTCCGACCTGGCGTGGGGCAGTTGGGTGCGCTAGGATGCTGGTCAGGTGATCGCTACAAGGAAAATCCGATCCAATTTTTGGGCCCGATTCGTATGGAATCTTCCCTTCTCTACATCTCGGGTAACCAATTCGGCCTGAAACGCGTGGTCTTGGATACGGAGCGCGGCCTGCGCATTCTGCTCAACGACGAAACGCGGCACGGCATGCAGAGCACCGACCCGTCGCGGAGCCATGAGCCGCTTGCCTACTATCACCGAAGCGGACCCCTCGGCCAGGTGTTCTCAGCCTGGCAGCCGCCGGACGAAGGAGCGCAAGTGGCGGTCATCGGCCTCGGCGTGGGATGCATGGCGGCCTATCTCAAGGCCGGCCAGCACATGACCTTTTACGAGATTGATCCGTCGGTTGCCAAACTTGCAGCCGATCCGCAGTATTTTACTTTTCTAAGCCAATGCCGCGGAACGTACGAGATCATTCTCGGTGACGCGGGTGAGTCGCTGCCGCGGTCGACCGATCGCAGCTTCGATATGATCATTCTGGATGCCTTCGTCAGCGGCCACATTCCGTCGCATTTGATTTGCGAGGAAGCCCTCCACCACTATTTGGAGCGGCTTACCCCCGCGGGCATTCTTCTGTTTCACATCTCCGACAATGATGCATCAATCCAGCCGGCTTTGGCCGCATGGGCAGCGTGCGCGAATTTGATTTGTCTTTCCTGCGCGGACGGCAATATCAGCGACGAAGATCGTCAATTGGGCAAGCTGCCATCCAATTACATGGTTGTTGTCCGCGCCGCGAGCGCCCTCGGTCGTTTGGCGGAAAGCCCCGCCTGGACTACGGTTTGATCGGCCGGTCATTCCGACCAATCGCGAACCCGGCGAGGGTGCGGCCAGAGATAGTCATCTTCTACTCGGCACTTCTGGACTAAGGTGTCAACTCTGTCTGAGTTTGATTACTCCAGTCGAATGTCGGAAATGGTCGCCGTACGCGAATTACGCATTCGCATGGCCGGCATTTGCCATAGACTGTTAGTCGGCGGGTCGGGCTGCCATCTTGGTCACATGGCCACGAGACTCTGTCGACCGTGTTTCGGACCGTATATGCACCTGCGATTGCCGCTTTTTATGGCGAAGGAGGATGGATTCATGGATCTTACACGTGGCGAGTTCTTGCGGTCGGTCGTGTTGAAAACCGGTGCCGTCGCCATCGGCGGGCTCGTCTGGACGAATCGCGCTGCGGCGCAGATGGGTGGCTCGAAGAACAAAAAAAAGGACAAAGGCCCGCGGCTGCCGTTGGAGCAGGTGGAAGAGTTTGTGCGGGTGGCGCACTTCGATCTGGATCGGATCGCATCCTTGCTGGAGGAACAGCCGAAGCTCATCAACGCGGCGTGGGATTGGGGTGGCGGTGATTGGGAGACGGCACTCGGTGCCGCGGCGCATATGGGACGTCGCGACATCGCGCTGCACCTCTTGGATCACGGCGCGCGCATCGACGTTTTCGCGGCGGCGATGCTCGGCAAACTGGACATCGTGAAAGCGGCGATCGAAGCGTACCCCGAAACCCGCGAGGTGCTCGGCCCGCACGGCATTCCACTCATCAGACATGCGGAAAAAGGCGGCGAAGAGGCGAAGACAGTGCTCGCATATATCGAGTCGTTGGGGAAGTGACGAGCCGAGCGAATCTCGATAATTAGCCCGTGGAGGGTTACACCATGCGAAAAAGGGGAGGCGACCAGCCGGTGCTTCAGGCGTTTCGAGGTTCGCGACGGCGCTCGACGAAATTGGCGCCGATCTCGAAGACTTTCTCGGTCACCTGCCGGCAGCGTACGACCTGCGCCGGCCGCTCGACAGGGGTGAGGCTTGGACCGATGGGCAGTTCGATACCGAAGCTGACGCCCGGTTGGAACGGGTGTCGGCACAGGAACGCCACACCATGCTGCGAAATGTTGCGCATACGAACGCGAAAGTCGGCTCCAGCGAACCCCGGCAGTGACAGGCCTACGATTAAGGCGGTGCCGATGCAAAAACGGCGTGGCGAGCGGCGTTCGGAGTTGTGGACGTCCGTTTCCTCGGACGCCAGTTTCTCCAGCAACTCCGTGACCTCCGCATCCGTCAAATCGATGTCATAAATTGGCCGAGTTGTAGCCGGCATGTTGTGGACTCCCCGTGTGCATTCGTGGTGAGCGGCTCCCCCCCGCCCCCAAGGGCCGATAGCCTCCAGGGTCGCGGCGCCGTCGCAACGCCACTGCTCCACGGAACTGGTTTATCACGACACTCGATATCTTCGTCCGATTCTTGCTTCGACTTCATGAATGAAACCGTGGCAGGGCATAGGCCACCGACAGCATTCTTATAGGACAATTCTCGATCCGGAAGCCAGGGTCGCGTGTCGCGCGCGAGAATCGGCCTCGTGCAAGCGATCGAGATTGTTCTGCACGATCTCCATGTCGCGCAGGCACGAGCACGCGCAAAGTTCATGCATCTCGCGTAGGGGAAGCATGCCCGAAGGATGGCGAGTGTCGAAGAGCGAAAGCGGAATTCGATCTTCGCCGTTCGACATTCGGAATTCGCTACGCCGGAGACAAGCCCCGACGCTGTTTGGTCAAACAACCTGGCGTGCGGGCGGGGATCCTGAAGACGCGACGTTTGCGGTAGCACCACCCGGCCATTCCCACAGTTCGCGTGGAAAATCGCGGTACAGTTCGCGAAACGCCCGCGCGTATCGCTTCTCGGCGACGATGACACGGGCCAATTCCCAAGGTCGGATCGGATGCCGTTCGACGCGCAGCGGATTGCGCCGCGCAGCGGCCGCCAGTTGCCGGGCGAACAGTTCACCGAACTCGCGTAGCGGCAGCGCCGTGGGCGTGAGCGGGTGCATGCAGTCGTGCAAGCCATATGCATCGCCGGCCCAGAACGACGGGCGCGCGGCCTCGTATTCAGTCGTGCCGGGCGAAGGCGTACACACGGTGAAGCTGCACTGCGCCGGCGGCATGGTGTCGACGTAGTCGCGCAGGCGCTGAAACTCGGCATGCCCGTACTCCGCACGAACCATGAATCCCGCGTGACAGGCGATGCCCATCTCTCGAAGCGCCTGATGGGCGCGTTCGTTGTGTGCTACGGTGCCACCCTTGCGCACCGCCTTCAATTCGTCGTTGTTGGAGAATTCGAAACCGACGAACACACCGTCCAGACCGATCCGGCGCCACCGCCGCAGCAGGTCCGGCGATTTCATGACCGTGGTGGCGCGCGCCCAGGCGAAGTAGCGTTTCTTGACGCCGCGCCGCTCGATCGCGTCGGCCAACTCATAGCCGTAGGCTTCATCGATGAAGTTCTCGTCGTCGGACAGGTAGACGTGATCCTGTTGGATGTTCGCGAGATCGTCGACGACCGCCTCGGCCGGTCGGGGTCGATGAGCACCACCGCAAAGAAGCGGCACAATGCAAAACGAGCAATTCATCTTGCAGCCATACGAGGTTCGCGCCATGGCCACATGAGGGAACAAGGGCTGCCAGTTGCGCGGGTTCTCGCAAACCCATACGCAGTAGTACGGTCGCTGGTCCCAAAGATCGCGACGAGGCAACGGCAACGTCTCCGGATCGGGGTACTGCGGCCAGACCGTTGCGGCGGCTTCGTCAAACCGGTCGCCGGTGAGCAGGACATCCGGAATACCCTCCGGTTCCTCGCCGTCGATCAAGGCGGCGACCAGCGCCCGAAACGGCTGACAACCCTCGCCGCGGACGATGTAGTCGAGGTCCGGGATGTTGCAATCCACCGGCGCCACGGTGGCGTGGTGCCCGCCGAGCACGATGCGAGCCCGCGGCAGCATGCGGCGCGTCGTCGCGGCCAGCCGCTTCATTCCCTCGGACTCGTGGCTATAAGCGGTGAAGCCGACTATGTCGGGTCGAAATCGCTCCAGCGCACGGCGAAACGCGCGGTCGGCAAAGCGGTACAGCCGCAGGTCGAGCACACGCACCTCGTGCCCCTCCGGAACCACCGCGGCCAGGTAGCCGAATTCTAGCGGTTCGAGACGCTGAAATCGTTGAACACCGAGTATAGTCGGCAAATGCGCTTTGGGCTTAACCAGTAGAATGCGCATGGGTCACCAACGGTCCATTCTCGAATGCTTGAGGATTGTCGCGAGGCAGCCCGACATGTCAAGAACGAATGCACCCCATGCCACGCACTGGTTACGCTACGCGGCGCACTGTACTCGACGATGGCTCGCCCCAGGGGACCAACGCAGGCGTAGGGTGGGTCGTCACGGACCGGCTCTGCGCTGGCGCGCGTCCATCGCGCCATGTAGATCATACGCGCATTTCACATCGCCCCGCACACGGATTCTACGGGTCCTAACTTCACGGGTGATTGGCGGGGTGGGCGGCACGTAGCGAGGGCCTAGCCAAGTGAGGTAGTACGCTCCCCGGAGTTGCGACGGGTGAAACCTGCCCTTCGTAAAGTTATCGTAGTTCATCCACCACACGATACCGTCCTGGCCATAAACTCGCCGACACGCGAAGAACAGTGCAGTCAGACCATTGTCGGTCCAGTCCACGCAGCGCGTAGGAAGACCATGATGGCGCGCGACGTACAGCGTCCCTGTTGTTCTAGTCTTATTCCACTTGGAGCGGGCGACCTCGATATGTCGGCGCGCGTCGGGTGACAGATGCGGATCGGCGTCCTCCACGAACAATTCGAGCAGCTTCGTTTCTTCCTGGCGGCGGGCGTCAGGATCCGTTTTCCTTCGCTCGAAATGGACATCCAAACTGGAGAGTATCTTGTTCCAATCGGCCCGATAGGCTCCATGAAACGCCTTTTTCTCTCCGCGGTTCTGTGGGCGAAGGAAGAAGTCGATGCAATCGTCTGCGCTATCAAGACGGCGAATCGGCCAGGCCTTGTGGACGTCATAATGGCAACACCGGGCATCTGGCATATGTAGAGAATACGCCCAGCAGAGGGGAACTCAATGCCTCAGTTTTCCAGCACACCCGGATTGGGGCATGTCCGGCGGGTCAAACCGGCCACCTTCCCCACGCTGCGTGAGGATTCAGCGTGCGTAGGCCCGTGGGGCACACGCTTGTGCGAGCCCTTCAGGCTCGAAAGGTGTTACGGTTTGCCGATGTCCGTGGGCGGCGCTGCGCTTTGCCTACGGCTATTATCTGCCAGCCTTTCAGGCTTGGGGGGATCACTGAACAACTCTGCCGGCGGTTCTGGGTTCAAGTGGCATCAACCCGTCTCCGTTGCACACACGCCAGCGTTGCGGTGGGTGGAACTCAATGTGCGCGCCTGCCGTTGCGGTGGGCGGACCTCGACGCGCCTGCCTGGAGGTGCGTTCTACCCACCTCCGTCCGACAATCGCCGGCGTTGCGACGGGTGGGGCACGACGCGCCGGCCGGGTGGTGGACCGTCTGCAATCCTGACTCCCTTGAGCCCGCCCTCGGCCACGACCCTACGCACGGTGCAGGCTGGAAGCCTGCCAGACAGTAGCCGGTGGCAAGTCCGCCGCAAGCGGGCGCCGCCACCGGATAGGGTCGCCCCCTCCACTTCGACCCTGGAAGGGTCGCACATGGCCGTATCACGACCATAGATAACGCGAGTCGAATGCTACGCCGTAGTGTTGGGCCAGTGTCACAAGCTCATCCTCAAAGGACATGGTCTTGTGTCTGTCCTTCTGTCCGCGGATGTAGTCTGTGACCACGCCGACTTGGGACTCGCCGATCGAAAACGCGCCGTAACCGTCCTGCCAATGAAAGTCGGAAATTCCCGGCCCCTTCGTCTTGATCCATTTCGATGAATCCTTTTTCAGCGTCATCATAAAGTCACTCAATGCGATCTTCTTCGACAGGCTGATCAGCAGGTGAACGTGATTGTCCGTGCCGCCGATCACCAGAGCGGGCGAGTCGCAATTCCGACAGATGCCACCCATGTAGGCGTGTAAGTCGGGTTCTACTGCCGGGGCAATCAGATGGCGACGGTCCTTCGTAGAGAATACGACGTGTATCAGCAGTCTTGTGAGCGTCTGCGCCATGTGAGAATTGTACCGGTATATGGGAGGTGGGGATAGATGCTTGTGCGAGCCTTTCAGGCTCGAATGGTGTGACGGTGTGCCGATAGCCGTGGGCGGCGCTGCGCTCTGCCCACGGCTATTGTCTGCCAGCCTTGCAGGCTGGGGTCCGCCTCCGTTGTTCGATCTAGACACTTGAAACTATAATGCACTTTGCGTTTTCTGTTCGACTCGTTCCGAAGTCTCGCGGGAATGCACCTTTGCTCGGCTGTGGCGAGTGGTTAGGACAACGATCAGCACCAGCGACGCAAGTCGCATCAAGTTGGGAAACCACCCGCCCAGCGGGTTCTCTGAGATATCGAACACCGCCCACCACAGATTCATGAAGCCGTGCAGACTGACCAGCAACCACAAGTTACCCTCCCAACGGGTAAAGACCCAGCAACTCAGCATGCTCAGGCTGGCCATCATGGCCACCGTGCCAAGTTGTCCCACCATTGGTTGATTCTGCACCGCGGCCTGCGATAGGTGGACCAGACCGAATACGAGTCCCGTGGCCGCCGCCGCGATCCACAAGTTCCAGCCCGCCCTTCGATGAAGCTGGCGAAACGTGTATCCGCGAAACAGGATCTCCTCTCCCAGTGGCCAAACGGTGGACGTAAAAACCAGGAACAGCACATCCACGTCGGGTCTCACCTTGGCGGTGAATACGAAAGGCACCAGCATGGGCAGAGTGGCGATGAATCCGATGAAGACACCCGTGCCGACGTTCGCAGCCAGACCGAACTCGCGGAATGCCTGCCAAGGCGAAACGCGAAGCGCGACATACACGCCAATCAAACAAAACAGAAGCCAGCGTACACTCTGTTCCGTCCATTGCAGGGCCCGAGGGAGTTCGCTGATGGCGTTGGCGTACCATTCGACTTTGAAGACAAAAGATCGCGACGCGAGCGCCGCGGCGAAAGTGATCAAGGTGATGGCAGCGATTTGAGGCCTTCGATTGTCCGTAGCCGACATGGAAATACTCCTGATCTGAACCACACGCGTTTCCAAGAGCCTATAACAAAACGAGTTGCGTGCGATCCCATTCGCTATGCGTCCGCGCGGGCTGAAGCCCGCGGCTCAGTTACGTTAGAGGGTCTGAGGCTTCTTTCGACCTCTCGATCGCGCCGCCGCCCTGCCGCTGTCCTTGCGCGTCTTGTACCTGGGGCTTTTGCGCCCCACGCCCAAATACGCGAGATAGGAGCGTATGAGTTCTTTTTCCAATTGCCGGTCGGTGATTCGCAGAGCGCTCGCGGTGCTGTCGCCGAAAAGGATTTTCTCACGCAATACGGCGAGCACCGACAGAAACCCCAGTGAGCCGGCGAGTTTTGCATCTGGATGATCGATCTCGCATTGCCGGGTCTTCATGAGCGCGCCAACCCGCGCCACGCCCAGCTGACTGCGCGATTTCGGATCCTTGTAACGCCAGTCCGGTTTCTCGTATCCGCGCAACACCAGCGCGCGCAGCAGTCCGCGATGGTCACGGTGGAAGCGAACCGCAAAGCCGACGATCTGCGTCACAATCTGCTCCACCGAAGCTGATTCCCACTGCTCTGGCGTAAGGTACCGTTCCATGGTCGCGATGGCCTGAACCTGGTGTCGCTGATAGAGGGCATCGAGCAGGGCGTCCTTGTTGGAGAATCGCGTGTAGAAGGCGCCCACGGAAGATTTTGCCCGACGGACGACGTCAGCGATCGTGAGTTCGTCAAAACTGCGATCGCCCAGCAGCGACTCCGCCGCATTCAGTATGCGGTCGAACGAGGCCTGGCTTCGCTTCTGCCGGCTGGGTCGAATCCAGCGTAGGTCTTTCTTCGACGCGTCCACTGCAGATTCCTCCGAAACAGAATCAGAATTCTGATTCTAACAAGGGTCATATGGGGTGTCGAGAGAATCCGGCGTGACGCCGGATAGGGGCCTGAAATCTCCCCTGGGCGGTCCAAGTCAATGGCGAGAGATCAGAAAAGGCATCAGATCGGGCACAAGGTTGAATTGTCACAGTCAAAACCGAGGTTACGCTTGCCTGCTGGGGCAACCCGCATCGCCCGTATGCACCCGCCTTAGCCATTCTCCAATGCGCCGCATCAATTCCGGTGCATCGGGCTCATGGGGGAGGATGTGTCCCGATGACGCGCAATCGACGATCGTTACATCGTCGGTACCCAGATCGTGGCATAGCGAGGGCGCGGATGATGGGTCAATATAACGATCGAGGTGTCCGACCGCGATCAGCGTGGGGACTTGCAAGTCCGACAGTCGCCTCCGCACGCGGCTGCCGAATGCGTGCAGGTGCGCCAGCGATGTCAGCGGGTACCGGTCGTAGCTGAAGAGGCCCTTCTTACGGTGGTTCTCCAGGGAACGCCGGCTCTTCTTGGCGTAGGGCACGAAATGGCGCATCGCGCGGACGAATACGGCTTTCATCGGCGGCAGTTCGAAGACCGGAGCCAGCATGGCCACGGATCTTACACGTGGATCGGTGATGGCCGCATGGGCCGCGAGCACGGCGCCGAGCGACACGCCCAGCACGCCGATCGTACTGCAGCGCTGCGAGAGGCGATCGATCTCTGCGTCGACGGCGGCGATCCAGTCCTCTGCCGATGTGCGTCGAAGCGCCGCCGGTGTGCGTCCGTGGCCCGGGAGGAGGGGACACGAAATCGTCATCGACGGATCGTGGTCGTGTAGAAAATGTGCGATCGGTGCCACCTCGGTAGGTGATGCGGTCAGACCGTGAATCAGCACGACGCCCACGCCACCGGCCTTGCCTTCGAGGAAGATCGGAGTGGCGCGCGGGTCGATGGCATCCTGGTTTGCTGTGTGTTCCATCTATATTGCCTTCTGTCCGTCGATTCTACGGTTTACATTAGAGCAACTGCCGCAAGCCCGGTGACTCTGTGCCGCCAAGAGATGTTCGTGGGCTTGCGCCTTCGTTGCTCCACACAGGTCGTCAGTGGTCAGCCTCGGATCTCGCCATACGTGTGGTCACACTTCGCCCTGCAAGGGCGGGACATGTAAGCCCAGGGCAACGCCCTGGGTCTGTGATGCGCGGTACGGCAAAGCCCTGCAGGGGCGAAACAATCCGTTCCATGCGTTGGGCATGACGTCCAAACGTCCACCAGCGAAGAACGCGGGCTGTCGAATCCCAGGCTGTTGCGCCCTTTCAGGGCTTCCGAGCGGTTGTGCTCCGGTACCCAGGGCGTGGCCCTGGGCTGCCATGTCGCTGCCCCCTTGGGGCGAACGGCGATTGCGCGCGAACAACAGTGTGCCAACCACGAATACACGCGAGACGAAGCGCGAAGGCAACGGTTTTCCATAGAACAACAAGGGCCGGCGCCCGCGGCTCCGTTGCGCCAGCTCCAAATACTACCGGGCAAACGGCTACACCCCGTTCGCGCCTTTCCGATCGGTCGTGTTTCCATTCCGCCTGCGGCTTGGCTCATCATTGTGATACGCTACTCACACAACACGGGCTGTCGGGCGGCAACAGCACGCGTACCGCGGCCGGTGCCGCCTCGATTTTCGCGGGTGTCGTGGCGACCTGCTCGCCGTCGGCCCATATTTCCAGCGTTTCGTCGGCCTCGATGTGAAATCCCTTTGCATCGATAAACCGCACGATCTTCAGTGACCG
>Ga0055452_10000470_pt1 | contig 10433 bp, 8 predicted proteins | sample China_Galinas_PW_6_FD_57735 | JGI IMG/M metagenome (GOLD analysis project Ga0055452, IMG submission 57735) | Wetland microbial communities from San Francisco Bay, California, USA, that impact long-term carbon sequestration - China_Galinas_PWC_D2 | ecosystem: Environmental > Aquatic > Marine >... | reverse complement strand
GACCAGCACCGCCGCCGCGCCGTCGCGGGCGAGCTCCGCCAGCAGGTCCGCGTCCCGGGCGACGAGCGCGCTCTTGGTGACGATCGCCACCGGGTTGCGGAACTCGGCGAAGACCTCGAGGCAGCGCCGGGTGATCTCGAGCTTGCGCTCCGCGGGCTGGTAGGCGTCGGTGGCGGCGCCGAGGGTGACGACCCGGGGCTTCCACGACGGCGCCGACAGCGCCCGACGTAGCAGCGCCGGCGCGTTCTCCTTGACGAGGATCCTGGTCTCGAAGTCGAGGCCGGCGGAGAATCCCAGGTACTCGTGGGTGGGGCGCGCGAAGCAATACGAGCAGCCGTGCTCGCAGCCGCGGTAGGGATTCAGGCTGACGTCGAAGGGGAGGTCCGGCGAGTCGTTGAAGGCGAGGAGCGTCCGGGTGGGGTCGCGCAGCAGAAGGGTGGGGACCCGCGGCGGCGGCAGCGACGGATCGGCCTCCAGGGTGCCGTCGTCGGCGTAGCGCAGCGCCTCGAAGCGGCTCTGGGGGTTCTCCGCGGCGCCGCGGCCGCGGACGACGCCGCGTGGCTGGGCGCCGCGCTCCTGCACGCTGGGAGACATGAACGCGAAAGTAGAGCGAAAGAAGATCCCTCGCAAGCACCCCCTCGGCCCCGCGTCCTCCGGTGGGCGTTGATAGGATGGCGGGCCAGGCATGGACGAGAAGACCGAGACCGCCGCGGAGTCCTGGTACGGAGCGGGGGTGCGCTTCGAGTGCACCCGCTGCGGCCGCTGCTGTGGCGGATCCTCGGGAACGGTCCTCGTGAGCGATGCCGAGATCGTCGCCCTCGCCCGGCGGCTCGAGCTGTCCCCGGACGAGTTCCGGGCGGGTTACACCAGGCGGCTGCGCGGCGGCGACCTGAGCCTGCGCGAGCGCCGCAACTACGACTGCGTGCTCTACGAGCCCGGGGTCGGCTGCTCGGTCTACGAGGACCGGCCGAGACAGTGCCGCACCTATCCCTTCTGGCGGGTGAACCTCCATTCGAAGGAGAGCTGGGAGGAGGAGGCGACGCACTGTCCGGGGATCGGCGAGGGGGATCTCTGGGGCGACGAGCGGCTCCTGCCCCTGCTCGCCGACGACGGGATCAGCACCGATCGCTGAAGCGCCCGGCCGCCGGCGCTGCGCGCCACCCCGCCCCCGGTCGCGGGTCTAGCGGCTCGCCGGGCCGCTCTTCCACGCGTCGAAGATGAGCTCGGCGAAGCGCTCGTAGCCCGCCGGGTTGAAGTGGCCGTCGTAGCCCGCGAAGAGCCGGGTCCCCGCGGCCTCGTCGGCCATCAGCGCGTCGGTGGGATCCACGAAGGGAACGCCGCGCTCGGCGAAGAGCGCGCCCAGGTGACGCCGCTCGCGCTGGAAGTCCGGGTCCACCATGGAGGGGCGCGTGAAGGGCGCGCCGAGCTGGTTCCAGAGGGGGTAATAGACGTCGGAGAGGGTGACGTGGGCCGGCGCGTAGGCGGCGATCACCCGAGCGCCGTTCGCGCGCGCGACATCGAGGATCGCGTCGATCTGGGCCTCGCCGCTGGCGTCGCCGCGGAAGGAGGCGAGGCGGCTCTTCTCGAAGAGCGCAGCCCCGTTGCGCAGGTAGGGGTTGAACTCGCCCCGCTTCATGGCCGCGAGGATCTCGGGGTCGATCGCGTCGTCGTCGGCCTGGCGGCTGATCGGGTTCGACGGATGCGGGACCGGAAGAAAAAAGGGGACCGGACCGCGGTGGTAGAAGAGCGCCGGGGGGCGTCCGTCGGCGAGGTCGAGGACGACCTCCACGAGCCGCGGCATCCACCAGGGGGTTCGCTCGGGGACGAGTGCGGGGCCCGGGGGCTCGGGCGCCGGTGCGGGCAGGTCGTTCCACGCGACCACCAGGATCACGACGTCGGGCTTCAGCAGGGGGATGGCATCGCGCGCGAGATGCGCGGCGCTGGCGAGGTCGGCGCCCCCGATGCCGAGGTTCAGCACCTCCACGCCGTCGCCGGCCAGGCGCTCGAAGTCCCGGGGCAGGGTCTCGTCCTCGCCGGCGCCGAAGCCCTCGACGAAGGAGTCGCCGAGGAAGACGATGCGCGTCTTGCCCGGGGGCTTCTCGATGGGAAAGTCCGGGCCGCGAAAGCCGTAGAGGTTCAGCCGGTGGATCTCGTGGATGCCGTCGGGCGACGAGTTCCAGGTGATCTCGACGTTGCGCAGCGGACCGGGCGTCGCGTAGCGCAGGCTCTCGGCGTCGGTGCCCGCGAGCGCCTCGCTGTCGAGGCCTCCGAAGAGCCCCACCGGCGTGTAGTCGATGCGGTTCCAGTTCGCGATCTCGGGCCGGGGGAAGATCACGCGCGCCGCGCACTCGCCGAGACCGAGCGAGGCGAGCAGCAGCAGCAGGGCGCCGATGGCGGTTCGGTGGCGGCTCACGCGCGTCCCCGGGAGCGTGCCGGGCCTGGCCCGGCACGCTCCCGTTCGAGAGAGAAGGGCGCCGAGGCGGCTCGCGCGAGGAGGCCGCGAGCCGCTCGCACCGAAGGGCGGGCTACTCCATCGCGTCCTTCATCTTGTCCTTCGCGTCGTCGGCGGCGTCCATGGCGTCGTCGGCCGCGTTGTCGATGGCCTTGCCGGCCTTCTCCATGGGGCCCTCGTCCTGGCAGGCCGACAGGGTGGTGGCGAGGCCCAGGACGGCCAGGGTCAGGGCGAGGATTCGGGTGATTCGCATGGTCGGATCGCTCCCAATGCTCCGGGATGGAGGTCCCGGATGGGTGGTGGTGAGGCACAGTTCTCGAATGCGTCGCGTCCTGGGGGATCGATCAGCGGGCGACCGCGCGGTAATGGTTGCGCGCTTTCTCGATGGAGCGCAATACCGCGGGGCGATCCACCCGGAGCTGGTCCTCGGGAACGCCGTCGCTGTACTCGAAGGGCCAGAGCCGGTACTCGCCGATGCGGTCGTCCGCGAAGCGGGCCTCGATCTCGTCCAGGCGCTCGAGCGCCGCCCGGGCCAGCTCCTGGGCCGCGGGAGACTCGGCGATTCCCGGACGACCTTCGACGCGGACGTAGATGGGCGCGGTGTGGGCGGCCGAGGGGCGCAGCTCCCGCGCTCGGGCATAGGCCTCGCGTTCGGCAAAGCTCACCCCGTTGCCGATCCGACTGGCCAGGCGGACCGCCCACTCCGGCGCGTCCAGGGGCTCGAGGGACGCTTCGCCGACCTTGTCTCCGTCCGCGCGCAGCGCGAACCAGCCCGCCTCCTCCACTGGCCACTCGACCTCGATGCGCAGCTCGCCCGGCGCGCTCGGCGTCTCGCTGCTCGCGATCACCTCGCCGCCGCGCACGATGGCGAGGCGCTTCACGTCGTCCCGCTTCGGGTCGAAGCGCGCGACGCCGGAGATCCGCACGCGGCCCGGAGCCGCGAGCACCACCTCGTCGCCGATGTCCGCGCCGTCGATCTCGAACTCGAGCATGGGTCCGTTGGTGACGAAGGTCCGGCCCCGGCGGATCCCCTCGAGCCAGCTCTCGCGGTCGAGGGCTCCCTCGACCCTCGTGTAGAAGCGCTCGCGACCGGGCACGCCCGAGGGCCCGCAGGGAAAGTCCGTGCCCGCGGTCGGGGTGATGCGGAAGCCCTGGTCGAGCAGCTCGTACCAGACCTGGTAGCCCGGGTACTCGAACTGGAGCACCTCGACGAACCCCACCAGGCCCGTCGGCGCGTCGATGGCCAGGCCGTCGCGACCCGGGCCGAGGCCCCAGTGGGCGTAGCCCGGGACGCCGCCTTTGCGCCGGGCCTCCCTCCACGTGGACGGGTAGTCGGTGTAGGCGTCGCGCAGGTCCACCGCCTGGCGGGCGCCGAGGATGATGGTGTGGCCGAAGACGTTGGTGCGCGGGTGCTCCTGACCGGAGAGGAGGAGCGCGCTCCCGTGTCGGCTCGCGCCGGCGTCGCCGAAGGCGCGCTGGGGCGTCACGCCGAACTGTCGTGCCGTCCCCATCTGGAGCAGGTTCGCGACGTGCAGGTCCTCGGCCTGCATCCAGCGACCGATCCGCGCGTCCTCCTCGTCGGTGCGACGGGTCAGGTGGAGGTGGTCGTCGGCGCCGTACCAGCCCCGGGCGGGCTGGTCGATCCAGCGGTCGAGGTCCACCCGGATGGTGAGCGTCTTGCCGGGCTCGACCACGAAGCTCCCGTAGGAGATGTGGGTCTCGAGGCCGCGGATCGCGCGAATGCGCCAGGGGCCCGCGGGAAGCTCGAAGTGCAGCGGCCGGTCGAGGTAGAACTGGCGGGTCCCGCTGGCGGGATCTTCGATGTGGGCGGTGTGGGCGATGGCCTCCTGCACCAGGGACGCCCACTCGGGGAGCGGCGCGATCGCGCACTCCCGCACCACCCGCAGGGCGTCCACGGGAACGAAGTGCTTCCCCGACTCGTCGGTCAGCTCGATGCGCGCCGGGAGCGGCGCACCGGTCGCGGCGTCGACCACGCTGAGCGACACCTCGCCGGTGGGAGGCCCGCACCCCGCGGCCGCGAGGACCGCGACGAGCAGCCCGGCGCGCGCGACCCCGCGTCGGCCTCGTCGCATCAGGCGCTCACGCTCGAATCTCCCGGTCGCGCAGCCAGCGCGCCAGGGGCTTCGCCGCCGACCGGCGGAAGCGGGCGGCGGAGTCGAAGCGCTCGAGCGCCTGGCGCAGCGCGCGCTCGCCGCTCGGCACCGGGTTCTCGCGGAAGAAGCGGGCCACCTCCCGGCGATGGGCCGGCGTGACGAGGGCCGGGGTGGCGTCGATCAGCCGGCTGGCGAGCAGCGAGGGCAGCTTGCGTCGCAGCCTGGGCCAGCGCTTCTGGATGAACGACCAGGCGCGCTCGTTCGCCGCGGGATTCGCGAGCAGCCGGGCGAGCACGAAGATCACGTCCTGGGTGGGGACGGCGTCGCCGAGGGTCATGCGCAGGGTCCGGTCCACCAGGGCCGGTGCGCGGAAGTCGGCGAGGGCGAGCAGGAAGCGGCGCTCCTCCTGGGGGGTCGAGGCCGAGGCCCCCGCCGCCCGGAAGCGATCGTGGAGGCCGGCATCGCCGCCGCGCGCGGCGAGGGAGACGACCCCGTCCGCGAGGTTCGCGTCGAGGGAGCGCGCCTTCGAGAGGTAGCGCCGGCAGCGCTCGGCGGCGACGCGTTGGGTCGGCGCGTCCTCGGCGATGCCGCCGACGATCGTGAGCAGGGTCGCGCGGCGCAGGCGCACGCGGTCGGGCTCTCCGGGCTTCGGATCCCAGCCGAGCTGGTCGAAGGCCGGCCCGAAGCGCGCGACCAGCCACGCGCGATAGCGGTCGCGAGCTTCCGGGGCCGCCGCCGGCACGACGACCCGGGCCAGGTAGCGAAGCGGCTTGCACAGGGCGGCGAGGACGTCGGCATCGGTCTCCCCCGCGAGGGAGTCGGCGAGATCGAGGACGCTCTCGACCGGGGCCCGGCCCGACCGGGTGAGCGCCCACTGGTGATCGACGAGGCCCATGCGCTCCACGGGCGGCAGCGCGTCGAGGGAGTCGAGGATCGCGCGCAGCTCCTGGGGGCCGTGCAGGGGGCGGAAGAAGCCGGACTCCTCGCCGTTGCCGTAGACGAAGCGAGGCTCGGGGCCCGCGAGCGTCACCCGCTCGTTCGCCTCGATCAGCAGCCGGCGCTCGAGCCGGGTCCGGCCGCGCCGGCCGGCTCCGACCCGCAGGACCCAGGGGATCGGCCAGCGCTCGGACGCTCCCGCCTGCGGGCGCCGCCGCGCCGGCGCCTCGGTGAAGCGCTCCTGTCGGACATGGAGCCGGGTGCGGCCGCGCTCGCGGCGCTGGTGGATCTCGACGACCGGGTACCCCGGCCGCTCGATCCACGCCCGGGCGAGGGTCTCGACGTCCACCTTCGAAGCCTCGGAGAGGGCGCGCCACAGGTCCGCCGCGACCGCATTGCCCTCGCGGTGGCGCCGGATGTAGGTGCGCACCCCGCGCCGGAAGTGGGAGGGGCCGAGGAAGCGCTCGAGCATGCGCACCACCGCGGCGCCCTTCTCGTAGGTGATCAGGTCGAAGTTCTCCGAGGCCTCGGCGGCGGTCCGAACCCGGCAGTACACGGGATGTGTGTTGCGCAGGGCGTCGAGCTCCAGGGCCGCGGCGGTGCCGTGCTGGAAGTCGAGCCACATGCGCCACTCGGGGCGCCACTGGTCCACGACCTGGAACGCCATCCAGGTCGCGAAGGACTCGTTCAGCCAGAGGTCGTCCCACCACGCCATGGTGACGAGGTCGCCGTACCACATGTGGGCGAGCTCGTGACAGATCACCTCGGCGGCGCGCTTCTTCTCGGCGAGGGTGGCGCGGGAGGGATCGACGAGCAGCAGGGTCTCCCGGAAGAAGACGGCCCCGGCGTTCTCCATCGCGCCGAACTCGAAGTCCGGGACCGCGACCAGATCGAGCTTCGCGTACGGGTAGGGCACCCCGAAGTAGCGCTCGAGGCGGGTGAGGCACTCGCGTGCACAGTCGAGGGCGAAGCCGGTGAGGCGGCGCTTGCCGGGGGTGTGCCAGACGCGGATCCGGGTGGGTCCGACGCAGACCGGCTTCGAACGCTCGAGCTCCCCCACCGCGACGGCGAGCAGGTAGGTCGAGAGCGGCGGCGTGGGCTCGAAGTGCACGGTCTTGGTCCCGTCGCCGTGGCTTCGGGTGCGCGCCGCCGGCGCGTTCGCGACCACCTGGTTGCGGCGGCCGGTCGTCACCGAGAGCTCGAAGCGCGCCTTCATCGCGGGCTCGTCGAAGCAGGGGAAGAACCGGCGCGCGTCGGTGGCCTCGAGCTGGGTGACCGCGTAGCGGTGGTCGCCCGAGCGGGCGGCGTAGAGCCCGCAGAGATCGTCGCGCAGGCGCCCGGCGAAGCGGAGCTCGAGGGTGGCGTCACCCGGCGGGAGCGGTCGGTCGAAGGAGAGCTCGATCATCGCGAGCTCGGGGAGCGGGGTCAGCGTCGCGCGCCGTTCGCCGTCGGCGCAGCGGACCCGGGGGCGGGTCACGCGCAGGTCGAGGGCGTGGAGCCGGATCGCGCTCCGGCGGCGGTCGAGGTGCACGTCGATCGAGACGCGGCCCCGGAAGGCGGCGCTTCGCGAGGGATCGACCTCCACGTGGAGCGCCACCCGGGACGGACGCACGCTCGGGTCCAGGCGAAGCATTCCGGTCCGGGTCTTGGAGACGGTCGCCATGGGGATCGGGAGTCCTCGCGTTCAGCCGCGCGGGGGACCGGCGGCACGCGGGCGCAGGTCCGTCGGATCGGCGAGAGGGGGGATCGGGACGAGGTGACGGTGGACCGTGGCGCGCATGCAGGGCGATCGTCGTTCGGTGGCGAATCCTAACACTTCGCGCTCGCCGCGGTGTCCGCTGGAGTAGAGTGTGTCAGCGGGGGTGTCGGGTTCGGAGATCGGCCGCGCCGGGGCGAGTGCATCGGGAAGAGCGCTCCGCCGAGGGCGCGCGGGAGAGCGCGATGGGAATCTGGGACATCCTGGGCCGACGCCGGCGCGGACGGGGTCCCTACCATCGGGACCACCGGGAGCGCGAATCGACCCGGAGGCTCGACCTGACCGGCGCGAGGGGCCCTGGGGTGGGCGCGGGCCGACCCGCGGCCCCGGCGACCGCGAAGAGCCCGGTCCCGGCCGGGCCCGGCGCGACCGCCGTCTCGACCCGGGTCTCCGCCGGGGCGAGCGCCCCGTCGATGCCCCCGCGACCGCAGCCCGCCGTCCAGGATTCCCGGGACACCGAGTTCTACCACGGCGACACCGTGGAGCTTCCCTGCCCCGGCCCGAGCCGGGTGGTGGGCGTGCTGATCGGGGTCTCGGGCGAGCGGACCGGAGTGGTGCTGCCGGTCGCCGACGGCGAGAACGCGATCGGTCGCGATGAGGCCAGCGACATCCGCCTGCCGGGCCGCTACATCCCCCGCAGCTTCGCGAGCCTGGTGCACCGCGCGGGCGCGTTCAGCCTGCGCTGGCTCAGCGACAAGAACCCCCCGGTTCTGAACGGCCGTGCGATCGGCCAGGCCGCGGAGGTGCTGCGCGACGGCGATCGCCTCGCCCTGGGCGACTCGGAGTTCTCCTTCCGCACCACCTTCCCGACCGCGACGGCCGATGCGGAGTGCGGGACCGCGGGGTCCGACGCCCCTGAGTCCCGGGCTCCCGCCGACTCGAGCATCGCGACCGATTCGGCGCCGGCCTCGGACCAGAGCGGATAGGCGTCTCGAGCTCCGGTCTCCGTTCGGGGTTCGATAGCTCACGCCATGTCGAGCAGCGGCGCGAGGGGACAGGCTCCATCGCGGGGAGCGCAGCTCGGGGTACTCGATCGGCCAGCCGAGGCCGCGGTCGTGGAGCGTCCGCTCCTCGAGGTCGCCTTCGTGGAGCCGGTACCAGCTGCCGTACCCGTGGAGCCCGGCTCCCCCGGTCCACCCGCCCATTCCGAACTGGAGCCCCTGGATCGGGTTCCCCTCGCCGAGGATCGGAGGACCGCCCCGGCGAAGCCGCCGCGACCAGATCTGGGAGACCACCCTCTCGGAGACCGAGCGCTCGGGTCCCGCTTCCAGGGCGAGGACGTCGAAGCCCGCCTCGCCGGGCCGAGCGCGCCGCCCAGACCCAGCACGAGCGCTCCGGAGACCGACCCGAGGACGACCTCGCGCCGAGTCGAGGGCCCCTGGGACGGGGCCTGCTCGGATTCATCCGGCATCGATTCGACGATGCCGCTCCCCGCGTCGCGGTCGCCGCCCCGGGTCCATCTCGGCCCTCGGCGCGGTGTTGCCTAGCGCCCTCGCTCGATCTCGCGGACGCCGTCTGGGCCGCCCACCAGGACGCGTTCCACCGTCGCGGCCAGGAACAGGCCGTGGTCCACCAGTCCCGGGATGCGGTCGAGGCGCCGCGCCAGCGCGGCGGGATCGACGATTTCTGCGAAGGCCGCATCGAGCAGCACGTTTCCGTTGTCGCTGGAGGCTTCGCGCCGGGTGACGGCCGCCGCTCCGAGGGCGAGCAGGCGCCGCTCCACCACGCCGGGACAGAAGGGCAGCGCCTCCACCGGCAGCCCGAAGCGTCCCAGTCGCGTGACGAGCTTGCTCTCGTCGACCACGACCAGGAAGCGCTCCGCGACCTCGGCCACCACCTTCTCGCGCACGTGGGCTCCGCCGCCACCCTTCACGAGGTTGAGGTGCGGGTCGACCTCGTCCGCGCCGTCGACGGCGAGGTCCAGACCGCCGAGCGCGTCCAGCTCCGCCAGGCGCAGCCCGAGCTCCTTCGCGAGCCGCGCGGTCCGCAGCGATGTCGCCACACACACGACGTCGGGGCGGCGCTCCCCCAGTGCGACGAGGGTGTGGTGCACCGTCGATCCGGTGCCGAGGCCGACGCGCATGCCGTCCTCGACGTACTCCGCCGCTCGGCGGCCCGCCCGCTCCTTGGGGCTCACGGCTCGCTCCTCCAGCCCCTCACGTGGCGGTTCCCGATTCTCGAGCGGGCTCGCTTCCCGAGCGCGCGTCCTCGTCCTCCCAGAGCAGGAAGCCGCCCCGGAACGCCAGATCGTTGCTGCCGCGTCGAACGCCCGCGGGCAGTGGGCCCAGCAGCTCCACCTCGCCCCCGCCCAGCACGGTGTAGTCCGGAAGCATCGCCAGCTGGAGGCGCTCGACGACGTCCAGCACCGCGCGGCGCCAGCGCTTCTTGCCGAGCCGCTCGAGTCCGCGGCGCCCGACGTAGTCCTCGAAGGTGCGGCCCTTCTTGTAGGGCAGGTGCGCGAGCTCGAGGGGCTGGATCTCGCCGTCCACGATCATGGCGGAGCCGAGCCCGGTGCCGAGACCCAGGAAGAGCATCCGCCCGCCCTGATAGCTGCCGAGCGCCTGCATGGAGGCGTCGTTGATCATGCGTACCGGCTTGCCGAAGGCCGCCTCGTAGTCGAAGCCCACCCAGCCCTTGCCGAGGTTCGCGGGCTCGGTCACCGTCCGGTCGTGACAGACCACGCCGGGGTAGCCGATCGCCACGCGATCCCAGCTCCACCCAGCCGCTGCCTCGCACACCCTGTCCACCATCGCGCGCGGCGTGAGCTTCCGGCCGGATCGGATGCGACGCGGCTTCGATTCGCCGCTGGCGAGGCACTTCACGTGGCTCCCACCGATGTCGATCACGAGCGTGTTCATTCGGGCCGTCCTCCCGCCGGGATGGACGCTGGGCCGCCCAGCGCTTCGCGATCGGCCAGCAGCAGCGCGTGCTCCCGACTCACGCGGCCGGCAGGGATCGAGGCGTCGCCCCGGTGCAGGCGCTCCAGCATCTCGACCTTCGCGCGTCCGGTCGCGAGCCACAGCACGCGCCGGGCGCGGTCGAGCACCGGATAGGTCAGGGTCATGCGGCGTCGGCCCTGGTAGGGGCAGGCCGTGAGCGCCACCTCGGTGTCGCGGATCTCGAGCACCGGATCTCCCGGGACGAGGGACGCGGTGTGCCCGTCGGAACCGAGACC
>Ga0055452_10000468_pt1 | contig 10442 bp, 6 predicted proteins | sample China_Galinas_PW_6_FD_57735 | JGI IMG/M metagenome (GOLD analysis project Ga0055452, IMG submission 57735) | Wetland microbial communities from San Francisco Bay, California, USA, that impact long-term carbon sequestration - China_Galinas_PWC_D2 | ecosystem: Environmental > Aquatic > Marine >... | reverse complement strand
CTGGTCGTCACCCGCCTCGATTTTGTACCGCCCGTATCCCGTGCCGATGACGAACCCGACCTGTTCCCGCGGAATACCGGACTCTTTCAGTAGATTGTCCAACGCGCGCTGCCCGGCCCGCTTCACGTTGGCGCCGGTGTCGATCAGCGTTCGTGCCACAACCGCCCGTGCAAGGTCGATCAGAACCGCTTTCGATTGGGTGCTCCCGACATCTATTCCAGCCGCATATTTCATGGCAATGTCCTTCCGCTGGGATTCAGGCAGTGGCCTTGCCCCGAATTCTCTTGTAGGTGAGCGCTTCGAAGAACGCGTCGATGCGGTTCTTCATCTGCGCCTCCGCGTAGTAACGCGGATCCTCGAGGTCCGACTCGACCATCAGCGTCGGCACGCCGCGGTCCTTCGTGAAGTACTCGCGCATGTCGCCCTGCCCGGCCGAGAACAGCCGGCAACTCTTGATGCTATGGATGACCAGAGCGTCGGCGTCGTATTCATCGACATACGATTGGATTTGTGCGTATCGTTCGATCATTGAGCGGTTGCAGAGGTTGTGGATGATCATCTGCTCCGCGATGCTTTCGAGTGGTCGCTCCGGGTCGTGGGTGAAACCGAACTCCCACGTACCGCCCACCGTCGAGTACGTACTCTGGACCGCCACTGCGCCCCATGCCTCGAAGAGATTGCGGAAGTTACGGTAATACGGATACGGCGGCGGCCCCTCGAACACGATGCGGAACCGTTCGTCCTCCAACACGCCCATCCCATCCGATACCATGCCCTCGTACTGTTCCACAACCTGATCGAAGAAATCCGCGGCCACTTTGGATCCGCGAAGCGCGTTGATCGGCCCCATCATGTTGATGCTGTCGAAGTAGGCGTCGAAAGGCGTGGGCTTGCGCTTGCAGAGTTCCTTGCAGCGCGACCACCCGCGTTCCGCACGGGCGGAGTAGCCCAACACCTCTCGTAAACGGTCGATGTCGAATTTTTTGCCGGTCAACTTCTCACAGTGTGCAATCAGTTCCTTGAGCTGCGTCATGACGTACTTGACGTCGTCGGTGCTGGGTCCGTCCTCGCGCACGAAGGGAATGTCCAGCATGATCATCGGTACGTCGAACATACTCGCACAATGCTCGAACCACTTGATATAGACGTTGCAGCCTACAAAATTGCAGACGATAAAATCCGGAACCGGAATATTACCGTTCTCGCCGACGCCGCCGCACATGGTGTATCCCACATCCGCTTTGACGTAGGCGCAGTTGTCGGACGCGTAGCCGATTTCTTCGCTCTTGATGATGTAAGGGAGCGACTGCTTTCGTATGGCGAGCTGCAACGCATTGACTTCGGGAAACACGGGCAGAATGTCGAAGCAGCGCAGAATCTCGACGCAGTTGCCGCTGATCATCATATACGCACTCGGCGTAGGCGACTTGGTGGCGTCCTTGAGTTCGGTCATCCAGTCCGTCATGATGTCGCGGGACAGTTGGTGTACCTTCCCGCGATAGTCTTTGTCTTCCGCTACGGTCGTCCGCATGATCCAACCCTTTCGACTCTATGGTCATCCACGGAAGCGCCCGTACAACCGGTCGCTCCGTGGGCTCCTCTCATCACCGGCTCAATCAAACAACATTGATTCTGCGAAGGTCTCCAGCTCCGTTCGACTGGCTTCGAACGTCCACATCTTCTCCTCGAACTCGATCTTGAGGTGTGGCACACCCTTTTCGTCGAGCTTCTTGCGAAAGAGCACGTAGTCGAGCAGCGCCGGCTCGCAGAACTTCGCAGGGGCAAACACCACCGCGTCGGCACCGGAGTCCTTCATTCGGTCCATCAACCCCTCGGTACGCGGCTTGGCACGGTCATAGCGCACCGACGTATAGACACTATGTTTCAGATACGCTTCGGCCAGCGCGCCGAGCGGATCCATGGCGGGCCCGTTGGACGGAATATCCTGCCGGAAGAGCCGCCACCCGATGACCATGTCGTCGTCCTTGATCAGGCAACCGGCGGCCTCGATCACATCGATCAGCGCCAGCGGTGGCTGTTCGCAGAAAGAGCCTTCAATGACGACAGGTACCCCGTCGCGCGGATGCGACGGCGTGGACTTGACCTGATCGAGCAGCGCTTCAAGAAGCGGTATGAAATCTTCCGGCATCATACGTGTGCCGGCACGGATCACGGTGCACACGTCCGATGCCGCGATGGCGCCGGAGTGTCGCATGCGGTGATCGTACAGGTCCCGCATCAGGCTTCGGACTCGATTGTAGATCTTGGTGCTTTCGGCGATGGCCTCATCGGTAATCGGTCTTCCCACGCGTGCGGATAGATTGTCGCGAAACCGTGCGAACTCCGCCCGCGTGTAGCCCAGCGAGCCCGCGCTGTCCATGTTCTGTGGCAGGTGGAGATACTCGATGTAAAGATCCGGGGTGTTACGCTTGACCAGGCTGGACAGATTACGCGCCACGTCGCAGATCGAACTGAACACGGCGCCTTCAAACGATTTCATGTCGCCGCGAAGAAAGAGCTCCAACGTGCTCTTCGCGATCGAGCAAATGAACGACTGAAAACGCGAATCCGCGTGCGAGATTTCGACCTGCTCGCCCGCACCAAACATGCCGACGGGCATCAGCCCGGCCGCGTGGATGACTTCGAACGGTGCGTACAGGGGAAAGACCGCCAATCCGCCGATGTCCGGATGCGTCTTTCGCGCTTCGGTTAACGCCTCGCCCGGCATCATTTCGAGCAGAGCGCGGCATCGCTCCAGGATCGCTTCAGTGGACAAAGTTTTGCTCCTCTCTCACGCAACTCAACCACGATTCGAAACGGCCGCAGACGGCCGTTCTCGATTACGTCAGTGATCTCCCGAACCATTCATACCGGCGGGCACGCCCTTGTCGGACAATTCCTCGTCACTGGGATAGCGCCAGCCCGGCAGCGGCGTCTTTTCGCATGCGTAATCCATCTTGGTTCGCTTACCGCCACGATCCAACAACGCCAGCAACCCGGTGCTGATGAACGGGTTTTTCTTGGGATTGAACACTTCGCCGGTCTCATGGGCCAGCGCTTCGTCATCTGCACCGCGGGCCAGTTCCTTCTTGAACAGTGCACGAGAGTAAGGCGCATCCTTGGCCATGTTGCGTGCTCGCTCATACCCGCGACGTAGCGCCTCCAGTTCGTCATCGAAGACGCCGTTGCTCAGGCCGACCTGATAGGCGCGATCGGCGGTCATTCCTTGATCGAACATCTCAAAGATGACGGAATCGCCCATGCCCAGCCGCTTCATCTCGCCCGCCGCCCCGAATCCGGGGAGGATGGCGTAGTCCAGTTCGGGCTGGTTGTAAGTGTTCAACGGCTGCCAGTTGGTCTTTCGCTCCAGCGAATCGAAAGTGAAGCCGTGCGCCCGCACGTCGTAGCGGAGATCGAGGAAGTACGTGAATTCCGCACCGCCACCCCACTTCTCACCGAAGACGCCGATCGACGCCACGGGGCTGGTCTGGATCAGCCGGAAACATTGCACCCCGTTGCGGCTCGACGCGGCGGCCTCCTCTTCCGTCAGCGGCGCGTAACCGGTCGCGCGATCGAACCAGCCGCGATTGAACTCGCGCGCGTCGGCGCCAAGCATGCGCATACCCGAGCCGGCGGCACTGAAAAGAAGTGTGCCGCAGCGACCGTCCTTGTGTAGCTTCAAAACACGTCCGAATGCGTGGTAGAGCTGATCGATCACCGCCCGATTGAACACGTTGCCGCGAAGCGGACAGTTGAACACCACAGACGCCACGCGGTCACGGGATGACGGCTCGTAAAACTTCAGATCCAGATACATACCGCGATACGTGCCGTTGTCCATATCGAGTTCCGCCACCGGCGTGCCATAGTAATGACCATAACCGAGCAGGCGCGTCACGTTGCGTTTCTTCAACTCATGGAGCAGGCAGGGCTTGCCCTTCCGCGGCCCGGTGGCTCCGTCCGTGTCCAGCAATCCGAGCATGTACGGATCATCCGCGTTCTCATCACGCGCGCGGCGGATCAACTCAAGCATTCCGTTAAGCGTAAGGTGAGCGATCATCGCGTCGATCACCTCGACCAATCCGACCTTGAAACGCAGCCCCGCGCGCGTCGATACGTTGATTTGACCCGGGGTGGCGATGCGGTCCTGAATCATGTCGAGCGCATAGAGCATGATGGGCAGCGCGTAGCGGCGAAACGCCCGCCCGCCCGCATCGTGGGCACAGGCGACGTGCACCAGTGAATCCGCACTCTTGATCTTCCCCGCACGGCGGTCGCGTTCCGCCGCCTCGTAGAAGGACCAGAAATCCTTGCGGGAAATCTCACCGATTTCGGCGTAGGTACCGTCAGACGGCTCCAGCACGCCGACCGGCCTCAGCCGGCCGCCGTTGCCCCATTTGTAGAATCCTTGTCGTGCCGCCGTAGTGGCACCGGTGGATCCGTCGGACTCCAGCTTGGCGATCCAGTCCGGATAGTATTTGCCGTCGCGACGGTAGAGACTGCGCAGCCGGTCCGTCTCCGGCAGCGCGTCGCCGAGGTGCCGGGATGATTCGGTATACGGCATGTGCCCGGTTTGATCGAGCACCACGAAGGGATTGGCCGTAAAGAGATCCCATAGCCCGCCGAGCTGTACGATATCGCGCGAGGACTTCACGTCCCACGAGATGACCGCCGCCATGGCCTGGAAGATCGGGTCGGTGATATAACCGTGGTGATCGACGGGAAGGGCAATGACCGTTTTTTCGAGAATCTGATCCGCGATGATGACACCAAACTGAAACGTCTCGTTCGAGGCGTATTTGCCCTTCATCACGTCGATTAGCCGATTGGCTTCAAACGGGAAGTAGCCGTGCACGGTCAGAAACTTCTCCCTGCAGGCCTCACATTGGAACAGGACGGCAAGTTCCTCGGTGGTGTGCGACGATGTGTTGGAGAACACCGCGGCCAGATGGTCACCGTCCACGTGCTTCTCGATCGCCTCGAAGATCTTCGCCTTGATCTCGCTACGTTCGGTGGCCGCCTCCCAGATGATGTCCGCGTCCGTCAGATCGGCGTATTCCTGCGTGTAGGCCACCCGGGATTCCAGCGCGTCAGCATCTTCCTGGCGCAGTTGGAAGCCTTTCACCTGTGACTTCCAGAGGTTCTCGAATCGCTCCTGCGCCCGTTGCAAGGCGGCCGGATCGACGTCGAGCACGATCACGGACCAATCTGTCTTTTTCAGCAGATCGTGAATGATCCCCTGTCCCATCGTGCCGGCGCCGATGACGGCGATCTTACGCACGTCGTTGACCCGCCGGACGACCGACTCGATCGACTTATCACCGAACGAAAATGCACGTTTCATGACAGATTCTCTTCTTGTTTTGGCAACTATGCCGCTTCCGTATCTCTCAGTACGACGGCGGCACCCTGGCCACCGCCGATGCACGCCGACGCACAACCGTACTTGACAACGCGCCGTTCCATTTCGTACATCAAATCCACAAGAAGGCGCGTGCCCGTCGCCGCCAGCGGATGACCAATGGCGATCGCGCCGCCGTTTACGTTCACAATGGATCGATCCAATTCCATTTCCTTCTCCACGCCGAGAAACTGCGCGGCGAAGGCCTCGTTGATCTCCCACAAACCGACGTCCTTCTGCTCGATACCCGCACGCCGCAGCGCTTGGGCGATGGACGGCACCGGTCCTCGTCCCATCACACGCGGCTCCACGCCTGCGACGCCGTAGCCGGCGACCTCGAAGCGCGTAGGCAGCCCGAGCTCCTCCGCCCGCGAACGATCGGCCAGGAGGATTGCTGCCGCACCATCGCTGATCTCGCTGGCGTTGCCGGGCGTCACCAAACCGTGCGGTGTCAATCCGGGGAGGCGCTGCAGTATTTCGAGGGTCGTCTTTCTGACACACTCGTCGCGCGCCAGATGGATCGGCGTGCCGGACAGATCCTTGGAATCGATCGCAAAAATGCCCTTGAGCGCATCGCCACCGTTGAAGTGACTCTGGCGGTTGGCCGCCCGGGCGCGGCTGTGCGATTCGTCGGCGAATCTGTCGCATTCTTCACGCGTGACGCCCATGCGCGCGCCGTACTCATCCGCGGTGAACATCATCCCGGTCTGAGCCAGATCGTGGTTGAGCGATGCCAGCAAGGAGTCCTCGACTTGCCCCCCTTCTTCAAATTCCCAGAAGTTGGCCTGCGTGCGCGGCGATCGGATGATCTGCGGCGCGCGCGACATCGTCTCCGCGCCGAAGCACAGCGCAAGGGAGGAATCATCCACTTCGTCGGGCAGGAGAATCTGCTGAAACCCGTTGATCACCGTCTGCAATCCGGAGCCGCAGATCCGCTGCACCATCAGCGCGGGGACCTCCGTACGCAGATTGCACATCAACGCCACGTTTCTTGGGAAATAGATGTCCTGCAGACCGACCGCGGTGAACTGATAGACGTTCGCACCGACGACGGTGTCGATCAATTCCCGGCCGACTCCTGCGCGTCGGATCACTTCCTCCACGGCCATAGCGGCCAGGTTCTCCGCCGCGAGGTTTCGCAGCGTACCGCATTTCACTCCGACCGGCGTTCTTGCCCCGCCGGCGACCACGACGGATGGTTTTTGCTGCGTGCCCTTCACGACATCGTCCTTTGCAAATGGGGTTGCTCGACTTCGATCACATCGTCCGCCAGTTCGTCTTGATACATGGCGTCGATCTTGTCCTTGTACAGGCGGCCCACGACCTTCCGCACGAGCTTGCCGGAGGGTGTCAGCTCGCCGGTGTTGAAGGAGGGATCCTGGTCAGCCAGCACGGCACGACGCACCCGCTGGTATTTGACCTCGATCAGGGGATTGATCCGGACCAGTTCCGATGCGAACAGTTCACGCACGGCGGGATGATCGATGAGCGAACCGCCGGTCACACCGTGCTGCTCGGCCCATTCGCTGATCCGATTCGGGTCCGGGTAGATCAACGCACCCACGAAGTCCTCGCCCTTTCCGACCGCCACCGCCTGGCCGATGTAGGGCGATTCGTTGACCAGCACGGTTTCGACCCGCTGCGGGTGGACCTTTTCCCCCGTCGTGAGTTTGAACGCACCGTCCTTACGACCGACCAACCGCAGCCCGTCGCTGCCGAATTCACCGAGATCACCGCTGTGCAACCATCCATCGTCGTCGATGACGCGCGATGTGGCCTCCTCGTCATCGAGGTAGCCGGCCATCACATTGGGACCCTTCACCAGGATTTCCTGATCGCTGTCGATGCGGATCGTGATACCGGGCATGGGGAAACCGACGCAGCCGCTCTGCCAGCCGCTATCTCTGTTGGTCACGGAGCAGCACGGCGACGCTTCGGTCAGCCCCCAGCCCTCCAGGACGGGAACGTTCATCTCCCGATAGGTCTGCGCTACGGCTGCCGGCAAGGATGCGCCGGCCGTGAAAACAAAGCGTAGCCGGCCGTCGCCGAACACCAAATCCGCAACCTCACGCCGCTCGCGACACCGTGACATTAGGAGGTCATGAACCCGCGGCACGGAGAAGTACATCGTCGGTCGAAAGATGCCCCAGTTTTCGATCAGACGGTCGATGTCGCGCCCGCGTGAATCATCGAGGCATAGCTCGGTGCCGTTGTAAAGAGCCATGGTACGTTCGAACAAGCCGCCAAAGCTGTGGTGCCACGGCAGGTAGCACATCAGTACGTCTTGGTCGGTCACGTCCCAGATCAGCTCCATGGCCTTCTGCTGCGAAATGATGTTGCGATGACTCAGGCGGACACCTTTAGGCGGCCCTGTCGTGCCCGAGGTGTACATGATCATGCACATGTCGTCGGGCGCCACGCGGGTAATACACTGGTCCCAGTCCTCTTCGCTCGCGCCTCCTTCGACCAGCAGTGCGTCGAAGGGCTCGGCCCCCCACGTTCTACATGAGTCGTCAAAGTCCATGCAGAAGAACTTCTCGACCCACGGATTCTTGTCCTTCTCGATCTTCTCGAGCTGGTGCATTCCCGAGACGACCGCGAAGCGCGGGCGCGAGTGCCCCAGGACATACGCCACTTGCGGTTGTGGGTAGCCGGCGAATATCGGAATCATCACGGCACCGATGGACATCGCCGCCATATCGAACATGAACATCTCGGCGCGGTTTTCGGAAAGCATGGCGATACGGTTTTCCGGCTCCACACCCATCGCGATCAAGTGTCTGGCGATCCACCCCACCTTGGACTCGAAATCGCGCCACGTCACGCTCTCCTCGCCGTCGCCTTTGCGGTAGCGCAGAAACGTCTTATCACCCCAGCGCGCTGCCCGGTCGCGAAGCAGGACGCCCAGGGATGCGTCGTAATCACCGAGTGGAATGGGACTCGTGTGTTCCTCGCCCACGCGTTTGATGCCGATTTGCTCGTCCAAACCCTGTGGTGTCGTCTGACAGTACGCCAAACACGAATCGCGTAGTAACTGCTTGGTGAGCGTGAAGCGCTCTTCGGGCGGCTTCATCACGTAATCAGCACTCATCGGGTCAACGCCGGCGCGCCGTCGCACAAGACTGGAAGCGACAAAGTAGACGAGATTCGTCGCCAGTTCCTTGATGTGTGAACAGCCCACACGCCCACCAAGTCGCCGGCTTATTTCGGTCAGTACGCCGCGTTCGATGCGCAACCCGACGAGTCGCTCCGCCACGTTTTCCACCTCGCGGCAAACGGGGAACGGCACGCGGATCATGCTGAGCCGACTTCGGGTGATCTGCTCGTCCGGAACGTAGATCGTCACCTCGAGTTTGATGAGATGTTCCTGGTCGAGCATTGTTCCGATCAGAACGATGTCATCCGGACCCGACTCGTAAAGCTCGATATTGATGCTTCGTTGTGATGTCAGTTTCATGTGTGCGTCCCCTGACTCGCCGTCCTGGGCTTCCTTCTCCCGATATCGAATAGCCCGCGCCATCGACGCCTGCACGTCGCGGCGCAGCTTCTTGAAAAGCTCTTCCTCCTTGTTTAGTCCGGCGTTAGCGGCGTAGCGCGACAGCGGCGTCAGAAGCCACTCCTCATTGGAAAACAATTTCACGCTCGAAAGCCCGCGCAACAGCGCGTCGCGAAACGTCTTTAGCGAGCTGGTCACATGCCCGGCATGCTTGCGAATGACGGCCAGATGTCCCGCCCAAATCTCGTTGAAGTCGCTGTCCTCGGGATACGCCCCCGCCGCCACACCCACATCGTAGACGGCACGTACGATGGTCGAGACGAATTCCGCCTTGCTCGGGTCCTTACACAAATCGCCCATGCGAAGGTCGATCACTTCGCCGTTCGGCTTGACGGTGTGAATCAGTCCGCCGACGTTTAGCACAATCGAAATCATCGCCTTGTCGAACTCGATGCGCGTGCCAGGAACGCCGCGTGCGTGCGTGAAGGCATAATCGTGGGCACGCAGAATGGACTCGATGCGATCGCGCTCGTAGTCGCCGCCACCCGCAAACACCAGCGCCCCTTTGCGTTCGAGCACATACACCGTATCCGCGCCAGCCCCTCGGCGACCACCGGCCTGAAGGGAGACGCCGCGAACCACACGGTCCAACAAAGCGCCGACCATCTCCTCGGTGACGCCCGGCAGTCGCTGCATGAGCAATGATTCGTGCAACTGCTCGTCGTAGGTCTGGAGGGTCTGCTCGGAGAGAATGCCATTGGGCAATACCAGCAAGATCGGCACGCGGTGCCGAATGTCGTCCAAATCCCGTAGCTTGCCGCGCTCGGCCAAGTTTTCCAGGAATCGAACCGTTTCGCCCGTCAAGAGTCCGAGCTGGTCGGGGTTGCAACAGACGAACAGAAGCTCCGGCAATTGCCCAAGCGCTTCGGCTTCAAGAATATTGCCGAAGATCCGGTTCTTGAGCGAAACCGCTCGCGGCGAGCCGTCCTCGATGAGCTTCAGCATGCCCGTTTTTTTCAGCTCATCGGTGATACCGTCACCGCCGCGCCCGATCAGGCTTTCCGCCTGCGCATGCACGAAGAACCCGACACCCAGAGCACCGGGCGGATGAACACCGAGTTTACCCTCTTGCAGCATGGCTCGTCCGGCCCCCGTGAATCCTCGGTGCGTCCTGTGCCAAAAGTGGCTCGCCGATGTCACTATTCATGTACGAAAAAGACTCGGCGCAACCGCCCTCTTCCACCGCGGCAGCATCCAGGTCGAGAAAGTCATCGCGCAACAGCGTGCGAAGCTCGCGCTGCGCTTTGATCTCGACTCGTTTGACGGCCGTCGGCATTGCTTCTTTCCTCACGGAATCACGATCGAGCGAAGGGACACGCCCTCCTTCATCACCTCGAACGCCTTCTCCAGTTCGTCCAAACGGAAACGGTGCGTGATAAGCCGCTGGAGGTCGATCTTGCCCTGCTCCACCATGCGAATCAGCGGCGGGTAATCGACGGGACGGCAGCCGAGTGAGCCGACAATCTCCAACTCCTTGAACATGAT
>Ga0055452_10000467_pt1 | contig 10464 bp, 5 predicted proteins | sample China_Galinas_PW_6_FD_57735 | JGI IMG/M metagenome (GOLD analysis project Ga0055452, IMG submission 57735) | Wetland microbial communities from San Francisco Bay, California, USA, that impact long-term carbon sequestration - China_Galinas_PWC_D2 | ecosystem: Environmental > Aquatic > Marine >... | reverse complement strand
CAACGAGTTCCTGATGCAAGTCCTTACGGCGCAAGGAGGTTAATGTGCGCTGGCCCTGGTGCCGAACCCGAAGCTGACAACGGCACCCGTGCCAGGTAGATCTTCGTCGGCATTCATGACATCCAGTTCATATGTGCCCGGATCATCCGGCAGTTCAACACTTAGGCTGCCCAGATACACAGACCCGAACGCATCCAGTGTTACAATTCCGGGCAACGGTGACGTACGGATATAGACGACCGATGGTACTGGCAGGTGAGGGAACTCAAGATATCCGGCACCTGCGTTAAAATCTGGAGCGAATTCGAAGTTTTGGCCACGGAGGATATCGGGACCGCCGACGACCGATAGCGCAAGAACATCGCGGTCAAAATCGCCACCCGCGGACGACCACACACCTCCATCCCACTTGGCCATGTAGGGGTGCGGATTTCCGCCGGCAAAATAGAAATTCCCGCCTGCAAACAGTGCCGGCCCGCACCCGTCATCAAACGTTGCCAATGCATTGGCCCACCCGTCTATTCCGTCGCCGAGCGCAGACCACGCTGAACCATCCCATTGGGCGATGTTGTTTGCCTGCGTGCCGCCGGCCTCGTCAAACAAGCCGCCGACCACGAGAACATCGCCACTTGCGGTACCAAACACGGTAGACGACCAAACACCATATCCGTCAATGCCGCCGCCGACCGGCAGCCAAGTGTCACCCTGTAACTTGGCAATACGGCTGAGGGGCTGGTTCAATGATTCTGAGAACAACCCTCCTGCATACAACGTTTCGCCATCGCCGTCATCATAGACGATGAGAGTGTCGACCTTCGAAATCAACTCGTCTCCCACTGGCTCAAATGCAAGCCCATTCCATTTCGCGATGCTCTTCATCGGCTCAAAAAAAGCGTGCCAGAATTCTCCGCCTACAGCAAGGAATGGGATTGCCCCGTTATCGTGTATGGCAAATGCTCGAACCGGCGCATTCAACCCAAATCCGACCGGCTGCCACGCGGCGCCATCCCACTTTGCAACACTCGGCGACCACTCGCCCTCGTAAAGCACGAAGTCCCCTCCCGCGTAGAGCGCGGCACCGGTGCCGTCGTCATACACGGTCAGCGTACGAACTTTTTCATTCAACCCGGCGCCGACCGGCTGCCAGGACGTACCGTCCCACTTCGCGATATGTTCGGCATGGACGGGTGGGCACCCGTCACAATCGTAGACTATGTTAAACGCGCCGCCGACATAGATGGCCGGTCCCGATCCGTCATCGAACCCGGCGATCGCGAGGACCGCCTGGAGCGGACCGCTGCCATCGGCTCCGAGAGGAACCCACTCTCCGTTCTTGAACTCGGCGATTCGCCGCACGTCGGCACCACCGGCCCGCGTAAAGGCACCGCCGGCGAACAACCGCCTGGAAAGCGGCGTCGGCCGTATGTCCAACTGCACATACCGGAGATCGTGAGCGTTTACGTCGTGGCTATGCAGCCAGACATCGACGGTCAGCGTTTCGCCGCCCAAATAAGGGAGAGGCGGGTTCGGAACCAGTTCGACATCCACAAGGCCCTCGGTTCCCAAAGTAGTGGAAGTCGCGAGCGTGACCATCAGAAGGCAGAACGCGCGAAGACACATTTCGTGGCTCCTTTCAGCACATGGCGTAACCAGGCATTGGTGTGATGCCGTTATGAGGAAGCGTTTATACTGTGCATGTTTAACGTGCTTTCTGTTCCCATTCGGGGACCGCGAAATGCAGCGTACGCTCACAGATCACCGAATGCAAGAGGAAACTCAAAAACTTCTAAAATATCATTCGAGCCTCATAGTTCACGAAGTTTGTCTTCCGTCTCGCCTCATGGAATGCCACCGGACTTGCTGCGACCGCAAGAATCTTACGGTCAATGGATGCACTGAGGTCTCATGCCTAAAGATCAGTGTAGACATTAGTAGGTAGATTTTAATCAGTAGACGTTAGTGTCTAGACAATCGACTGTGGCGGTCCGAATGATGCCGCTGATGCCGGTTACAGCTTTGAGGATTTGCAGGATCTCTGCGAAGCGCAGGCTGAGGCGACTCCGACATCGAGTAACACACCGGGGGTTGCGACGAAGGGGTCGTCATCATGCCATCCGGGGCGTTGACGCATCGGGTGCGTTGTATGGAAGGCGGACGGCATCGGCGAGCGAAGGCTCGGGGGTTTCACGTGGTCGCCACCGTGACCGACTTTTCTGCATGCGGGCAAGAACCGCAAAACTCGGTCGCCTGCGCCCCACTTCGTTAGGGATTCCTCGCGTGAGCTGAAACACGACATCTGCACCGGCCGCTTTACAGGTGAGGGACAAAGCGAGAAGACGTGCCGCGGCACGCGATGAGCCTTGCAGCCAGCCCGGCTCAAGCGGCGAAGGTACGTCCATGGAGGCGGGGGGAATCGAATTCCGTATCCGCCTGTTTCGTAAGTCTTTTGTTCACAACGGGTTAGATCATAACTGCCGACAGATGCAGAGTTTACGAAAAGACCGAACCAGACCACTCTTGACCGTTGAAGCCGTTCGTAGACCGCATTTACTGGGGACTGACTGGGTACAGGTACTCGTTCCTATCTTCGACGCCGCACGGCGCCCCCCTTGAACTTGGCCCGTTTTAGCGCGGCAGCTTGACACGCTCTAGCGGGAATCCATCCGCCGTTGCACGCTGAAGCCGCTCTGGGTCGGATAGGTCGAACAGATAGGCCGCAGCCTCACCCTGGCCTTCTGAATTGAAAGGACCGTCTAACTGCTCCAGCTGGACACCGATCTCTTCCAGGTAGGCAACAACGTCCTTCGGCGCCTTGTAATTCAGCATTTGCGTGTAGATAAACCACACGCGAGACTCCCCACGGAACGCATCAATCTCATGAAGATACGATCGGTTGTCGCCGTAGTGAATGCCTCCTTCGGTCCATTCATCGGGCTCGATTCCAAAGCGGGGTCCGTAGAAGTACATCGCGTGCCTGGCGCCGTGAAAGATGTAAATCGCGTCGCCAGGCCTACGATGTGCCGCAAATACCTTAAGAAGTGGTCGCATCTCTTGGTGACCGCGATAGGGAGGTCGGCCAATAGCAAGAAGTGTAGCAGCAGGTAGGCCGACAAGCGCAACGAGCGCTGCGGGCACGAGAAACCGGGCAACTCGGGGGTACCGGAACCGAAACCCAGAGAACGATGCAAGCGCGAAGATCAGGATCGGCCAGCACGCATGCAACCCAACACGATGGCGAAATGGAAGAACGTGCAATGTTGCCATCACGAGCGCCCCGATGAGGGGTGCAATAATCAGTGCAGTTCGCCAGCGATCTTGGCGTAAACGATACACGCATCCTGGTATTGCCAGCACAGAGAGCGCCACCGCAATCTGCTTCAGCGGCGGCATTTCTGACGCGATGAAAAACAGGAACTCGCCGAACGTCTTAGCGATTTGCAACGGATACCATTTGAGGCAGGCCACGGCTGAGTCGGTCGGTGGGAAACCTCCCGCCCAGAAATCTTTCATGTGCTCCATTGTTTTTGGATCGATCGTCTTTAACGCAAATACTGTTGTTAGAATTGCTCCAAGGCCCCATCCGACCGCGAGACATACGAAAGCCAAAAGCTGACTCTTAGGCCGCTGGAGATACGCCTCCACCGCCAGAAATGCACAAAGAACGAACGCAGTTACCACGGCTGGCTGGGAGCAGGTGATCAGCAACCCTCCAGCCAAGCCGGCAAATAACGCCCACTTGGTGTCACCTGAACGCTCGCGAAATCGCAGCGCAAGCCATACGAGCATCATGGAAACCGTGATGTCGCTTGAATACTGCTTGACGTTGCCGGCGTACCAACTCAGCGCAGGACTCACGGCGATTAGCAGCAGCCCGGCGATTAGTACAGCGCCGGTCAAAAAACGACGAGCTATGAGCCAGAAAAAGACCGGCGTCATCATGCCAAAGGCCCAGGGCATCAGGCGCAGGGCGAACTCGTTCACTCCAAACAGACTTGTGGATATTTTCGTGGCGACAAGGAATCCAACAGGGGCGACCTGCAGGTGTTCCAATGGCTCGGAGATGAGCTCGGAGAGCGTTCGATCCGAAACGTTTCGGGCGACCGCGAGTTCATCGTACCACATCGACGGGTTCGCCGCGTATTGGATCGTTCGAAGCCCCATGGCCAGCAAGACGACCAGGGCAATGCTAATCCCCGGTGCAGCGCGACGAGTTCCGCTCGCTTTCTTCGAGGAAGGTAGATCGACTTTCGTACTACTTGGCATGGTGGGACTCAACGTTAGATTGAAAACCACTTGTGAACTCTGTTTGCGCGGAGCTGCTCTGACAAACAACAATAAACCGCGAACAGCTGCCACACCCGCCAAGCGTTCGCTCGCGCGGCAACGTTTGGGCAGCCGTGCGGCGCCAGTGTAGTGTACGCGACGTGTTCGGTCCGGCCGTTCGGGAGGTTCTTCGCCGCGGCAGGGATTGCCCGTGACATGAATACCGGTACTGCTGTAATCGTGATCAGGCAGTGCATTCGTGCCATGTATTCACCATTTGTAATGCACTAAACGACTTCCGGCTCTTTTGGCTCATCGTGTCGAAGCGCAGGTCAAGGTCAACACCTATGTACAGTCATGATCATGCTCTTGCGAGGATGATCCGCGCCATGACATGTAGACACCGGTGCAAAGAAACCAGGCCAATCCGCCAATGCTCGCAACCTCAATCACCGGCGTTGCCCATCCGTCACTCAAAATGGTCACGACGAGCGTCGCCGAGAGCAGCTGTGCAGCAGCAGCCACGAAGCCAAGGACAGCGATCCACTTGGGGATCGTGCTCGAGCACCACCCTGCCATGCTGAAACCGAAAATGAATATCGACCACGTCGCGATCTCGCCGGTAAAGAGAACGCGAGTGGCGTGGAAGAACGCGTAGAACAGAGACGGTTCCTCTGATAGACGACTGAAATCGTAGAATGCCAGGATCTCGATTCCGTTTGTTATTATGGCATTGGCGAGCATCAATGCACACCCCAGCAGTCCGACTACGCCCCACGGGTTCCATCTTGAACGGTTGCGACACGCGGTTCGCACGAAGATCCCCGCTCCGAACAGGGCGATACAAAAGAAGGCGACATATCTGCATCCGTGAACGATCGCCCACGTCTCATCTTGCGCTATCAAATACGCTTGCAGTTCGTTCTTCGTGGCGTCGGCAGGCGGAAAGGCTTTCAGCACGAAGTTGAGTACGATGTGGATCGCCAAGCCAATTAGGATAGCGAAGCCGCCGGTCCGAACCAAGCCGTAGTCATTTGCTGTATCGTTTGGTTTGCGAGAATCCCGCACTCAGCACCTCCGCCGAGAAAGTCGCACCTGAGAGACCATCTCTCGGCAGTGGCCCCGGCGCTTTCCTTTGAACCTATAGTGATTAGTCATTCTGTCGACCAATCGTTTCACGGTAGAAAGCCAGGACGCGGGACCACGCCTCCCTGGCGGCCCGGGCATTACCCGCCGGCGTGCCACCGAGTCGCATAACCATCGGACTCTGCGAGGGCTTCACGTCGGAGACGGTCGTCGGCCGGAACGGAAAGCGAAAGGCATGGCCGGCGTCCTCGTAGCTGAGATGGTCGAACGGGAACGGGAACTCGCGTTCGCGCAGTCGGCGCACGGAGATCTCCGCAAGTTCCTTGCTCGGCCAGACACCATCCGCCTGGGCGGAGATCAGCAGGATCGGGCCGCGCGTTTTTTCCACGGGGATCGTGGCGGCTTGCACATTGGTTGCCTTCTCCACGGCGAGTCGAAACTTCGGAGTAAGGGCGAGCGGTTCTCCAGCCTGGATCATCGCGCGTTCCTTGGCCTGCCGGGCCTGCATGTCCGGGTCTTGTGCATCGAATTCGAGCGGCGTGATCGGCTCGCCCTTGTAGGTCCACGCAGGTCGCTTCACGGCCTTCGGTGAACAGCAGCCGAACCAGACCAGGCCGCTCGGGACGAGGGCAACCACGGCCCGGATCTGCGGGAACGTGGCCCCCAGGAGGAGTGCCAGCTCGCCGCCGCGCGAGGCTCCCTGCACCGCGATGCGGTCCGCGTCGATCGCCTCGTGCTCGCCAAGGAACCCAATGGCGGTTTCGAAGTACTCCAGCGGAATCTCTACGAGCTCGTCGGGCAGCGACTCCTCCTTGAAGTAGGCCAGAGCCAGCGCGGCGAAACCACGCGAAGCGAGAAGCGCTGCGCTGCCCTCACTGAGCCCGCCGTCCGAGCCGCCGACAACGATAACGGCGCCCACGGCACCTTCTGCCTTGGGAAGGAAGAGCGTGCCCACGAGGCCGCGCTCGCGAACCTCGCGCCGCGTGACGCTCGGCAGCATGCGCTGCCGAACGAGCCGTCGCGACTTGCGCACCTCTCCATCGATCTCGAGCTGAATCACAACGTGCAATGGGTCTAGCTCGTCGCCGGCGAACATCGTCCCGCGGTCCGGCCCTTCGTCATTGAGCATCGACCAGAACAGGCCCATGGGATCCACGCCACTGTAGGTTCCGTACTTCGGCGCGTGCCTGGCGGGATCAACCCGGCCTTCTTCGTCCGCCTCGAATGTCGCGCGGCTTTCCCATCGCAATCCGTCGTCGTCGTAGCAAACCGCTCGCAGGACTACCGTCTGACCGGGCACACAACCTGTCACGGTGATCGTCACGGGTTGGTCGATCAGCGCGGTCACTGGCGTCACCTTGAGAGACAATGGCGGTGCCGCATTCGCCCCCGTAAGGATTCCAGTCCCGAAAAGCAATGTTGGCAGCACGCACCCTGTTATTCGCATCTCTCTCTCCTGTGGGCTAACGTCTAAATGTGATTCGCCTAAGTCAATTGCTCTCGAACAGCGCGGAGAACCGGCCGTAATCGGCGAGATCGACGCTGCCGTTGCCGTCCAAGTCGAAAGGCCCGCAGTCCTGCGCAACGCCGGCCGCTGGTCCCTGCATGCACGCCACAAAACACGCGGCGTCGATCAGGTCGATCGCGCCATTCTCGTCGCAATCGGCTGCCGCACGCATGACGACTTCGAGCGTGACCGTGGTTGCCCCGTACATCGGTATGACGTCCAGGTGGGCCGGGAAGCCAACCAACGCCACGCTGGCGAACTCGCTCTCAACCATCGTCGCCGTGAGGATCTCAAAAGTGCTGCCCACGGCTGGGACATAGCCATCAATTAGGGCGACGTCGAGGGTACCGCTCAGCGTTGCGACTCCGCCAACGGAGAGAACATCGGACCCGTCAGGGTCTGGTCCGGCAATCTCGATCGCCAGCTTTCCGACCGATGACTGGAAGTAGTCGCCCCCGACGAACAACTCGCCGATGCCCAGGCCCGGCGCCATCGTTCCGCCGTCGATGTATACGTCACAATCCGCCGAGCCCACACCAGCCAGCAGCCCTCCCTCAATTTGAAGGCCATCGAAAAGATACGACGTTATGCTACCACCATTCAGCACGGTCTGACCTGCCGTTTGTAGGTAATCCATCTGCTGAAGGTGGATCGTGCCAGTCAGCAATTCCACCGTTCCCGTGTTGTTGATGTCAGCGGTAAACCTGGACTCGTCATTGACCGTTGTCTTCACCAGTACGCCGGCATTGTTGATGACTGTGCCGGTAATAGAGGTGTCGCCGAGAAGCTCGAACATGCCGGTCGAAAGAATGTCCAGCCGCCCTCCGTTGTTTAACGTCAGACCCGCGCGCATCGTGGCGTTCCCGCCTACGCGCAGTCCGCGATGCGTCCCACGGCTGTGGTTCGTATCCTGAATGTCGATCGATCCATAGGCGGTCACGTCACCGCCGGCAAAGAAACTGCCGTCGTCCCAAACAAACTCGTCGTGGATGTTTATCGGACTGCTTCCACGTACGGCTCCATTGTAGAAGCCGAAGACCTCCGTCTCGATCGGCTGGCCGGAATCAAACACTGCGTTACTGGAGGGGGTTGCTGGCGGCGAGGGTCCGACCGTGATGTGTTCTACGGAAAGCGCGCGATCCGTGGGCCCGTCCAACTCCAGCGTCCCCTGCACCACAAAAACAGAGTCGCCAAGATTGATGATATCCGCTTCGTCCGTAATGACCCAGGTGGAGCCGATGCACTCCAGCGAAGCCGCGATGTCGATTGCTCCGCGCACATACGACGTGCCGCTGGCAGCATCAAACACCAACCGCTCGGCCGTCAGGCTGGATGACGGGAGGAAATCATGGGTGTCACGCAGCCAAAGTGTCGTTCCCGGGCCACTGAGCACCATACCGCTGTGGGTACCCCCGCCCCGTAGCTGCAGCTCGCCGGACATGTTGTGAATCAGGCCAGTGGCATCGATCATCGAGCTGATCGTCGCTCGGTCATCGCCGGTAGCGCGAACGAACGTGCCTTCCACGGCAACCCGGCCCGACCCCCCGCTAAAAACACTGGCACTTCCATGGTAGGTATAGGTGACGCCGTTTCCGATCGTGAAGGTCGACGCATTCGAAAGTGCCAGGAGTTTGCTGTTCACCGCCGCCGAACCGCCCACCAGCCGGAGGTGATGGCCGTCCCGCAGGTCCGCCCGATCATCGGCAGGCGTCAAGGTCAACCCGTCGGTCACCGTCGTAGTGCCGGGACCGCGAATGGTGCCGTCGACCCAGTGGAGCGTACCGCGCACGAGCAGGTCGCTGTTGTTGCGTAGGGTGGAGGATCCGGTCATCTCAAGGTCGCCCTTGACAAATGATGGTCCGTCCAGCTCCAGCTCGGGCGAGCCGCCGTTACCGTCGATGGTCAAGTCCAGTTCGCTGGCCATGGACGCCAAAAGCCGGTAATCCTCCGCGAACACGATGGACGGAGTGCGGTCATTGCACCGGATACAGGCGTGGTCCCCGTCTGACGGGCTTACCTGCCCCAGCCAGTTGCTCAGTTGAGCCCATTCATCCGGTGGTGCGGCCGATCCGGTATAGAACTGCATGATCTGGCAGTCATCGGGAATATCGTCGTTGTTGCAGTCCGCTTCGGCCGAGTCGGCCAGGCTGCACTCATCTGGAAGATCGTCCAGGTTACAATCCGAACTGGTTCCAAGCGTAATGTCGGTGGCGTCCGGAACGCCGCTGCCGTTGCAATCGCCCGGTCCCCGCATATCCCTCTGGACCGGCCGGATGCCGCCGCTTACTCGAAATCCACCGCCGACCATCTGCCCTGCATCCACCTGGCCGATCGTGCCTGAGACGTCGAACGGCCCGCCCGACGATTGCCCGCCTCCACCGTCAAGCGAATACCAACTCACTTCAAGTACACCGCGGCCTCCAGCGCTCGCCTCGCCGGCACGTCTCCATGGCGTCACGGTCGCGAGCAGACCGCAGAGGACTACCACGATTCCAATGGACCGCCGCCTTCGGTCTACTCGGGGCGTTGGATACCCTGCGGTGCCCAAGGCAATTCGTCCCCGGGCTCCTTGGCTGCTGGTGTGGCAGTCACGTTCGACGCTAAGCGATTGCATTGTCTATCCCTTTCGTCGCACGACGAGCTCGCTACCCTAACGAACTTACTTCAGACGAGCACAGATAACATAAGCTCGTATGGGTCGCCCTGTTCATTCGGCTCTTGCACTGGTGGCCCATCACTTGACGTTCGCGCAAATGGCGTACGCTTCCATTTCTATGAATCCCACGGCATCTCCGGCTTCGCAATGCCAGGCATCGCCTGATGGGTAGCTCGCCCGGACTTCCGCGTCCCCGGTGATTCTGCAGCCGCCGCTTAGTACCCTCGTACCGGCCGGGCAAATTGCCTCACTTCCGCCGGTCACTACGGAGTAGCTAATGTCAATTGCACCGCCGCAGACGATGTCGCCGCCGTCTTTGTTCAGATAGAGAGGCGCGGAAAAGCGCCCAAGGCGCGCCATGATTTCATTGCCATCGATGGCGAGATTATTTTCCCCGAGCTGTCCTGCAATGATGAGTCCGTCGGTGCCTCCCAGCGTCGCATCGCTCGTTCCGTTTGCGACCATTACCGGGGCGGATCCGAGATTCGACGCTACAACGGTCGCCGACGCACTGTTGGATTCAATGGTAAGTGGGTAAGGAGGATCGGCGTTGCCGATGCCGATGTTTCCGCGGGTCACGACGACGTCACCCTCGAACCGAGCTGCCTTTCCGTTACCGTCATTGATGGAACGCAGACTGTCTCCGTCCGTGATGGCGTAGATGGACACCGAATGATCAGTCGGCCCCCCGGAACTCGGACCGTCGACAATGAGACCACCACCGTTCAAGCGCGCGCCACCGCCGAAGTTGACCTGCTGCGCGAAGGTAGCGTTCTCGAACGCGGCCAAGCCGTTTACATCAAGCGTAGCGTTCGGCGTAGTTGTTCCGATGCCGACGTTTTGATTCTCATCAACGAAGATGCCGCGCGTTTGAATCGAATAAGGGGCTCGGGTGATCGGCTGGCGGGGAGACAGCGTGAACCCCTCGACGATCAGCTCCAGCCAGCGGCCC
>Ga0055452_10000466_pt1 | contig 10468 bp, 10 predicted proteins | sample China_Galinas_PW_6_FD_57735 | JGI IMG/M metagenome (GOLD analysis project Ga0055452, IMG submission 57735) | Wetland microbial communities from San Francisco Bay, California, USA, that impact long-term carbon sequestration - China_Galinas_PWC_D2 | ecosystem: Environmental > Aquatic > Marine >... | reverse complement strand
GCCGACGCGCACCCAGCGCCATCGCCCGATCGACCGGCCCGCCCGCCTCGTCGGCGATCAGCTCCGAAACGACGTCCACACTCACCCGACCATCGTCCGTCTCCCGCACCGCGAACGCCAGACGCTGCCCGGTCCACGGCTCGAGCTGCTGGATCACCCCGTGCAGCGGGCCCGCGCGCACGAACGCCGACGCCAGCGCGATCTGATCGTCGGCGCTGCCCATGAGCCCGGCCGCCGCGAGCAGGGCGCCGTCGCAGATCGCCTCTGCGTGGTCGCCCGACCACAGGTCGAAGCCGGCGCAGCATGTCCGCGGACCCCACAGCAGCCCCGGCGTCGAGACCATCGAGGCGCTCAGCTCGCCGTCCGCCTCGGCCGACAACGCCGCGAACCCGCCCTCCGGACGCCACAGCACCGCCACGTCGCCAGCATCGAGCGAACGCAGCGCCTCCACCGAACCCGGGCGCGTCTCGTCCAACGCCGGCGTACCGTCGAGCAGCATCGCCGCGCCGTCGCCGAGCAGCCCCGAGCCGCGCGGCGTGATCAGGAACAACGCCCGCCCGTCCGACAACCGCGCCGTCACCAGCTCAAACGCACCGTTCTCGAGCGCGTACACCGGACGCCGGTTCACCAGCCGGCGCGGCACCGGGCGCAGCCTCGCACGCAGCAGCGCCTCGGTCCGTTGGTCCACATCGGAAATCAGCGCCCAGTCGCGTCCCGCGCCTCCGGGACGCACGATCAACACCACCCGACGCCCCAGCAGCCGATCGAACGCGTCGTCGTCGCTCAGCCCGAGGCGCAACGCCAGCTCATCCCACGCCGAGCCCGTGCGCTCGAGCAGACCCGACTCGCGGATCACCCCCGTCAGTGCTTCTCCGATCCGCGTGCGACGCAGGTGCGCAGCGTCCTCGACCGCGACCACCAGCTCCGCGTCGCCGGGCGCCCGCGATACCACACTGACCAGCGAATCCCAGTCCGCACGCGCGACGCCCGTCAAGACCAGCAGCGCGCACAACCACGCGGCAACACCACGGCGTGCTAGGGTCGCGGCGCCCGTATTCGGTCCCGAGTTGTACCGGTCAGCGCGCGTCATCGGCGACACGCCGCTCGCGAGAAGTCTCCCTCAGCCCATCGACACGGATCACCGGGCGCATCTCGGCGACCAGAGGCCGCGAAGGATCGATCCCGATGAACACCACGCGCCGGGTCGTCGGCGGCGCCAAATCGAACCCCGCCGTGTGAACACTCCCGGGCTCGACCAGATCGGCCTGAACCAGCATCGGCGTGCCGACGAAGCGCACCCGCGTCGCCGACTCGAACGCCGGCAGGTCCGACATCCGAGGCGATTCCAGCAGCGCTGCCAGCGAGGCCGGGCGGTCCAGCACCGGCGTGATCGCCACGTCCACGCTGTCCATCAGCGTCCGCAGCCCGTCCGCCGCGTCCGCGCGACCCGACTCCACCACCGCGGTGATCGGCGCCGGCTGCGGCGTCAGTGTCGTCGCCTCCGGCCACCAGCGCCGGGCCAACGCCGTCACACCCACGATCGCCACCAGACCCAACGCCGCCGCAAGACGACCCACCGTCACCATCCGACGCAGCCGCGGCGTCAGGAACCCGCGACGCCGATCCACGCGCGCCAGCACATCGTCGGTCACGTCCGGCGATTCCACCGGCTCGCGCAGCATCGAGACGATCCGCTGCGTCCGCGCCACCTCCTCGCACGCGCCCGCGTCGTGACGAACCTCGCCGATCACCTCACGGCGCGCCGCAGAGTCCAACTCGCGGTCGAACAGCGCGTCGATCCGGCGTTCAAGATCGCCCTTCACCGCCGCACCTCCGCCGACTCGTACGACTCAGCCGCTTCCATCAGCTCACGCAGACGCCTGCGCCCGCGGTGCAGGTGGCTCTTCACCGTCCCCTCGGGCATCCCGAGGTGCTCGGCGATCAGCGCGATCGGCCAGTCCTGCTGGTGGAACAGAACGATAATCTCGCGCTGCACCTCGCTCAGCCCCATCAGCGCACGACCGAGCGCGTCGCGCGCCGTCTCCTGCGCCTCGGTGTCGAGCACCGGCGCATCGGGAGCCGCGCCCGAGCCGCGCCAGCCGCCCACCAGATCCGAGTCGTACGCCGGGCGGCACTTCTGCATCGCGTTGATGTACAGACGCCGCGCGATCGTGAACAGCCACGTGCTGAATCGGTACCGCGGGTTGAAGCGGTCCAGGTTCGAGAGCACACGCACGAACGCCTCCTGCACGATGTCCTCGGCCACGTCAGGGCGACCCGACATCCGCAGCAGGTAGGCGTACAGCGACTGCTGGTGCGTCTTGATGAACATCGCGGCGGCGGCACGATCCCCCGCGGCCGCCTGGCCGATCAGGATCCTCTCGTCTTCGCGTGTCATCGTCACCGCGTGCTCCCTGCCGACTATACCGGCACCCGCCCGCCGCAGTTTCATATCTTACGCCTGTTCGGCACCTGTACAAACGCCCGGCCCCCCATGCGGGCAGGGGACCGGGCGGTGAGACGTCGTTCTCGGGCCTCTCAGGCCGCCAGCCGGCGACGCTTCCGCCCAACCGTCCGCTGCCCGTTCGTCGCACGACGTTCCGGCTCGGACGCCAGACGCTCGACCAGGTCCAGCGGGTCGTCGGCCCACAGATCGGCCCCGATCTCCTCGGCCAGCCCCTCGGCCCGGTTGAACACGCCCCCGCCGACCACGATCTGGAGCCCCGACGCCGCCCCGATCTCGCGGAGCGAGTCGATCATCCGCCGGATCTCCGGCAGGTCGCCGGGGGCCGACGCGAACAGCAGGAGCACCTCGGGCTTCTGCTCGTGCACCCTCGCCATCAGCTCATCCCCGGGGATGCCCCCGCCCGCGAACCAGACCGGGTGCCCCGACGCCTCGAGCATGTCCACCGCCATCTGGGCACCCAGTTCGTCGGAATCGTTCGGCCCGCAAGCCGCCAGCACACTCCGACGCGTCGGCTCGGGGATCTCGTACTGCGCGGCCGTCTGGTCTACCAGCACCCTCAGCAGGCGCGTCGCGAAGTTGAAGCCCAGCTCGCTGAGCTGATCGTGCCGGTGCAGCCGATCGACCGTCTCGTACGCCGGCCAATAGAGGTCGGTGATGATCTCCTGCGGCTTCTCGGTCGCGCTCAGCGCCGTGCGCGCGATCTCACGCGCCCCGTGCCGGTCTCCGTTGATCAGCGTCTCGAAGAAATGCTCGGTCATCACGTCGGGGTGCATCGGTGTCTCCGCTCTCGGCCGCTGGCCGGGTCTGGTGGGTCTCCTCCCGGCATCGCCGGGTCCGTCGTGCCCCTCTTGGATCGGCCGGGGCACCGTGGAAGGAGGTAGTCCGCCCACACAGATTCATGATGGGATACCGCGGCGCGAAAGCCGCGCCTGGGGTCCCCATAAGACGCCCGATAACCAGTTCTGCACGCCGTTCAGCCCGGAAGCTCGCCCCGATAACACGCGCAGATCCCCAGCGCCAACGCCCGCGAGCGCACGCCGCCGAATCCCGCCGCGGTTATCGCCCCTTCCAGCTCCCCCCGCGCCATAAACGTCCCCACCGATCGCGGCAGGTACCGGTACGCCCCCGAGCGGTCGCGGCTGATCCACGTCGCCGTCCGCGGCATGACCCGCTCGCAGTACACCTTGTTGAACCAGCGCACCGGCGCCAGTCTCGGCGTCGAGAACTCGAGAATCACCAGCCGTCCACCCGGACGCAGCACCCTCGCGAACTCGGCCAGCGCCCGCGCCGGCTCCTTGACGTTGCGGATGCCGAACGCGATCGACACGACGTCGAACTCCGCATCGCCGAACGGGAGGTTCTGCGCATCACCCTCGACGTACTCGATCTTGCCCGCAACCTCGCCCGGCAGTCGCCCACGTTTGTGCTCAGCCAGGTCGAGCATCTCGCGCGTGAAGTCGAGCCCCACGACGCGCGCCGCCATCGTGCGCGCAAACGCCTGCGCCAGGTCGCCCGTCCCGCACGCCACGTCGAGCACCTCGTCGCCCGCCCGGACCTCAGCCCACCGCACCGCGAATCGCCGCCACGCCTGGTCACGCCACAGCGAGTGAACCCGGTTGTTCAGGTCGTACGACCGCGCAATCGCGCCAAACATCGCGCGGACCTTCTCGGGCTTGTCGGCGTGCGCGTGCGGATCGCGCAGCTCGTCGTCGCGCCACGCCCGGCTCGCTCGTGCCTCGTCCATGTGGGCGATGGTAGGATTGGGGCATGCTCAGACACACGACCCGCCTTCTCGCCGCCGTGCTGCTCGCGGGCGTACCGCTCGCGGGCTGCCAGAAGAACGCCGCGACCGGACGGAGCCAGTTCCTGCTCTTCGGGCTGACCCCCGACCAGGAACTCGCCCTCGGCGCCGAGGCCGCCCCGCAGTTTACGGCCGAGTACGGCGGCGCCGTCCCCGACCCCGCCGTCAACAACTACGTCACCTCCATCGGCGCCGCGCTCGCCGCAACCACCGAAGCCGACAACCCCGAGCTCCCCTGGGAGTTCACGCTCCTCGACTCCGACGTGATCAACGCCTTCTCGCTCCCCGGCGGCAAGGTCTTCATCTCCCGCGCACTGGCCGAGGAGATGACCGACGAGGCGCAGCTCGCCGCCGTCCTCGGGCACGAGATCGGGCACGTCACCGCGCGCCACACCAGCGAGCGCCTCTCGAAGGCAAACGCCTTCCAGCTCGGGCTCGCCACCGTCGTCGCCGCAACATCCAAGGACACCGACAACAAGTGGGTCCAGCTCGGCGTCCCCGCGCTCAACGTCGGGGGGCAGCTTGTTCTCCTCCAGTTCAGCCGCGACCAGGAGCTCGAGGCCGACGCCCTCGGGCTCCGCTACATGGTCAACAACCACTACGACCCCGCCGGCGCCCTCGCCGTCCAGCAGATCCTCCTCGAGCAGAGCGGGCCGGGGGGCGGGCTCGACGCCTTCCTCTCGACCCACCCACACCCCGAGGACCGCATCGCGCAGATCAAGCGGCTGATCGCCACCACGTACGCCTACACGCAGAACAACCCCGATTACCAGCTCTTCCCCGGGCGGTTCAATCGCCTGTTCCTCTCGCGTCTGAGCGCGCTCCCGCCCGCGAAGCACGACCCGCCGCTCCCCACCGCCTTCGCGCTGGACGACCCCACAACGTGGTGTGCTCACTGCCGCGCCGAGCACTGATCCCGGCTACGCCAGCCCCCAGAACCGCGCCCAGTTCCCCCACGCGAACGCCTCGACATCCTCATCAGGCCACCCGGCGGCGCTCAGCGCGTCGAAGATCTTCTGCATGTCGCGCGGGCGGTCGACGCCCGCGGGCAGGTGCTCGGCCGTGAACCCGCCGTCCATATCCGTCCCCAGCCCGACGTGCCGCCGATCGCCCACCACCTCGCACACGTGCTCAACATGGCGCACGACCCACTCGATCCCCGGGCGATCGCCCTCCTTGATCCCGGGCTGGAGGAAGTTGCTCACGAGGTTGATCCCGATCATCCCGCCGCGCCGCGCGATCTCGCGGATCGTCCCGTCGTCGACGTGACGCTGCGATTCGAGCGTCAGCCCGTCGGCGAGCAACGCCCGGCAGTTCGAGTGGCTCGCGACGATCCGCGCGTCGGTCGCGTCGAACAGATCGTCGACCGCCCGCTGCGACAGGTGCGTGATGTCGTGCACGACACCCAGCTCGTCCATCTGCGCAACAAGCTCGCGCCCGAGCGTCGTCAGTCCGGCCTTCTCCTCCGGCGGCGACCCGTTCCCCGCCGCGTACCGCGACCCGTGCCACCACGCCAACCCGATCGCGACCACCCCGCGCTCGACCCACCACTCAAGCTCCCCCGGATCCCGGACCGGGTCGGCGCACTCCATCAGAATCCCGAGTTGCAGCGGTGCCGTATCGTGGCCTTCACTCGAAGACTCCCTCAGACCACGGCACCCAGTTTCGTCACCGTGTGCCTTGTGCCCTGTGCCTTGTGCCTTCTCCCCCATCAGCTCGATCACACCCTCCCGCGCCCACGCCTCGTACAGCTTGAGCTGGCGCAGCCCGGCCCGGTGCGCCGCCTCGGCGTCGTCGGCCGGGTAGCACCACGCCCCCGGCTCGCGCCCCCCCTCCCCGGACTCCGCCTCGGTGAAGATCGTCCCCAGGCACGCCCGAACGCCGCCCTCGCGCAGGCTCGGCAGCGTCACGGCCGCCGGCAGCAGCTCACCGCGGCAGTCGTCCGGCGACGCGTGCATGTCCCGCCCCCGCTCGGTCAGCATCGCCAGGTCCAGGTGCCCGTCGAACACGCGTGAAATCATGGTGGTACCGTATCGGAAAGACAGTTGCGGCGTCGCCCGCTGAAGGACGCACGATGACCGACGATGAACTGATTCCTCAGAAGAGAAGTGCCGGTAAGTACATCCTCATCGGGTGCCTGACGGTGTTCCTGCTGTTCGCGGCGGTGGTCGGGGGCGGCGCGATCTACGTCTATTACAACTGGCGGCACATCTCGGCCATCGGCGGGCGGTACGTGCTCGACAAGGCGATGAAGAACGCGGAACTGCCCGAAGCGCAGAAGCTGGCGGTCCAGAACGAGATCAACGCCTTCATCGACTCGGTCGAGTCCGGCGACGTCACCCCGCACGAACTCAAGAACGTCGCTGAGCAGATCAAGGACGGGCCCTTGCTGCCCATGATCATGGTCGGCGCGTTCGGCAACGAGTACATCGACTCGTCCGGGCTGAGCGACGATGAGAAGGCGCAGGCGCGGTATCAGCTCAACCGGGCCGAGCGCGGCATCTCCGAGGGCACGATCCCGATCACCGACATCGACAACATCCTCGACCCGCTCCGCCCCGACCCCGGCGAGAAGACGGAGGCACGGGTCAGCCTCGACCGGTTGACCTTCAGCTTCCCCAAGCCCGAGTACGTGGACGACGACGAGCTGCACCAGTTCATCGCCAACGCCAAGGCGGCCGCCGACGAAGCGGGCGTCCCCGACGAGAAGTACACCATCGACTACGCCGCCGAGGTGAAGAAGGTCATCGAAACGGCGGTCGGGCACGAGCTGCCGAAGAGCGGGCCCTGAGCGAATTCGAGGGCGAGTGCTCGAACGCCGGCTTCCGTGCGCCGCTCGTGCGACTATACGTCGCGTGAACCGTGTTCCAAGCGGTATTCCGCGAGTCGGGCGTCGATCAGAGCTCGCAGTGCGTCGATATCATCGACGTAGAGGCTGTTCGCAAGCGATACCCACGTGCCATGAATGAGCTTGCGGTAGACCCACCGCTCGAATTGTCGCCAGAGTCCGTTTCGATGTGCTCCGGTGTATTCTGGATCCACCACCAGCGCCAACTCGTCCTTGTAGCGAGAGCGCCAGACTGTTGTTCGGATCACAGTGTCCCAAGGGACCGATACGGACTCAACACCGAACAACGCCTCTATCCCGTGACCGTCGTACCGCAGAATAGGATGCGTCTGCAAGAACCTGTTGCGTCTGCGGGTGTGGATCGATAGCCAGACCGTTGCGCCTGTTGCCAACAACGCTCCCGCGATCACCCCGATCGTCTTGATATCCGGAGCACGTCCTTCGATGACAGCAGCCACAATGAGCACGCCGGTACTCGCGCCGAGCATCGCTGCGACAAACACCACCAAGGTCGTGAGCCGTCGGGGTCCGGATGTATCCGCGTAGATCTCGATTGTCCCAGAACCACCCGGTTCCTCTGCTTGGGTGTGCGCACTTCCACCCGGATCGTCGTACACCTCACACCTCCACCACCGCCGGCTCGCCCTCGACGATGATCTCCGCCTCGGTCTTCGCCCGCACCTCGTCCACGCTCACGCCCGGCGCCAGCTCCTTGAGGCGGAACCGACGGCGCTGATGGTCCATCTCGAGCACGCACAGGTCGGTGATGACCAGGTCGACGCACGCCTTGCCCGTCAGCGGCAGCGAGCACTCGCGGACGATCTTTGTCTGCCCCTTCTTGTTGCAGTGCTCCATCGCGACGACGACCTCGTTGACCCCTGCGACCAGGTCCATCGCGCCGCCCATCCCCTTGATCATCTTGCCTGGGATCATCCAGTTCGCGATGTCGCCCTCCTGGCTCACCTCCATCGCACCGAGGATGCAGATGTCGACGTGCCCGCCGCGGATCATCCCGAACGAATCCGCGCTCGAGAAATAACTCGCACCCGTCCGGGCCGTGATCGTCTGCTTGCCCGCGTTGATCAGGTCGGCGTCGACCTCCGCCTCGGCCGGGAACGGCCCGATCCCCAGCAGCCCGTTCTCCGACTGCAGCCACACGTCCATCCCCTCCGGGATGTGGTTGGCCACCAGGGTCGGCATCCCGATCCCGAGGTTCACAACAAACCCGTCCCGCAGCTCTTTGGCCGCCCGGCGCGTAATCTCATCGCGTGTGAGTGCCATGCGCCCAGTCTCCCGCCCCCCACGCCCCCCGGCGGGAATCCCCCCGCCACGCCCGGCGTTAGCCCTTCCCACGCAAGGAGACGCTCGATGAGACTCGCCGCGTTCGCCGTCACGCTCGCCCTGCTGGCCCCGCTCGCCTTCGCCCAGCCCGCCGACAAGCCCGACGAGCCCGCCAAAGCCGAGAAGGAGAAGAAGCCCCGCGACGTCGAGCACTACCAGCTCGGCAAGGACAACCTCGCCCTCAGCGGCTACGACCCCATCTCCTACTTCGAGGAAGGCGACGACAAGCCGGAGAAGGGCTCGAAGAAGATCACCTTCGTCTACGACCAGGTGCTCTACCGCTTCGCGTCAGAAGAGCACCGCGAGATGTTCAAGGAAGACCCACAGCGTTACGAACCCGCCTACGGCGGCTGGTGCGCCTACGCCATGGCAAAGCACGACTACACCAAGCCCAGCCCCAAACGCTTCCTCATCCAGGACGGACGCCTCATGCTCTTCTACGACGGCTGGGGCGGCGACACCTACAAGTACTGGCACAAGGAGGGGCCCGAGAAGCTCGAGAAGCTGGCCGACGAGTACTGGGAAAAGGAGACCGGCGAGAAGCCGCCGTCCAAAGAAGACGAGAAGAACAAGAAGGACAAGGACGACGCGCCGAAGGACAAGCCCGCCAAAGACGACGGCAAGCCCTAGCCCTTTCCGACGGATCACTCCGTGCCACTGATCCCGCCTTCGGATCAGTGCTTCTACCCCTTCCCGTTCTACCAAGGTCACCGATCAAACGACGCCTAGTGCTTGCACTCCCGCCCCTCGACCGTCAGCCTTGCCCGCTTCCGCCCCCGCGCCCTCGGCCACGCCGCGCGGACCCCGAGCGCGACGACCACCGCCACCGCCGTCGTCGCCACCCAGAACTGCCAGTCACCGATGGGCAACATCGTCCCCTCTCCCCCCCATTGCCCATTGCCTGTTGCCCATTGCCTTCTTACCTCATCACCTGGTACACCACCATCGCGCACACGTACGCCAGCCCACTCATCCACGCGAGCTGGAGAAACGCCCACTTCGCCCCGCCCGCCTCGCGCGCCGTCACCACCAGCGTCGGGATGCACTGCATCGCCAGCACGTAGTACACAAGCAGTGACCAGCTCGTCGCGCGGTCGAAGATCGGGCGCCCGTTATCTCGCTCCGCCGATGCCAACGCCTCGAACACCCCCTCGTCCCCCGTGTCGTCCCGTCCGACCACCTGCACGGCCATCGTCGAGACGAACACCTCCCGCGCCGCGAAGCTCGCCAGCACACCCACCGTCAACTGCCGGTCGTACCCCAAGGGCGCGAACACCGGCTGCACGAACGAGCCGATCTGCCCGAGGAAGCTGTGCTCGGCCGCGTGCGACGCCTCCAGCCGATCCGCTTCTTCGAGCAGCGCCGCCACCTCGCCCTCGTCCGCGTTCAGCTCACCCTGCGTGCGCAGCGCCACCGCCTCCGCCGGCGGATCGACCAGCGGGTACGACCCCAACCACCACAGCACGACGGAGAACCCGAGGATCAGCGTCCCGGCCTTGCGCAGAAACACCAGCCCGCGGTCCCACGCCGTCATCAGCGCCGTCCGCACGTCCGGCACGCGGTAGCTCGGCAGCTCGAGCGCCATCGGGCGGCTGCGCCCGCGCAGGATCGTCCGCCGCGCCACCAGCGCGCTCAGCAGCCCGGCAACCACCCCGATCACGTAGCACGACGTGAACGCCACCGCCTGCATCGCCGGGCTCTCAGGGAACAGCAGGGTCGTCAGCAGCACGTACACCGGGATCCGCGCGGTGCAGCTCATGAACGGCGCCGCCAGGATCGTCGCCAGCCGGTCGCGCCGGTCCGGCACCGCCCGCGCGGCCATGATCCCCGGCAGCGCGCACGCGTGGCTCGACAGCAGCGGCACGAACGCGTGCCCGCTCAGCCCGAACGGGCGCAGCAGCCGGTCCACCACGAACGCCGCCCGCGCGAGATACCCCGTCCCCTCCAGCAGCGAGATCAGCAGGAACAGCAGGAAGATCTGCGGCACGAACACCACCGTCGCCCCGACCCC
>Ga0055452_10000461_pt1 | contig 10495 bp, 9 predicted proteins | sample China_Galinas_PW_6_FD_57735 | JGI IMG/M metagenome (GOLD analysis project Ga0055452, IMG submission 57735) | Wetland microbial communities from San Francisco Bay, California, USA, that impact long-term carbon sequestration - China_Galinas_PWC_D2 | ecosystem: Environmental > Aquatic > Marine >... | reverse complement strand
CTTCTTCTGGGCGAGGTTCTTGGCGACGATGCGGCGACGGGAGCCGACCGCCGAGAGCACGTCCTCGCTGACGCTCCCGAGGTCCGCGTCGGGCTCCTCCGAAACCATGCGCACGGCCTGCCGGACGTCGGCGGGGTGGACGGCGTTGCCCGAGCGCACCATGCCGTAGAGGTCCTCGAGCACCTTGCGTGCGAGGCCGACCTCCACCGATTGGCCGACGAGGCGCACCTCGTTGCCCCGGGCCCGGGCGTCGATCCCCAGCTCCTGCTCGAGGATGCGAAGCGTGCGATCTCCCTCACCGTAGAGGGAGGAGGCCATCTGGTTGTCGTCGAAGATGAGAGTCTGGCGGGTGCTGGAATCTTTGCGGGCCAGGGGATCTCCTGCCTCGGAATCCTGCGTCAGGTCTCTAGGGGCCGGCTCGTCGCGCCGGCAACCACGTAGATCCGTGAATCCGTGAACTTGAATCCGTGGGTGGTACCGACCTCAGCGTTCCGCGGCGAGGAGGAGGGCGTCCCCATCGCGCACCACGTAATAGTAGGGACGCGCCTCCTGGGACGCCAACGCAGGCGGCAGCAGTCCCCGCTCCTCGACCTCCGCCAGGTCGACGGGCCAGCGCCCTTCCAGGTAGCGGAAGGCGTCGACGGCGTGCTGGGCCGCCCGGGCGCGATGGGCATCGCGCATGAACTCGAGGCCGGGACGTTCGATCGGGAAGCCGGCGAACTCCGTCGTCGCGGGCGCCGGACGGAAGCTCGAGAGCACGAGTCCCAGCAGCATCACCAGGGGCAGGAGCGCCGCGACCCAGCCACGCGCCGAGTCCCGCGGCAGCACGATGCGACGCCGCTGGCGCTGCAGCCGGCGCACGCCGTCGGAGTCGAGGGGCTCGATCACGCCGACCCCGCGGAGATCGGCGAGCACCCGCGTCGCGTCGAAGGTGCCGAGCAGCGAGAGGTCGATGATGCGCCGCACCGCGAGCCGCCCGTCGACCAGGCGGAACACGCGCTCGGCGACCTCCAGCTGACCCCTCGGCAGGTCGCCCCGGGCGCCCCGGTAGTCGTCGAAGCGGCCGGTGCGCTGGAAGATCAGGCCCTCCGAGGGCACGCGATCGGCGAAGCTCTGCCACTCGTCGACCATCCGCAGACCGTCCATCAGGATCTGCTCGGCCCCGAGCAGGCTGTCCCGGGGGCGCCCGTGCTCGACCCGCTCCCGTGCGGAGAAGTCGAAGGAGCCGTTCTCCCAGCGCAGCACCCGGAAGATCGTCTCGCGGGTCAGCAGGTCGTCGATGCGGGCGAGCGACTCCTCGTCCACCAGCCCCCGGCTCACCACCAGCTGGGGCAGGGTCTGGGCCGCGCGTCCGCATTCGCGAACCGCGCGCTCGAGCCGCTCGCGGGGCAGGCGCCCGCAGCGGACCAGCATCTCGCCGAGGGCCTCGTGGGGGCGTGAGCCCGCGGGCGCCGCCAACACCACCTTCCCCTCGTCGAAGAGGAGCTGGATCTTCTCGCGCCGATCGCTCAGCTCGAGCACGCCCGTCTTGCGCTGCTGACCGATCAGCTGGAAGACCTCGGCGATGCCGAAGTCCTTGAGATTGCCGCGAAGCGCCACGGACATCGCTATCCCCTCCGCCGGGTGGCGAGGGAGAGGGCGACCAGAACCGCGTAGGTCATGGCCGAGAGCGCCGCGACCGCCACGAAGAAGACCGGCCCGGCGGCGCCGAGCACCAGCGGATCCGGGACCACGCCGTCCCGCCAGACGAGGGCACTCACGCAGAGCGCGAAGGCCAGGCAGGCGAGCAGGCTTCGCAGCGGGCGGTTGGCCAGCAGCCCCGCCACGCCGGGAAGTGCCAGCGACGACGCCCAGGCCATGCGTTCGACGCGGCGCTCGCGCTGGCGCAGGGCGTTCACCCGCTCGAGGCGCATGGCGCGATCGGTGGTCTCGGGCTGGTAGAACAGGCGCGTACAGGCGCTGCACAGCTCGCCGCCGGACTGCTCCGGATCGCAGCGCTGGCAGACCCGCCGGCCGCAGCGGGGACACCAGGACGAGTGGCGGAAGCGACCGCCGAGCAGGAGCCCGAGGAACCCGACCGAGGCGAAGGCGCCGCCGGCGAACCGGAGGTCCCGGCCGAGCCAGCCGGGGGCGATCGGCGCGCGGAGCTCGGCGCCGATGCGGTCGCCGCCGGCCCGCGCCTCCACCCGGCGCCACATGGGCCGGGTCTGGAGCGGGAGATCGACCACGAAGCCCACCGGATCCGCGCCCTGCAGCTCGGTCAGCTCGGCGAGCAGCGTCCCGTCCAGGGCCTGGGCGCGCTCGAGGGTGACGGCGAGGTTCTCCACCTGGAACGCGCGACCGTAGGCCTGGGCCAGGTTGTAGAGCACCACCGGCGACTCGTTGAGCGTCACGGCCTCGTCGTAGATCTCGAGGGCGGTCTCCATGTGGCCCAGGCCGAGCCGGACGTTGGCGGCGTTGTTGGCGACCACGTAGTCGGTGGGGGCCTCCTCGCGCAGCTTCTGATAGCGCGCGTCCGCGATGCCCAGGTTTCCGCTGCGGCGCGCCTGGCGCGCGAGGGCGCGGGCGGTCAGCGGGTCTTCGCTCCGGCCCTCGAGCCGGGCGAGGTGCAGGGGCAGCGCCGAGCCACCCGCGATCGCGTAGGCGGACTCGGCCACGGGATCCGTGGGAAAGGCGGCGATCACCGCGCCGGCGTAGTGGGCCGCCGGGAAGGCACCGGCGATCAGGGCCGCCGCGGCCAGGGTCATCGCGAATCGGTGTCGGCTGCTCCCGTAGACGACGGCGATCCCGAAGAGCACCAGGGCGAGACCCAGCGCGCCTTCTCCCAGCACCAGCGGCAGCAGTAGCAGGGCCGCGATGAATCCGAAGCGGGCGAAGCCCGGCATCTTCGACGAGACGAGATCGCCGAGGTCGTGGCTGGCGTGGGGCAGCGCGAAGCCCGAAGCGGTGAGGATGCTGAGCGCTCCCCCGCCCACGAGGGCGACGGCCAGGACGAAGAGGCCGCAGCCCACGATCCAGAGCGACGCCTCGAGGTGACGCGACGCGGCCCGAAGCGCACCGCCCACCGCGCGCACGGCGCTGATCGGCGAATCCTCGTGGAGCCAGATGGCCTGGGCGAGATCCATGCGGGGCGCGGGGAGGTCCGGTGCGAGGCGAACCGCGGCGCGCGCCCGGGAGGCCGGGTCGACGTCGCCGCCGCCGGCGCCCCGGGCGGTGGCGCGGGCGGCCGGATCGAGATTCCAGACCCCGACGCCCAGGGCGGCGCGCCGCGTCGCGGAGACCCGGGCGTCGATGGTGGCCGCCGGGGTGCGCCAGGCCGCTTCGATCGCGCCGGGGCGCACGGACGCGACCCGGGCGGCGGTGTCCGCGACGGGCGCGTCCTCACCCCACTGCGACCCGGCGGAGTCGAGCTCCGGCGACGCCGCCGGCTCCGCGGTGGTCCCGGGCGGAGTGCCGTCGGCGGCGGTCCCGGACCCGGCGAGGGCCGCGTGGACGAGAACGAGAGCCGCGGCCAGGCGCAGCGCGGCCCGCGAAGCTGACAGCATCCGTCGCAATCCCACGATCTCCTGAAATTTCGATGGGTTCCCCCGCACGTATCGGCACGAAGCGCGACCTGCTGAACACCTGGAAGCGCCTCCCGATGCATCCAGGGGCCCTTCCCCATCCCGGTCGTCACCTCCCCCGTCAGGCGGGGCGGGCGTCGACAGGAGGCGCCGTGCCGACTATGTTCCGCGCCCTCTCGGAATCCGGAAGGAACGCATTGGCCCATCACAAGTCGGCTAAGAAGCGCGCGCGGCAGACCCTGAAGCGCCGGGCCCGCAATCGCCACGTCACCACGACCCTGCGCACGGCCGTCAAGCAGGCCCGGACCGCCCTCGCGGGCGACGACCCGGCGGCGGCGAAGACGGCGGTCCGCTCGGCCGAGTCCCATCTGCGGCGGGCGGCCTCCAAGGGCGTGATCCCCGCCAAGCGCGCGAGCCGCCAGATCGCTCGCCTCGCCCGGGCCGCGGGCCGCGCCGAGGCCTAGGCGCCCACCCGGGCCCTGGCCGGCGCGGGTCCCGGAGGACGCCGGTCACCCCGCGGGGGTCCGGCGGATCGGCTCCCGCCGTCCTCGGTCGGATCGAGTCCCCCAGCCCTAGGACGCGAGGCCGATCACGAGCCGCTCGAGGGCGGTCTCGGGCCCGAGCACCCCGAGCCCCTTGATCGCCGTATCGGTCTCGTGGATCGCCCGCAGGCACGCGAGCAGTCGGGCGCGGGTGTAGCGCCGCGCCTGGGTCTCGAGCTTCCGCTGCACGAAGGGCGGACCCTGCACCGACCCGCCGCTCCCGAGACGCAGCAGCTTCCGGAAGTGGGAGACCAGCACCCCGAGCACCACCGGCGGCGCGGCGCCCGATCGCAGCAGCTTGGCGAGCAGCTCGAGGGCGTCCGCCAGCCGACCCTCGCCGATCGCGTCGGTGAGGTCCCAGATCGGCTCCTCGGCGAGGTCGGAGCTGCCCGAGAGCACGTGGGCGCGGGCCACGCGCTCTCCCGGGCCCGCCAGCAGCGCCGCCTTGGCGATCTCCTGGCGAAGCATCAGCAGCTGGGGTCCCGTGCGTTCGGCGAGCAGCGCCGCGGCCCCGGGCTCCAGGGTCACCTGCTGCCTCGCGGCCTCCTCCTCGACGAAGGCCGTGAGATCGCGCCCCCGGCGCGGCGGATCGCAGCGCACCACCGCGTCGCCGAACGCCTTCACCCAGCGGCTGCGGCCGTCGGCGCGGCTGGCGACCACCACCAGCACCGTGCCCTCGGCGGCCTCGACCTCGACCACCGCGTCGGCGATCGCGTCGAGCAGGCCCGCCCCCTTCCCCCGCCGGGGCTCGGGGTCGCGCAGGACCACCAGGCGCCGCTCGGCGAGGACGGGAAGCGTGCGCAGCGCATCGAGCAGCGACACCGGCGTGGTGCTCTCGCCGTCGAGGCGGTCGAAGTCGAAGTCGCCGGGCCCGTCGCCGAGCACGGCGTCGCGCAGGGCCGCGAGGGCGTCCTCGCGCAGCAGCGGCTCCTCGCCCACGACCAGCCAGGCGGCTCCGGCGCGGGATCCGCCCCGCTTCGCTCCGAGCCGGGTGCGCAGCTGCTTCGGCGTCACGGCGCCAGGGCCTCGTCGACGGCGTCGTGGACCCGGCCCGCCAGCAGGGCGGCGAGGCGGCGGATCGCCTCGGAGCGATTCTTGCGGGTGGCTTCGACGTCGGCGCTGGCGAAGTAGCGCTCGGTCTCGCGCAGGGCGCGCGCGTCGATGGGCAGCGCGCGGCCGTCGCTTCGCACCACCTCGAGCTCGAGACCGAGGGTCAGCTGGAACTCGGTCGCGAGCACCACCGAGTCGAAGGAACGCCCCTCGATCGACACCTGGTCCACCGCGCCCGAGACCACCAGGTCGGCGGCCCCGGCGTCCTCGGTCAGCGTTGCGGCGCCTCGCCGCAGGAACTCCCGGCGCAGGGCATCGGACACCACGAACTCGACCCCCGGTTCGTAGGACTCGTTGCGAAGGGTGCGGATCGCCACCGAGTGGACGCCGTCCATCCCGCCCTCGTAACGGACGAAATGGTAGCCGCAGCCCGGCGCCGCCAGGAACACGGCGAGCCACACGAGCGCACCCAGCCTCACGCGCCGAGTGATACCACAGGAGGAAGGCGCCGGGGACGTCGGATCCCCGGGGGTCCGGGCGGGCGGGCCGCTCGGCCCCGCTCGTCCTCAGTCGAGCTTGAGCAGGCTGCGGGCCACCGCCAGCACCCGGTTCGCCTGGATGGGCTTGGTCAGGTACTCGTCGGCGCCGAGGGTGAGGGCGCGCTCGCGGTCCTCCTTGGCGCCCTCGGTCGTGATCACCACGATCGGGATGTCCTTCAGGCTCTCCTCGCCGCGGATCAGGCGAATCAGCTTGAGACCGTCCATCACCGGCATGTTGATGTCGATCAGTGCGAGATCGAAGTGGTCGCTCGAGATCTTTCGCAGGCCGTCCATGCCATCCTGCGCTTCGACGATCTCCACGCCCTTGAGTCGCCTCAGCGCGAAGACGAGCAGCTGACGCATCGTCGGAGAATCTTCCACGATCAGAACTTGCCGCCGGTCCATAACCAACCCCTCGCCGCTCCCTCGCGGCGTGAAAATCACCTCGTCAGGAGGTCGATGAATCCTTGAATGGTGTTCAGCTTCCGCTCGGACTGCGAGTAGAGCTTGGCCGCGAACACAGCCGTCGCCGCGTGGCCGCCGAGCACCGTGAACAGCTCGTGGTCCAGGGCGGAGAATCCGTCCTTCTGCTGGAGCAGGCTGTAGATCGCGATGGCTCCGATCGGACAGCGCTGCACCGAGAGCGGGATGCAGACGATCGGCTGGGAGTAGTCGTCCGAGCGCGGCTCGTTCCAGCAGGTCGTCTCGGTGCTCGAGACCGCCTTGCCCATCACCCCCTCGCCGAGGGCGCAGTGCGGGAAGTCCTCGACGTTGGCTCCCTCGCAGGCCACGGGCTTGAGCAGCTCGGTCGCGTCGTCGAGCAGGTAGACCGAGAACACCTCGGCGCCGATCAGGTTGATGACGATCTCGATGATGATCTTCAGCACCTCGTCCAGGTCCAGCGTCGAATGGAGCTGGTAGCTCGCGACGTAGAGGTTCGCGAGGTTGTTGTTCTCCTCCTCGATCTCGAGGTAGCGCTCGGCGAAGTGTTGGTTCTCGGACTCCACCTGCACGAGCCGCTCGCGCAGGGTCTCGTAATCCTCCTCGAGGCTGTGGATGCGATTCACGAGCTCCAGACGGAGCTTGCCCCACTCCTCGGGATTCCTCGCCGCCGAGCGTTGACCGTGGTCGACCTCCACCAGGGTGCGGCGCAGGCGCTGGTTCTCCTCGAGGAGCTCCTTCGTGAACGCCGCGCCCTTGCGGAAGAGTTGCAGGAACTCCTCTCCACGGGAGAAGATCTTCGTCGAGTCGTCGCTCATACCAGCCCCTTTCGGCTGCGGTTGCTCGCCTGGGCGAGGGAGACACCGGATTGCAGGACGCCGGGACCCCGGGTGCCGGTCCCCGGGCGTTCCGGACGGAATGGATCGGACGCGGCGGCCCGGCCCGCGGGCAGCCCCGGGTGGATGGCCGCCGCGATCTCGTTGAGCGGGAGCACGTGATCCACCGCCCCGCTGCGGATCGCCTGGCGCGGCATGCCGAAGATCACCGCGGTCTCCTCGGACTCGGCGATCACCGACCCGCCCGCCGCCTTGACGGCGCTGACCCCCGCGCGACCGTCGTCCCCCATCCCGGTGAGGACGATGGCCATCAGGTCGCGCCCGAAGTGCTTGGCCGCCGATTCGAAGAGGCGATCGACGGAAGGGGAGTACTTGTCGCGGCGCACGGGCGCCACGACCCGGGTCACGACCCGCCCTCCGCAGTTCTCGAGCTCGAGGTGGGAGCCGCCGGGCGCCACCAGGATGGTTCCCGGCTCGGGGGCCTCGCCTCCCCGGGCCTCGCTGGCGCGCATCGGCGTGAGACGGTCGAGGCGGTCGGCGAATCCCTGGGTGAAGCCCTGGGGCATGTGCTGGGCGACGAGGAAGGCGCAGCGCGGCGCCTCGCTGAAGGAGCCGAAGACCCGCATCAGCGCCGCGGGTCCGCCGGTGGACGAACCGATCGCGACGACCGGGGTGGTGGCCGCGGGGGAGGCGCCCCGACGCGGAACCACCGGAGGAGCGGCGCTGAGCCGCTCGCGCACCTTGTCGATGCGCAGCTCTCGGATCGAATGGACCTTTCGGATCAGCTCCTGCTCGATCGACTCGAGCTCCGGCGTGGCGTGGGGCGTGGGCTTCGCGATGAAGTCCACCGCGCCGAGCTCGAGCGCCTTGAAGACCTCGCCCTCCCCGCTCCGACCGCTGATCACCATCACCGGCGTGGGACGGCGGCTCATCACCAGCCGCAGGAAGGTGAATCCGTCCATCCGCGGCATCTCGAGGTCGAGGGTGATCAGGTCGGGCTCGAGCTCGAAGGTCTTGCGCAGGGCCTCCTCGCCGTCGCGCGCGACGCCGACCACGTCCACCAGGGGCGAGCCGCCGAGCATGCGGGTGATCACCTGCCGGCTGAAGGCCGAGTCGTCGATCACGAGCACGCGGATCAGATCGGCGTTCCTCACGCGATCTCCTCCCCGCCGTCGTGGCGCGCGATGGCGCGCTCGGCTGCGCCGTGCCAGGGATCCGCCGCGGGGAGCGTCGCCCCCGGGCGGCGGTAGACCAGCTCGCTGCGCAGGTGGCGCAGCTCGAAGGAGCTCGAGAGGTTGATCAGCGACTCCGAGTGCCCGAGCAGCAGGTGCCCGCCCGGCCGCAGCTTCTCCCAGAAGACCTCGATCAGGTTCCGCTTGGCCTCGGTATCGAAGTAGATGATGACGTTCCGACACAGGATCACGTCCATCTGTCCCAGCAACGCGATCTTCGAGCGGTCGAGCAGGTTCAGGTGGATGAGCTCGACCTGGTTCTTCGCCCGGTCCGAGATCTTCCAGAGCCCGTCCTTCTCGGCGAAGTACCGCTCGCGAAGGCGGGGGTCGGTCTCCCGGAACGAGGCCTCCCGATAGATCCCCTGGCGCCCCTTGCGCAGCATGCGCCGGGAGATGTCGGAGCCGTAGACCCGGAGGTCGACGCCGGGCACGAACCCCGCCTCGAGGGCCATGATGACGATCGAATAGGGCTCCTCGCCGCTCGAGCAGCCCGCCGACCAGATCGTCACCGGGCCGCCGCCGCGGGCCCGCCGCTCCGCGCAGAGCTCGGGGATGATCTCGTCGACCAGGGCGCGCAGCTGGGCGTGCTCGCGAAAGAAGTAGGTCTCGTTGGTGGTGAGCTCGTCGATCAGCAGCGGCAGCTCGCCGTCGGTGGGTCCGCACGAGCGCAGCTGGTAGTGATAGGCGGCGAAGCTCGCGAGCTCGAGCGCCCGCATGCGTCGCTCCACCCGCTTCTCCAGCAGGAAGCGCGACTCCGGACCGAAGTGCAGGCCGCAATGGCTCCGCAGCAGCGTGGAGAACATGCGGTACTCCGCATCCGTCATCCGCACGTCCTGCTCGTCGCCACGGGAGTTCATCGCGGGCTAGCCCTCGAGCCTCTTGAGGGCGCGCAGGATGGCGTCCCGGACGAACTCGTCCTGCTCGGTCTCGAGCCGGCGCAGGATCGCCGGAACGGCCCGCTGGAAGCCGCGCTCGGACACCGCCTGGATCGCTTCGGCGCGCACCGACCACTCCGGGTGGGAGATCATCGGCAGCAGCGCTTCGAGGTCGTCGTCCGCGGCGTGCGCCCCGAGACCGTGCACGGCGCCGCGCACCACCTCGGGCTCGGGGCGGTCGAGCAGCCCCGCCGCGAGGTGCGCCGCCTCGCCCCCGGCCTCGAGCACCGCCTCGGCGACCGCCAGCGCGACCGGCGCCTCGTCCGCGCAGGCTCGTTGGAGCACCTCGCGCGCCTTGGCGCGAATGCCATCGACCTCCGAGCGCATGAAGCGGATCCCGATCGCCCGCACGGCCGCGGCCCGCACCAGCGGGTCTTCGTCGTCGGCCAGGTGGGAGAGGTCGACGATCACCTGCTCGCTCTCCGAGGCCCCGAGGGCGCTGGCGGCGGCGATGCGCACGGCGGGGGACTCGTCGGCGAGCGCCAGGCGCAGCGGCTCGGCGTGGGTCCCGGGGTCGAGGCGAGCGAGGGCGACGACGGCTCCGCGCCGCACGTTGGCGGCGGGGTCCTTGAGCAGCAGGGTCACGATGGGGGCGTCCTCGCGGCGCCCGATGCTTCCCAGCACCCGGGCGATGGCGAGGCGCACGCCCTCGGCCGCCCCCTCCAGCCGGGAGGCGAGGAGCACCACGGCCTGCTCGGTGAGGGAGTGGTCCCCGTCGTCCGAGGGCCCCGCCAGCGCGATCAGCGCGTCGGTGAGCGCGCGCAGCTCTTCTTCGCTCTCGTAGCTGTCGTCGGCGGCGGCGCACTCGAGGCGGTGGGTCAGGAGGGTGAGCCCCTCGGCCAGCCGGCGTTCGCCGATCGATCCCGCCGCGACGCTGCGCAGGTGGGGACTCGGATCGTCGAGGGCGGCGATCAGGCGCGCGGCGCTGCACGCGCCCCGGGTGCTGCCGAAGAGCGCGCAGGCGTCGCGCCTCGTGTCCTCGTCGAGTTCGCCCCAGGCTTCGTCGATCGCGCGTTCGGCATCGGCGCCGAGGGATTCGAGGGTGGCACGCGCCACCTCGGCCAGCGCTTCGTCGCGCCCGGCGAGCAGGATCGGCACCGAGGCCTCGGCGGCCTTCACCAGTCCGAGGAACTGGACGAGCACGAGACGCGTTCCCAGATCGGCGTCGTCGAGCCCCTCGCAGCAGGCCCGCACGATCTCCGGATGGGACGCCGCCGTCTCGCGCACCCGCTCGCTGAGCTCGACGGCGGGCGCTCCGTCCATCGCCGCGAGCATGCGCAACACCGACCGCATCGCCGAGGTGCGCCCGCTCGGGCTGCCGCCGGCGAGGCCCTTGAGCAGGACCGGAAGCGCGTCG
>Ga0055452_10000455_pt1 | contig 10527 bp, 5 predicted proteins | sample China_Galinas_PW_6_FD_57735 | JGI IMG/M metagenome (GOLD analysis project Ga0055452, IMG submission 57735) | Wetland microbial communities from San Francisco Bay, California, USA, that impact long-term carbon sequestration - China_Galinas_PWC_D2 | ecosystem: Environmental > Aquatic > Marine >... | reverse complement strand
CCGCCCCGCCCGGGAGGAGGTCGACAAGAACGCCGACCAGAAGCCCGACGTGGTGAGGGTCTACGAGGCGGGCGTCCTCCACCACGAGGACACAGACGCCGACTTCGACGGCGACTTCGAGCTCACCACCTTCTTTGAGGACGGGGTCGAGACGCGCTCGGAAGCCGACATGAACGGGGACGGCGAGCGCGACGTCCTGATCGAATACCAGGCCGGAAAGAAGATCCGGCAGCGCGAGGACCGCAACTTCGACGGCAAGCCCGACGTCGTCACCCTCTTCGACGCGAACGAGAAGCCCCGCCGCATCGACGAGGACTCCAACGCCGACGGCAAGCTCGACAAGGTCACCTATCTCGAGGCCGGCGTGAAGACGCGGACCGAGCAGGACCGAAACGGCGACGGCAAGCCCGACCTCTTCGCCTACTACGCCGGAGGCAAGGTCGCCCGCCAGGAAGAGGACTCGGACTTCGACGGGACCATCGATCGGCGCTCGAAGGTCGGCTCCAAGGGAGGCCAGATCCAGGAGGCCGACTCCGACGGCGACGGCAAGATCGACACCTGGATCGAGCTCGACGCCAAGGGCAACGTGATCGCCCGGCGCGAGGATCGCAACGGAGATGCCAAGGCGGACTTCACCGCCTTCTTCGAGAAGGGCAAGCTCGCCCGCCTCGAACAGGACTCGAAAGGCTCCGGGTGCATCGACCTCAAGCAGTGGTTCGACTCGAAGGAGCAGGTGCGCGCCGAGTACCAGGACACCAACGGCGACTGCCGCACCGACGTCTGGAGCTACTACGAGAACACGCTGCTCGTCCGCCAGGGCCAGGACACCAACGGCGACGGCAAGCCCGACGTGCTGAACCACTTCGACAAGAACGGCGTGGCGGTGGCCCAGGAGGTCGCGACCGACGGGAAGCGCCCCGACAAGAAGCTCTTCCTCGCCCCCGACGGGTCGGTCACCGCCCAGTGCCTGCTCAACGAGAAGGGCGACAAGCTCTCGACCCGGGCGATCGTCGTGAACGGCGTGGTGACCGAGGTGCTCGTCGACACCACCGGGAACGGCGTCGCCGACACCCGCGAGGTCTACGCCAACGGCGAGCGCGTGCGCATCGACGTCGACACCAACGGCGACCGCAAGCCCGACGTGGTGCAGCACCTCAGCAACGGCGGGCCGCCGGTCCAGGACGAGGACTCGGACTTCGACGGCATGGTGGACAACCGCTTCGAGGGCGAGCAGCTCGTGGAGCTCACGAGCGCCACCCCGATCGAGGGCGACGCCTTCGGCAAGCTCGATTGCGGAAGCCTCAACCGCTTCTGGTGGCGGCGCTAGCCCGCGGTCCGAGACGCCCGGCGGGGCCGGGCCCGGGCCGTCCGCGTCAGTAGTCCTCGAACTCGTCCACGCTGGATCGCGCGATCGGATGGGGCGAGTACTCGTTCCCGTCGTTCCAGCCGGAGACCTTCGCCGCCTCGGCGAGCCAGGACTCGGCCAGGCTGTCGTCCAGCACCACCGACGAACCGTCGAAGTCTTCGGTGATGCCGTCCCAGAGTTCCTGGCCGCCGTTCTCCCACCAGGTGCGCGACGTGTGCTCGAAGTCGATCGAGAGCCGAACCATCCATCCCCCTCCGCGCGCGTCAGTATACGGGCCCGGTCCGACGGAGGCGCCGGGGATCAGTCCTGGTGGCCGATGGGCTTGCCGATCGCGAGGGCGGCCAGGGTGCGGACCGCCGGATCGGGGTGCAGCTCGGCGATCTCGACCAGCTCGGCGTGGGCCTCGGGGGTCTCGGTCCAGCGCAGCGCGCCCACCGCCGCCTCGGCCGCCTGTTCGTCTCCCGTATCCACCACGTGGCGCAGCACCGGAACCACCGAGGCCCCGAGGCTCGCGAGCCCCCGGGCGCCGGCGGCCCGCACCGAGCGCTCGGGGTCGTCGAGGGTTCCGAGGGCGGTGTCCACCGCGGCGTCGCCCTGGAGCGCGACGAGCCGGGTGATGGCGGCGGCCCGGACCTCGGGCGCGGGATCACTGCGCGAGAGCGCCCGCAGCCGGCGCTCGGCCTCGGCCCCCGCGGCGTGGCGCGCCGCGGCCAGGCGGTAGGCCTTGTCGGGGCTCTCGAGCAGGAAGAGCGCACGCGCACCCTGGACGTCGCCGTCGAGCTCGGCCAGGGCGGTCACCACCGACGCCGGCGGCCGCTCCTTCGCGGCCAGGGCCTCGAGGGCGGGGCGAGTGCGCTCGAGCCGCCCGCGCCCGATCAGCGCGACGATGCCGGACTCGAGGGAGGCGGGCGCGTCCGGGCGCAGCAGCGCGTTGACCAGGCGCGCCCCGGCGGCGTCGTCGAGCATCGCGTCGAGGGACGCGAAGCCCCCGAGGCGCTCGAGGGCCGCCTGGGCCATCTCGGGCTCGGCGCCCTCCAGGATCTCGAGCAGGTAGTCGACGCCGGTCGGTCCGTTGCGGTCCTCCGTGGCCAGCGCCAGGTAGTGCTGGATGAGCTCCAGCCCGCCGAGGGAGGGGCGGCGCAGGAACGCGTCCCCGTCTTCCGCCACGAAGAGCGTGCGCAGGCGCAGCTCGGGGTTCGGGAGCCGCGAGAGCCAGATGGACTGGGGCGGGAGCGGCTCGAGGCAGACCAGTACACGGTCTCCATCGGCGAAGCGCGTGGGCCGCGCCAGCGCCTGCTCGACCCAGGCGATCGAGAGCCGCGCCTCGGGATCGATCGCGCCCGTGAGCACGCGCTCGATCGACACCTCCGCGGCGCGGCCGTGGACGTCGAGCTCGCGCACGGCGCCGATCTCGCCCACCACCGCCACGGGCCCCTGCTCGAGGCACTCGAAGATGCGCTTGCCGCCGCGCGCGGGCACCGGCTCCGCCGCCAGGACCGGCCAGGCCGTTCCCGCGGCGAGGGCCAGCCAGAACGCGAAGCGAGCGAAGCTTCCGAGGCGATTCAAGCTCAGGGCTCGAGCGGACCCTTGAAGCCGCCGCCATCGACATCGAGGTAGAGCGCGTTCGTGAAGCCGAGGGCCATCACGCCGAGCTCGCCCAGATTGCCGTCGGTGAGATCGCCGAGGGTCGTGTTCGCAGTGTCGTCGAGATCGGCGGGATAGACCGGGAACATCGGCTCGCAGACGCCGTCGGTCCCGGAGACCACCACCACGAACCAGGTGTCCGCCGCGGCCGCGACCGGCACGTCGACCGTGGCCTCCCAGCGGTTCGCCCCGGTCACGCCGTTCACGTTGGTGACCTCGGTGATGTCGAAGTCGCCGAGGTCGACGCCGTCCGGGGTCGAGGGATCGCAGTCGCCCTCGACCAGGGTCGCGAGCGGCGGCCCCGCCGTGAAGAGGACGGGGACCGGGACGATGGTGCCGTTGGTCTTCGTCGCCACCGTGGTCGAGTTCGCGTAGACCTTGATCGTGTCCCACTGGGCCCAGGAGGGCGACTGCACCTCGATGCGAAGCGTCACGTTGCCGTCGTCGTCTCCGATCTCGGTCGAGCCGCCCCATTCGAGATTCGCCTCGCCCTCGGAGGTGAGCAGCCGGGCCTGGACGAAGACCCCCTGACCGCCGATCACCCGGCCCCCGTCGACCGAAGCGGCGACGTCGGCCGGCGCGATCCCCGCGATGGCATCCGTCGGCGACGCGGTCCAGGAGCGCGCGCCGGCGGTCCGGGTGTTCACCAGCTTGTGGCTGTCCGTGTCGGCGATGGCCGTCGTGATCAGGCCCTGGTTCAGGTGGTTGAACCAGATCCCGATCCGCTGGTTCAGGAACTCGTTCAGCTGGTGGCTGCGGTTGTAGCCGTTCCAGAGCTCGAGGGCCGGGAAGAGGGCGAAGAGGTTGTCGCCGCCGCCGGGCTCGGGCGGGAGGCGCAGCCGGCTGCGCTGGACCGCGTTCAGCTGGTCCATGGGCGGAACCGCCTTGGTGTTGATCCGCATCGGGTCGAAGTGGGAATCGATGTGGTTGATCTGGACCGTGGTCACTCCCGGGACCGAGTTCGCCCCGGTCAGCGCCAGGTCGCGGATCTCCGCCGGCTTGAGCCCGTAGGCTCCCGCCGACGGGAAGTCCGCGCCCACCGGCGCCGCCACGCCCCAGTCGGTCGAGCCGTGGGAGGGAACGCTCGGGTCGATCACCATCGGGTAGGCGTTGAAGTGGCCGTAGTCGAAGGTGGTGATCTCCTCACCGATCGTGTTGGTCACGAAGGCGCCGATGCCCTGGGCGGCGATCTCGGGCGCGAGGTCGGTGTGGACGTGGTGGTCGGTCATCACCGGGTTCTCGATCCCCTCGCCCGCGAAGGCGAGCACGCGCCGGCGGTCGGTGATGCGCGAGTCCGCCGAGCGGATGCCGTGGACGTGGAAGTCCGAGGAGATGAAGCCGGTGGTGTCGACCACCCGGCTGAGCTGGGCCGCGATGTCGCCCGAGCCCGCACAGGCGCCGGCCGCCACCGTGGCGGTCGAGCTCGAGGTCGAGTACTCGGTGCCCCGGGACACGACCACCTGGTAGGTGCCGGGCTCGATCTCGAAGCTCACGTCGCCGTTCGCGTCGGCGTAGTCGTGGTGGACGAGGCCGAAGGGCAGCACGTCGCCCTGGTCGTAGAAGAGGCCGAGGTCATCGCCGCTGAATCCGAGGAGCGCCGTACCGGGGATCACGATCTCCGGGCTCGGGTCGAAGCCGACCACGGTCACCCGCGCGGGCATGCCGGCGCTGTTCTCGTCGGTCACGCTGACGCAGATCTGGCCGGTCTCGGGGAGGTCGAAGTTCACCGTGTCCGGGCCGCCCGAGACGTCGACGGCCTTCACCACGGGAACCGGATCACCGCAGCCGTTCTCGTAGCAGGTGCCGTTCTTCGCCGCGGCGGCGCCGTAGGTGCCAGGCGCCGCCACCGGGATGGTGCCGGAGTAGTTGGGGCAGGCGCCGGGCTTGGTCACGAAGGTGTCGATCACGTCGTCGATGGCGCCCAGGTTGAGCGTTCCGACGGTCACCTTCGCGCCCGCGAGGGGGCTCCCGTTGCGAGTCACGCAGCCGTCGAGGGTCTCGGAGGCGATCGCCTTCACCTGGTTCTCGAGGTCGATCGCGTTGGAGCCCGAGCCGTCGCCCACGCCGAAGTAGCGGGAGAACGACTCGGTGTTTCCGGAGGTGACCAGGAAGGGCGGCGGTCCGGCGAGCAGCGCGTCGAGGATCGACTCGTTGTGGAGGATGATGGTCACGCCCGAGACCGAAAAGTAGTTCGAGTCCTCGCCCATGAAGGGGATCGGCGTGTACTGGTAGTCGGCGCCGGTGTTCTCGCCGAAGCCGTAGAAGGAGAGCGTGTCGAGGATGTCGAAGAGGCCGGCGCCCTGACCCTTGGAGGGCGTGCTCCACTGCTCGAGCTCGCCGCCGCCGTTCATCCAGTCGCCCACGAGCATGTTGAGGTCGGTCGCGCCGTTGTTCGTGATGCTCGTCTCGACCTTCACGAAGGTGTCGCTGCCGGGCTCCATGGTGTATCGGGTGCAGGCCTCGACGTCCTGGTCGTTGTCGTCGTATTCGGCGGGGAAGACCAGGCCGGCCGCGAAGACCTGCGAGGAGGGATTCACGAAGTCGAGCAGGTCGTCGGGTCCGCACACCTCGAGCACCGCCGCCAGACCGTTGGCGCCGTCGTTGATGATGGTGGCGGTGTCGGCGTTCAGCACCGTCTCGATGTTCAGCATCGGCTGGAACTCGAGGAAATGATCGGTACCCGGATTCGAGACGAGCTCGGCGTCGATGATGTTGCCGCCGAAGGCGCCCACGCTGTAGAAGTCGCGCTGGTCGACGTCCTGCACGACGATGCGCGCGCCGCAGTTCTCGAGCTTGTAGTCGCCGACGCGGTTGTGGACGAGCGGACCGCCGGTGAGCAGGTCGCCCGCGGTCATCTGCTTCAGCGTCGCCTTGCAGGCGGGGTCGTAGCTGAACTCGAGGCCGCGGGTCAGCTGCTGGCTGTCCGAGATGCGGACGCCCTTGGCGACGAGGACGTTCGTCTCCTGGAGCGGCGCGCCCGCGTTCACGGTGGCGGCGTAGAGGCCGCCGCCCATGTCGGTCATCGGGAGCGGGGTGAAGTTCAGCGTGACACCCGTCGCCGGATCGAAGGTGAAGTTCGAGATCGGAATCTGCACCTCGACCTGGAACGAGAAGGTGTTCACGTCCCCAGCCGGCGACACGATCGCGAAGAGCGGCGCCGAGGGCGGGAAGCAGGTCGGCGCGAGCAGCGCGACCGAGGCGAGGGCGAGGAACGCAAGAAGAGAACGAGACCGCATCGTGAATCCTCCACCAACAATTCCCATCTCGGGCCGGTGGGACCGCGAGACGCACAGCCGCAGCAGCGGAACGGCGAGGCCGTTGCGCGCAATGCACCAGTGTAGGCCCGCGCGATGCGACAGAGCAATCGTGAAGCGCGAGGAATTCCAGATGCTTCGCCGTTCGAAGCAGCCCGTCGGCGCCGCCGCCGCACGGGCTCCCCGGGGCGCCCGGCGACCCCGGTGTCCCGACGACCCGCCGCCCCCCCCGCGGAGGGGGAACGACACGTCGATGCGACTCGGAGTCATGGGAACGCGAGTTCCGCGATGACGGAATTCCTCTTCCACATTGCCGCTCCGCCCCGCCCGCGGGCGGCGGGCTTCGATTCGCCGCGATCCCGATTCTCCCTTTTCCCGCGTGGGCTTCGGCGATCCGATTCCAGCTTGACGGGACGCTCGGATTCTTGGTATGGGGATTGCTTCGTATCCTTCGCGTAGCGGCGCGCCCGCTCCCGCGGTCCGCGCGGGAGAGGCCGGGCCGCGCTGGGTTGTCTGGACTGTCGCTTCGACGTTTCGACTGGAAGGGGAGCTGCGGATGCGCAGGTTCGCGCCGCTCTTGTTCGCACTGATGCTGACCGGGTCGGTCTCGACCGCCCAGGCCGCCACCATCAACATCGACTTCGATCTCTCGGGAAGCACGGTGTCGATTCTCGGCGGCATCATCGACGTCCCGCCGGACGGTCAGTTCACCACGGCCACCGCGAAGCTCGTGGTCGAAGGCGCCGGCATCGCGACTCCCAACGCGGGCGGTCAGGTCACGCTCTGGCAGCTGCGCCTCAAGGGAACGATCGACGCCGACATCCTGGGCCAGGCGAACGTCACCGGGAACTTCGACCACATCGCGCAGAACCAGCCGGCCGGAACCCTGAGCGCCGGCCTCGCGAACGTCGCCTTCCCCGGATCCCTCGTCATGGGCATGAACAACCACCTCGACTGCTCGGGTGTCGCGTGCGGCTCGCTCGCCGCATTCCCGTTGACCCTGACGGGTCCGACCACGATCAGCGTGCTGGGATCGATCCCGGTCGCCGGTCTCGGGACCGTGGGCGCCGCCGCCTTCTCCGGGTCCTTCTCGGTATCGATCAGCGGCTACACCATGTTCGTGTCGCTGGTCGGGCAGGAGATCTCCCGCGAGTACGCGCAGATCCCCGAGCCGGGCACCGCCGGGCTCGTCGTGATGGGGCTCGCGGGTCTCGCAGCCCTCGCCGCGCGCCGCCGCCCGCGCTGATCAGCGAGCGGCCCCGGCACCGGATTCCCGCGCGCTCCCACGAGCGGTGACCCGCCCAGCGCGTTCGTCTCATGGGTTCGCGGGCCGCGCGTCTCGTGGTGGGTCGCTTGCGTCGGGGATCCGTCGAACGTCCAGCCCCGTTCGCGACCCGATTCGGACCATTCGGTCTGCAAATGATCGGGTCGATGAATCTCCAGGGCGATTCTCGAACGTAGTCCTTTCAATGCGACTTCGAGTCAGTTTAGAATGCATCGTCGCGCGGGCGGGGCCCCTCGACCGTGCGACGCGCGGAGTGTCGGGCTCGAGATCGCGAGGACGAGGATGCGGACTGCGAAATCGCGAAGTGGAAGGTCGGCACGCGGCACCTGGTGTCGCGTGTTCCATTGGGTCGAGCCCGCTGGTTGCTGTCGGAGTGATCGCGCGCCGGACTGACGCGCGATCCACGTGGCTCGCCGACACGCTCCAGTGAGGCCCCTGGGTTCCCCCGGTTCCCAGGGGCCTCCACTCGGCGCAGCGCGCCCTCCCTCATCCGACAACGCACTCGCCTCCGCCCTTCCCTCGCTCCACCCCCCATCCCTCCGTGCGGGCTCCGAGCGCGACGATCCGGTGTGGGGTGGCGCGGATCCGGCCGGCCGCGGCCGGTCCGGCCACCCGGACGCGCCCTCCCCGGCTCGATGGCGCGTCCTCGCGGGCACGTCGCTTGCTCTCCCCCGCGGCGGGGGGAGGAGGTGCTCGCGTGCACGCGATTCGTTCGATTCTCTGGATCGGAGCGGCCGACCGCTTCGCCGCAGACCTCGTCTCCGAGGCGCCGTCCCTCGACGTCGTCTGGGAGCGCGACGTCGAAGGCGCCCTGGCGCTCCCCCTCGGCGCCTTCGACGCGCTGGTCCTCGACGCCGGCACGACGGAAGAGGCGCTCCGCCAGCTCGCCCCCCTGCGGCGCCGCGCGCGGCGGCTTCCGCTGCTGGTCCGGATCGACGCCAGCGAGGTGCGCCGCATGCCCGAGCTGATCGGCGCCGGCGCCGGCGACGTGATGCTCCGCGGCGTCACGGGCGACGTCGACGACGCCCGCGAGGAGCTGCTCGAACGCCTCGCGCGCCTCGCCTCGCGACGCGGCGCGCGCGGGGCCGGGCGCGCATCGCCCTCCCCCGACATCATCGGCGAGAGCCCGCCCATGCGGGAGGTCTTCGAGCTGGTGGCCTGCGCGAGCCGCACCCGCGCCACGGTGCTGGTCACCGGCGAGACCGGCACCGGCAAGGAGCTCGTCGCCCGGGAGATCCACCGCGGCAGCCCGCGGAGCCGGCGCGCCTTCGTCGCCATCAACTGCGCGGCCTTTCCCGACACCCTGCTGGAGAGCGAGCTCTTCGGCCACGTGCGCGGCGCCTTCACCGGCGCCGACCGCGACCGGAAGGGACTGCTCGAGGAGGCCGACGGCGGCACCCTCTTCCTCGACGAGGTGAGCGAGACCTCGGGCCCCTTCCAGGCCAAGCTGCTGCGCGCGCTCCAGGAGCGCGAGGTGCGGCCGGTGGGCGGCGCGCGCTCGCGCCGCGTCGACGTGCGCGTCGTGGCCGCCACCAACCGCGACCTGTGGAGCGACGCCCAGGCGGGGACCTTCCGCCAGGACCTCTACTTCCGCCTCGCGGTCTTCCCCATCCACGTTCCGCCGCTGCGCGAGCGCCCGGAAGACCTGCTCGCCCTGGCGCACCACTTCCTCGCCGCCCACGCCCGGGCCGAGGAGCGCCCGGAATCGCGCCTCTCCCGGGACGCCTGCCACCTGCTCCAGGCCTACACCTGGCCCGGCAACGTCCGCGAGCTCGACAACGAGATCCAGCGCGCGCTCGCCCTGGCCGAGAGCGGCGAGGCGCTGGCGCCCCACCACTTCTCCCGGCGCCTCTTCGGTCCGATCGATCCGGAGCACACGGACCTGCGCCCCGGCGAGACCCTGCGCGACTCGATGGCGCGGGTCGAGGCGTGGCTCATCCGGCGCGCGCTCGCCGACCACGACGGCCGCCGAGCGGAGACCGCGCGGCGCCTCTCGATCACCCGCGAGGGGCTGTACAAGAAGATGAAGCGGCTGGGGATCCAGTAGGCTCGCTCCGAAGACCTGAGTCGACACCCGGAGCAGGCACTCGGGGCACGACGGAGGGTGCGCCGCTGGAAGCCGGACGCGACCGTCGTACCCGGTTCGCTCAGCAGCGGCGCAAGGTGTCCGAAGGGACCTCGCCGAACAGCCGCCGATACTCGCCGGCGAAGCGTCCAAGCTCCGCGAAGCCATGCCGCAGGGCCACGCTCGCCACCGTCTCGCGATCTGGAGACGCCTGGCGCAGCTCAGAGCGCGCACGATTCAATCGCAGCATCTTGAGATAACGCAACGGAGTCACACCGAGCCGCTCGCGAAACCCATACTCCAGGGTCCGCTGGCTCACACCTGCCACACGACAAAGCTGCGGGATCGTGGGCGGCGGCTGAGGATCGCCATCCAGGAACTCGAGCGCGCGCTTCACGGCGCGGTGCCTACGCCATTCAGGTTCGGACCGGGCGAGTTCCCCGGCCGACGCCAGCGCGGTGATCGTCAGCTCGAGGAGCTCCGACTCGAGGAGGCGCGCCACCTCACCAGACTGCGGCATCCGCAGCTGGGGGCCGGAGAGCAGCCGCCGCATCCGGTCTGCCAGCCTGGACACCACGGCCGGGTCCGCGGGTCGCACAGCGCGCTCGAGCCAGATCCGGGCAATCGGATGGCCACAGAGATCGAAGCCCATCGACTCGAACCGCTCCCGATCGAACACGCAGCACACACCGTCGATACCCCGATCGAAGCGAAAGTCCCAGTGCCCACCGGCCGCCTGAATCAGAGCTCCCGACCGCAGGCTCTCCCCGCAGAATTTCGTTTCGCCCGGGCCGGACGTCACCACGGCGATGGGCAGGAGCTCTGAGGGCGGCGCGGCCTCGATCCGCATCCCCACGTTCAGCCTCTCGCGAAACACCTGGAAATAGCCGAGGCGGAGTTCGCAAAAGTCTGC
>Ga0055452_10000447_pt1 | contig 10566 bp, 7 predicted proteins | sample China_Galinas_PW_6_FD_57735 | JGI IMG/M metagenome (GOLD analysis project Ga0055452, IMG submission 57735) | Wetland microbial communities from San Francisco Bay, California, USA, that impact long-term carbon sequestration - China_Galinas_PWC_D2 | ecosystem: Environmental > Aquatic > Marine >... | reverse complement strand
CGGTCAGTTCCCCCGAAAGGATAGCACGCCGGTCAACAATGGGTGTGGTGGGCGCTCACAATTGGCACTCCAATACTGATCGCGGCACGCTGTGTCCGTGGCCGTGACGCAAGTGGTTTTGAACCATGAGTGAGATATTACAGGCTTGAAATCCACGCGCCGATCTCAGAGCAAACCACATTCAAGTCGGCATTACCGCTCACCACGTAGTCTGCCTGTCGACGGATAACCGTACCAACTTGAATCTCTGTTGGATGCTGATCAATATCCTCAAGGGATGCACGGACGTTCACTGAATCAGAGCGTCGTAATCGCGTCGCGTCGTCAACGGCCACGAAAACCAAGTACAGTCGATCTGGTGCTACGATTCTGCGCACACAATCCAATGCCTCTATGTGCCGGATGCCATCGATTACCAAGGACTTTCCCGATTCCCACTGGGCCTCCTCAATCACCTTCAAACAAAACCCGAAAACATCCTCAGCGACAAGTGACTGTCCCAGTGACTGAAGTTGCTCTCTAGTATTTGAAAGCCCTCGCGAGCGCGCAACCGATCGAACATAGTCGCCAAAACTCGCGATGCCGCAACCCAAAGCCGAGGCGACCGCTTGAGCAAGGCTGGTCTTGCCGCTCAGGATACGCCCGGAAAATGCCAGCACTACTGGGCTCATCGTTCTCTCCTGATTGAGGTTAGACTCCTAGAATCATGACTATGCCTGCATGCCGAAAAACTGATAGGAAATTTGATTCCGCGGACGGCGGCGGCCCGAGCCCGGGGGTGGGGGGGTTCGGGGGTCGCCTGGCGACTCATGTTGGCCCTCCATTGTGCCTATTTCCACCGGCTGTCAGACGCCTTTGGCCCATCTCGCGAAGTCATCCCGGCGCGCCCGGAGTCCGTGGACCATCCACGGGCGACATAGGCGCAGTATACCCAACTGATCCGGGCCGTTGCCAGACCGAAATCGGCATGTTCCGCACTGGTTCACGGCTCCCAGGGCGGTTCGGGCTGGTCCATGCCCTCGCGACGGAGATGTTCCAAGTAGTCGGGATCGACCTCGTGGGTGATTCCCGGGTCCGAAGCGGGGCTTGATCGAACCGGCCGGGGCGGGGCGCGTGGCGGCGGGTCGTGCCAGAGTCCGCAGTGTTCGAGGATCTTGCGGATGAGGTCTGCCTGGTGGGCCCCGATGAAGGTGATGATCTTCATGGTCCCGCCGCACTGGGGGCAGAGGAGCGGGTCGGCCTCATAAATGCGCTTGATGAGTGCGGCCCAACGGCGGCGATCGAGCGGGGCCGGCGCATCGCTGACCGGAAGGGTGTCCGGATCGTCCGAGACGGCCGTGGCGTTCCTGGCTCGAAGGCAGCAACCCTCGTTGTTCTACACAAGTCGGCTGCGAGGGGTCCTCGTTTCGCACGTCTTCGCGGAGAAGATAGCCGCTCAACACCCACATCCCAAGGATGATCCCCGTTCAATCTCAATCGCCCCGATCACCTGCGGCGTTCTAATTCCGGGAGTGTGGATCATGCGCCTGGTACGATCGCCATCACTCGTCGATTCACGGAGGTGCCGACGCAAGCGAACGGTCGGCCGGCTCAGCCACAATCCTCGTCGTCGCTCGGTCACGCACCCTCACCCACTCCCTCGGTCGCTCGTCCACGTACACTCACCGATCCCCTCCGTCGCTCCGTCACTTCGACACGTGTTTGGGCTCCCTCACCCGCTCCCTTCGTCGCTCCGTCGCTCCGTCGCTCCGTCGCTTCTCCCAACAATGCCATCACAATGACACCACGCAAAAAAAAACGACGAAACGAACCCATTTCACAGTACCACTTTACTCCCGGCCGCCCCAATCTCTCCGGGAACCGGCCCATTTACGATGCTCGAAGATCGCCCTCCTGCCATTTACACGGCGTGGGGCAAGGCGCGCAACGCCCACCACGCGGCAGGCTGAGGCACCGGCCACCGGCCGGCGTTCCCGCCCATGAGGCCCATTTTTTACATCTCTCTCTCGTTTTTGGTACGCAACGTGCCGCATGGTTTGGCGTTCAGGCCGGTGAGGCCGGTGGTTTGCAGATACTGATCGCGGATAAGGACCAATCATGACCAGTCGTGTTCCGATATCGAACGATCCGCAGGGATCGGGTACCGCGTCCGGCGGACCCGGCCCCAATCCGTTCCAGAATCCGTTCTTCCGTGCCGTCGGATCGCTGTGGTATGCGGCCGTCATACTCATGCTGCTGCTGGTGGCGATGGCCTGCGCGACCGTCTTCGAGTCCGCACAGGGCACGGAAAAGGCGCTATCGGTTTTCTACCGCTCGCTCTGGTTCGAGGTTTTGCTGGCGCTACTCGCTGTCAACGTGGCCGCAGCGCTGCTCGTCCGGTTTCCGTTCGGCAAGCGGCAGGTCGGTTTCGTCATTACCCATCTTTCGATTCTCATCACGCTGGCGGGGGCGTGGATTACATCGCAGTACGGGCTGGACGGACAGGTCGGCCTCGCGGAAGGGGAGACCGTCGACTCGCTGCGGTTGCCGGTCGATTCCCTGACCGTCACCAATGCGACGACGGGCAAAGGTGTTTCCATCGACTTGGCATCGCGAGACTTCAAGAGCTTCGAGGCGGTGGAGCAGCCGTCCGCACCAGTGTTGAAGGACGGAGATATTAGCGTGGAAGTCACACGATATCTTCCAGATAGCGAAATGGAAGAACGTGTGGTCAACGAGAATCCAATTACGCGGTATGCCATTCTCGTTTCACTTTCCGAGTCCGGTTTGGATGAGCCCCAGTGGGTGTTCGCGGATAGGCCTGCACGGATCGGTGAGCAGAACATGCTGTTCCGCGTCGAAACCGATGCCGCACGGTTCGCTCAGATCATGGAAGAGAAGGGCGGCGGGGATGCCACGGCAGGCGGCGGTACGCTGAAGGTAACCGTGGAAGGTACGGAGTACGCGGTCGCCATGGACGACTGTCGCGAGAAGCCGGTACCCGTGGGCGACACGGCCTACGCGGTTCGCGTGCTGGGCTATTATCCACACGCCAGCGTGGGTGCGAACAGCAAGATTTACAGCATTTCGGATAAACCGGAAAACCCGGCCGTGGAGGTTGAGTTGACCGGGCCCGAGGGTCCGGAGCGGCGCCTGTCCTTCGCGCTGTTCCCAGATTTCAAATCCATGCACGGTGAGACCAAAGCCGAGAACGTCAAGCTGGTGTTCGTCGCCCCGACGGCGCAGGCGGCGGCGATGCCGATCGAGGTCATTCAGGGGCCGGAGGGACAACTGGTTGCGCGTTTCACGGCAAGGCGAAACCGCACGTTGGATCGTACGTTGACCGTGGGGGAGCCGGTGGAATCCGTCTGGCCCTTGCAGCGTTTTGCCGTGTTGGATCGGTACGACCACGCGCGAATCGACTGGACTGTGGTGGGTATCGCGCCGCGAAAGAAAGCACGCGTGCCGGCGGTGATGTTGCGTGTCAGTCAGGCGGATGAAACGATGGAAATGGGGATGCAGAAGTTCCGCACGCGGTCACTTTCGATCGGCGGCAAGCCGTTCAAGATTTCCTATAGTGACAAGATCTTGCCATTGGGGTTCCAGGTGACGCTCAACAGGTTCAACGTCGGTCACTATCCCGGAACCATGCGTCCGCGCTCTTTCGAAAGCGACGTGACGATGGTGGACTCGGCTTCAGGTGAGCAACTGCGTCGTACGATCAGCATGAACAACCCGGCGGAGTTTGGTGGTCTGACGTTGTTTCAGTCGAGCTACCGCATCGACGGAACAACCCGCGTGAGTTTTCTGAGTGTGTCGCGGGATCCCGGGATGCCCGTCGTGTTTGCGGGCTACATCGGGATGATCGGCGGCATGATTATCGTGCTGATCACGCGCGCTACGGAACAGAAGAAAAAATCGGCGATGCTCACAGCCTCAGTAGCGGGTAATGGGCGATACAACGGTCATACGGCGAACGGGACCGGAGGTACAGGGGATCGTACCGATCGTGCGGTGCGCAGTGGTGGCCAAGCGCGGCGGCGCGCAAGGCCAGGCAAGGATGCCTGCGGTACGGCGGGGCGGTGAAACAAGAGCAGGCAAGGATGCCTGTGGTACGACGGGGCGGCAAGCGGGCAAGAAAGAACGAATGGCGCACAGTTAGTCGATTGATCCGAGGTAGATCATGATTCATGCATTGTTGATTACGGTCAGTGTTCTTGCGGCACCGACGGAGAACGTGGCGGCGTTACCGACGGGATTGAATCTGGACACGATTCGCGCGCTGCCTATGCAGCACGACGGTCGCTGGCCCCCGCTCGATACCGTGGCCCGCGACATCGTGGAAGAGGTGACGGGCGACCCGTTCTACCGGGGACATGATCCGGTGGCCTGGTTGCTCGCTTGGACGTTCGACCCGGCAACCTGGATGCACCAACCGCTGATCACTATCAGCAACGCGGAACTTCGGCGGGAATTGAAGCTACCTGAAGCGCAGACCGTGTTTTCCTACATGGATCTCGCCCGCCACAACCATTTTCGTCACCTGGTCGGCCAACTTCGGGAGATCCCGCAGGGGCGCAAGATGAATCCGCTCGAGTCCAAGGTGGCGGACATCAACGCGAAACTGGGGAGGCTGGACGAGGCGTTCGGCGGCGGGTCGCTGCGGATGGTGCCTCATCCGACGGATGCGAAGGGAGCCTGGAGCGGGATTCCCAAGGACGTGGCCACCGCGACCGAGCCGGTGAAGTCGTTCGCCGCGGCCTGGTCGGAACTTGGCGACTCGTTTCTGCGGGACGATATGCTCGCCTTCGGTAAGGCGTCTCAGCAGGTGGTGAGCCGGGCGGCGGCGTTGCCCGCGGCGTACAGCCCACCTCAGTCTCTCATTCGAACGGAACTGCACTATAACGCGATTCATCCGTTCCGCACGGCTTGGATCGTGATGGTGGCAGGCGCGGTGTTGGCCGGCGGGGCCATGCTCGTGAAGCGTCGCTGGTTTGACGTGTTGGCCTTGTTGGGGCTTGTGGCTGGTTTCGCGCTCTTAAGCTACGGACTGTGGCTGCGCTGGAATATCGCCGGGCGAATACCCGCGTCCAACATGTTCGAGTCGCTGCTCTTTCTGAGTTGGGGGATGGGGGCCTTTGCGATTCTGGCGAAGTTCCTGTTGCCCCATCGGATTGTGCCGTTGACGGCATCCGCGATGGGCGCCCTGGCGTTGTTGTTGGCGGACTGTCTGCCGATGAACCACTACATCCGCCCGATTCCTCCGGTGCTGGCGGACACGATTTGGATGTCGATCCACGTCCCGGTGATCATGGTCTCCTATTCCGTGCTGGCGCTGGGCGTGTTTTTTGCGCATCTTCAGTTGATCGCCATGGCGGCGGCGCCGAAGCGGACGAAATTCGCCACGACGATCGACAACCTGCATTACTGGTATATCAACGTAGGATCCATTCTCCTGCTGACCGGTATCGTCACGGGCAGCATGTGGGCCGCGTCGTCGTGGGGTCGGTACTGGGGTTGGGATCCCAAGGAAGTCTGGTCGTTGGTAGCGTTGTTGGGGTATTTGGCCATTTTACACGTACGCATCGACCGCGACCGCGTTCCGCGCGGCGGGTATCTCATCGCGCTGATCATGATGGTGGCGCTGTTCATCATCGTGCTACCGAAGCTCGGACCGATGACGGCCATTTCGGCGACGGCCTTCGGCGCGACGGCGATGGCCATGGTGTTCTTCGTGGTCACACGCGGTGCCTTTGCGACGGCACTGAAGAGTATCATCTGCTTCTGGCTCATTATCATGACCTACGTCGGCGTGAATTACGTCCTCGGTATCGGGCTGCACAGCTACGGTTTTGGTACAGGTGCCATGGCGCGATACATGCTACTCTTCGGTAGCCTGGATCTAGGCTTTGCGATTTTACTGAGCGTGATCTACGTGTGGCGAAGGCAGAGCTTTTCGAATGCGGCGCCGCGCGGTATCGCGCTGCAGGTTGGTTGATGAGGGCACTGGAGTGTTCCTCAGCGCCCCGAAGTGTGTCGTGCGAGCTTGCGCCAGTCACGCCGAGGCAACGGCCTGCAAACGCGTAGAATGGCGCAGCCCCGTTTGCGGCTCTGCCTTACCAATCAACTGCCTCGCGGTCTAATCAACGTACGGCGCGAAAACCCTGGAGTTCAACATGCGGTGTCAGGTAGTCGTCGCGAATCGGTTCGTCGTGGCACAAGTCAGTGGACAAATACTTTTTGTTCGAATCGGGAAGCACGGTGACGACGGCGGCGTCGTCGCCGAGCTCGCATGCGAGCTGCATGGCCCCCAGGATATTGGCGCCGGACGAGATACCCACGCCGAAGCCGAGTTTTCGGCACATTGCCTGCGCCATGAGTATGGCATCGCCGTCCCATACGGCGATAACCCGATCCAACTGGCTCAAGTCGACGATCTTAGGGATAAACTCGTCCGAAATGCCCTCGATGCGATGGCGCCCGACTTTGTGTCCCGTGCTCAGCGTTGGTGAGTTCGCGGGCTCCAATGGATGGATGCACACTGGCCGGCCGTCACGGCGCAGGTATCGACCGACGCCCATGACCGTACCGCCCGTGCCGACGCCCGCGACAAAAGCGTTGGCCTTGGTTTCGAACTGCGCGAGCTGCGCCTCGATTTCCGGCGCCGTGGTGGTCTCGTGGGCCTCGACGTTGCTGGGATGCGCGAACTGCTGCGGAAGAAACACGTGATCGTGCGCGACGCCAAACGCTTCCGCCATCTCGATGGCCCCGACGAAACCGCCTTCTTCTCTCGATACGAGGACGGCTTCCGCGCCGAACGTCCTGATCAGCTCGATCCGTTCGCGACTGAGCCAGTTGGGCATATAAATGCGAACCGGATGGCCGAGCGCACGACCGATGGCGGCGATAGAGATGCCCGTGTTGCCGCTGGACGCCTCGACGATGGTGTCGCCAGGGTGTAGTCGACCGGTTTCATAGGCGCGCCGGAGGATGTGCAGTGCCATCCGATCCTTGATGCTGCCCGTCATGTTCAGGGCTTCGTACTTGGCATAGATGCGACGCGATTGTCTGTCGTGATGGTATCGGATTTCCGCTAATGGCGTACCGCCCACCAGGGCATCCAGCGCTTCAATCCTCGTCTGTTCCAACACCAATGTCTCCAGTCCGTCCATGGCCGCACCGCCTCCTGAAAACTTACGGTCATTAATCGTATATATCGGAGATCGCTGGAAGTGCAAGAGTGGTGCGCTCGATACACGCGAAGCCATCGAGGCCTGGCAAGCACTACACAGGTCATGGTGTGCCGACGCCACGCGCAAGTACGACCGGTTGCTGGACAAGGGTTACCGCCACGGCCTTGAAAGCGGGCGTCTTGGATTCGGGATCAACGTCTGTGGGTACCAACACGTTGGCTTCCGGATAGTACATGGCTGCATTGCCGGCGCGAATGTCGAACGGTCTTACGAGGACGTCCTTCATTTCTCCTGCCACGCTCCGTACGGTGACCGGCTGGTCGACATAGAGCTTGCGTCGATGGATATCCGCTTCATTTATCAAAATGACATCGCGGCGATCCTGGTGGCGGTACACGTCCTCTTCCTCGTAGACCACCGTATTGAACTGCCCCTCGCTTCGGATGGTCATCAAGCGCAGTTCGTGCGCCGTGCCAATGGGTGTGGGGATGGCGGGTGCAAAGAAACGCGCCTTGCCGGAGGGCGTGGCGAACTTGGGTTCGTGAAACGTTCGCCCGCCGATTTGGAATTCCCTCTTTGTATCATCAATCTTCGCGATTCGCTCGAAGCCCGGCACGATACGTCCAATCATCTGGCGAATGTTCCGATGCGTTTCAAGAGAGGCCCAGTCCACCACCCCGTCGTCGCCCAGCACCCCTCGTGCGATGCGTGCGATGGTCTCGACCTCGCTGCGCGGTCCCTCGTGCCGTGCTTTCAGGCTCTCTATTCGGTCGCCCGACACGCCGTCGCTCAGACGCACGTAGTTGAACATCGACTCCTGCGTTGTGGGCTGGCTCTCTTCGTCTCGGGCGCGCATCGGAAGGATGATTGTTTCCTTGCCGCGGCCATGAATGTGGCCGGTATTCAGGGTTGTGCTGAAATACACGATTGATTCGAGCCTGTTCATGGCCCGCTTGGCCCATGTCGTATCCGGATTGGCACCGAACAAATTGCCGCCCAGGCACCAGGCGCCGGTGAGCTCGCCGGCCTCCGCCGCGCGCATGCATTCCAATGTATCGAAACCCCTGGATGTCGGAAGATTGACACCAAGATGTGATTCGAGTCGTTCGAACACTGCTTTCTTGAGCGCCGGCGTGACGCCGACGGAGCCGACGCCTTGCACGTTGCTGTGTCCGCGGATGGGCAGCAGTCCGGCGGCCGGGCGACCCACCATGCCTCGCATCAACGCCAGGTTGACGATGGTACGCACGTTATCCACGCCGTGCGTATGGTGCGTGATGCCCATGGTCCAGGCGAACACGGCATTCTTGGCTTGGGCGTACGTTGACGCTGCGGCCTCGATTTCCGAGCTCGGCACGCCGGAGCGCTCGACGATCACATCCCAGGTGGTCTCCTGCAGGAGCCGACGATATTCTTCCCAGCCTTCGGTATGCCGGCTTACGAAAGCCCGATCCACCGCGCCGTGTGCATCCAGCCATTTGGCGATGCCGGTCAGCAGGGCGATGTCGCCGCCGATGTGCGGTTGCACGTATTGGCTGGCGACCGGTGAGCCGAACAGCAGGCTGCGCAGGTCAGAGGGTACCGAGAAGTTGACCAACCCGGTTTCCCTTTGTGGATTAACGACCACGACATGGCCGCCGCGCCGCCTCACGTTAACCAGTTGTCGCATCAACCGTGGATGATTGGACGCCGGGTTCCCGCCGATCAAAAAGACCGTGTCGCACTTCGCCAAGTCCTCCAACTGAATCGTGGCCGTACCCGTGCCCAGCGTTGATCCCAGTCCGACGCCACTAGCCTGATGGCAATAATAGCTGCAGTTGTTGACATGGTTGATGCCGTAGAGCCTCGCAAACAACTGGAGAAGAAACGCTGCTTCGTTCGACGAGCGTCCGCTGGCGTAAAAGAAGTGTTTGTCCGCCGCCGTGCCCCTCAGGCGGTCTACGCAACGCGCCAATGCGTCGTCCCAAGAGATCACGCGGTAATGCGTATCCTCCGGTCCTGCGTAGAGCGGGTTGACCAGTCGCCCGAGGTGCTCGAGCTCTCGCGGCGTGAGTTGGCCAAGTTCGTCAAGACCGTATCTGGCGAAGAACGCGGGGGCTATGCCGTCCTGCAAATCGGCGGCCATCGCCTGCATTGATTTCTTGCAGACTTCAGGGAACCGTCCCGATTCGTCAACCATGGCGCCGCGCTGGCCGCCCATGCCCAGGGCGCAGGTCTTGCAGGCGTTGCGGCTGCGCATCGCGCGGACAAATCGCACCAGCCCCGCACGCCGCGCCGTTTTCCATGCATATCGCACGGCATGCCAGCCGCCACCGGTACGGACTCGTTTCAAGATTCGGTGCTCCCTTCCAAAAACCAACGCCCGACGCTGATTTGTCCGGTCATCTTATCCCTCGGCCTTGCGGCGCCCATCCCCGGGGTAAAATGGCCGCAAAACGTGTATTCGAGGCGAGCCATGGCCAAACCGTTGGCTTTTCGATCGGAGATATTCCAGTGAGACTTTTCAAAAAACCGCAAGGAATCGTTCACAGGACCTTGACCTGAAATGACGCTTTCTAGACAATCCCCCTCTTTGTCATTGCAGGGTAGTGATCAACGAGGGAGTAAACGTTATGGCCATGCGTCGCAGTGTACGCAAACGCCTGGATCAACTTGACGCCACCAATACGCGGGCCAAGAGCCGGATCGTAAAGGGGAAAGAGCGGGCGCGGCGCGACGCCCGGATGGCCGAGAAGCTGAGGGCAGGGGAGCTGCCTTACGGACCGGCCGTGATGAGTTGGCTCAGTCGGCAGCTTGACAAGAAATCGAGTAGAATCACCCAGGACGATGTGAAGACCCTTCTGAGCTAGTACGCAGCGAGTTGGGAAGCGTCCGGAGGCATCCGGACAGACAACGTTCTACAACACAGTGAATGGCGCAAAGCGGCCGGCGATCATCGTCGGCCGTTTGCACGCGCGGACCACCGCGCAGGCTTCCGATCAATCGGGATTTCATGACGCCAGCGGCGCGGAGACCTTGGGGGCGTCGCACAGGCTTGAAGCCCGCGGCTCGGGAACTCGGGGGTTGAACTGAAACTTTCAAATGGGTTCGTTTCGTAAATTTTTTCTTCTCGCGCCGGCAGGGCTTTTCGTGCGCACGGCGACTCCCGGGTTAAGAACTTCGCGGGTGATCGGCGCGGGGGGTAGATTCCAGCGGCAGTTGTCAGTTGTCAGTTGTCGGCTTTCAGCCGTCAGCCGTCAGCCGTCAGCCGTCAGCCGTCAGCCATCAGACGGCTGCACACCGGCTTGCCCTGTATCCATGATGAAGCTGTCCGTTGTCAAGGATCGTTTCGCACTTCTTGGGCCTCACCTTCCGGCGTCAGCCCCTTTCCGGAGGGGATTGAAGCCGAGGGGTC
>Ga0055452_10000445_pt1 | contig 10630 bp, 8 predicted proteins | sample China_Galinas_PW_6_FD_57735 | JGI IMG/M metagenome (GOLD analysis project Ga0055452, IMG submission 57735) | Wetland microbial communities from San Francisco Bay, California, USA, that impact long-term carbon sequestration - China_Galinas_PWC_D2 | ecosystem: Environmental > Aquatic > Marine >... | reverse complement strand
GAGCTTGCATTGGGCAGATACCCGATCCCGTGGTCGTTCTCGACGAAGACTTCGAGAGCTTCATTCCGGGCACAAATCTCCTGGGCGATCCTTCCTGGTCGAGTACACCAGGCCAGGACGCGCCAATGCTGGTTGAAATCGGAACTGAGCTGAGTTTTCCCGTCAGCAACCAGGTTGCAACTGGTCGCGTATACACCTTCGACGGAAACTCGGAGCCGATCAAGGAGCTGCCGGTGGCCTTGAACCCGGTCGCAGTCTCCATCATCGAATTCGATGCCTTTGCATGGTCCGATGCCGATTCGCAGATCACCCGGACCCACAATGCGCGAGTCGGAATCCACTCGGTCGACGAGAATGCGAACGTCCTCAGCACGCTCGATTGGTTAGCCGCCTGGCACTCCTCGTGCGCCCCTCCGGGCGGATTGGGCCAGACCGGACAAGCCACATCATCCTGGATCTTTCAGGCGGGCAGTGCCCCGAACAATTGCGTCGCCTTCACCGACGATCGAGGAGGATTCGATGAAATCGCACACGGGCGAATCGTCGTCGACGGATGCAAGGAGATCGCGTACGGACAGATGTTCGACGGATCCGGTCGACTTCTGTTTCAGTCGCCCGAGATGGCGCTGTCATCCGAGGAGATCGCAGAGTTCAACGTGCTGTATCTGCATGCCGGATATTCCGACGGTAGCCATCTCGGCGCCGAGTTCGACAACATCACTGTCGTGACCGCAAGTCCCCCATCGGTCGTTGCTCTTGGTGGCGGTGCAGGGATTCCATTGCTCGCGGCGCTAATCGCAGGAATCGGCGCTGTATTGATTCACAAGGAGCGCCACCTCACGCGGATGTGAGCATGAGTTTCGCGTGAGCAGAATGATGCTCGATCTCGGGTGATGACCCCGATCATGTAGTCCTCGACCAGATGGCTGGAGGCTAGGCAGCCGGCTGCGGTGCAGATCCTCCAGCACGCCCTGTTCGGGGTGCTAGCTATCGCTTTAGCAGCGGCGGCAGCGGGAACTGTCCGGTTCCGGCGCTGATCCCGCCGTCGGCCGGGACCAGCGCGCCGGTCACGATGGAGGACGCGGTGGAGACCAGGAAGCAGAGCACCGCCGCCACCTCGTGGGACTCGCCCCAGCGCTGGAGCGGAATGTTGCGGCGCAGCGCCTCGTAGACCGCGGGGGTGTCCTCCTCGATCGCCCGGGTCATGCCGCTGCGGGTGGGACCCGGGCACACGCCGTTGACGCGGATGCCCTCGCGGCCGAGCTCGATCGCCATGGCGCGCACGAAGTTCACCACGCCGCCCTTGGCGGTGTTGTAGGCCCAGAGTCCGGGATCTCCGCCGAGCCCGGAGATCGACGCCGTCACCGCCACCGCCGGCGCCTTCGAGGCGCGCAGCGCCGGAAGCGCGGCGCGGAGCCCCAGCACCACGCCGCCGAGGTTCACGTCCATGCAGCGCCGATAGTCCGCGAGGTCGAGGTGGTCGATCGAGCCCGGCATCGCCGTGCCCGCGTTCAGCACCAGCGCGTCGAGGCCGCCGAAGCTCTGGACCGCCTCCTCCACCGCCGCCGCGTTGTCCTCCTCGCGGGTCACGTTCACCACCCGGCCGATCACCCCGTCGGCGTTCTCCGTCCAGGCGAGGGCCTCGCGATCGAGGTCCACCGCCACCACCCGGCCCCCGGCCGCGGCGATCTGCTCGGCCACGCTGCGACCGATCCCGCTCGCCGCCCCCGTCACCAGCGCGACCCGACCCTCGTGGCTCACGCCCGCTCCGGCTTCGACGGTGTGAAGCGCACCGGCATGCGCTCGATCCCGACGATGAAGTTCGACGGCCGATAGGCCAGCGGCTCGTCGCTCAGAAGCTCGATGTCCGGCATGCGTCGCAGCAGCTCCTCGAACATGATCCTGAGCTCGAGCCGGGCGAGGCTCGAGCCGAGACAGTGGTGGGTCCCGTAGCCGCCGAAGGCGACGTGGTTGTTGGGCCGGCGCTCGACGTCGAAGACCTCCGGTCGATCGAAGGCCTTCTCGTCGCGATTGGCCGATGCATAGAGGAGCAGCAGCTGCTCGCCCTCGCGGATCGATTGTCCGCGAAGATCGGTGTCGCGGGTCGCGGTGCGGTTCATGTTCTTGATCGGCGACACCCAGCGCAGCAGCTCCTCCACCGCCACCGGGAGCTTCGCCGGGTCGTCGGCCAGCTTGCGACGCTGGTCGGGATGGCGGATCAGCGCGAGGGTCCCCTCGGTGATGACGTGGCGGGTGGTCTCGTCCCCGCCGACCAGGATCAGCAGCGCCTCGTGGGCGATCTCGTCCTGGGCCAGGCCGTCGCCGTCGATCCGGCCGTGCACGAGGAGCGAGAGCAGGTCGTCGGTGGGCTCGGTCTTGCGCCGCTCGATCGCCTGGGCCGCGTAGCTGAAGTACTCGCCGCCAGCCCGGGTGGCGCGCTCGAGCACCTCCGGCGAGGCGTTCGCGTTGGTGGCGAGCAGCATGTCCTCGGACCAGCGCAGCAGGGTCTCGAAGTCCTCGGGGGGCATCCCCAGCATGTCGCCGATCATGATGAGCGGGAGCGGCGCCGCGATGTCGCGCACGAACTCGCACTCGCCGCGCTCGCACACGGCGTCGATCAGCTGGTTGCAGATGCGCCGCACCTTGGGCTCGCTCTCGGCGAGGCGCTTGGGCGTGAATCCCCGGTTCACCAGGTTGCGACGGCGCTTGTGGTCCGGATCGTCCATGTTGATCATGGAGGGCGTGTTGCCGGTGCTCTCGGGTCGCGAGCCCTTGCCGGAGCAGAACAGCTCCGGGTGTTTCGAGACGAACATCACGTCCTCGTGGAGGTTCACGCCCCACAGGCCGCCGTTCTCGTCGAAGTAGACCGGCGCGTTCTCGCGCATCCACGCGTAGTGCTCGTGGGGACGGTCGACGTAGAAGTCGCCCTCGAGGAGCCGAATCTCGGGGCGGGAGGGATGATCGGGCACGGGGTCCTCCGGTCGGCCGACGAGCATACCGGAGATTCCCGGCCCCCAGCGAGACGCGGCCGCACGCGCCTCGTCCCGGCCGCGGACGCGCCCCGCTGGCCGGGTGGTGTTAGATTGGGTCCCCAAACGACACCACGAGAACCCGGAGACTCCCCATGGCCATCGACTTCTCCTTTCCCGAAGACGTAAAGCTCGTCATCTCCAAGGTCCGCGACTACTGCGATCAGGTCGTGCGCCCCGCCGAGAAGGCGATCGAGGAGAGCGGCGACGACCGCAAGACCCTCGTCGAGCAGGTGATCCAGATGCGCAAGGCCGCCCAGGAGTGGGGCCTGTGGCTGCCCCACATGCCCGAGGAGTACGGCGGCATGGGCCTCGGCCACGTCGCCATGGCGGCGGTCGCCGCCGAGGCGGCCAAGACCCGCTTCGGCCCCTTCGCGCTGAACGCCCAGGCCCCCGACGAGGGCAACATGCACACCCTCCTCCACTGGGCCACCGACGCCCAGAAGGAGCAGTACCTGAAGCCCCTGTGCAGCGGCCGAGCGCGCTCCTGCTTCGCCATGACCGAGCCCGAGGTCGCCGGCTCGGACCCGACGCTGATCCAGACCCGCGCGGTGAAGGACGGCGACCACTGGGTGATCAACGGCCACAAGTGGTTCATCTCCGGCGCCCGCGGCGCCCAGTTCGCGATCCTGATCGCACGCACCGAGGACGACCCGGAGAAGCCCCAGGCCGCGAACTCCGCCTTCCTCGTCGACATCCCGTCCGACGGCTGGGAGGTGGTGCGCGACGTCCACACCATGAGCGGCTCCCACAACCACTGCGAGATCCGCATCACCGACCTGCGCGTCCACGAGAGCAAGATGCTCGGCGAGCGCGGACAGGGGCACCTGCTCGGCCAGGCGCGCCTCGGTCCGGCGCGCCTCGCCCACTGCATGCGCTGGATCGGCCAGGCCGAGGTCGCCCTCGAGATGATGATCAAGCGCTCGCTCTCGCGCTTCGCCCACGGCTCCTACCTCGCCGAGAAGCAGGGCATCCAGTGGATGATCGCCGACTCCACCATGGAGCTCTACCAGGGCAAGCTCATGATCCTCCACGCCGCCTACAAGATCGACAACGGCCTCGACTTCAAGAGCGAGGTCTCGATGGCGAAGCACTTCGTCGCCCAGTCGCTGAACCGGATCATCGACCGCGCCATCCAGGTGCACGGCGCCCTCGGCTACTCCCAGGACACGCCCCTGGCCCAGATGGCCCTGCACGCCCGCTGGGCGCGCTTCGCCGACGGCGCCGACGAGGTCCACCAGTGGCGCATCGCCCAGCGGGCGATCGAGGCCTACTCGAAGACTGGGAGCGTCGGCACCGCGGCCGGGGACCTCCCGCTCTGACGCGAGTCGGACACGGAGGCGGGTCGGTCCGCGGATCGCCCGGGCTCAGGGCTGCCGGGGCGCGAGGCGCACGTTCACCGGAATCGCGCTCTGGCGCGCCATGCCGGTGATGGGGTCGTAGTCGCGGTCGGCGGCCACGAGCCGGTTGGTGCTCGAGCCGATCTCGCGCACCTCCTTGGGATCGAGGCTCGGGTCCCCCCAGGCGTGGGACATCGACACGACCCCGGGCGACACGTCGTCCGCCGCCGCCGCCACGCCGAGGATCGACGCGTGATCCGACTCGATCTCGACGATCGCGCCGCTCTCGATCCCGAGCTCCTCGAGATCGAGGGGGTTCATGTAGGCGGGGTTCGTCGTGCCCTTCTCGCGCAGCGCGGCCAGGTGGGTGCCCGACGAGTTGTAGACGTGGCGCAGGCGCCGGCTCACCAGGCGGTGGCTGTAGCGGGAGACGAGGGACTCGCTCCGCACCTCGCGCAGCTCGTCGCAGACCCCGTCGGGTGCCAGCTGGAGCTTCGTCTGGCAGTCGGGATCCGCGGGCTGCACGAGCTCCGCGACGTCGTAGACGTGGCCGCCCTCGTGGCCGCGGATCTCGTCGAAGGGAACCCGGCTGCGGTGGATCATCGCGCCGATCACCTCGTCCTTCGTGGGCTTGCGATCGAGGGCCAGCGGCGCCTTCCCGATCCGGATCTCGCTGCCCAGGCGCCGGGCCAGCTCCCAGTAGAGCTCCCATTCTTCGAGGGTGTCGGAGCCCTCGGGCGGATCGACCAGGGCGCTCGCGTAGTGGGTGTAGGGCGTCTCGTACCAGGTGTCGCAGAGGATGGGGACGTCGCTGCGCTCGAAGCAGAGCTTCGGGGCGAGCACGTAGTCGGCCATCTTCGCGGTCGCCGAGAGGCGCACGTCGACGCAGACCAGCAGCTCGAGGGCCTCCATCGCGCGCACCACCTTCTGCTGGTCGGGCCAGGCCACCACCGGGTTGCCGCCGATGCACAGCAGCGCCTTCACCTGACCCTCGCCCGGCTCGAGCATCTCGTCGGCGAGGGCTGCGGTCGGCATCTCGCCGATCACCTGGCCGAGGCCGCGCACCCGCGAACGGGGCCCGCTGCCGAAGGCCTTCCACGACGGGAAGGGCTGGGCCTTCCTCGGCGTGGGACGGGAGAGGATGCCGGGGTTGCGCACCGGCTCGCCCGCGCGGTTGACGCGTCCGCACACGAGGTTGAGACAGCTCACCAGGTGCTCGGTGAGGTTCGGGCGCGGAGACATGTCGGGTCCGGTGCCGGTGGTCGCGATGCCGCGGGTGCCGCCGGAGAACATCCGCGCCGCCTCGACCACCTGGGCGCGGGGCACCCGGGTGCGGGTCTCGACGTGGTCGAGGCTGTACTCCTCGACCGCCGCGCGGATCTCGTCCACGCCCTCGAGCCAGCGCTCGCAGAACGCGCGGTCGTGGCGCTCCTCTTCGAAGATCACCCGCAGCATCCCGGCGAGCAGCGTCGGGTCTTCGCCCGGTCGCACCGCGAGGTGCAGGTCCGCCCGGCGCGCGACGTCGGTGCGCCGCGGGTCGATGCAGATGAGCTTGAGGCCCCGGCGCCTGGCGTCGTTCAACGCCTGCACCGGGCTCCAGGGCGGGATGCCGCCGGGCGGCGAGTACTGGGAGACGATCGGGTTGTTGCCGATGCACATCACCACGTCCGCGTCGCGGAAGCCGTGCAGGCCCGCGCTCCAGAAACCGATGCGCGACGCCGCGACGAGCTTCGCCGGCTGGTCGATGGTGACGCTCGAGTAGAACGACTCGGAGCCCATGCCCGCGTGCCAGGCCCTGGCGACCTCGAGGGCCGCCGAGTTCTGGAAGGCGTGGGTGCCGCAGTAGGTCGCGATCGCCCGGGGCCCGTGCTCGCGCGCGATCGACCCGACCCGCTCCGCGATCTCGTCGAGGGCGGCCGCCGAGGGGATCCCCTCGAAGCGTCCGTTCGCGGCCTTGCGCAGCGGGCGGAGGATCCGCTCGGGGTGTGCGTGGTGCAGGGCGAGCTGGCGACCCTTGATGCAGGTGTAGCCGCCGTAGACGGGATCCCTTGCGTCGCCCCGGACCGCCACCGCGCGTCCCCCCTCGACGTCGACCTCGAGCGCGCAGTAGTTGTGGCAGTAGCGGCAGTAGGATTTGCGGGTCTCGACCGGCACCGGAACCTCGACGCGACAGTCTAGACCATGGAGAAGGGCGGCTGGCCCGGGGACCGCCCGGCGGCGGCTTGCCCCCGGCGGCCTCATGCCCGACGCTCTCGCCCCCCGGACCAGGAGGTGGCGATGGGATCCTACGAGGTCGAGCTCCAGGCAGGAATCGAGGCGGTGCGCGCCGCGGCGCGCGTCTGCCGCGCCGTCCAGCAACGGCTCGTCACCGCGGAGACCCTGGAGAAGAAGGACAAGAGCCCGGTCACCGTCGCCGACTTCGCCTCCCAGGCGATCGTCTGCGAGCGCCTCGCCCGCGCGCTCCCCGACGACGCGGTGGTGGGCGAGGAGGGCTCGGCCGAGCTGCGTCAGGACGCCCAGTCGGCATTGCGCGACGCCGTGGTGCGTGAGGTCGCGAGGGAGGTCGCGGGCTCCCCGGCCGCGGACCGGGTGCTCTCGTGGATCGACCGCGGCGGCGCCGACGCGACGACGGACCGCTACTGGACCCTCGACCCGATCGACGGCACCAAGGGCTTCCTGCGCGGCGAGCAATACGCGGTGGCGCTCGGTCTCCTCGAGAAGGGCGAGGTCGTGGTGGGGGTGCTGGGCTGTCCGAACATGGACGACGGCAACGGCAACGCCGGCGCGCTCTTCACCGCGGTGAAGGGCGGCGGCGCGCGCGCGCTGTCGCTCTTCGGCGACGAGACCGGGGGCAAGGCGATCCATGTCTCCCAGATCACCGACCCCTCCGCGGCGCGCTTCTGCGAGTCCGTCGAGTCGGGCCACTCGGACCAGGACCAGTCGGCCCGGATCGCATCGCTGCTCGGCATCACGAGCGAGCCCTTCCGCATCGACTCCCAGTGCAAGTACGCCGCCATCGCCCGGGCCGACGCCTCGATCTACCTGCGCATGCCCACCCGCAAGGACTACCGCGAGAAGATCTGGGACCACGCCGCGGGCATGCTCGTGGTCGAAGAGGCCGGCGGAACCGTCACCGACGTCGAAGGCAACCCCCTCGACTTCACCCAGGGCAAGACCCTCGACGCCAACCGCGGCGTCGTCGCCACCTGCGGCCCGATCCACGACCGCGTGATCGAGGTCGTGCGCGAGGTCCGAGAGGTCTAGGGCGCGCTCACCAGCCGGCCGGAGATCGTCACCGAGGCCTCGACGAGCCCGCTGAAGAGCTGGTCCCAGACCACGCCGCCGCGCACGGTGGTTCCCGACGGCGCGCGCAGCGTGACGGGATAGGTCGCCGCCCAGGAGCGCGCGGCCGAGGTCTCGGTCGACCGGGCGGCCGGACCGAGGTCGAAGCCGAAGCTCCCACTCGACGCGGGAACGTCGAGGTTCACCTCGGCCGACATCTCGGTCGGGACCGTCGGGGTCCGGGCGATGACGCCCACGCTCTCGATCACCAGCGACTTGCCCGCGGGAACGACGTAGGTGCCCCCGGAGTCGCACTCGGGTGTCGCGCCGGTGCAGACGCGGGTCACCTGGGAGATCGAGATCGCGTTGCCCTGGAAGGCCAGCTCGAAGACCGAGAGCTGGAGCAGGAAGGGCTCCTCCGCGGGTGCGGACTCGATCGTGACGGGAAGCGGAGCGCCCGCTTCGTTGACCACCTCCACCTGGAACGGCTCGGTCTTGGCCTGGGCGGCGGTGGTGACGGCAGCCATCTGCGCGACGGCTGCGAGGACGAGAAGGGAACGTCGGAGCTTCATCGGGGACTCCCGGGACTCGGGCGGTCGCGCGGTGGACCTTCCACGGCGCGAGCCATTCCCCTCGACGATGAGGGACCCGTGCCGCTCCATTGTGTCACGAACCGGACCCGGCGGGTCGGCGGCCGGCGGCAGGGGCGGCGCGGAAGGGCGCCCCGGGGGGAGCTAGCGCTTGCGCAGGTTCGCCGGGAGGATGCGCTTGCGCAGGCGCAGGTTCTTGGGCGTCACCTCGAGCAGCTCGTCGTCCTCGATCCACTCGAGGGCGGACTCGATGGTGAGCTTGCGCGGCGGGGTGACGACGCTGGCCTCGTCCTTGCCCGAGGCCCGCATGTTGGTGAGCTTCTTGGCGCGACACACGTTGACGTTGATGTCGCCGGTGCGCCGATTCTCGCCGACCACCTGACCCTCGTAGACCGGGACCCCCGCCCCGACGAACATGGTGGCGCGCTCCTGGATGGAGTGGAGCGAGTACGGCGTCGTCTTCCCCATCTCGGTGGCGATGATCGCGCCGAAGCCGCGCCCATCGAGGGAGCCGGCGTGGGGCTCGTAGCCGCGTACGGTGCGGTGCAGGATGCCCTCGCCCCGGGTCTGGGTGAGGAACTCGCCGCGGTAGCCGAAGAGGCCGCGGCTCGGGACGATGTAGCGGAGGATGCGGCGGCTGCCGCGGATCTCCATGTCCTCCATGCGACCCTTGCGCATGGCGAGGGCCTCCATCACCCCTCCCGCGTGGCTGTCGGGCACCTCGACGATCACGTCCTCGACGGGCTCGCAGATGGTGCCGTCGATCTCCCTCGGGATGATCTCCGGTCGGGAGACGCTGAACTCGAAGCCCTCGCGCCGCATGGTCTCGATCAGCACCGAGATCTGCAGCTCTCCGCGCCCGGCGATCTCGAAGGTGTCGCGCTGGTCGGTCTCGGCCAGGCGGATCGAGACGTTGCCCAGGGCCTCGCGCCGCAGGCGGTCGCCGATCTGTCGGCTGGTGAGGTACTTGCCGTCCTGGCCCGCGTAGGGCGAGTTGTTGACGCTGAAGTTGACGCGCAGGGTCGGCGGGTCGATGGCGATGCGCGGCAGGGGGTCCGGGTGGCCGGGGTCGCAGACCGTGTCGCCGATGTCGATGGCGTCCACACCGGCGAGCATCACGATGTCGCCGGCGATCGCCTCCTCAAACTCGACCCGTTCGAGGCCCCGGGTGCCGAAGAGCTTGGTCACCCGGAAGGATTCGTTCTTGCCCGACTCGAGGGCGCGGATCACCGTCGCGTTGCGCACCAGGCGGCCGCGCTCGACCCGGCCGATCACCAGGCGCCCCACGAAGTCGTCGTAGCCGAGGGTCACGGCCTGGAACTGGAGCGGTCCGTCCACGTCCACCATCGGCGGCCGCGCGTGCTCGAGGATGGTGTCGAGGAGCGGCCCCACGTCCTTCATCGGCTGCTGCCAGTCGAGGCCGGCGAGACCGGCCTTGGCCGAGGAGAAGACCACGGGGAAGTCGAGCTGCTCTTCGTTCGCGCCGAGCTCGACCAGCAGGTCGAAGACCTCGTCCACCACCGCGTCCGGACGCGCCTCGGGCCGGTCGATCTTGTTCACCACCAGGATCGGACACAGGCCGTGGCTGAGGGCCTTCTGCAGCACGAAGCGCGTCTGGGGCATCACCCCTTCGGCCGCGTCGACCAGCAGCAGGACGCCGTCCACCATGCCGAGCACGCGCTCGACCTCGCCGCCGAAGTCCGCGTGGCCCGGGGTGTCGACCAGCTGGATCTTCGTGCCCTTGTAGGTGATGGCGGTGTTCTTCGCGAAGATCGTGATGCCGCGCTCGCGCTCGAGGTCCCCGGAGTCCATGGCCCGCTCGGGCATCTCCTGGTTCTCGCGCAGGGCGCCGGAAAAGCGAAGCATCCCATCGACCAGGGTGGTCTTCCCGTGGTCCACGTGGGCGATGATCGCCAGGTTGCGCAGCTCCTGGCGCGGGGCGATGGATGTCTGGGTGTCGGTCATGCGGCGAGGGATCTTAGCGAAGGGTTCGGGAGACGCTGGACGCGGGCATCCGGTCGCCACCCTCGACCCGAAAGCGAAGTTCCAGGGCCATCGCCCCCTGGCGAGCGTCCTTCACGGCTACACTCGGGACCGTGACCTCCGACCCGCAGGACGAAGCGCCGAGACCGGGCCGGGCCCTCGTCACCGGCGCGGCGGGTGGCGTGGGCGGGGCCGCCGCGCGCGTCCTCGCCGAACGGGGAAGCGCGCTGCTGCTCACCGATGTCGCGGAGGCCCCCCTCCAGGCATTCCGGGCCTCCCTCGGCGACACCCCGGGGCCGGTCGAGACCGCGGTCTGCGACCTGGCGGACGAGGCCTCGGTCGCCGCCCTGGCCGGGCGACTGGTGGCGGGTCCCGCGCTCCACGCCGTCGTCCACGCGGCGGGGAT
>Ga0055452_10000444_pt1 | contig 10670 bp, 6 predicted proteins | sample China_Galinas_PW_6_FD_57735 | JGI IMG/M metagenome (GOLD analysis project Ga0055452, IMG submission 57735) | Wetland microbial communities from San Francisco Bay, California, USA, that impact long-term carbon sequestration - China_Galinas_PWC_D2 | ecosystem: Environmental > Aquatic > Marine >... | reverse complement strand
CTCGCCGAGCGCGAAGATCGGCAGGAAGCTGGCGGTGATGATGAGGAGGCTGAAGAACAGCGTGGGCCCGACCTCGGCGGCGGCGTCACCGATGACGGCGGCGCGCGACCTGGGCGGCTCGCCGCGTGCGGTGCGCTCCTTCTCGCGTTCGAGGTGCTTGTGGGCGTTCTCGACCATGACGATCGAGCTGTCCACCATGACGCCGATCGAGATCGCGATGCCGCCGAGGCTCATGATGTTGGCGTTGATGCCGAGGGCGTACATGATCGAGAGCGTGGCGAGCACGCCGACGGGGAGCACGAAAGCCGCGACGAGGGCGCTGCGGGCGTGGAGGAGGAAGACGATGATGACCAGCGCGACGACGGTGATCTCCTCGCGCAGCGTCTTCGAGACGGTGTGCACGGCGCGTTGGATGAGGTCGCTGCGGTCGTACCCGACGCGGATCGTCACGCCGGGCGGGAGCCCGTCGGCGAGTTCGGCGAGCTTGGTCCGCACGCGTTCGATCGTCGCCCGCGCGTTCTCGCCGAAGCGCATGATGACGATCCCGCCGACGGCCTCGCCCCGGTCGTTCCAGTCGGCCACGCCGCGCCGGATCTCGGGCCCGACGCGGACCTCCGCCACGTCGCGAAGGTAGACCGGGCGACCGTCCTCGGTCGAGGCGAGGGCGATCGTCCCGAGTTCGTCGAGGATGCGTTGCGTCCGCAGTTCCTCGACCGAGCGCCCGTCGGCCTGTGCGCCGGCGATCTCGTCGTCGCTCAGCGTGCCGAGGTACCCGAGCCCGCGGACCATGTACTCGGTCTCGCTCATCTCGATCAGCCGCCCACCCACGTCGATGTTCGAGCGCTGGATCCGGGTTTTGACCCTGCTGAGCGGGATGTCGTACGCGAGGAGCCTGACCGGATCGACGACGACCTGGTACTGCTTGACGAACCCACCGACCGCGGCGATCTCGCTGACACCCTCGACGGCGGTCAGCTCGTACCGCAGGTACCAGTCCTGGACGCCCCGGAGGTCGGAGAGGTCAACGTCGGCGTCCGCGAGCGGCCCGCCGTCGAGCGGGCAGGTGTCGTACCCCTCATCGGTCTCGACCGGGCGGAGCCGCCCCCTGGCTTCGGGCGGGGCGTCATCGGGCGAGTCGTACCGGTGGTTCGCCTTGTCGTCCAGGTACACGACGCGCCCGCGGTCGAAGACCCGGTGCCTGACGAGGCGTGCGCGCACCTTCGGATCGTCCGGCGCGCTCTCGGGGCTCTCGTACCAGCGGTCCTCCTTCGGATCATGCCAGAGCCCGTCCGGGTGTCTGGGGCAGTACTTCCCGGTGACGAGGACGTACTCGTAGGCCCAGCCGACGCCGGTGGCGTCGGGTCCGAGCTGCGGCGTGATGCCCCCGGGCAGCCGCCCGGCGACCGAGCTGAGTTGCTCGAGCACCCTCGAGCGCGCCCAGTACATGTCGGTCCCGTCCTCGAAGATGATGTAGACGAAGCTCGACCCGAACATGCTGTACCCCCGAACGACCTTCGCGTACGGCACGGCGAGCATCGAGGTCGTCAGGGGGTAGGTGATCTGATCCTCGACGATCTGCGGCGCCTGCCCGGGGTACTCGGTGCGGATGACGACCTGCACGTCGGAGAGGTCGGGGATTGCGTCAACGGTGATGTTGCGGGCCGACCACACCCCGCTCGCGACGAGCAGGACAGTCAGCAGCAGGACCATCGCGCGGTTGCCGATGCACCAGCGGATGAGGTGTGCGATCACGGTGGGCCTCCTGTGACCGGCAACGCCTCACGCTTGTCGTAGCATTCGAGCATGACCGACCCGTAGAACGGGTTGCGCACGTCGCCGGCCGGCTGGAGCCAGATGCTCCCGCCCTGGTCGGCGCGGTACATCGGGCAGTGCAGCTCCTCGACCTCCTTGCCGAACGACGCCGGTACGCCCGTCCCGCGCACGAGCTTCGACAGCGCCACGCTCAGGTCGGCGAACGCCAGGCGGACATCGGCGATGTCGCTCGCGCCGGCGATCCCGAGGGCTTTGCCGCGCACACTCGCCACCTCGTCGTGCTCGCGCCAGAACCCGGGACGCCCGGGGATCTCCTGCCCGAGCAGCTTGTCCACCGCCGCTGCGATGGCACGCGCGGGTTCGCCCACACCTTCAATCGTGTCGTTCGCCAGCAGGTCGCCGATCTGGACGTACGCGCGCAGCGCGGCGTCGAGCTGCTCGCCCACGGGTGCCGGCAGGGTGGTCAGCTCGCTCGCGCCCGCAAGCTCGGCGTCCGCCTTCTGCTCGGAGGCAAGGTCGCCGCGGACCATCCTGGCGAGGCTCTCGCGGACCCTCGCCTCGCTGTCGAGCAGGAACTGTCCGCTGGTGACGACCATCTCGCCCGGGGTGAGCCCGTCGAGGATCTCGACCCGTCCGTCGTCGGTCTCGGCGCCCATCCGCACCTCGCGCGGCTCGAACTTCCCTTCGCCGAGGCTGAGGAAGGCAACCTGCCGCTCGCCGGTGTCGATCACGGCCGAGCGCGGCGCGAGCGTGCGGTCGCGGGCAAGCGTGCTGCGGAGCTCGATGTCGGCGTACATGCCGGGTCGGAGCAGCCCTGTGGGGTTGTCGAACTCGATCCGCACGCGGACCTGCCGGGACTTCTCGTCGAGGTAGGGGTAGATGTACGAGACGGTGCCCTCGAACTCCTGCCCGGGGATGTAGGGCAGGCGCATGATCGCGTCCTGCCCGGTCTGCACGAACGGGAGCTGGTACTCGTAGAGCGAGGCGATCGCCCACACCTTCGACAGGTCCGCGATCTGGTAGATACGCATGCCGGGATCGACTCGCATGCCCTCGTTGGCGTGCTTGGCCGTGACGACGCCGCCGAACGGGCTGAGGATCGTCATCGTCTTTGCGGGCTCGCCGCTCTGCTCGAGCGCGGCGATCTGCCCGGGGGTGACGTCGAGGTACTCGAGCTGGGCACGGGCGTCGGCGATCAGGCGCTCGGCGTCGAGGCGCGTGCCGGGTGGCCCCTGGACGTCGCCGCGCATCGCCAGCGCGTTGAGGTACTCGCTCTGGGCGGCATAGAGCTTGGGCGAGTAGAGAGTGAAGAGGGGCTCGCCGGCCGAGACTTCCTCGCCTTCGTAATCAACGTCGAGCGATTCGATCCAACCCGACGTCTTGATGTTGACGTCACGGACGCGCGTCTCGTCGTACGCGACGGTCGCGACGGTGCGGATGGTGCGGACGACAGGGCCGGTGGTGACCGGCTCGACCCGCACGCCGATGTCCTGCGTGACAACGGGATCGATGGTGATCTCGCCGGTGAACTTGTTCGGGTCGAGCGGGATGAGCTCCATGTGGCAGATGGGGCACAGCCCGGGATCGGGCAGGATGACCCACGGGTGCATGCCGCAGGTGTAGAACCGGGGGTGCTTGCCCGTGTTGTGCGCGGCGTCGTGTTTCGCGTCGCCCGATGCTCGCACCGACGGAGCAACCGTCACACCGATCGCCACGCCGATCAACGCGGCGAGCACGACGGCTGCGATCACCCAGAGCCGCGGGGGACGCGGGGGCTTCGGGCTCGGCGCCGGTTCGGTGCCGGCACGCCCGTGCGATTCGGTGCTGGTCATGGCTGAACCTCCGGTGTCGGCGGTGTCGGACCTTCACGCGGCTCGGTAGTGTCGGCACGGTCGAGGTCGCGACCCACCGCCTGCTGGAGTTCCGCGAACCCGCGCTCCAACTCGGACAGGGTGTTCTGGTACATCAACTCGGACCCGAGCAGCTTGCGCCAGTTGTCGATGATGCTGAGGAAGTCGGTCTCGCCGGAGCGGTACCCGCCGAGCGACGCCTCGACCGCGAGGCGTGCCTGCGGAACGATCGTGTCACGCAGCAGCTCCGCTTGGTGCTGCTGGGACTCCACTCGCGCGAACGCGTCGTGCACGCGGAACGCGACACGGTTGCGCTCGTCGGCGAGCCGACCGGCCGATTCGAGCATCCCGCGCGTCGCCTCGCGCTCGGCGGCGTCGAGCCTGTCCGCCCAGATCGGCACGTTGACCCCGAACCCGAGCCACCACTGGTCCTGCCCGTCGGCGACGGGCGAGAGCCCCGAGTCGTCCACGAGGTTGTAGCTGAGGCTGACGGTCAGGTCGGGGAACCGGTCGAGCCGGGCGAGCCGGCGCTGCTCGAGCGAGCGGGTGATCCGCTCGCGGGCCGCCCGGATCGACGGGCTCGAGTTCTCGGCGTCGGCGAGCAGGTCGGCGAGCCGTGCGTCGAAGCGCGACAGCTCGATCGGCGCGGGGTTGGGAACGGGTGCGTTCACCGGACGATCGACCATCGAGTTGAGCATGCCCGCGGCCGATGCACGGCGCTGTTCGAGCTCGATCAGCTCGTTGTCGAGCCCGCTGAGCTCGACCGACGCGCGGAGCACCTGCTCCTGCGTCGCGGTTCCCGCGCGGTACTTGGCCTCGGCGGCTCCGCGGAGCTGGTCGAGCAGGTCGCGACTCCGCCGCGTGATCTCCATCGCCCGCACCGTGCCGTACAGCGACCAGTACGCGCGTCGGGTATCGGCGATGACCGACAGGCGGGTGCGCTCGAGCTCTTGTTCGGCGATGGCAACGTCCTGCTCGGCGACCCGCCCGCGCTGATCCAGCTTGCCCGGGTAGGGCAAACGCTGGCTCACGCCGGTCATCACCCGCACCTGCCCGGCGGCGGTCTCGGCCATGTCGCCGATCGGCGTCACCGTCACCCGCGGGTCGTCGAGGCTCGAGGCCTGCGGGACGCGCTCCCTGAGGCGGAGGACGTGCTGCTCAGCCGCGCGCAGCGAGGGGTTGCGTTCCAGCGCGAGGCGTACGAAGTCGTCGGCGCTCGTCGCGTCGAGTGGGTCACGGGCAGCTCGTCCGCCGGGCTCGCCGTCGGCACGGTCGAGCAGGTCCTGCTCGAGCGCGTCGAGGCGTCCGAGGTCGCGCCGCGCGACGCCGGTCAGCGGGGCGTCCAAGGGTCCGGGCGAGCACGCGCCAAGCGCGAGCCCCGTCGCCAGGACGCCCAATCTCATCCGCGTTGTCGTTGGTCTCATGGCGATCCACTCCGGCCCGGCGTCTGACGCACGTGCGCCACGCCGAGGCAGGGTCTTCTGCATGCGGTGTCTTGTTGCGAGTGAGGCGTGGGGCGGGGTGATCGAACGAGGTAGCCCGCGCCGGAGACGGCGCATCGATCACGCTGCGCGTTCGGTCAGCGCGCAGAACCCCTGGGGGGTGGAGTGGCTAGGTATGCCAGACGCCGACGACGGCCCGGGCCGTGTTGTGCGAGCGCGCCGTCGCGAGGCGCGAACGCAGCGGAGCCGCGGCACGGAGCGCCGCCGCCGGGACGACCATGTCCCCGACGGGACGCGGCGCGAGCACGGCGACCCGTTCGTCGGAGCGGCGCTGCTGCGGCGCCGGGGCGGGCTGCTCGGGCACGCCCGGGCGCGATGTGCACGTGCACTCGCCGTCTGTCATGCGGCAGACCCGCTCGATGACGCGGCGCCCGCAGCAGGTGGTCTTCTCGACCAGTGTGCAACACCCGCTGGTTTGGTGCCCACCCGAGCGGGAGGCAACCACGCCGCCCAGCGACAGCGGCTGGAACACCAGCGACAGGATGAGCACGAGGCGTGTGAGCATGGCGCCGGTACGATTCTCGGCGGAATCGCCCGCGTGGTCAACACAACTCCGGGCCCGCGTATTCGCGGTCCGGCGGGTCACGCGAGCGCCATGCGACTGAAGACCGGGCTTATTCGGGTTGTGTTCGCGTATCATCCCCCCTTGCCCGACTCGACGGAGCAGACCGCCATCCGCCCTCGCGAGCGGACTTTCTGCCCTGTGGTTACGCTGCACGCATGCCGCCGGCGCCCACGGATGGAGCGACCGCCTCGACCGTCGTCATGGAAGGACGCGAGGTTGTCACGTTCGGCGGGTGCAACTACCTCGGGCTGGCGCAGCACCCTGTTGTGGTGGCCGCGGCGCGCGAGGCAATGGCAGATTTCGGGCTGAGTTCGTCCGCCTCGCGCGAGACGACGGGCAACGCCGCGCCGCACGATCGCGCCGAGCGCGAGCTCGCACGCTTCACCGGCTTCGAGGAAGCGGTGATCGTGCCGGAGGGGTACACGGCGAACATCGCGGCGTGCCAGGCGCTGGCGCCCGACCACCGCGTGGCCGTCATCGACGAGGGGGCTCACGCAAGCGTGCACGACGCCGCCCGCGCCGCGGGCATGACCCCGCTCGTCTACGACCACCTCGACGCGGTACAGGCGGTGCGCCTTGCGCTCGAGCACCGCTCCCGGGGTGTGGCGGTGCTCACCGACGGGCTCTACGCCGGCGAGGGAACGCTCGCCCCTGTGCGCGAGCTGCTCGCGGCGCTGCCCGATGAGGCCGCGGTCATGGTCGACGACTGCCACGGGCTCGGGACGATCGGGCCCCGCGGGCGGGGGACGCGTGAGCTGCTCGACCTGCACGACCCGCGGCTGGTGATGACCTCGACCCTGGCCAAGGGCATCGGGTGCTACGGGGGCGTGGTCGCGGGGACGGGCGGGTTCGTGTCGCGCGTGCGTCGCGCGAACGCGTACTACTGCACGACGCCGGCGCCGCCGGCGCTGGCCGCGGGCGTCTGCGCCGCGATCCGCGTGCACGAGGGCGACCGCGACCGTCTGATGCGCGTGCGGCGCAACGGCGAGCTGCTTCGCGCGGCGCTGTCGCGCCACGGTATCGCGACCACGCCGAGACCGCTGCCTGTGTTTGTGTTCACGCTCCCATCGCCCGAGGCGATGCTCGCGGCGCACACGATCCTGCTCGAACGCGGGATCCTCGTGCCGCTGATCGAGTACCCGGGGCTGGCGCGCGGGCGGCACTTCCGCGTGAGCGTGACGGCCGACCACACGCCCGAGCAGATCGCGATGCTCGACCGCGAGCTGGGCACGGCGCTGGCCGAGCTTCGCTGCGCGATGCGCGCGTGATGAGATCCACACACGCCGAACCGCACCCGTGCGCGATCCCACGAGACGCCGAGTTCGCTCCGCGCGAGTACCACGCAGACGCTCGATAGCACGAAAATCCGGCGAAACCGACCCTTGTGATGCGTTTGTGCGGCGCGAAGAGAACCGCCGCTAACAACGCTTCCACACACGCAAAACAGGCGTTGCGGACGCGTTCGTGATCTCCGAAATCGTTGAATTCTTGGCGTGTTTCTGCTACACTGCGGCTCTCGCGCGGGCGCAACCGCGTCGCGCACCCTACTCCAAACCACTATACGGGAGGCGCCCATGCGCAAGGACCCTCGAGCCCGCCCGCTGGAGATCCTCGGCTCACGCCCGAGAATCGACACCGAATCGAGGCGAGTGCGGTATATCCGCACGGTCTCGCAGGTGCACGGCATCCCGGATCACGAACGAGAGAAGCTCGAGCGCGTCGCGCAGAAGTACGTCTTCCGCGCCAACGACTACTACCTCGAGTTGATCGATTGGTCCGACCCCGACGACCCGATCAAGAACCTCGTTATCCCGCAGGAGCGTGAGCTGAACGACTGGGGGCAGCTCGACGCGTCGAACGAGGCATCGAACACGCCGGTCCGCGGCGTGCAGCACAAGTACCGCGATACCGTCCTGCTGCTGTGCAACGAGGTGTGCGGGGCCTACTGCCGCTACTGCTTCCGCAAGCGCCTGTTCATGAACGACAACGACGACGTCTCGAAGGATGTCACAGACGGGCTCGCCTACATCCGCCGGCACCCCGAGATCACCGACGTGCTGCTCACCGGCGGCGACCCGCTGATCCTCGGCACGCGCCGTCTGCGCGAGATCATCAGCGAGCTGCGCAAGAACCCGCACGTGCGCACGATCCGCATCGGGACCAAGATGCCCGCGTTCAACCCGTGGCGCATCCTCGACGACGCGGACCTGCACGAGTTGTTCTGGCGCTACTCACGCCCCGACGGACGCATCTATCTCATGTGTCACTTCGACCACCCGCGCGAACTCACCCAGCCCGCGATCGACGGGCTGCGCCTCGTCAAGAAGCTCGGCGTCGAGACGGTCAACCAGTGCCCGATCGTCCGCGGCGTCAACGACGACGCCGGGACGCTCCACGAGCTCTTCGAGCGCCTCACCGACATCGGATGCCCGCAGTACTACCTGTTCCAGGGACGCCCCACCGCCGGCAACGAGCCGTACGAGGTGCCCATCGTCGAGGGCTGGGGACTGTTCGAGGAGGCGACGCGCGGGCTCAGCGGGCTCAGCCGACGCGCCCGCTTCTGCATGAGCCACGCGACGGGCAAGGTCACGATCTGCGGCGTTGACGAACGGCGCATCTACTGCCGCTACCACCGCGCCAAGAACCCCGCCGACGAGGGCCGCTTCATGGCATTCAAACGCGACGACGACGCGTACTGGCTCGACCAGCTCGAGCCGGGCTGACGCCCATCACCCGTCCTCGTCGTGCTGGGCCGGTGGTTCACCCGCCGGCCCCTCGTCCGGTGCTTCCGCGGGCGGCGCTGATTCCTCGCGATTCGTCCGCTCCATCTCCTCGGCGACCTTGTCCGGCAGCACCTCGACCTCCACGTGGAAGTGGTTTGGCTCGAAGAACGTGCCCGGCGTGGTCAGCTTCCACGGGTCCTTGATGTGCCGGAAGCCCGAGTAGGGCAGCGCCGCGCGCAGGCGGACCGCGCCGTGCTCGTCAACCCCCACCTCCACGCGGTCGGCGAGCTCCCCCAACCGGGCGTTCCGCCCGTCTTCGACCTTGCCTGTGAGTGTGTCGTCGGGAGCGGCGGTCGCGTACAGGTTGTTGTACTCGCCGCCGAGCCCGCAGGCTGCCACGTCCGACGCGATGTACTGGAAGTGCGCGAGGACCCGGTCGGCACGCGGCGTCACCGGTTGGTTGAACACCACCCCGCTCAGCTCGATCGTGACGTCGGTGCCGGCGGCGATGTCGTCAAAGAACCACTTGCCCTTGTTGATCTTGTAGAACCCGACACGGAGGATCGCGCCCCTGGGGTGTCCGCACCCGGTGTCGAGGCGCGTGCCGCCGAGCGCGACGTACGCCGCGATGTTGCGCCCGAGCTCGATGCGGTCGCTCGGGTTGGTGTACCCGAAGTCGGATTCGAGCACGATGTGCTTGCCCTCGCGAGTCGTCCAGCGGATGGAGGCGTGCGGTTTGTGGTCCGTCTCCGCCAGCAGCAGTTGCGGCGGCGTCACCAGCGGGAACAGCGCGACGATCGCGACGAGCAGACCCATGAGTGCGGAATGGTTCGCGTCCCGCACCGCTCGGGATGCCTTTCTCGGCGCGAATCGGGACAGATTTGCGCCGGAAACACCGATCGGCACGGGCGCCGCCTTGGACGCCCGCCTGCGCCCGTGTATGTTGGTGATTCCTCGGAGGGGATGATCGCAAACAGGAGACAGGCATGAGCTTTGGACGGGCGCTCGGCAGAGCGGCGCTGATCGCGGGACTGGTGACGTGGGCCGCGGGCCCGGCGCTGGCGCACGACGAGGACTGGCGCAAGCTCGAGGACAAGCTCCCCCGCGTTGAAGGGCCGATCTGGACGCTCGGGGACCCCGTGCTGCGCGACGACACCTTCGACGCGGCGGGCGTCACCCGCCTGGCGTGGATCCCGCTCAACAACTTCCCCGGCACCCAGACCTCGGGCAACGACTGCTGGGGGTACACCAGCCCGTCCGGACGCGAGTACGCGATCATGGGGCTCTCCGGCGGGTACGGCTTCGTCGAGATCACCAACCCCGTCGCACCGAACATCCTCGGAGTTGTCGCGGGGCCCGACTCCCTCTGGCACGACATCAAGGTGATCGGCGACCGCGCCTACGGCGTGAGCGAGGGCGGCTCGGGCATCCAGGTCATCGACCTGTCCGACATCGACAACGGCAACGTCACCCTCGTCCAGAACAAGACACAGGGCGGGCACACCACCACCCACAACATCGTCGCCAACACCGACTCGGGGTACCTCTATCTGTGCGGCGCGAACATCGCCAACGGCGGGCTGGTCGCGATCGACGCGACGACCGACCCGGACAACCCGACCATCGCCGGGTCGTGGTCGGACATGTACGTACACGACGCGCAGGTGGTCAGCTACACGAGCGGTTCCTACGCCGGGCGCGAGATCGCGTTCTGCGCGGCCGGGCTCAGCGGCGGGTACACCCAGACCGGGCTGCGGATCGTGGACGTGACCGACAAGTCCAACATGCACACGATCGCGTCCCTCTTCTACACGAACGCGAGCTATGCGCACCAGGTGTGGCTCTCGCAGGACCGCCAGACGCTGTACCTCAACGACGAGCTGGACGAGGGCAACCTCGTGACGACGACCACGACGCGTGTGATTGACGTCTCGGACATCAATAACCCGCAACTGCTCGGCACCTTCACGACCGGGCTGCCCGCGATCGACCACAACCTGTACACGCGCGACCAGTACATCTTCGAGACCAACTACCGCAGCGGACTCCGCGTCTTCGACGGCACCGACCCGCTCAACCCGGTCGAGATCGCGCACTTCGACACCTTCCCCGGCAGCGACGCGGCCGAGTTCAACGGCTCGTGGAGCAACTACCCGTTCTTCCCCAGCGGCAACGTGATCGTCAGCGACATCGAGCGCGGGCTGTTCGTGCTGCGGATCGACGCGATCCCGAGCGAGTACCTCGACGTGGGATTCGA